>JADMIO011426185.1_pt1 | contig 51423 bp, 72 predicted proteins | sample 8958161 | NCBI WGS metagenome assembly JADMIO01 (sample SAMN16585339, study PRJNA669376) | soil metagenome | isolation source: Crop rotation soil | place: USA: Cullars Rotation, Alabama | collected 2011 | reverse complement strand
GGCGGCTAAAGCTACTTGAGCCGCCGCTACATGGTCATAGGCCTGATGAGCCTGGGCCGTCACCGAACCTAATACCGCATATCCTCGGCCGGCATCCTGAAAAACGGTAAACCCACCCCAAGCCAGACCACAAGCGGCTAAGAGAATACCCAAATTAACTAGTTTTTTTTTAGGTGGTACGTGCAGACCTTCCGCGCGCTTGGGCAATAAATTGAGCGGTAAAATACTAAAATGTAACGGTAAGGTAAATCGTTTTTTGGGCTTAACTGGCGCCACTGCTTTAGCTTGCGGCCAGGTATATGGGACGTCTCGCTCTGGCGCGATAACAGGTACTTGTTTAGGAATTACTAGTTTAGTCGGCAATGGAGGAACACGCAAAACCGGTGTTTGAATTCGCGGTATTTTCTTCGGTAAAGCAGTAGTTGCAGTCTGTCGAACCGGCTTGGGTGTTGGTCGGTTAATAGCCGGTTGCTGTTTATGTTTACCTTGATACGGCGGAATAACTAAAGATGTTCCCGGTTGGGAATATTTATACACATCACCGGTATGATGTTCCGCCCCCGTATTACGTGGCGCTTTACCCGTATATGAGGGATGAGTATTAGGCAATGAGGAATAGATTGGTCGACGTTCAAACTGGACAATGGCGCGACGGACGCGGGCTTTGCGTCGCTGCCGATCTAATTCCTGACGAATAGGCCGACGCAAGCGAGCGGGCAAGCGCCAATCCGGCGCCACCACGGCTGGCCCCGGTGCCGTAAGTTTAGTTTTAGGCTGAGCCGCTCGTGCCAAGCGCCGTGGTCGGCGACCTCGTAAAGGCGGTGTATTCGGTTGAGGTGGTACGACATCAAACACGGTTTAATTGTACCTTGCTTGCGCATAGACAGCTAGATGGGCGGCCGCTGTTTTAGACCACCTAAACTCCTGAGCGTGTACCCGTCCAGCCGCCCCTACAGCCTCTGCCCAGTCTGGTTGCTCTAAGACAGATTCCATAGCGGCGGCGATGCTAGGTATATATTCAGGATTACAATACACGGCGGCTTCCCCCAATATCTCCGGCAAACTCGAAACATTAGAGGCAATCACCGGCACACCCACCGCCTGTGCTTCCAGTGGTGGTAAACCAAAACCTTCATAGAGACTGGGAAAGACTAAGGCCACTGATCCCGCATACAGGGCTGGTAATAGTGGTGCCGGCACAAAGCCGGTAAACACAACTTGTTGCTCGAGATCTAAATTTTGAACATACCGTAACACATTGCTATAGCCTGGCTTAGGTTTACCAGTCAAAACTAATTTTAAGCGCGGATATTTTTTTAAAACAGACTTAAAAGCAATGAGTAAGCGGGGTAAATTTTTATGACTCATCCACACACCAACATGTAAGAAATAAGGGTCCGTACTGCCAATCAGCATTTTAATTTTTTGCTGAGTGGTGAGAGGGATGGTGGCCTGAAAAATCTCATCTACCCCTTCATAAATAGTTGTTATCGGCGTTTTAATTGGCAGTGGTAGGCCAGTTAAGGCCGTAGCCGTGGTCTGCGAGACACTAATAATGTGGCAAGCGCTGGCGACGGCCCGAGAAAAAACTTGCTCATAAGCCAGTTGTTGTCGCAAATCTTGACGCTGTTCACCCGGAAATAAGAACCGGGTTACATCATGGATAGTTACCACATACGGTCGCCGAAATAAGAGTGGCACATTGAAGTGTGTAAAATGAAATAAATCGGCTTTAATTTTCTGGAGTTGTCGCCAAAAAACTATTTGTTCCCGCCAGGAGTAGTAAGAGCCATCAACTATAGCCGTCTGTAAACGAGTCTTAGGTGCCCAGCTCTGTGTTAATTCCTGCCAATACTTTACATCTACCACCGCCACTAAAGCCGTAAACGTATGCTCAGTGGGGTTCTCTACTAAGGCTTTAAGCAAGCTGCGCGTATATCGACCAATTCCGGCCCATCGCAACGCGCGCGCATCAATCGCAATATGCATATTAACTACTGTACACGACTGATTCTAAAACCTGCAGCGTCTTCTGTGCCGTCGCGTTCCAGTTGTACAGCTGATTAATAGCTAGGGGAATATCTGGACTAACCCGAGCTGGTTTTAAGAGTAGCTCGTGCATGACCCCCGCCAGTTCGCTCGGGCTATATGGATCAACCATGGTTACCCACCGGCCAACTATTTCCGGCAATGCAGAATTAAACGAGGTTATAACCGGGGTTCGAACTTGCAAAGCTTCCAGGGGTGGGAAACCAAACCCTTCAGAAAAACTGGGGTACACCAAGACATCTGCCGCCGCGTATAAAGCGGGTTTATCCACTTCCGCAATAAAGCCAGGTAGATGAATCCGCCCCCGAACCGGGCTATCGGCCCACGCTTGCCATATGGGTTTAGTCAACCAACCTTTGGCGCCAGCTAAGACTAAGTCTTGGGTAATGTGCGACGCAATGGCCGAATATGCCTGAATAATGCTGACCACATTTTTACGAGGTTCTAAGGTACCTAAAAATAAAGCAAACGTGGGAGGCAGACTGTATTTTTGTCGGACGTGCTGTTGGGTCTCTTGATCATACTGCTTAGGCTCTATTGCACGTACTCCCGAATAAATGGTCGTTATTTTATTAGCTGAGAGGCCATACAACTGCTCAACATCATAGGCCGTGGCTCGCGAGACCGTAATTAAATGATTGGAGCGTTGCATCAAAGCCCTTGGTTTCATTAATTGGTGCCAGATTTGCCGTTTCCAGGTTAAAAACTCCGGGAAACGTTCAAAAGATAAATCATGCACCGTAGTTACCAGCGGAGTCCGAGGCGATAGAGGCAGCAGTCGCAAACTGGGTACAAAAAAACAATCGGCCGATACGAGACTATCCCATAACGGTTGTTTTACCGCCCATTGAGCTGCATTGAATAGTTTATTGGGGTAACGAAAAGCTTGTATCGCAAAAGCTGAGGGTAAGTTAGGTAACGTTACCGGCTTAGCCGCATTGTAAAAGAGAACATACTCATGACGCTGGCCAACTCTAGACAAGGCTTGTAAAAGTTGAAGCGTATATTCTTCCACGCCACTATGACGTCCCTCCATGAGACTACGAATATCAATCGCAATTCGCATAGACCCTACACCCCCCGTAAACTTTCTCGGAGAATTACCAGATTCAACCCTACAAACAAAATTAGGATAAAAGTCGTAATAGTGATAATGCGCCTATCCACACGCTGCTCACCAGTCCACACGTTTGTCGGTACAATCTTAAATGTTAGTGCCGGACTACCTTGCTGCTGATACAGTTCAACCTGTTTTTGCATAACCGTCTGTAAACCATAAGCTAACGCTTGGGCTATTTGAGCTTGCGTATCATGCACCGTCACTTCGATTAATTGAGGGGCCGATTTTTCAGCCGTAATTTTCTGTAATAACACGCGGGTGTCCGCCGTGGGTACGGGTAGCTTGGCTACTTGGTAGGCCGCCACTATTACTTCTGGTGTGGTTGTCCAAGCCGCGACTGTGGTCGTAAATAAATCTGTCGCTTGTAAAGCATAGTAGCCATCAAAATGATAGTCGGCAGTCGGCCCCTCTCGCTGCGTCAGCGCCACGAGATACGAGAAATGTACCTGGTACGTAGTCGGTAAACGGGCGGTTAAACCATAAGCTCCCGCCGCTACCAGCGCACTGACTACCACCAAAACCAGTAACTTTCGCTTAAGTACTGAAACATACCGATCAAAAGTATCTGGGTTCATACACGAGTAACGTGGCTACGTTTATAAGACATCCATTGAGTGTGCACCGCTTCCGCCATCGCTTGCAAGAAGCGCGTACGGCTATAAGTTTCGGCGTGCTCACGAATACGCCCAGGGTTCCAAACTTGTCGAGTAAACATTTGTAGACCTTCAATGAGACTGGCCGCCGTTTGTTCATCAAAAAACAATCCTGTTTCGCCCGCTTTAATCGTCTCTGTGGCGCCCCCCGCCGCAAAAGCAATGGTGGGTTTACCGGTAGCGGCGGCTTCGAGCGGGGTGATACCAAAGTCTTCTTCCTGTGGGAATAATAAAGCTTTAGCCCCCGCATATAAGGCCGGCAATTTTTCATCCGGCACAAAGCCCAGAAACTGAATCCATTTACCGGCTTTAGCCTCTAAGGCCGCTCGCTCTGGCCCCGTCCCCACTATTTTCAGAGGCACGTGCAGAGCTTCACAGGCGGCGATGGCTAAATCAATTCGCTTATACGGCACTAATCTAGACACAATCAGAAAATAGCCTTGATCAGTAGTCGAAACAGTAAAACGATTAACATCCACTGGGGGTGGAATAACCACTGATTCGCGCTGATAATACTTTTCAATTCGTTTGGCTACATAATCCGACAGCGTTAAATAGCTATCCACGCGCTGCGAAGCGTAGTAATCCCACAAGCGAATGTAGGACAAACCAAAGGGGGCTAAGCGGTGAAAAATTGTACTCTGGGAGAATTCGCGAACATAACGGTGGCAGTCATCCCACACATATCTGGTGGGGGTAAAACAGTAGGAAATATGCATGGTTTGTGGACCCGTAATAATGCCTTTCGAAAAACTGTGGGTACTCGAGAGCACCACATCGTAGTCACTGAAATCAAACTGTTCGATGGCTAGGGGCATGAGCAGTGGGAAAGATCGATGATATCGTTTACTGCCGGGAATTTTTTGCAAAAAAGAGGTTTTAATTCGCTTATCGGGCAAATCTAAACCCAAGCGTTCTTTATCATAAACCAGCGTAAAAACGGGCGCGTTTGGAAACAGCTCCATTAAAGCCAATAAGACCCGCTCGGCGCCACCGAACTGGTTTAGGTAATCGTGGACAATGGCCACCCGCATATTATAGAAGGAACGCTAAGGTCTTTTTCGCTCCCCTTACCAAGGGGAGCTCCCCGCCTATGGCGGGGTGAGGGGTGAGTATCCAGATAACGCTGACTATATAATCAGCTCTCTCTGTATACGGACCCTTCCGCCACGTCGTTCGCGAACGACGTGGCACCTTCCCTTGGTAAGGGAAGGGAAAAAGAGTCTGTGTAACTCTATGAGTATTAAACCACTCAGTTCCCCCTGAAGGATTCATATATTCATATGAACATAAGAAACCTCTCCCTGTCACCGGTGGATATGTGGACAAAAGAAAAATCCGCCTGGTACAAAACCAAGCGGAAAGAGGACAACTCACAGCAGTGCGGAACTACCTTCCTTGAACCGAACCACCGGCATCTTCTCATTCCAATGATTCAGGTATTGGAAGAAAAATTCTGTTCGCGATCTGCCACCCCCCGTTGACATAGATTGAATGAAGCATTGTTTGTCGCTGATCATCTGGAATACTGTCCCAGCAAAAGCCACGTGGCCAAACTCTTTCCACTCCTCCGGTACAAGTTTAATTCCTGAAACAGTAAAAAGAAAATCACGGAGATTGGTATTGGCGAAATAGGGAGGAACTTTGATGGCAAGTTCAGCCACTTCTGCTTGGGTAAGAAAGACAAGCTCGAGTTCCTCTGGGTTCCATGTCCATTCGGCTACCCCTCCATTGTGATGCAGAGTGATGATACTGCCCTCATAAGGGACAGAAGGTGATGCAGACAGATAAATAAGGCTTTTTCCATCATGGACTGGAGTCCTAACCGTTTTTGCTGGTTTTGGCGGTGGTTCGAGTCTCGTACACTTTGGGTCATGATCACCTAGAAGAGTGGTCGCAAAACCAGACAGAATATCACAGATCATTCTTCGAAGAGCAAATGGATTCGCTCCCTCCTCCTCTGAGCATGAATCGTACAGATCATCCGTGAGTACAAAAGCAGCTTGAAGCCGCGCAACCTGTGTCGGAGTAAACTTGGTCAGACGATACACTTCAAACCCACTGTCTAAATCTACAAAGTCCGCATGGGAACAGTTTGCCGATGCGATTTGAAGCCGGCAGTAACCAAAGTCTGGATTTCTAATAATGTAGACGGCCAAAACATTCTCTTGATCCTTGCTCATGGTTACCCTCCAACACAGGAAAAAGGCACAAGGTACTCAGGTAAAGAACAACTAGGTAAGTTAGTTGCTAAATCTACGTCTGTCAAACAGCGTTTTGGTCGGTTAGCAATATCATGAAGGTCTTAAGTAGCAAGATAACGTCTGTCCACAGGGACCAGCGTTCGATATACCCAATATCCAGCTTAGCTTCCTGTTCAAAGGTTAACCCGGCGTTACCGTTCACCTGCGCCATGCCGGACATGCCTGGTTTAATCGTAAACAACTTCTGGTGATGCTTGTTGTAGCGCTTCACTTCCTCAGGTAAATGCGGCCGAGGCCCCAGTAAACTCATCTCCCCTTTTAGCACATTAATCAGCTGCGGTAACTCGTCGATCCGCCACTTGCGAATAAAATGCCCGACGCGGGTAATGCGTGGATCATGCCGCATTTTAAATAAAGGTCCCGTGCGCTCATTGGCTTTAGCCCGCAACTGCGCTTCAAACTCTTGGGCCGTCAGCCCCCCATACGCTTCACCGGTGCAATACTCCAACTTCATACTGCGAAACTTATAAATCGAAAACGGCTGCATATTTTTGCCTACCCGTGTCTGCTTATACAAAATAGGTCCAGGTGAATCGAGACGAATAAGTAAAGCTGTGAGTAAAAGAAATGGCGATAAAAGCACTAAACCCACAGCCGAACCCAAAATATCAATCACCCGCTTTTCAATCCGTCCCCAACCATCTAACGGTGTACGCAACAGTTCCATCATGGGTACCCCACCCACTTGCCGAAAACGCACATTGGCCGCATAGGTCTCGAATAAATCGGGAATATATTTGTAGTCGATTTTGTACTTATCACAAAAATCGAGCAGCACTAAATTATCTTCTTCCGTTAAACTGGGGTTAGTTTGAATAATATCATCAATCCCCACGTCCCGCTGAATTTGCTCTAATACATTCCAATGGACACTTTCGGGCATACCAATAACCCGATAGCCTAACTCCGGTCTAGCTTTCAGAATCTCAACTAATTGATTACCGTGTCGGCCGTTGCCGACTAGAACCACTCGATGGATACCAAAACCTTGACGGAGAGCATTAATTTGAACTTGCCGGACAACGTAGCGGGCGACCGTCACAAAAATAATAGCGGTGATATAGGCCGCTAAAATAATAAACCGAGATTGAAAAACGGCCGAACTAAAGAAGATAAAGACTATCACGGCCATAATCCCCATCGAGACGCTGGCAAAAATACGGGTCAATTCATCTAGTGCCCGCCGGGTGACTTGCACGGCATATAAACCTTGTAAGGCAAAAATAGCGATGATAACCAAAGCGACGACCGTGGCTAATTGCATATACGTAAAGAAGGGCAAGTCTAATTCAAAGACAGCTGGTCGAACTCGCTGGACATACGGACTAATACGTAAATAGTAAGCCGCCGCCGCGGCGGCTAAGAGAGCCAAAAAGTCGAGCGGTAGCAAAACAGCGTCAAAAATGAGTTCAGAACGTTTCATATAGTCAAAGGATGGATATACCTCTTTTTATGGTACATGTAAAGAAGAACCCCAGAAAGGGGTTCTTCTTGTAGATAGGCTATAAGCCGGATTCTGTTTAAAACAGTCATCTATCTGGGAGTAACTTCGCAGCTACCCTCAAGCCTCTTACCTTGGCTTGTCCGTGAAGACAAACCAGTTTTAGAGTTGCACCAGGTGGGGTTTGCCCCGAGGCTGTGTTACCACAACCACGCGTCGGCTCTTACCCGACGATTTCACCCTTACTCTTCGACAGGCTCAGAGTAAACTCTTCGGGCTTACTTTGAGCTTACTTGTAGCTTGCCCTGAGCCTGTCGAAGGGCGGTTTGTTTCTGTTGCACTATTCCCTCAGCTCGCGCTGGGCAGACGTTATCTGCCACCTTTGGCTAATTGGCTCACGCCAATTAGGGTGTCCGGACTTTCCTCTCTTCGACAAGCTCAGAGTAAACCCTAGAGCTTGCGCTAAAGTAACTAGAAAAGCTTGCTTTAAGTAATAAAGAAGAGCTTGCTCTGAGCCTGTCGAAGAGCGACCATTCACCTATCTACATACCCCGAAGGGTGAACATAAAATACACTATTTTACGTTTTTTGGCAAGAAAAAACCAGATTCTATGATCTGGTATAAGGAATAACTAAATAATTTGTGTTAGCCGACGCAGGCATAGGCCGGACGCAATTTGCGTTCAATTTGTCGAACAGCGGCCGTCAGCCTGTCTGAGTTATCAATAAAGATCACATGGTCTGGCAACAAGAATCTAGACGTCAGATTACTGGTATCAGTTCCGTCCGGCACAATCAAAATACAAGCAGCCATGTGATGGCGATACCTTGAGATAGCAACGACGTCAGGGTAAGACTCAAATTGATATTCTGGAAAATCCACTCGCAGGTTCGCAAGACATCGACGACAACCGACCACACCGATCATGGGAGAAGACATGGCCGACCCTCCAGAAAGGAGGACTTGGAAGAGGTGAACCCGCACAACCTTTGGGCGGGGGCTCTGGTATTCGCTAGATTATAATGCCAAAGTTCCCGCTCAAAGATCTGCCATACTAGATTTCTCAAGGAACTAAGGCTTACGCAAACCTGCATGATAGTATCATATTTTTAAATGCCGATCAATAGCCTCGTTAACTAGTTTATCGGCCTGCTTGTTTTTGGCTCTTAGCACGTGTTTAAAGCTGACTTTAGAGAATTGCTTAACTAAGCTTTTAATTTCACTATGAAGCGGAATAAGATCCGGATGTTTGACTCGGTACTGGCCATTGAGTTGTTTAACTACCAACTCGCTATCTAAGTAACAGATTAGGTCAGTCACCCCTGCCTTATAGGCTAACTTTAAGCCCTCCCGTAAAGCCACATATTCCGCGTGGTTATTCGTTTTCTCACCTAAATACGCCGCGTGATTTTTTGGCTCCTGACCTTCTAGCGCTAAAACCACCCCTATGCCAGACGGACCAGGGTTACCTCTTGCCCCACCATCGGTGTGTAACGTGGCTTTCATTCCGTTATGGTAGCAGATCCAGCCGGGACTATGTCCACTACTTGCAGTTGCAAACTGCGCCGTCCTCGAAATTCGTTCTCTTCTAAATGGGCTAACACGTCAACTAATTGCCGCCCCCGTTTTAATTCTTGACCCACTTGTTCACCTAACCCAAACCCAATTCCCCCCAGCTGCTCATGAGCCACTTGCCAGGTAAATTTAATATGATCGCCATCTTTACCCACGGGCCGCCAGTCCGTTAATGGTAAATCTTTTACAACAAACATGGGTTGAGGGTTGGCCTCACCCCAGGGCGCAAAATCAAACAACATATCCAGCGTATCTTGGTTCACCAGATGGTGCGGAATGCTGGCAGTAGCGGGTGTACTACGAACGGCTGGAGCATTCGCCATAATGGTTGGTAACCCTGCTTGAATCTTCTCGGCTAAAGCGGCTATTTGTCCGGCTTTAACCGTAAACCCAGCCGCTTGGGCATGTCCTCCGACTTTTTCTAAATGTTCTGCCCCTAAACGCAAGATATCTAGCATATGCACGCCACCCGGGCTACGAGCGGAACCAACGTGGGCTGTACCGGAGGAACCCACCACAATGGCTGGCCGTTGCCATTTGTCCGCTAACCGACCGGCCGCTAACCCCACAATTCCCGAGGGCCAGGTCGGATCGTGGACAAAGATGACGGGGTGCCCTGGTACCACTTGAGCGGCCGCTTCTTGCACAATTCGTCGAGTTACAATCTGGCGTTGAGTATTAAGCCGTTCCAGTTGTTGAAAAGCCATTTCTGCCTCTAGGGGCGTGGTGGCCATTAAGAGATCAAGCGCTGGTTGAGGATGGTCCATCCGGCCAGCCGCATTAAGCCGGGGAATAATTTTAAAGGCAATATCCGTAGCCGTTAACCGACCCAGATCTGTTTTAGTCGCCATCAGCAGCGCTCGTAAACCCGGCCGGCGGGTGCGCTTTAAAACTTCTAATCCAAACTGAACAATCACTCTATTTTCCCCTAAGAGAGGCACCACATCGGCAATTGTCCCTAAAATGGCTAAATCTAGTAACCACTTTTCTATATCTGGATCGGCCTGGTGTGGTGAACGTTTATCTCGCAGCAACGCTTGCGCCACTTTCCAAGCCACCCCGGCTCCGCACAACCACGGCTCGCTGTAACTACCCTGAGGGTGACGCGGATGGACAATAGCCACGGCCGCTGGTAACTGCGCTGGCGGCTCATGATGATCCACAATAATCGTATCTATCCCCTCGTTTTTTAGAGTTGCGATTTCGCTAACATTGCTAATGCCACAATCGACCGTAATGAGTAGGTCTAATTCTGGCATCAGCCCGGTTAAAACAGTGCCACTCAGTCCATAGCCGTCATCCACGCGATGAGGTAAGTAGGGGCTGACATTGGCCCCAATCAGACGTAAGGTCGTGACTAAAATAGCCGTACTACTGACACCGTCCGCATCGTAATCCCCATAGACAATTATTTTTTCACCCGCTTTAACGGCTGTATATATGCGTTCTACCGCGGCTGGTATATCCGTCAGGCTATTTGGATCAGGCACATCACGCTCATATTTTGGTCTAAAGAAAGCCTCTATTTTATTCTCTGTCAGCCCCCGCTGCTTAAGTAGTAGGTTCTGTAAATCTGCCACCGTCGTGGGATTGCTTAAACCGTCTGGAGCGACCTGCCAGATTCGTTTCATTTACCTAGTGTTACATAAAATTGAAAGTTGCGCCCTCCCTTGACAAAGGGAGGGTTGGGGAGGGATTTCAGCGCCCAAAATCCCCTCTAACTCCCCTTTATCAAGGGGAGCACTAAACTTAATTTATCCTCGGACCTTTGGTATGGCGGGAGATGACATTGCGTTCACCTTTGGTGTGGCGCAAAAACTTTTGGAGTAAATCAATAATTGCTGAATACTGGGTGATAATACTGGATAAATCCCGTTGCACATCTTCTCGTTGTTGCAGAATATAGGCTAAGCGCAACCAGTAGTCCGTTTCAATGGCTTTCATTTTGGCTTCTTGTAAGTGGTTATTAAATTCAGCCGGATCATCGGCCGCATTCGCCCGGACTAATTTCACTCCCACTTGCATCGCAGACTTCATCATTTCGCTTTTAACTACACCGCCACCACTACTCTCATCTAAACCATCAGCCAGGGTAACCACATCTTGCGTCACCTGAAAGATCCGATCCCACAACTCTGTTTGGCGATGTTCCCAGGTAATAGCGTGCTGATCTTCTAACATAGATATAAGTATAAGATACTTTTACTGATTTTGGTACCGAGGTTGATTGTTATCGAAAAAAGGTTGGAGACTGTGGCCTAATTTGGCTTGGGTCTCACTTTCAATCTGCAGTAGGCGGTTGTATTTAGCCGTGCGCTCCGAACGCATCGGCGCACCCGTTTTAATTTGCCCGGCGCCCACGGCCACGGCCAAATCCGCAATAAAGGTATCCTCCGTTTCGCCCGAACGGTGAGAAATAACCACATTTTGGTGAGCTTCTTGCGTTAGCAAGATGGCTTGCAGGGTTTCCGTTAAAGTCCCTACTTGATTGGGCTTAATTAGAACAGCATTGGTTAAGCCTTTAGCCACACCCTGCTTAATACGTTCGGGATTGGTGGCATACAGATCATCGCCTAAGATTTGCACTGTCTCTCCATGCGTTTTCGTAAACGTCTGCCAACTGGTCCATTCATCTTGGGCTAAGGGATCTTCCAAACTAATTAATGGGTAGCGCTCATGCCAAATTTTGTATTGATAACTTAGATCGGCGGCGGAGATAAGGGCACCGTCTAAGCGATACTGTTGCTGTTCCACATCATAAAACTCGGAAGCAGCCGCATCGATACCTAAAAAGGCATCCACCCCTGGTACATACCCAGCCGCTTCAATCGCCCGAACCAAATAAGTAAAAACCAACTCACTATTTTTTAGTTTCGGTGCATAGCCACCTTCATCCCCCACTTCCACTTGAAAACCATCTTGGATTAAAAGATCTCGTAACGCCCCATGAATTTCCACGCCCATACGTAACGCTTCAGCAAAACTGGGTGAGCCCACCGGTAACACATGATATTCCTGAATCGACAAATTATTACTGGCATGTCGCCCACCATTAATTAAATTCATCTGCGGCACGGGTAACACTAAGTCCCGTTTGGGAAATAACTGCTGTAAATATAAATAGAGCGGTAGTCCTTGGGAGGCTGCTTCCGCGCGCGCGCAGGCCAGTGAGACAGCCAAGATAGCGTTCGCTCCTAAACGAGATTTGGTGGGCATACCATCTAGCTCAATCAAAGTTTTATCAATTTTGGCCTGACTGCCTGTTTCTTTACCCAGTAAAGCGGCTTGGATTTCTACCGCAATATTGCGGACCGCGTGCAAAACGCCCTTACCACGGTATCGTTTAGGGTCAGCATCCCGAAGCTCGAGGGCTTCATGGATACCAATGGAAGCGCCCGAGGGTACTTTAGCCTGCCCGACCAGACCGCCGGTAACGTGAACTTCTGCCTCAACTGTGGGATACCCGCGAGAATCCAAAACTTCGCGCGCCACGATTTGCTCAATCTTCGCCATTTACATAGTGTATGCTTAAATCATGATATTTTCACCTCGCAACTTTTATGTCCGTTCCGTCTGGTTACTCATTATTTTCGCTGTGGTTACTTTTGCCGCCACTTTTTTTGTCCTTGGACAACTAGCATCGTTTATTATTCCCTTTCTGCCACAGTGGTGGGAAACAGTCGTGCTCTTATTGTTAGGTACAGCCTGGCTGCTTATGGCTGTGTATCAAACTCGTAAAAAACTACCCCCGGGCTTAAATGCGGCTGGACCCATTCACAAGGTTCCCGCCGATAGCGTGAAGTTTTTACGAGATCTAACTTATACGGATAACCTGGGGCGCCACACGCATGATCAACAAATTATTGACGAAGTACTGCAAATTATTAGGCAAGCTACTTCTTTTATCGTCATAGATATTTTCTTATTTAATAGCTTCCCTGGACGGGCCAAACATACGCTACGTCCTATTGCGCAGGAAATCACTCAAGCCTTAATTGCCAAAAAACAAGCCCTACCCGAGCTGACCATTACCTTTATTACGGATCCGATTAATACCGTCTACGGGGGATATGTTTCGCCGGAGTTGAATCAACTCTCGGCCAGTGGCATTGATGTTATTACTACTAATTTAAATCCATTACGGGACAGTAACCCCATTTATTCCGGCCTGTGGCGCAGTGTCTTGCGTTGGATTAAACCGTTTTTAGTCTTACCCCGTCTACCGCATCCTTTAGATTTTTCACGGGCAACCGTTGGCTTGGCCTACTACTTAGCCGCTTTTAACGCTAAAGCTAACCATCGTAAAGTGGTGGTCGCCGATATGGTAACTAGCCAAGGTCAACCTAAAATCGTCAGTTTAGTCACCTCCGCTAACTTTCATGATGGTAGTGCGGCTCACAGTAATGTGGCGCTGAAAATTACCGACCGTATTTATGAAGATATTGTGGCCAGTGAACAAGCCGTAGCAGAACTATCTGGGAGCACCTTATCCCCTTTACCGAACACAACGGCCGACGCTTCCGGGCCGCTGCAAGTCCAGATGCTGACTGAAGGTAAAATTCGCCAGGCTATCTTACGCACTATTCGCCAAAGTAACCCGGGAGATCAAATAGATATTGTTATGTTTGCCTTAGCCGACCGACGAGTAATCTCCGCTCTGCTCCACGCCGCCGCCCGAGAAGTAAAAATTCGACTGATTCTGGACCCAAATAACGAAGCTTTTGGCTACGCTAAAACCGGTTTACCAAACCAACCGGTGGCGTGGGAATTGCAGCGTCGATCAAAGGGCCGAATTCAAATTCGTTGGTACGTTACCCATGGTGAGCAATGTCATAGTAAATACATGCTGGTTCGCCATGACCAGCAGTGGCATTTATTAATCGGTTCAGCTAACTTTACCCGCCGTAATCTGCATAATTATAACTTAGAATTAAATGTCTTACTGACTGGAGATCTAACGTTACCGGCTCTACAAGCAGCTCAGGACTACTTTGAAATGATTTGGACCAATCGAGACAATAATATCTATACCCTAGCTAAGCAAATGACCAATTGGACGACGCCACTGCGCTTTGCTCAGTATTGGTTCCAAGAAGTCACCGGCATCAGCGCTAATTAAAATTAATTTTTTCGCAATGGCTCCAGGCCAGGCATACGTTGACCTTCCATAAAGGCAATCATGGCGCCACCACCCACAGACACGTGGTTAAACTTATCTTTTAATTTTAATTTTTCTAGAGCATTAACCGTATCGCCCCCACCAATGACGCGATAGGCGGGTAGCGTGGCCAAACCTTGCGCAAGAACGCTCGTACCGCTGCTATACGCTTCAACTTCACACATGCCTACCGGGCCATTCCACATGATAGTGGCCGCACTGCGGCAGCGTTCCAAAATAGCCGCCACTGACTTAGGACCAATATCCCACAACCCAGGGGTGTTAGGAGGAATCGCCTCTACATCGACAGTTGTAACTGCTCCTAGCCCATCTTTAGAACCCAGAACAACATCAACCGGTATAATAAATTTCTGACTATCACGCTCTAACAAACTTTTAGCCACCGCAATTTCATCAACCGGATATTGATCTGTTTGATATTTACCCTGAGCGGCTAAAAAGACATTGGCTAATTGTCCACCCAAGCAAATGTATTCTACTTTAGTTAGTAAATCGTAGAGCATACCAACCTTAGTCGTAATTTTGGCTCCACTAACTATAGCCACATAGGGGTGCTCTGGTGTGTCTCGCAACTTCTTTAAGACTTCATACTCTAACTCGGTTCGTCGGCCAGCAGCCGCCGGTAGTAGACTTGCCACCGCTGCCACAGACACGTGATTACGATGGCTAACACTAAACCCCTCATTGATATATATATCGGCTAAACTAGCCAGTTCTTGGGCGAATTTTTGGTTATCAGATTCTTCCCGACTATCCGTCCGCACGTTAGGCAGTAACAACACACCACCCGGTTCTAAGCTATTAGTGACCGTGTCCACTTCAGCGCCATATAGGTGGGTGGTTTGTTTAACTTCTTCACCCAACAATTCTTGTAACCGATAATGAATAGCGGACAGATCCGCATCCTGTGGGTTTTTATCTGGCTCTCCTCGATGCGTCAGTAATAATATTTTACACCGTCGCTGCCGTAATTCATTAATTGTCTCTAAAGCAGACTCAATCCGATAATCTTCAAACTCATCCACTGTGTTATCTGCTCCCACCGTCACGTTAAAATCTACGCGCACTAAAACTCGGCGACCATCGAGCGGAACATCATCGAGCGTGCGTAAGTCCCCCATAGACACTAAGCACCCAACTGCAGAGCCTGTTCGACTAAACGGTTGGAATACCCCCACTCATTATCATACCAAGCCAGAATTTTAACTAAATTACCATCCACCACTAAGGTCGAGGTTAAATCGACAATGGCCGAATGTGGATCACCAATGAAGTCTGATGACACTGTTGGTTCATCACTCACAGCTAGCACTCCTTGGTAGGCGGGATTATCAACGGCCTCTTTAAAAGCCTGATTAACTTCCTCAACTGTGACATCTTTTTTAAGTAAGAGGGAGAAATCAGCAATCGACACCACTGGGACCGGTACGCGCAGCGCCACCCCATCGAATTTACCGGCCAACTGAGGTAAGGCTTTAATCACCGCCGTGGCCGCACCTGTGGAAGAAGGCACAATGTTTAAAGCGGCCGCTCGCCCGCGACGAGGGTCTTTTTTAGCCGGGCCGTCGACTAAACTTTGCGTGGCCGTATAGGCGTGGGCGGTGGACATTAAACCTTTCTCAATGCCAAACGCCGCGGCCATCACCGCCGCCACTGGCGAAACACAGTTAGTTGTACAGGAGGCATTAGACACAATCATTTTACCTGTCAGTTCTTTATCATTCACCCCTCGTACGACCGTCGCCACCCCATCGCTATCAGTTGGGGCGGAAATAATGACATGTTTGGCTCCAGCTGTGAGATGTTGCCCCGCACCTTTCTCATCCGTAAAGATACCCGTTGATTCTATAACTACATCGATGTCTAAATCCCCCCACGGTAATTTAGTGGGATCCTTTTCGGCATAGACCGCAATTTTCTGACCATCAACCACTAAAGCCCCCTCCGCCACTTTGACGTCTCGTGCATAGCGACCATACACGCTGTCATATCGCAGCAGATAGGCTAAATTAGCTAACTCACCTAAATCGTTAATGGCCACAATTTCGACACCGTCACCTTGCTCTAAGGCAATTTTAAAGGCCGCTCGTCCGATCCGGCCAAAACCATTAATTGCAATTTTTACAGACATATAAAGAAAAAATTAAAAGTAAAATTAGCCGGTATAAGCTACCGGTCGAATAGTTGGATTAGCTAAAATCATCGCCTCTAAAGCTGGTTGCTTGAGTAACCCTTCCCGCGCCCCAATATACTGAACCACCGACGTTGAATTGGCATTACCCCACAGCATTGCCTCAGCTAGAGCCTTGCCCTGCACCACTGCACTCAAGAAGCCAGAGCCAAAACTATCTCCCGCCCCGGTGCGTTCAATAACTGGCCCCGCAAAGATGTCTAAGAAAAGCAGCTGTGAACCATCAGAAGCATAGGCCCCTTTAGGACCATCCGTAATGACCATGGTTTTAACACCTAAATTATGAAACGCCGGAACTAACTGGGTAATATCATGAGTTTCAATACCTAAGACCCGGGCACTTTCCTCGCGGTTCAGAAAGAGAATTTCGGTGCAGGCTAAGAGAGGTTTTAATTTGTCTAAACCCAAGTTCATCTGGTGTGTCCCCGGGTTAAACGATAATTTAACGTCGGGGTGTTGTTGTAAGTAATCTAAAACCTGCTCATGTAAAGTACTTACACCCGCACCGGAGGCTGACGTTAGATACAACCACTTAGGCTCGCCTAAGTCTGGCAACTGGTACTCACGTGGCTCATGATAGACTAATATTGTACGTTCAGATTGAAAATTAATAACGGCCGAAAAGTTAGTCCCCCGCTTTTCATCTAGCGTAACGAAAGACGTGGCTACCCCATTATCTTTAAAGACTTCTAGGGCTAAGTGACCTTGCACATCATTACCCACAATAGTGTAAATAGCCGCTTGTAGGCCTAAGCGAGCCACCCCAATAGCGTGATTGGCCGCGTTACCTACCGCAGGAATATCTGTCTTTTTATTAACTGGTATTTTTTCGGCATAATCCAGACACAAACGGCAATTAGTGCCATCCACTTCACACTGTAAACTGGCCTCGGACATTTCTAAGAAAATATCCTGCGTTGTATCTCCAATGGCGACCACATCGATCATAGCCCCTTTATACCACGGCCTTCTTAGTGGAACCAAACAAATTCATTTTTTCGCTAACTACTTGCTGTACCGCTTCTCGGGCTGGGCCTAAAATTTTGCGGGGATCAACCATATCGTGCGGTTCTTTAAAGTAGGCCGCCACAGCTCTTTCAAAAGCAATCCGTAACTCGGTATCAATGTTAATTTTACAGACATTGGTGGTGGCCACCTGCTGCAAATGTTCAGAGGCAATGCCAGACGCCCCGTGAACTACTAAAGGTAAGTGAGGGACTACTTTCTCGATGGCTTCTAAAAGTTCAAAGCGAATATACTCTTGGCCAGTAAAAGCCCCATGAATGGTGCCGATAGACACAGCTAAGGCATCAATACCCGTTTCCTGAGCAAACTGCGCCGCGTCGGCTGGTTTGGTAAAAAAGGAGTCAGGTGTTTGTTGACCATGTAAATCTTTAATCCCTTCTTTACCCACAATGGCGCCTAGTTCTGCCTCTACCCAGACACCATGATCGTGTGCATACTCTACGACTGACTTCGTCAGAGCTATATTTTCCTCGAACGGTTTGGTTGAAGCATCAATCATCACCGACGTATAGCCCACTTCAATACATTGTTTAACCAACTCAAGACTTTTACCGTGGTCTAAATGCATAACTACGGGCACAGAAACCTCCGCCGCCAGAGTTTTAATAATCGCGGCAATCATGGGTAGCCCGGCGTACTCAATGGCCCCTTCACTAGTCTGGGCAATAACAGGTGATTTTTGCGCCTCGGCTGCGCCAATTACCGCTTGCGCCAGTTCCAAGTTGGATACATTAAAGGCGCCGATAGCGTAGCGCATATTAAAGGCTTGACCGAAAAGTTGGTGAGGTTGGCTGAGCATGAGTTATGAGTTATATAGTCTGAACGTGATTAATAATAGAAATAAAATCTAAAGGATGCACGGAGGCACCACCAACTAGGACGCCATCGACACCAGGCTCGGTCACAAAGGGCTTAACGGTCTCTGGTTTAACACTGCCACCATACACAATCCGCACTTTCTCCGCCACTTCCTGATCAAAATACTCGGCGGCTAATTTACGGATGAGCAGCATCGTACCAGCGACGTTATTTGGCTCGGGCATCTCTCCTGTACCCACGGCCCAAATTGGTTCATAGGCAATCACTACTTGGCCAAAACTAGTCCGATCCATAGCCGCTAGGAGGCCTTTCACCTGAGTGGTTATTTTCGTCATTGTTTGATCGCCTGCTCGCTCCGCCGCTGTTTCACCGATGCAAATAATCGGAGTAATGCCAGAGGCCAGGAGTAAGTTAGCTTTCGCAAAAACGTGCTCATCACCCTCACCCGTTAATGCTCGTCGCTCCGAATGCCCCACAATACACCATTTTACAAAAGGGGTGAGCTGATTAACAGACACTTCACCCGTCCACGGACCTTTCTCTAACCAATGCACATTCTGGGCTCCTAGGGTAATTTTAGAACTGCGACCAAATAGTTCGGCTAAAGCGGGTAGTTCAATAAAAGACGGACAGATCACGACATCGGCTGCGATGGTTAGAGGACTGAGTAATTTTTTTAGCGAGGCCGCTACTTCAACAGCAGCTTTGTGAGATAGCTCCATTTTCCAGTTACCGATTATCAAGCGTCTGCGTTCCATACGTGTAAGCGTACCGGTTATTGAGGCGCTGGCAAGGCCTGATCTCGTAAATAAGCGGCCGCCGCTTCGGGAGCCATGGTATTAATTTCCACGCCGGTACCTAACTCAAAGCCACCCCAAACGTTTAAACGTGGCGCCACATCAATATGCCAGCGAAATTGGGAGTAGGTTGACAAATCACACACAAAACCAGTGGCATCGCATGGGGCTGAGTGAATATAGTAGTTATACGGCGGATCATTTAAGCCAATGTAGAGACGGCCTAACACTTGGCGCATGATGTCCGCCAACGATTCCCGTAAAGCAGGACTCAAGTTTTCAAAATACGGCTCCGGCTGCCGCGGCATAATCTTCACTTCAAAAGGAACGCGAGAGGCATACGGACAAAAAGCCATAAAATCATCATTTTGGTACACTAGTCTCTCACCACTTTTTTGTTCAAAATCCGCAATCACGGTGTAAATACTGGCTCCCGCATGCTTTTCCGCATAGACCTGGGTACCAACTAGAGAATCTCTCACCTCATCGGGCAATACCGGCGTAGTAAATATTTGATGATGAGGGTGCTCCAGAGAGCCACCAGCTGGCGCTCCCTGATTTTTAATAATCTGAATATAATTCACTGAGCTTTTAGTTTTAAGTTGCCGATACCGCAAAACTAAGGCCTCCATTTGTAAAGCTAACTGGCGCGGGGACATTAAGGCTTCAACTTGATCATGGTATCGGGTAGCCAGAACTTCGTGATACCCAACCGCTTCCATCGCCTGATAGGGACCTGTTTGCCAGACTTTAAACTCATCATACGGTTTAAAGGCCGGATATTTATTAGGAAAAATATGGACAAACCATGTAGCTGGATCATCCGGTAACCGTAAAATGTCCGGCTCTTGGGGAAAATCACCACTGTTACAAAATGGGCATTTGTCTTGATATTTAACGCGGGCTGCCACAGCCTTTGTTTCCTTAGCAAAACTATCCGGCCGCTTAGCTCGTTCCGGCGCTAACACAATCCATTTACCCGTCACCACATCTTGCCGGAGTTCACCTAAACTATGCTCGGTCATGGTACAGCCCTTTCCACATATTAAGCCGAACTTGGACCACTTCGGTTAAAACATCTAAGTACGCCCGACTACTCACTTTACTGTCTGGATCATTAACCCAATAGATTGGTCGCTCCGCAATTTTGTAGCCGCGCTTACGCGCCACGGCTAAGGCCTCCACATCAAAGCCCCAGCGATTAATGACTAAGCGGGGAAATACATCATCGACCACATAATCTCGAAATACTTTAAAACCAGCTTGGGTATCACGAATACCCGGTATGGCCCAGATTTGAATCCACAAATTACCCAAGTCACCCAATAGTTCTTTCCATTTGGGTTGGTGCGTGGCAATGGTCGCCCCTTTGATATCGCGCGAGCCAATGACAACATCAAAGCCTAAATTGAAAAAAGATTGAAATTGCTCAAAATGATTAATTGTCGTGGAATTATCCGCATCCATAAATAGCCGAAACTTACCCTTAACATGCAGTAAGCCATAACGCACAGCGTAGCCTTTACCCTTATTCTCCCCGTATTGGAGTAAGCGCACTCGCGGCTCCATAATAGCCATCGTTTGCACCACATCCACCGTTTTATCGCGGGAGCCATCGTTCACCACGGCCACTTCCCAGGTGTAACTTTGCTTTTGTAAATAAGCCACCACAGCCTTTAAAGTATGCGGCAAGCGCTTCTCCTCGTTGTACGCCGGGATGACGACGGATAGAAAGATCTGCTCAGACATATCATAAGTATACATGACATTTAAAAAAGCCCTCATTATCTGGTGATAACAAGGGCTAAAAGTCAGTTGGGTAAGTAACGATCGAGGAGCGCATCCGGCAATTGCGCTGTCAGTCCACCATCTACCATTAGATTATGCGCAGTGATAAAACTGCTTTCATCTGAAGCCAAGAATAGCGCAGCGTTAGCTACTTCTTGCGGCGTCCCCGGTCGGCCCAGGGCATATGGATACCCTGCTTTTTTCAGATAATCTTCAGTAACTGTAGGCTTGACTTCCTCTGTCATAATCAGACCCGGCGAAATAGCGTTGACTCGAATATGCTGAGGACCTAACTCTAAGGCTAGAGTTTTGATAAGATGAATCAGTCCCGCTTTAAAAGGATCATACAGAAGCCAACCAGAGGCTGTTTGCACACCATGAACGGAGGCCAGACTAATCAGGGAACCGCCACCCTGGTGCTTTAAAAAAGGCACAGCGTACTTAGTGCTCCACAGTGTGGCAGACATGGCCATATCAAAACTATGCCGCCAATCGGCAGCCGTAACCTCTGCTAGATTTTTCAAATCATCCCGATAAGCCCAAGCGTTATTCACGACGATATCGAGTTGCCCAAACTGCTCTACACACACAGCCACCATGGCTTCATTCTCGGCCTCCTGTCGAACATCTGTCTGTCGAAAGTAAACCGACCCGTCATCCGCTATAGCTTGAGCTACTTGGGCACCTTTGGGATTAATATCGGCCAATAGCACCTTCGCCCCTTCAGAATGGAAACGTTCCACAATGGCTCGGCCAATGCCTTGAGCACCACCGGTGACAACCGCTACTTTGCCTGTAAGTCGTTTCATAGATCTTCTCCTTAAATAAAGAGCTAAAGAACCTTCATAATTTGGAATGGTTTATATCCTACTCTTTATAGAAATTACTGTCAACTTTCACTAACGTTCGCGGAAATATGTTTCCAACATCATGCGGGCGGCTTCGGCGTGGGCGTCATCTTTATTCCCACCTTCACGGGCGATACGCCATTCCGCCTCGTAGCTGGTTAATGTCTCATCGACTTCTTGTATGGCCACTTCAGCTGGTAACATCTCGCGTAATTGTTTAATAAAATCTCGAGTAACTTTCGTTTGCTGACTTTCATTGCCGGATAAACTAATAGGTACACCGACTAAAACGGTACTTACCTTTTCAGACGCAACCAGCGCCGCCAATACTGGCAGCGCTGGTGTTTGCTTTTGGTCGATTACGGAATGGCGGACGGCCAGGCGTTCCTCATCATCACTAATCGCCAGGCCAATATATCGGGAACCGTAATCGAGACAGATAATCATTGTCCCCTAGCATACCCCACGAAAGAACTAATAGGCTAGTGCCGAGGCCTCACTGTATATAGAATCACCCGTCACTAGTCGCGCATCTATGGCCTCCACCCGGGCCAGTTCGGCTAAAGCCGCTTCTACCTCACACTCAACCACTCGCAGAACAACCACAATATAGCCTCGCTTCACCGCTTCGTAATACGTGTTTGCTTCCAGTCTAGATAGATTATATTCCGTTAGAGCTTGATGGACACCACTAGGCATACTGGTGGAGCTAGCCATAAACAGTGTGCTGATTAATTGATTAACTAAGAACCCTAAAGCAGCTAAACCATGCAGAGGAAAAATCGGTATATCAGAATCAGCCGCTAACATCGCGGCGACTGATCCCGTAGCTGGTGCATCATTTAAAACTTCTTCTGCGGCTAAAATACTATAATCTTCTAAGCGGCCTCCGCGTAATTGCAGCGTGCGTAAAACTTGGTTAGCTGTTTCTATATTTGGTAAGACACTTAAAATATATTTCATACCCCTAGCATGGCAGCTCACCAAACTTACGCAAATTAAAAATGTCACAGGTTGTGACACTTAAAATTTAGACCCCTGGCTCACCAGATTGGTTCACCAGGGGTGTTGAGTACCTACGATTAGGTATTCATCTTTCGCCTACTTTCGATTTTTCTGTAACACTTCTCCTGGTTAGAGGTACAAATATATTTCGTCGTACGTGTCTGCCATCATCAGGATGGCCACGCCCTGCCACTACGCGTTCGCGCTCATTGCAACATAGCTTTTACTGAGCGCTGTGAAATAATATAGCGTATTTTTCTACAATGTCAAAGTAAATTCCAGGTTAGCAAAAACCACTCTCGCATCATATGCGCCATCGCCCTACTTTGGATAACCACTCCTCCAATACTACCCGTATAACTCACAATTACGATAAAGTCACCAAAAACTGTAAAGCCACTTGTGCCTTGAAATTTGTCCGGAGAAACAAACTTGCGCTCCGCTAAGTGCTCGGAAGAATGCTCTAATAAATACGTTTTCATTTTTTCAGAGCGCGTAGAAAAAATTATCTTTGACTTAACTCTTTTAGCCTTTCTGGTTAGGTATAGGGCTTCATCCTGGTTAAGAACAGATAACATGTAATCAGTCGGCGCAAAACTATACCAAATATCTTCAGGAGTACTTTGCATTAACATTTCACCACGCATTTTATGCAAACCCTCAATACCAGGATAATATCGTACCGAAGCGCCATTATCATCGCTTTTTAGTAAAGCTTGTAAGTCAGGTAAAATGGCCTCTAAAGCGTTTCGTTGTTCATCCACACGCTCCGCTTCGGCTAGCACTTGGTCCAATAACCGGCGCGGTGGTTCTGGAATATAGACCACGCGTTTACCCTGTTTTTTCTGGGTAATTAATTTTTTAGCCAGTAAAGCATCTAAAACTAAATAAGTGGTGGCTCGCGCCACGCCAGATTTACGCGCCAAAGCTTGCACACTGGCTTCGCCTAGCTCTAATAAAGCTAGGTACACTTTCATTTCTTTTTCAGGTAAACCCGTCTGGGCAATTTGATCCGTAGTTAACATTCTCTCTTGGTACTAAAGAGAGTTTAAAGTGTCAAGACACCTGACACTTATTTCTCTTCCAGCTTGAGGGCTTCAGAATTAATACAAAAACGTTGCCCAGTCGGGTTTGGTCCATCGTCAAACACATGCCCTAAATGTGAACCACAGCGACTGCAAACTACTTCCGTTCGCTGCATCCCCATACTGGTATCATCGTGCGTTTCCACCGCTGTCTCAGCCGCTGGTTGATAAAAACTCGGCCAACCAGAACCCGATTCAAATTTCGTCTCTGAATCAAAGAGCTCCTGGCCACACGCCGCACAGATATACATACCAGGCGTTTTAGTTTCGTAATATTTCCCGGTAAACGGTGCTTCCGTTCCCTTTTCCCGCAAAACTTTGTATTGCTCCGGCGTTAATTCTTTCCGCCACTCTTCATCTGTCTTAGTAACTTTATTTTGGTTAGTCATATCCTTAAGTGTATACTCATAATATGTTGGATTGGCAAGCCGAGAGTGATAATAGGTATTAAGGATCAAAAAAAACCGCGCCTTGAAGGGACACGGTCATGGACTAGGTGGTAAGAGAAGATCCCGTAGGAAATCTTCTTCATATTTCCCAGCCGGTATAAAGTGTTGGGGAGTTGGCCAAGTTGCTTGAGTCTTGGTATCTAGTTTTTCCCAATAGTCGCGATAGGCGTTAAAAGCCTGACGAGCTTTTTGGCATTTGGCCTTGTAGTACTCATCTACGGCTATAAAACGAGGATCATCCGTCTGAGTTGCCTTCCAAGCTGGCCTAAATTCATGAGCTTCTTTCAAGAGCAAAGGAAGTTGTTTGATCGCTTTTTTAGCTTCCCACTCTTCAACTCGCGCCTCTTCAAGACTCACTCCGTTTACCAGCGTAACTAGGGTAAGAATCATGACGAAAAGTCCAACGGACTGCAAACAAGCACCATTGTCCTGAGAGTTAGACATGTGAATGCTCCTTTTCCGAATGTTTGGAGAGAACCACTCCAGATTCCTACACTAGGAATCTGACTTATTCATTATACATAAAAGGCCTATTTCGTCAAGATCAGCGAGCCGGATTCTGTTATAGCTACGGTGTGTTCTTGGTGAGCGGACAACTCACCAGACTCGGTTAAAACAGTCCAACCATCTACGGCGGTAACCACCGTTGGGTCACCAATGGTTATCATCGGTTCAATGGCAATTACTAAGCCAGGCTCTAATTTGTGACCAGTGCCAGCTCGGCCAAAATTGGGTACCTGGGGTTCTTCATGCACGGCAAAGCCCACTCCATGTCCGACTAACTGCGTCACCACTTCAAACCCCTGGCGCTCCACATAATTTTGAATCGCCCCACTTATATCCCCAATCCGGTGGCCGGGCTGAGCTTGAGCGATACCTAACCGCAACGCTTCGGTCGCCACTTGAATCAGTTTGGCAGCTTCAGGACTTACGTCACCGACACCGACCGTGCGCGCCGCATCTAAATAATATTTTTGCTGATAAATAATACCCAGATCTAAGCCTACAATATCGCCTGATTCCAAAGGCACATCAGTCGGTAGACCATGCACTACTTCATCATTGACCGACACACACAGGGCAGCTGGATACGGCGTGTGCCCCGGCGGTGCATAGTTTAAGAAGGCCGGCACAACCTTATACTCCGCAATTAACTGCTGAGCTAAAGTATCCAACTCCTTAGGTGTTACACCAGGCGCCACACGGGCAGCTACAGTGTCTAAAATGCGAGCCATAATCGCTCCCCCCGCTTGCAACTGCGCTATATCCTGGGCTGATTTCAAAGCGATCATGCCTGTAATTTTACAATCCGCTGCATGATTTCTGCATGCACATCGGCAATTGACTGAAAGCCATCAATTTCATAAAGATCCGCCACATCTGTCTCTTGGTACTTCTTAATCACCGGGTAGGTTCTGGTCATAAATTCATCCCACCTGGTTTGCATTTTGGCGGGCTCATCATCCGGACGTGTACCTACCCGCCCACCTAACTCTAGGCAACGCTGCCTATCTGCTTCATTCAATACCGGAAAATCACCCACAATATCTAAACAGAACTGCCGTTTGGAATTGCGGCGGATCATCTCTTCGCGGTCAACTTTTAAGTAAAAAACTAAGGGTTTGCCATATCCATGATCCACAAAGAATTGATCAACCACCGCCGCCTCTTCAACCGTTCGGGGCGTCCCATCAAAAATGAGGCCGTGACCTTGAGACAACCGGTCGGAAATCGCCGCAATGACAATCTCAGCCGCTAAGGCCGGTGGGGCTAAAATACCGTTATCAATTAAGCTTTTAACTTTGCGACCTAAATCCGTATCTTGGCGAGAAATAGTACGAAACGCATCACCCGTACTAAACCGTTGATACTTAATTTTTTGGGCTAACAATTCCGCTTGGGTACCTTTGCCAGCGCCAGGTGAGCCCATGACATATATAACTTTCGATAACATAAAAAATCAAATATCAAATCTTAAAAAAATAAGTTGTGGTTAGCAACTGGATTTATTTTTTGATTTTTTATTTTTGCTTTTTGCATTTATATAAAGCCTTCGTATTCGCGAGCGGTGAGTTGAGATTCTACTTGCTTCATGGTTTCCAAAATAACCGAGACCACAATCAACAAGGCCGTGCCACCCGTAGTCACCGTGGTTAAGCCAGACACTCCTTGAACGATTAAGGGCAAGACGGCAATGACACCTAAGAACAAGGCCCCAGTTAAGGTAATACGATTGATAACATACCAGAGGAAATTAGCCGTTTGCTTGCCCGGACGTATACCGGGAATAAAGCCACCTTGTTTCTGAATATTTTCCGCAATGTTTTTCGGATCAAATGTGACCGAAGTATAAAAGTAGGTAAAGACAACAACTAAAATAAAGTAAGCGATGCCATAGAACCACTGGTTTTGGAAAAGAGAGACAATCGTCCGAGCCGCGTTAGAAACAATTTCGTTATGAACCGGCACCAAAAACTGAGCCAGCACACCGGGGAATAACAAAATAGACAAAGCAAAAATAATGGGAATCACCCCCGCTTGGTTAACCCGCAATGGTAAGTGCGTACTGGACCCACCGAAAGTTCGATTACCCCGCACTTGTTTGGCATAGCTGACCGGAATAGAGCGCTGACCTTCCGTCACAAAAATCACACCAGCAATAACCACTAAAAATACGACCAGAAAACCTAGATACGGCACTAGTAAATTAGGCGTAAAGGTGGCGTAACTTTGGCCGATTACTTGTGGCAGACGAGCCACAATACCCACAAAAATGATTAACGATGTACCATTGCCAATACCCTGTTCACTAATGAGCTCACCTAACCACATTAAGAAAACGGTGCCCGCTGTCACGGTAATGAGCGTAACTACTAATTGCCAAGGTGTAAAAGTAACAGCTAGACCCGACGCCCCCGTGGCACCCCCACGAGCTAATAAATTAATAAAGGCAAAACTTTGCAAAGCGGCCAGGGGGACAGTTAAGAGGCGAGTCCACTGGTTAATTTTCCGGCGTCCCGCTTCGCCTTCCTCTTTTTGCATCTCTTCTAACTGGGGAATGATCATGGTCAAGAGCTGCATCACAATCGAAGCCGTAATATACGGCCCCACGCCTAACATCACAATGGACACGTTTGATAAACCACCACCAGAAAAAATATCTAGTAAACCAAACAGCTGGTTACCAGAAAATAGGCTTTGTAAACTTTCTCGAGGAATACCCGGAACCGGAATATGAGCACTGAGACGAAAAACAACTAGTAGTCCTAAGACGATCAAAAATTTCTTCCGCAGCTCAGAAATTCGCCAGGCTCTCGATAGATTTTGCCAGTAGGACATGGTACGCCTATTATCCCCCAATCAGCTCCACTTTACCACCCGCTTTTTCAATAGCGGCTTTAGCTCCTGAAGAAACCGCATGAGCCCGCAATGTTAGTGGCACACTTAGCGCCTGTGTCCCAATTAACTTCACTTTACTCTGGCGATTACTAATCAATTTTAGTTGCAGTAACTGGGTAGGACCCACAATCATCTTGCTAGTAAAATGCTCGAGCACCCGAATATTAACGGCTTCTAGTTTCTCCGTTTGCGGCGCAAATTTCTGCTTCATACCCCGGTTTTTGGGCAAACGCATATAGAGTGGGGTCTGTCCACCTTCAAAACCAGCTTTACTATGGGAACCAGCCCGTGCCCGCTGCCCTTTCATACCTCGACCAGACTTCGCGCCACCTTTACCAATACCGCGACCGCGGCGACGCTTACGACGAACAATTTTAACTAATTCATGTAACGCCATAGGTTATTTCTCCTGTTGTTGGGGTTTAGGATTTTTCTTAGGCCGATCCAGCAACTGCTCCAGCGCCTTTAACGTAGCTCGAGCGTTGTTAACCCGATTAGTTGAACCTAAGGTTTTCGAAGCTAAATTTTTAACGCCCAGTAAATCTGCGACCATCCGAATGGTTCCACCCGCAATCACACCCGTACCTGGCTTAGCGGGTTTTAGGAAGACGACGGCGCCGTTATACTTTGCCTGGACAGTGTGGGCAATGGTGCCTTCATCTAATTTTACATGCACCATGTTCTTAGCCGCTTTATCGGTGGCTTTTTGAATAGCTTGCTGCACATCTTTACTCTTGCCAATCCCAAAACCGACATTGCCCGCTCGATCGCCCGCAATCACACTGGCGCGGAACCGGAAGCGACGGCCACCTTTAACCACCCGCACCACGCGGGCCACATCTAAGACTTCATGATCATATTGGCGCTGGTCTCCACCGCGAGCAAAGGTATGTCGACGCCCGCCTGCTGCTGATTTAGTTTGCGTTGTGTCCATATGTAAAAATTAGAATTCTAAACCACCAGCCCGGAGCGCTTCGGCTAAAGTTTTAATACGTCCGTGGTAGGCGTATCCACCTCGATCAAAAACCACTTGGTTAATTCCGGCCTCTTTGGCCGCTTGGGCCGCCATTTCGCCGACAACTTGAGCTTGCTCCATCTTAGTTTGCTTGGCGACTGGTTTAACTTTAACTGTCACTAACGTGCGACCGGCCAGATCATCAATAAATTGCACATCTAAATTAGTAGCACTGCGAAAAACACTTACCCGGGGGCGCGCAGCTGTGCCTTGCACACGGTGACGTAAGCGATTATGACGATGTTGTCGACGAGCTTGATTCATATAAATAGTTTAACCAGTTGACCCAACCACTTTACCAACCTTACGACGCACAATTTCACCTTGATAGCGCACACCTTTACCCTTATATGGCTCCGGTGGACGAAGATCCCGAATATCAGCCGCAATTTGTCCCACTAAGGTTCGATCAATACCGGCCACTGTCAGTAACTCTTTTTCTACAGTAAAGGTAATACCTTCCGGTGCTTTAACAATAACGGGGTGCGAAAAGCCTAAACTCATTTCTAAATCCTTACCTTTGAGAGCCGCGCGATACCCCACACCATGTAATTCTAACTTTTTTACAAAACCGGTGGTAACACCCTCCACCATATTGGCTAAAAGCGCGCGCGTTGTACCCCACAGAGCGGGAGATTTTTTGCCATTCTTGGCAATTTCACACACGATTTCGTTGTCCTGCACAGCCACTTTAATCGCCCGGTGGACGGTTAATCGCAGTGTTCCCTTAGGACCTTTAACGGAAACGGCATGATCCTGCACGTTAACTTCAACGCCAGTCGGGATAGTTACAGGTTGTTTTCCAATTCGTGACATAAGAAGTCTTTACTCTAGTGCAGCTTACCAAATTTCGCAAACGAGCTCACCGCCTACACCCAGCTTACGCGCCCGACGATCATCCATTAAGCCCTGAGAGGTAGACACAATGGCCATACCTATCCCATCTAAAACATATGGAATCTGCTCACTATTAACATAAATACGTTTGCCAGGTCGGCTTAAGCGACGTAGACCGCTAATCCGGGCGGTACCCTGGTCAGTATAAGCTAGCGTTACAATCAACTTAGGTTGTGGCCCTTCTTGCACCCGCATCGCTGCCACTAAGCCTTTTTCTTGCAGCAATTTCGCAAAGCTCTCTTTAAAACGAGAGTGAGGTATAGCCACCCGCTTTTTATTGACTCGCTGGGCGTTTAATATGCTAGTTAACATGTTTGCAATAGTATCCATAAGCCTTTATTTACCAAGATGATTTACGAATTCCCGGAATAAAACCCTTTTCCGCATTTTCTCGGAAACAAATCCGACACAGACCAAAATCCCGCATATACCCACGTTTGCGGCCACAAACGGAGCAGCGTAAAACTACCCGACTGCTAAATTTGGGTTTCTTTTTACTCTTTGCAATGTGAGCTTCGGTCGCCATGATTAATCGTTAAAACATTAATAGTTAAGAAGTATGCTTGGCTTTTTCTCGGGATCGGCGCGCGGCTGCGGTATCTAAACCGACCTCTGCCGTATCTTCAGCTGTTAACGGGAAACCTAAAACACGAAATAGAGCTTCACCCTCCGTGTTATCACAAGCCGTGGTTACAAACGTTACTTGGACACCAAAGATAACATCCGTCTTTTCCGGCTTGATTTCCGGAAAAGGTAAATGCTCACGTAAACCCACACTAAGATTACCTTGGCCGTCTAGAGAATGCATTGGTAAACCACGAAAATCTCGGACTCGAGGCAAAGTGATGGTGGTGAATCTCTTGACAAAATCTTCCATCCGTTTACCTCTGAGTGTGACGCGGTAGCCCACTAAGTTGCCTTGGCGAACGTTAAACCCGGCCACCGCTTTACGAGCATGACGTTCGTGAGGGTGTTGCCCCGTAATCGCCGCCAGATCTCGGACCACCGCTTCAGTGTAAGCAGCCGAATCACGGTTTTTGCCGACCCCAACGTTGACCACCACTCGAGTGATTTTCGGCACGGCGTGCACATTGGTCTGACGTAACTCCGACTTGAGCGCTTCGTATTCTTTAGTAAATATAGAGGCCATAAACTTAACGATTTTTAGGAATTACCGCCTGACAGTTCTTACACACCCGCTCTACGCCGTCAGCACTCCGACGAATACCCACGCGTGTCCCTTTTTTACATTCCGGACAAACAACTTGGACGTTCGCAATATGCATGGGAGCCGCCACCGAAATACGCTGACCAGTCGTGCCACCACGACGAGGTTTAATATGTTTCTTAACCAGATTAACCCCTTCCACTAAGACACGATTAGTTTCGGGAATAACGGCCATGACCAGCGCTCGCTTACCACGGTCTTTACCACGCAAGACGCGTACTGTATCTCCACGATGTAGTTTCTTTACCATACCTCTGGGGCTAAGGAAATAATTTTCTGAAAACCTCGGGTTCTCACTTCGCGAGCCACGGGACCAAATACCCGGGAACCAATGGGCTCTTTACTTTCTTTCTGCAAAATAACCGCCGCATTTTCATCAAAGCGAATAGCTGAACCATCAATCCGCTTGTGTTCTTTACGAACACGCACAATCACGGCGCGGACCACGTCACTCTTCTTCACTGAACCTCGGGGTTCTGCGACTTTGACGGCGCATACCACCACGTCACCTAAAAAAGCATAGCGGCGGCCAGTGTTGCCTAAGACACGAATAACTTGAAGCAATTTGGCGCCAGTGTTATCCGCTACTCGTAACATTGTTCGTTCGTGTACCATATATATTTACTTAAGCAACCAATATCCAACGTTTACGAGCGGACAGCGGTCGACTCTCTCGAATCGTCACTTTTTGTCCCACTTCGGCTGTATTGGCCGGGTCATGCACCAAATATGTCTGCGTAATGGTGGAACGCTTTAAATACTTGGGGTGTGCCACACTGCGACTAATCGAGACGGCCACGGTCTTATCGCCAGATTTACGCACAACTTCACCCGCGAGCGTTCGGCCGCGCTTGGCTGGGGTATTTGGTTGTGTGGTTGAAGTAGACATAAGACTAGGCAGTATAAAATAAAATTAGCTTTTAGGCAACAAGGTCTTCACGCGCGCAATATCCCGACGCATGCCTTTTAACCGAGCATGGTTACTTTCTTTACCGGAACGAACCGCCTCACGTGCACTATAATAGGCTTGTTCTAGCTCAACTAGTTTCGCTTGCAAAGCTTCGGGAGTATGGTTTTGTAAATCAGTCATTTTCATAGGGGTCAACATTACAAGCCGGCACGTTTAACAAACCGGGTCTTTACCGGTAACTTATGGCTGGCTAAAGTCAAAGCCTGTCGAGCTGTGGCTTCATCCACCCCATCCATTTCGAAAATAACTCGACCACGTCGCACGGCCATCACAAAATGATCTACACCACCTTTACCCGAACCCATGGGTACTTCCTGACCTTTTTTGGTAATTGGTTTATCCGGAAAAACTCGAATCCAAATCTTACCGGAACGCTGGATGAAACGAGTCATGGCCCGACGAGCCGCTTCTAATTGGCGAGCCGTCAACCAACGGTTTTCTAACACTTTCAAACCGTAAGAACCAAAATCAACGGTCTGGGCTCCTTTCGAGATACCTTTGACCGTGCCCTTCTGGTGTTTCCGGTGTTTTACTTTACGTGGAGTTAACATAGCAATTACTTTTTAGACACGGCCTTATCAGCTAGCGAGGGTCGACGGCGATCTGGTGAGGCGGGTCGACGTGTAGTTACCGAACGGCGACGTTCACCAGGCTTCTCTTCTTCTTCCACCATCAAATCTCCGCGATTAATCCACACTTTGACGCCAATAGTGCCAAAAGTAGTAAAGGCCGTTAAATCAGTGTAGGAAATATCGGATCGGAACGTATGCAAAGGCACGTTGCCTTCGGCTAACCATTCTCGACGGGCAATTTCCGCCCCATTTAACCGGCCAGCTAAGGCAATACGCACACCCAAGGCGCCGGCCTGCATGGAACGCTGGACAGATTGCTTCAGCACTCGGCGATACGGCATCCGCCGTTCAATGGCATCCACAATCTGGGTAGCCACCGCTGTGGCATCGGTATCAGGATTACGAATTTCTTGGACATTAATCCGGATGCGGGTCTTGTTACCCACCAGTTTCTTCAAATCTTTTTGAATCTTTTCAATCCCTGAGCCACCGCGGCCAATAACCACGGCCGGACGAGAGGTGTGAATAGTTAAAATAGTTTCTTTCTGGCTCCGGGTAATTTCTAAGCGAGAGATAGAAGCATTACGCAAATTGTCTGTAAAATATTTCCGGATTTGCAAATCTTCCGTCAGCTTATTGCGGAAATCAACGCGTTTTTCGGCAAACCACTTCGGATCCCAGTTATGGGTAATGTTACCGACACGTAATATAATTGGATTGGTTTTTCGTCCCATAGGTAGTAATTAATCGCCAACCGTCTTACGGCGATGTGTTTTTTTAGCGTCTCCTCCTTGTTGCATCATCTTAACTTTATTACTGGCTTGTTCCTGTTTACTGTGTCGAGCCACAGTTTCAGCATTCGGTTTTAACTGTTCATCTTCGATTGACTCATGAGGTCCTTCTTTGGGCACCTTACCACTGGCCAAATCTTCCATCGTTAACTCTTCAATCTTCGTCTTTTTAACTTTACGCTTCTTAGGCTTCGCTCCATCAGCAACCATATCTTCCACAATAATTGTCACATGACTATTACGTTTCAAAATGGGGTGCGCCATGCCTTTACTGACAGGTTGGAAACGTTTAAGAGTAAACGCTCCGTTAATGATCACATCAATAACCTTAAGGGTTTCCGGCGCAATATCAAAATTGTGTTTGGCATTAGCTACCGCGCTGCGCAAAGTTTGCAGTAAGATCGCCGGGGCATAGCCAGGCATGAATTTTAACTGTGCTTCCGCTTCCCGCGCAGATAAGCCTTTAATCACACCACGATAGACTCGTAGTTTACGAGGCGCCATCCGGGCATTGCGAAAATGAGCTTTAACTTCCATAGGTTATTTCTTAGGGGCAGCCGTGGCCGCAGCGGCAGCTTCGGCTTCCTTCTGCATCCGACCACCGTGCCGAACGAATTTACGAGTTGGGGAAAATTCACCCAGTTTATGACCCACCATATCTTCCGTTACAATTACTAATACATGATCGCGACCATTATGGACGCCAAAACGAAAACCAATCATCTCGGGATAAATAGTGGAAGACCGAGACCAAGTCTTAATAACTGTACGATCGCCCGCCTTTAAAGCTTTAACTTTCTTTAATAGCTTAGGATCGATAAATGGACCTTTTTTAAGTGATCGTGACATAATTACTTGCGCTTTTTCTTAGGCCGACGTTGTAAAATAAGAGCGTCGGAGTATTTTCCAGGTTGGCGAGTTTTCACCCCCATCGCCGGTTTGCCCCACTTCGTTTTCGGGTGCTTTAAACCAATCGGTTGGTGACCTTCACCACCACCGTGAGGATGATCCACCGGATTCATCGACTTACCTAACACTTGTGGACGACGTCCTAAACGGCGCATACGGCCAGCTGAACCTTTACGTTCGAGCCAAGCATCAGGGTTACTCACCTCGCCTACAGTGGCATAAGATTCCTTAGGAATCAAGCGAATCTCGCCCGATGACATCTTAAGCTGGGCATATTTACCTTGGACGTCCATCAAAATAGCGGATGTACCAGCGGAGCGGATAATCTGTCCGCCACGTCCAGGTTTAAGTTCAACATTAAAGACCTGTACACCAGGCGTCATGTTTTGTAATTCTAAACGATTACCAGGCTTTTCAGGCGCCTTGGCTTCAGCTAGTACGGCGTCGCCCACTTTAGCGCCATTCCAAGCTAAGGTATACCGACGTTCACCATCGACATATAACAGTAAAGCAATAAAGCCAGAACGGTTAGGGTCAAACTCTAAACGTTCAATTTTAGCCGGCACACCTAACTTCGGTTGACCGAAATCAATTAACCGATAGGCCCGCTTCACGCCGCCACCGCGGTGACGAATCGTAATTTTACCTTCGGCGCCTCGGCCACTGGTAGCTGTCTTGGGCATCGTTAATGGACCATAGGGCTTACCTTTATGGAGTTCTCGACGATCCACAATCGACGAGTTTTTGCGAGCCGCCCGAGTTCGTTTGTAAACTTTAATCGGCATATTAAGCAGTTAAATCTATAGAAGTATTGGCGGGTAAGCTGACATAGGCTTTCTTCCAGTTAGTGGTTCGCCCAATCGTCCGGCCACGCATCCGACGTTTTGGTTTCATCGTCAGTGTGCGCACATGTAGTGGTTCCACCTTATATCGTTCGCGGATAGCCGCCGTAATTTGGCCTTTGGTCGTATTTTGCGCCACCCGAAAAGCCACGACGTTACCGGTGCTCTGTCGGCCCATACTTTTTTCGGTGACCAAAGCGCGTAAATTAATCCGGCCAGCCTGCACTGGCATAGGGGCAGCCGTGGTTTGAGCGTCTTCAGTCTTCTTCGCCTTAGCTTTAGTCCCCTTGTTAGTGGGTTTAGCTTTTTCAGCCTGACCGAGAATTTTACGAGTTCGAGATAAGATAGACATACAAATTACTTACAACGGGTGGCTAAAACGGACATAGCTTCTTGGCTAACCCAGATCTGGCGCGCGCGTAAAATATCCTCTGGGGTAATTTGGGTCGCGCCAATTACGCGCAGGCCAGGTAAATTACGAGCTGGACGGAGTAAAGCTGTCTGTTCAGGTGAAATAATGAGCAGTAATCCATGGTAATCTTCAGGCAGTAGGCCCACTAAATCTTTCGTCTTAGCCGGTACATCCGCGGGGAGTTTAATGACACTTAACATTTCCGTGGCCACATACTGATTTAAAGCGCCAGCTAAAGCACGGCGGCGCATCGGGGCAGGCATAGGCAAGACCCGTTGGTGTCGACTACGAGGACCAAACGTGGTACCACCACCGACCCAAATTGGGGAGCGGATCGAACCATGGCGCGAGCGACCGGTGCCTTTTTGTTTCCACGGTTTACGACCACCACCACGCACTTCTTCTCGCTCTTTAGTGTGGGCGCGACGAATCCGCATACGCTTCTGCAGGGTATGGACAGCTTGGGCTAATAAGAGAGGCGAGACTTCTGTTTGCAAAAACTCTGGTACGGGGACGGTATCAGTTTTCGTTTGGCCAAGCGTACGGACGACTAAAGTTTTAGGAGATGATGTCATAACAATTAAGCTTGGGTTCTAATTTCTATGACACTACCTCGTTTGCCTGGGACAGCCCCTTTAATGGCCAAGAGATTCTGCTCGGCATCCACGGCAATAACGGTCAGATTTTTGACGGTGACTCGGTCGGCACCCATGCGGCCAGCCATGCGAACACCTTTGCGGACGTGCTGGGGGAACCGGCTACCAATAGAACCTGGGCGGCGTAAGACATGGCGATGACCGTGACTGGCCGGACCGCCTTTAAAGTGGTGGCGTTTCACTACACCTTGAAAACCTTTACCCTTGGAAATACCGGAAACGGTGATAACATCTCCCGGTTCAAACTGAGTCACGCTCACTTCTTGGATATCGGCCGCCACTTCGCCTTTAAATTCCCTCTTCGCCGTATATTTCTCTCCATCTTTCTTTACCTTTGGCTTAGGTAGAGCAAGCTGGACAGCCGTATACCCGTCCTTGTCTTCCGTGCGGCGAATCGTAACTGCGTTTGGTTCGGCCACGACGAGGGTAACTGGAATAACTTCACCCTGGGGGGAGAAGACTTGAGACATACCAACTTTGCGACCGAGAATAGCTTTCATGGAGCGGAAGCGACTATCGCTAGTTAGAGCTAAAACAAAAAAACTACCAAATGGCCATGGACTGTTCCCCGCCGAAGCCTTGGCGTAGGCGGGGCATCATCAACGACGTTCAAAAGGTTAGAGAAACTATAATATATAGGGAGAATTAATGCAAATAAGAGGGTTTAAGGTCTTTTTCCCTTCCCTTACCAAGGGAAGGTGTCCCGCTTCAGCGGGACAGAAGGGTCCGTATACAGGTAAAGCTAACTATAATAGGAAGCGCTTTCTACAAACTGACCCCTCTCCCGCGCTTAAGCGCGGGTATCTCCCCCTGGTAAGGGGAAAGAAAAATGCGCAAAAAAAAGCCAGGTGTATAACCTAGCTTACTTATTTGCATCTGCAGGCGAATGCTTACAGTCACAGGCCGGCCTAACCGCTACACTGTTCCTGGTGGTCACAACAACCCATTTATGACCCTTTGAATCAGGAACGGTCTGTAAATATCCATCGTCGGCCGAGGGGGAAAATGTCTTAAAATGAACCACTCCAGATTGTGCAGCTTCAGACAAAAGCTTGTTCTGTCTTTTCTTCTCTACTTCTGCTTGCCCAAATAAAACTAGAGAAAAAAGCCCAATAATCACTACGACGACACAAACCACCGTACAGATAATCACAATCATCTGGCGCATAGCTAAACTCCTTGGGAAAGAACTGGAACTGAACTGGGTAAACTGACCCACAATATATACATCAGGTTGTGATAACTGTCAAATACAAAATTACCCACCGGATTGGCAGGTAATTTGTATAAGCTATCAGCTATTGCCTATAACCTAGTTAAACTGTTTTGAGAGCGATATCTACCCCAGCCGGCAAGTTGACACTACTTAGAATATCAACGGTCCGAGACGTGGCGGTTACGATATCAATCAAGCGCTTGTGCACGCGGATTTCGTACTGATCCCGCGAGTTCTTATGCACGAAGGTTGAGCGGTTTACCGTGTACTTCTTCTTGCTCGTAGGCAGCGGCGTCGGACCAGCCACTTTCGCCCCATCACGCTCAACTGCATCCACAATTTGCTTAGCGGACTGATCGATCAATTTATGATCATAAGCCTTTAAGCTAATGCGAATCCGCGGCATAGCTGGTGCCGGAGCTGGCGTATCTTTGGTCGTTTCCGCTGCAGCCATGTAATTAAGCTAAGATTTTGGTTACCACACCAGCACCGACTGTCTTACCACCTTCACGGATGGCGAAACGCATCTTGTCTTCCATAGCTACGGCCGAGACCAATTCAACTTTGATAGTGATAGTGTCCCCAGGCATAACCATTTCCGTACCTTCTGGTAATTCCACCGCGCCGGTTACGTCAGTCGTTCGAACATAGAACTGAGGTTTGTAACCTTTGAAGAACGGCGTATGACGGCCACCTTCATCTTTGTTCAAGATATATACTTCAGCTTCAAACTTCGTGTGCGGCGTAATGCTACCAGGCTTGGCCAAAACTTGACCACGCTCCACATCAGTTTTCTTTAAACCACGTAGTAAGAGCCCCGCGTTATCCCCAGCCTGACCAGAATCCAGTTCTTTGTTGAACATTTCGATACCAGTTACCACCGTCTTTTGGGTGTCGCGCAAACCAACTAATTCCGCATCTTCGTTAATCTTGATCTGGCCTCGTTCGATACGACCAGTCACGACCGTACCGCGACCTTCAATGGTGAAGACGTCTTCGATAGGCATTAAGAAAGGCTTGTCAGTGTCACGGACTGGTTCAGGGATAGCTTCGTCTAAAGCGGCCACTAAATCCACAATTGGCTTAGCTTTAGGATCATCAATGCTGGTAGCCTCTAAAGCTTGGGTAGCTGAGCCACGGATAACTTTGATGTTAGCCCCATCGAATTCATACTTCGTCAGTAATTCACGGATTTCTTCTTCAACTAAATCAACCAACTCTGGGTCATCTACCATGTCGACTTTGTTTAAGAAGACCACGATCTGAGGCACACCAACTTGGCGAGCTAACAGAATGTGTTCTCGCGTCTGAGGCATAGGACCGTCAGCGGCGGACACGACTAAGATAGCGCCGTCCATTTGGGCAGCACCCGTAATCATGTTCTTGATATAGTCGGCGTGACCAGGACAGTCGACGTGGGCATAATGTCGATTTTCTGATTCATACTCGACGTGAGTGGTAGAAATGGTAATACCACGGGCTTTTTCTTCCGGTGAATTATCAATCTGGTCGACAGAGAGCACCTTTTTGGCACCTCCGCGCATACCCATGACGTGCAGGATTGCGGCCGTCGTGGTGGTTTTGCCATGGTCAACGTGTCCAATCGTTCCGACGTTGACATGCGGCTTTGTTCGGTCAAACTTTTCAGCCATACGTTTAGCTTTGGTAAATTATGATTAAATATTACTTATAATAACTCCACGACGTGGAGTTGCCCTAACGCTTGTTTTGTACCACATGTTGTTTAGGCGCGCAACCCTACTCTTGAAGTTCTGGGGGTAAGTCCCCTTTAATAGGTTCAAACCGAACCCGTCGCGGCGGAGCCATAGGCTCAGCCGAGGCGACATCTTCGGCCTCGTCCTGATCTTCTAGCCCCAGCAGGGCAATAGTTTGGTTAATGGAATCGATATCTTCCGCTAAATCTTGCACTGCTGTTAAAGCTAGCTGCACGTCTTCGTTAGCCTGGTTTTCCGCAGCTGAGGGCATAAAATCCGCCTTGCGGACGACTACATATTCCTCGCCCAGTTCATCTTTAAAAGTAAAATACCCACCTAATTGGCGCAGCGCGGCTAAAACTAGCGGTAACGATTCGTGACTGGGGCTATTCATAAAATTACCGTACTGCAGGCCGTCGCCCCTGGCCAGTGGAAAACCTAAAAGTTGACAGCAGTTTTAATTTCCGTAAATATGCGATCTAGCACATTTCCCAACTCAATATTCCGGAGCTTACCTCATGCCGACCTACATTGTGGCCATGCGTTTGATCCCGGCAAGATTGGAACACTATGAGGCCATTACCCTCATTAATAATTCATACCATCCGATGGATTTGTCATTTATAACTGTCCCTGAAATCATCAAATGGCTTCACCAAAATCATCATAATAAACATATTTTAGTAGCCTTAGATGGGTCTGTGGTCCAAGGATTTTTCTGGCTAGAACGTCGAGAGGAAACGGTGCATGTCATCCGCCACGCCGCTGACCCAGCAATTCCGAGAGCTCATAGAGTGCTGCCTTATTTCGCCCATCTTATTCAAGAACCTATTAGGAACCCTAACCATCCATTATGGAAAAAGTGTAAATTCATCGAGGTCCATTTACGACCAACTAATAGAAAGGGTCGGAAATATCTGGTAAACACTCTGGGCTTTCAATGTAAAAGCCCTCACCAAGTTGAATCAACTTTTTATAGTTCAGGTGAAGAATCTTTAGTCTTTCGCTACCAAATTTAATCAACGGTAGCTTTTTTATTTGACACAAAGTCTAATAGTAAGACATTATACGACCACGCTGTTTTACCAGTACCTTACAATCCATGACGGAGACATATCATGTCTCATCCAGCTGCCACGACTCTGCCCCTGCGTTTGGCTCCCGCGCGAACTGCAGATCTTGAGACTATTATTCGTATTAATAATCAACATTCACCGAGGCGTTGGCACACGTTGAGTAAGAAAAATTTCGGACGACAATTTCCCGGTTGTATCTTCATGGTGATGTATGAACAAGACGAGATTGTGGCATTTTTGATTGTCAAACAAAATACCATTATTCGTATTGCCCCAGATGATAACTGGCTTAAACAAGGAGGTAGTCTGCCAGACTCTGAATCACTCCTCGAGCAAGTAACTAATTATTTAAGTGAGCCACTATGGCTCGATTCTTTCTAACTACAGGTAATCTGTAGTTTTTTTATGCCTATTTCTTACCTTTTTCTTTAGCAGCCACACCGATGATTTCTTGCTGGATGTTGTTCGGTACTTCTTGGTAGTGGTCAAACTGCATCGAGTAGGTAGCCCGGCCTTGGGTCATGGAACGCAACTGCGTAGCGTAACCAAACATTTCCGACAGCGGCACGGTAGCACTAATAACTTTAATCGTGAGACGATCTTCAATGCCTAGGATCTGACCGCGACGAGAATTGATATCGCCCACCACATCACCCATAAAGTTTTCTGGAGCTAACACTTCCACTTTCATAATCGGTTCTAGTAAGACAGGGTCGGCTCGGCGAATACCTTCCTTGAAAGCCATGGCTCCCGCAATTTTAAAAGCAATTTCCGAACTATCCACATCATGGTAGCTACCGTCATAGGCCACCGCTTTTACGTCCACCACTGGGAAACCCGCCACTACTCCACTGGTTGCGGCTTCCTCCACACCTTTGCCAATCGGCTTAATGTATTCCTTGGGCACCACCCCACCCGTAATATCATCTTCAAAAACGATACCGCCCCCACGCTCTAGTGGCTCTAAACGTAACCAGACATGGCCATATTGCCCCCGCCCACCACTTTGCTTAATGTATTTGCCTTCCACTTCCACTTGCTTACGAATCGTTTCTTTGTAAGCCACTTGTGGTTTACCAACGGTGACTTCTACCCCAAACTCGCGCTTGAGCCGATCGGCCTTAATTTCCAAATGCAATTCACCCATACCATCCATAATCGTCTGCATCGTTTCATCATCCGTCCGTACCCGGAAAGTAGGATCTTCATCCATGAGCGCTTTGAGCGCCATACCCATCTTTTCTTGGTCCGCTTTGGTTTTAGGTTCAATGGCAATTGAGATCACTGGGTCTTGACCCACAATACGCTCTAAGAGAATAGGCTTGTCAGGATCACACAGCGTATCGCCGGTGGTCGTATTCTTTAAACCAACCAACGCGCCAATACCACCAGCCCCAATTTCCGTCACTTCTTCCCGTTCATTGGCGTGCATCCGTAAAATTCGGCCGATGCGCTCTTTCTTGCCGTTAGAAGAATTTAAAACATACGTACCAGCGGCTAGCTTACCGGAATAGACGCGGAAGAACGTAATCTGCCCCACGAACGGATCTGTCATGACTTTAAAGGCGAGGGCCGCAAAGGGTTCCGCATCAATAGCTTGGCGAGTTAATTTCTCTTCTGGATTATCCGGGTTAACTCCTTCAATTGGTGGTAAATCGGCTGGTGAAGGCAAGTAGGCGACCACCGCATCCAGCACGCGCTGGACCCCTTTATTCTTTAAAGCCGAACCACAAAAGATCGGGACCACTTGGTTATTAATTACGGCTTTACGCAGGGCAGCATTTAACTCCTCTACAGAAATATCTTCACCGTTCAAGAATTTTTCCGTTAAGGCATCATCAAAACCGGAAATTTTTTCCACCATTTCTTCACGATGCTGCTTTGCATCGTCTAAAAGCTCAGCGGGGATATCTTTTTCTTCAATCACTTCCCCCATTTTGCCGGAGGAATACCAGGCCTTCATGGTTAATAAATCAATCAAACCATCAAATTTTTCTTCCGTGCCGATAGGTAGCGTCATGACGACGGTGTCTTTGGTTAAACGCTGGTGAATTGAATCCACCACTTTCCAGAAATCGGCACCTGTCCGGTCCAGTTTATTCACAAAACACATGCGGGGCACTTTGTAGTTATTGGCTTGGTGCCAAACCGTTTCACTTTGCGGCTCTACACCAGCTACCCCATCAAAAACCACGACCGCACCGTCCAGTACGCGCAAACTGCGTTCCACTTCCACCGTAAAATCCACGTGGCCAGGTGTATCAATCAAATTCAAACGGTGATCTTTCCAGAAACAGGTCGTAGTGGCGGAGGTAATGGTAATCCCCCGCTCGCGTTCCTGTTCCATCCAGTCCATCGTGGCTTCACCTTCGTGGACTTCCCCAATTTTATGGGTTAAACCGGTGTAAAATAACACGCGTTCAGAGACGGTGGTTTTACCGGCGTCGATATGGGCAATAATGCCAAAGTTACGAATCCGCTCCATTGGCACGTTCGGAAAATTATTCGTCGCCATATATTTTTAAGAAAAGTGAGAAAAGGCGCGATTCGATTCCGCCATACGGTGAACTTCTTCCCGCTTTTTCATAGCGCCGCCTTCTTTCTTAGAAGCATCAATCAACTCAGCCGCTAGCTTTTCCGCTAGACCATGGCCACCACGTTTACGAGCCGCATCGCGCAGCCAACGCATGGCTAAGGTTTCTTTACGATCTCCGCGTACTTCCATGGCCACTTGGTAGTTAGCTCCACCCACGCGACGAGCCTTAACTTCCAAGAGGGGCGCCACATTACGCAAAGCTGAATCAAAAACCATTAAAGGGTCCGTTTTAGTTTTATCGGAAATTTGTTGCAGGGCGCCATAGACAATTTTCTGCGCCGCCGCTTTCTTCCCCTGGATCATGATTTGATTAATAAACTTAGACAAGGCTAAGTTACCAAACTTAGGGTCTGGCTTTAAAAATTTCTTATTCTTATACACTCGTGGTTTGCGTGGCATATATCAGCAATTATTTCTTAGGTTTCTTAGCTCCATAACGACTCCGGCCGCGGCGGCGAGCTTCTACCCCAGAGGCATCTAAGACCCCGCGCACCACTTGGTAGCGGACACCAGGTAAATCTTTACGGCGTCCCCCGCGCAGCAAAACGATGGAATGCTCTTGTAAGTTGTGCCCTTCACCGGGGATAAAGGCTGTTACTTCCACGCCATTGGTTAAACGTACCCGAGCCACTTTACGCATAGCCGAGTTAGGCTTCTTAGGGGTCATGGTTTTGACTTGTAAACAAACGCCACGCTTAAAAGGAGAGCCTTTCTTTAACCGAACTGGTCGATTAGCCAAAAAGTTAAAACTACGCAACAGCGCCGGCGCTTTGGATTTCTTCTTCTTAGACCGTCGACCGCTGCGAATCAGTTGGTTAGTTGTAGGCACGAAACAAAATTAAAGAGTAAAAATAAAATACAAAAAATATAGTAAACCAGCGAAAACTGGTATTCCTGCACTATATGCAAGTCTATGGGATTTGTCAAAAACCGAGCGAACCAGTTAACCAGCTAGTTAGGATAACAGCCGGGGTAAAGACTATAGACTGTAATAAAGGCTGGCCAATCACTAGTAAAATCATGAAGATATAGAGGCTGTAGTGCTCTAATATTTGAATAATATCTGGCCGTCTGTCTAAAAAGAGATACAAAACCTTGGAACCGTCTAGCGGCGGTAAAGGAATCAGATTAAAGAGCATCAAAATAGCGTTAATCAACGTCAGGGTGCTGAGTAAGTAAGGCAAAGCCGTGTCCGGGCTAGCCAGCCGCGTAAGTAAACCAAAAATAATTGCCAAAGCGAAATTTGTGGCCGGACCGGCTAACGCCACTAAGACTGGCCCATATCGGCCTCGTAGATTGTAATAATTCACGGGTACGGGCTTGGCCCAGCCAAACATAAAGCCAGCGTTGGAAATATACAGGACTAACGGAATAATAATCGTCCCAAAAAGGTCGATATGCTTGATTGGGTTGAGGGTCAGGCGTCCGGCATATTTCGCCGTCGGGTCGCCTAAGCGCAGCGCCACGTACCCATGGGCCACTTCGTGCAAAATAACGGCAATGGCTAAGCCTAAAACCTGTGCGCCAATTTGTAAGCCTGCATCAATCATATGGGCAGTATAGCAGGGCTGTTTGCATTATGTCACTTAATCTGGTACAAAATGATCCATGGCTAAAATCTGTGAAATTTGTGGTAAGAGTAAGCAAATCGGCAACAACCGGGTGTTGCTGCGTGGTCACCGTAATGTCACCAGCAAACGGACGTTTAAACCCAACCTCCAGAAAATCCGACACGAAGGCCGCCGTATCTGGTCCTGTGTGCAGTGCATGCGCACCCTGCGTAAAGACGCTAAAGTCCCAGCTACAATAACTGAATAAATCCCTGAACAGATAACCCTGCTTGGCGAATAACCGCTTTAAGGGTGCCAGTGCGTAAATCATGATTGTGCCATGGCACAGTAACGGCATATGGAGCTTTATGATATATTCGATGACTTCCTTTTTGACGAATAAAAACAAAGTGAGCCCGCAATAATGCGCGCTCAACTTCCCGAGATTTTAGTACTGGTAACTTAGGCATAGACTACTTATGCAGTAATCTGGATAGGGGCAATAATAAAACGCTCTGCTGCAGGTAACTCCTCCTGCTTTTCTTTTAATACTTCTAAGTATAAAGAAGCAGCTTCCTCAATATTTTTCAAAGCCAGCTCAAACGTATCTCCTTCAGAAATACACCCCGGTAATGCGGGAATAGTCACAGTATATCCACCACGTTCCTCATCTAATTCAAAAATGGCTGTATATTGCCTAACTGTTTTTAGAATAGCTTGACTCATAGAATAAACCATACTGCTATTCATTAATATTTGCCAGTCTAATCGTAAATCAGTAAGATCATTTAACATCGGGGTGTAGTATACCGGTAGTACGAGCCCATGGGGTGGGTTTAGACCGGGTTCAATTCCCGGCACCCCGACTAGATTTGTGACGATGTAAAAAAAGGCCGCCGGGTAGAACCAGCGACTGGAATAGAGAGAACCGAGGCGAGATAAAGTAAACTATCTCGTTAGAAATTGCTGCGCCAAGGGGCACCAGTCCGCACTGGCGATGGGAACAATCTTTTTCACTTGCCTAGCCAAGATGCGGCGTGGAAAGAACTGTGTAGAAGCTTCAGCCCCCACCCCTCGCAGGCCGATGTCAGGTAAATCCTTTGATGAGGAAACAACGACAAACAGGTTATTGTCCGTTACGATCAGATCTCCCCGCTTCACGTATCTCAGTTCATCTAACACCCGCTCATGTTGCTGCTGAATGTCGAGTGGGGTAGTAGTCCTGTAGCGATATTCGAGAACCATCCCCGTAGCCAGACAAAGAAGGATGGCGCTGAGCAAGGCGACTGTATATACCTTGCTTCGAGTCCAACGGAGACGCATCGGTCAGCTCCTCTCTAATAAGTGTACATGTGGCTTCTCTGTGATTCGTCTGCGAAAGCCGTTGGCAGACAACCAAAACTAGTATACATATATCTACTTGTCAAGATTTCAGAAGAGTCATCTCTCTCATTTAATTCAATCCTGCCCTAGTTATATTTTTTTGATTATACTATAAACGAGTATTCTAAATTAAAATGACTACTTTTAACGCTGATTGGGCAAGTATTTTATCTGAGCTATTTGTTAATTTAGCGACTGGTTGGTTTGGCGCAGTTTTCATTGTTCCTAACTTCTCCGGAATTACTTCTACCTATGAATTTTTTCTGTTGACCGCCGATCTGGTGCTCGGTACAGTATCATTATTAGTTGCCTTTTATTTGCGACAAATAAGCCAATTCTATGATTAACCTGTGGGATGCCAACGCCCGAGCTATTATCGCTTTTTCTCTAGCGATGATTACTTTATTGCTGACCTATATTGCTTTTTTCAAAGAAGACGTGGAAAAGCATCTACATGACAAGTCTGTTAAAAAGACTCCTAGAAACGAGCTAAATTAACTACGTCAGACCTTATCCACTGGCGCTTGAGACACGAGATGCTACGATACGTTTCATGGACTTAGTTCCCAAATACGTCTTTTTTACCAAAGGAGTCGGCCGACATACCGAAGAGCTCGGTTCCTTTGAAATGGCTTTGCGTAATGCGGGCATTGAAAAATTCAACTTAGTTCGGGTATCTTCAATTTTTCCGCCTGGTTGCAAAATTATTTCTAAAACCCAAGGCTTAAAATATTTACACCCTGGCAGTGTGGTTTTCTGTGTCATGTATGACTTACGCTCGCGTGAACCAAATCGCTTAATGGCCGCCTCAGTCGGCCTCGCCTTACCCGCCGATGCCGAACAATATGGGTATTTGTCTGAACATAAATCTTTTGGCGAAACAGAAAAAAAAGCCGGCGACTACGCCGAAGACTTAGCGGCTAGTATGTTAGCCACGACCTTGGGTATCAAGTTTAATTCTGAAGATGCTTGGAATGAGCGCGAGCAAGTATACAAGGCTAGCGGTAAAATTATTAAAACAACCAATATTACTCAGTCGGCTCAAGGTCATAAAGATGGCTTATGGACAACTGTCTTAGCCGCCGCTGTATTCATTTTAGAAATTCCAACTAAGATCTAGTTAAAATTTCTACTAACCGCGCCAGAGCGTAAGCGGCCAACGTATACACAATCATAGCCATAATGGTGGCCCACTCAAATGGGGCGGAAGCTTCAGCTGGTGGGAAAATACCACGGAAAGGCGCCACTAAATTTTGGGTAACGCTATAAATTAAGTGCACAAATTGATTATCGGGATTAGCCCCTAGAAATCTTAAAACCAGCCTCAACACTAAGGCGGCAATAATAATATCTAAGATATAGAAAATAACGCGTTCGGCCGTAAAACCGCCGCGAGCCACTGGTGTATCTGGTGTGACTAGTATTTCCGCCATATAGTTCGACTATACGGTTTTATACTTATGCCACAAGATATCATATCCACAGCGACTTTTCGGCGTAAAGTTCGCGCCTACTATCAAAAATCTGGTCGGCATACTCTGCCCTGGCGACACACGACTGATCCATATCAGATTTTAGTTTCCGAAATAATGCTCCAGCAAACGCAAGTGGATCGGGTAATTCCTAAATATCAACATTTTCTATCTCAATTTCCAACCCTTTTGGCTTTAGCTAATGCCGCTCAGAAAGATATCTTAATTGCCTGGCAAGGCTTGGGGTACAACCGCCGCGGTTTAAATTTAAAACGCGCCGCCGAGAAAGTGATGCAAGACTTTGCCGGTGAATTACCGTACACAATTTCTGAACTACAATCACTGCCCGGTATTGGACCATATACCAGCGCGGCCGTCGCCACCTTTGCGTTTAACCAAGCCCATGTCTTGATTGAAACGAATATTCGCGCCGTGTACATTCATGAATTTTTTAAAGATCGACAGAGTGTGCATGACACCGAGCTTCTGCCACTCATCGAACAAACTCTTGATCAAAACACCCACGCCAGTGGTACTGGGCACTCATGGACTATGGGTCATACTTAAAAAAACAGTACCCTAACCCCAGTCGTAAAAGTCGGCACCATACCGTGCAAGCAAAATTCACCGGTTCAAATCGTGAAGTTAGAGGACATATTTTGCGATTACTCATGCAAAAACCCAAACAGCCTAAACAAAAATTACTGGCTCAGTTACCGTATGACCAGCCCCGCATTACCACTAGTTTAGAACAGCTGGCCAGTGAAGGTTTCTTAGCTCATGATGCCCAAAATATTTGGCTTATCTAAGTTGTATTTCCAGGTATTTTGGCTATAATAGACAGATGAAGCGAGGTGAATTGTATGAATGATTTCATGTTTGAGATTAATAATTGGGCCGTTTTAGGTGCGGCGGTTGCTTGGTTTATCTTAGGGGCAGTTTGGTATTCACCCGCGCTGTTTGCGAAACCTTGGCTGGCCTTAATTGGTAAGAATCCGGACGAGGTGATGAAAGGCAATCCAACTAAGCCAATGATTATTTCCTTTGTCTTAAGCTTAATCGAAGCCTATATCTTGGCGCACTTTGTGGCGCTGTCTGGGGCTATGAATTTTGCGGAAGGGGTGCAAATCGGCCTCTGGCTAGGCCTTGGCTTTATCGCTATCCCGTTTGCGATCGACTTCATCTACCCCGGTAAATCTTGGAAACTGTACGCCATAACGGCGGGGTATCAGTTCCTAGGCGTAGTCCTCATGGCTAGCATTTTAGCCCAGTGGAGTTAAAGTAGGGCTATGGGAATCATCACTGACATTGTGGCGCAGACAGATCTTAAGGCGCTCGAGCCGGAAATTAAGCTACTTAATGCGCAGCTTAAGAAGTTAAATCAAAGTTTTACCTGGCAGCAAACGCTGCTACGAGCTTTGCTTACCGGTTTTGGTACCACGATCGGCGCCACTGTGTTAGTGGCTTTAATTGTCTGGATAACCCAAGGTTTAACAGGGTTACCTCTCTTTGGCAGCTTCTTTACTTTCTTAAGTAGTCACATCGCCAAATAATTTGAGAAATATTTTAGCTAGTATGGACACGCGAACTTCTGCCCAAAAAGCGGCCATCATCCAGCACGCGCAGGCTCATGTTAAACACTTGGTAGCCGCCGACGCCACCGGGCACGATTGGCACCATATCGAGCGCGTGCGCCAGATAGCGCTGCGCCTGGCCCAAGCGGAAGGCCTTGACCCATTTCTGCCCGAACTCATCGCTATTTTACACGAAACCACTGATCGAAAAATTGTTGGCTCTGGCCAGGAAGACCAAGCGGCTGAAAAATTAAAAGAGTGGCTGGGGCAGCATGGTCTAGCTGAGCCGGAGATTACGGAAATTCTGTACGTTATTACCAACCAGTCCTATTCAGCTTCCGGGATTAGTGGCTTAAAATTATCTTCGCCCGTGGGACAGATTGTTCAAGATGCGGACAGGCTAGACGCTTTAGGCGCCATCGGCATCGCTCGTTGTTTTGCCTATAACGGGAAAAGAGGCAACCCAATACATGACCCAGCCCAACCACCCCGAACAGCCAGTATAACGGCGGCAGAGTATAAACAAGATCGTGACACTTCAATTAACCATTTCTACGAAAAATTACTTGAATTAAAAGATTTGATGAATACAACCACGGCGCGTCAGATTGCCAGTGCACGGCATGAATTTATGGAAAAATTTCTAGAGGAGTTTTACGCGGAGTGGAACGGCACTAAATAATTTCAACTACTTTGTACTGGCCTCTAGTAAACGGCTTTTGCTCAAGGAGAAAGTGGGTGGACTCTAATATCTGGATACGCGCAATGGGCGGGCTAAGGCGGTCTTTACCTTTAGTTTCGCGTAGCTCAATTGGCTTAGCTAAATCGTAAATCCGATAGCTCTGCTTTAAGAATTTATACTTTTTACTAACCCGTAACTTCTCCGGAATACATTCTTCCTTTTCACGCTTACCCGCCGTAAACTCCCGCCAGTTACGCAGCGTTAAGCAAGTCACAAATTCTACTTGCACCCCCATACTTTTTTGCTATTTCTTCGCATCCCACAGCGGATCGTGTAGCACTTTGTCCATCACTGTCTGGTAATTAAAGAGTTCACTATCGGTAAACCACAACTTAATTTCTCGTTCCGCTTCACTGGTATCACCAGAGGCATGCATTAAATTACGCACGGAACGCTGCTCCATATCCGCTTGCTGAAAATCATCGATGGTTAAATCGCCACGAATAGTCCCCATATCGGCCGATAACGGATTAGTTCCCCCAATCATATTCCGGACTGATTTTACGGCCGTGTTCCCTTCCAAAACCATCGCTAAGACTGGCCCCACGGACATATACCGCATATTGGTCTCGCGCACCCGGGTACCAATCTCCAAAGCCGTCTCAGACATCTCTTGACCGCGTTCCTTAGCTCCATCTAACGCTTTCTGCCCCACACTCTTTAAATACTCCTCATCACCGGTGTAGTGCTGAGCTACTAAATCTTCCGTCACCCAGACCATTTTCATGCCCACCACTTTTAAACCGGCTTTCTCAAACCGACCTAAGATTTCACCCATTAAACCCCGCTGGACCCCATCTGGTTTAATAACGGCTAACGTTCGTTCAATTGCCATATAAATATATGCTTTAAATAATAAGTGTATGTTTCATAGTTTGTCATACCTGAATTTTGTCTTTTAGTCTAACTGAAAATATTTCTCGCTTGACTTAGCACTTAAAGTAGGTATGATGTAGGCATAAACAAAAAAGGCTGAAAACCGACCGTATGGCGGAACCCTGCACTCGGGGTGAAGTCTCTTAGGGGTTTAGCTAAGATAGGTCTTTCCTCCCCGCTTCTAGCGGGGTGGTTTAGTTATGGGGAGATTATAGCTCAATAAGTATATTTTTCCTTTTCAACTTGTTGACTGCTTTCTTTGACCAACTATCCCCTTCATAAGCATCTCGGACTAACCCGCATATAGCATCAACTAATCGAATAAAAGCATTGTTTTCATCTTTCCTAACCCCTCTAATAGTAACTCGTATACGCCCGATAGACGGTTTGATCTGCCTTTGGAAAGCTGGGACTTGAGGTTTTAATAATCCATCAACATATATAACTGCTTTTTTTGCTCCGTATTTTCGTAGAGCATTGGCCGCCGCTGTAGCTGTAAGAGCTACATATTTTTTAGAATCTAGAAAGATTTCAAAGAAGATCTTCTTCCTCAAATCAGTAAGTGTAATTAATTGAGTAATATATTCGTGCCGTTTTTTAATACTTGTCTTGCGCCACTTTAAAATTCCCTTTTTACTTTTGACTTCTATCTTTTCTAAGATCTTCAGCAATTCTTCTCGCTCAATACCTGTAATAAAAGCACTCACCACAAAAAATACTCCCGCCGTATCTTGTCCGGATTCATCGATATACTCGAATAAAGTAGCCATTCTTACTAACTACTTTTGACGCATTGGCTACTGCTGCACGACATAACCCAGCCCGTGGCTGTATGAATAAATCTGACTGAACCATTTTGATCCGTTCTAAAGGTCGGGATACCCACCAAGTGCTGCAGTGTCTCTTTATTGGGGTGCCCATATTTATTATCTTTGCCCACGGAGATAACGACCGAGGCTGGCGTAGCCGCTTGCAGCAGTTCAAAAGTCGTCGATGTTTTACTACCATGGTGCCCCGCTTTTAACACATCCACATTCAGCAGTTTCAGGTTCGTTTGGGTGACTAACATATGTTCGACTGGCGCTTCCGCATCGGCTGTGAGTAGCCACGACATACTATCGAAGTCCACACGTGTAATAATTGCCGCGTTATTAGTTGTTCGTCCAGGATCAACTAATTCCTCTCCGTTACTTTCCAGCACATTGGGATCCTAAGCTTAGAATTCCACGTGGACAAGTTGTC
>JADMIO011486919.1_pt1 | contig 51425 bp, 43 predicted proteins | sample 8958161 | NCBI WGS metagenome assembly JADMIO01 (sample SAMN16585339, study PRJNA669376) | soil metagenome | isolation source: Crop rotation soil | place: USA: Cullars Rotation, Alabama | collected 2011 | reverse complement strand
GCCGCGACTTCAAGTCACGTGAATTCCAAGCTTCGGATCCCACTGTGCTGGAAAGCGGCAAGTGCTACGCGGCCGGCGTGGCCGACGGCGACATCTCGACCTTCATCGGCAACTACGCGTTCGCATCGCTGCTGCACCAGGATCCGCGCTACTTCCGTCAGGGCGGACACGGCGTGGGCCGACGGATGACCTACTCGCTCTCGCAGGTCTTCGTCAGGCGGATGGATACAGGCAGAACGGCCGCGAGCACGGCGCTCATCGGAACGGTCGTCGCCGGTGCCACATCGAACCTGTATTACCCACGCGCGCAGCGCGGCGTTGGCCTGACGATGACCCGTATCGGGTGGGACGTCGGCAGCACGGCGCTCTTCAACCTCGCTGCAGAATTCTGGCCCGACGTGCAGCGCCACCTGCATCACGCGCGTTAGCAATCGTCATAGCGACAATTCGCCGTGTGATCGACGCACGCCGTACCGTCACCCACGGCGGTACGCTTTGAGCGGCTCAATACAGACTTCTCTGCGTGCGACGGTCCAGACGTGGATTCAAAAACGCTGATGTGCCCGCGAAAGTCCAACTATGGACACGGAGGCCGCTGCTATGGGCGCGGAAACGCGAATATGACCGCGGAAACATCAGAATGAACTCGATGCACGCCACTATGGACGGTGTGCACGCTGGAATGAGTCGGGAACTCTCAGAATGGACACGCTGCACGCGGCTATGGCTGCGGGAACGCTGGAATGAACTCGAAACACCCGCAATGAGCGACGAAACACGTCGATCGCCTCGCGGATGTCCACAATCGGCGCACACGTATCCGCTAATGCCGCGACGCGGGCCGGGTCGTTCGCGCAACTTCGGCCCCGCGTCGCACGCTTGTCTACCGGAACGCCGTGACGGCGTTCCTCATGGTGATTGCCTACGCGCGCTTCGCGTACTGCTCCGCGCTCAGCACCTCGAGCGCCACGAACGGCTCGTTCCCTTCAACCCACGCCTCGTGACCGGGCGGAATCGCATACGACATCCCCGGACGGATCGTCTTCTGCGTGCCGTCATCCATCTTGATGGTGATGCTGCCCGAGATCGCGTAGCCAAGGTGAGAGATCTGACACGAATCGGTCTTGACGACCGGCTTGATGCACGCTGACCACCGCCATCCGGGCTGCAGCGTGAACCGCCCGATCGTGTGACCCTCGAGCTGCACGATATCGACCTGCGTCTTGTCGGGCGTGCGCCGCTCGTCGGGCGCATCATGAGATTTCGTCTGAAGTGAATGGACAGTCGGCGCTGTTGCTGTTGCCACGTGGCACCTTCCTTTGGTGAAGCTGAACGGTATGAAGGAAAGGCAGAATGCCCAGCCGAGTATTTTAGCGAGATGTCTCCTTCGCTGGCTCTGGGAGATTTGACGCAGCTGTGGACGTCAGGTGCGCGAGCATGAGGCGCCTGTGTGCTCGCTGGCGCGCCGGGATTCGGGATTCGCGATTCGGGATTCGGAAATCACTTGTCGACCGCGTGCTTGGAAACAGCGTGACCGTCGCCGTCCGGCACGTCGGCGGCACGTCGAGCCGCGATCGATAGCATTCGAAGCAGAGCACCGGCCTTCGCGCGTCGAGCCGGTGCGCTCCGGCGTGGCAGGCGTTCTTCGCGTGGCGGGCAGCGCAGGACATACGGCAGATGACCTCCGTTGCTGAAGGTAAAACGTAGGTGTGACAGAGGAGGTCACGCCTTCGCGCTTCGCGCTAGGGCGGTGCAGGCATACCCTTCGCGCTTCGCGCTACGGCGGTGCAGGAACGCAAACTCCCAACTTCCAAACGCCAACTTCCAAGGCAGTGACGATGCTACGCTGAGCAGCGGTGCCGCTCATGATTCGTTACGCCTGGATCGGTTTCGTGCTGCTTTGCCTGGCAACACCTTTAGTTGCGGCGCCTCAGGAGAAGGAACCTACCTATAAGCTCGGCTCGGAGACGACGGTCAGCGGCACAGTCACGAGACTATTCACCAAGACCGGCCAGCGCGGCACGCCGCGTCAGCGCGCGACGCTGAAGCAGGCCGATGGCTCGATGATCGACATCCACATCGGGCCTACCAGCTACATCGTCGACAAGAAGATGGTGCTGAAGGTCGGCGACCGGGTCACGGTGACCGGCTCGCGCGTCACCGAACAAGGCAAGCCGCTCGTCGTCGTCCGCCGCATCACCTTGTTCCGCCAAAGCGCGAAGCGCGACGGCGAAGCATCCACGCAGATCCTCGACATGCGCAAGGCGGACGGCACGCGGCTCTGGCCTGATCGTTATCGATAGATCGTTCGGATCGTTCGATTCGTTCGGATCGTTCGGGTCGTTCTCGACGTTCGAATCGTTCGGTGGTCGAATGACTGTCGACGCGCGGGCTGTTGGCTGACAGGGAGTAAGACCATGCCCGCCGTGATCCTTGTGCTCGGGCCGATTGTCGTTTTCGCGGTGGTCATCACGTTCCTGGACTGGATCGCGCACCGACGCGATCGGCAGTCGCACGACCGCGCCGCCTGACGATTCGAGCGACCCGAACGAAACAATCCGAACGACCCGAACGGAACGATCCGAACGAACAGAACGGAACGATCCGAACGATCAGAACGGAACGACCCGAACGATCCGAACGTCTCGAACGATCCGAACGACCACGATCAGGACGTGACATGATGGTTGGATGGCCTCGCCCCGTGCTACCTCGTCTAGTGACGGCTTCCCCGCTCTCGGACTCAACCCCCACCTGATCGCCACGCTCGCCGCACTCGGCTACGAAGAGCCGACGCCGGTGCAGCGCGAAACGATTCCGCTCATGCTCGCCGGCCGCGATCTGCTCGCGCAGGCGGCGACGGGAACGGGCAAGACGGCGGCGTTTGCGCTGCCGATGATCGACATGATTGCCGCGGGCCGGGATCAGGGATCCGGGATCCGGGATCCGAAAGGTTCGCGGGTTCGCGAATCCCGAACCCCGAATCCCGAATCCCGGACCAGCGGCATCGTCCTCGTGCCGACGCGCGAGCTCGCGATGCAGGTCGCCGAAGCAATTCACCGCTACGCGCGCGGGACGGGCATCAGCGTCGTGCCGCTCTACGGCGGCTCCTCGATGCAGCAGCAGATCCGCGCGCTCGACCGCGGCGCCGACGTCGTCGTCGCGACGCCGGGACGCGCGCTCGATCACATCCGTCGCCAGACGCTGACGCTCGACGCGGTGCGCGTGCTAGTCCTCGACGAGGCGGACGAGATGCTCGACATGGGCTTCGCGGACGACATCGAAACGATCCTCGACGAAACGCCGGAGACCCGCCAGACGACGTTGTTTTCAGCGACGATGCCGGCGAGGATCCTGAAGATCGCGGAGCGGCACCTGAAGAAGCCGCAGCGCGTGACGATCGAGCGCGAGAAGACGGCGGCCGGCAAGATGCCTCGCGTCCGCCAGGTCGCGTATGTCGTCCGGCGCGATCAGAAGCCGGCGGCACTCGATCGCATCCTCGACATGGAGAGCCCGACGTCCGCGATCGTCTTCTGCAGGACGCGCCTCGAGGTCGACACGCTCGCCGAGACGCTCAACGCGCACGGCTACCGTGCCGAAGCGCTGCACGGCGGCATGGAGCAGCGGCAGCGCGACGCGGTGATGAATCGCGTGCGCGCCGGGAAGACGGATCTCCTGATCGCCACCGACGTCGCCGCGCGCGGCCTCGACATCGAGCAGATCACGCACATCGTCAACTACGACGTGCCGCCGGCCGCCGAGTCGTACGTGCACCGCATCGGGCGCACGGGACGCGCGGGACGCGAAGGGACCGCCATCACGCTCGCCGAGCCGCGCGAGCACCGGCAGCTGCGGAGCATCGAGCTGTTCACGAAGCAGAAGATCGAGATGGGCACGGTGCCGACGATCGCCGACCTGCGCGCGCGGCGCATCGAGCTGACGAAGGCATCGGTGCGCGAGCACCTGGCGAAGGGCGATTTCGACGAGATGCGCGGCGTCGCCGAATCGCTCGGACAGGAATTCGACCTGCTCGACGTCGCAGCGGCTGCGATCAAGCTGGCGCACGAAGCGAGCGCGGGCGACGGCGACGAGAATGAGGAGGACATCGTCGCGCCTTCCCCATCCCGCCTCTCCAGCCCTTCCCGCCCTTCCCGCCCATCGAGTCCCTCTCGCCTTTCCAGCCCGATGCGTCTCTTCGTCAGCGCGGGGCGCAAGGCGGGTATCAAGCCAGGCGATCTCGTCGGCGCGATCACCGGCGAAGCGGGCATCACGTCGAAGAGCATCGGCGCCATCGACATCGCCGACAACTTCTCAATCGTGGAAGTGTCGGAGGAAGTCGTCGATCAGGTGTTGAAGGCGATGAAGGGCGCGTCGCTGCGCGGGCAGAAGGTGACGGTGAGGAAGGATCGCGATTCAGTAGGGGGTAGGCAGTAGGCGGTAGGCAGAACGCCGTACAAGAAAAAAGCCGACCTGAAGGTCGGCCTCTACGGCTGCGCGCTGCCTGCTGACCCGCTACGGGATGAACGTGAACTTCGTCATCCCCTGGATCGAGCTACCGAACGGCCAGAGGATCGAGCCGTTGGTCGGCCGCGCGGTTGCGCGCACGCGAACGTAGTACTCGCGGTTCTGTTCCAGGTCCGCGGTCTTGAAGAGCGGCATCCGCGAGAACGACGTCATCCACCGCTTCATGACGGCTTCGTCCTCGGTGCTTTCCTGCGAGTCGATTGTGCCGTCGACGGTCCGCGTCAGCGTCGCGGTCCGCGTGAGGTTGTCGTACTGAACGGTGTTGGTGATGACCGAGGTCGCCAGCGTCCGGTCAACCCACGCCGGCACGTGCTGCCGGAGTTCGACCGTATAGGTGAACGTGGTCTTCAGGCCGCTGTGGACGACATCCTTTACTTCCGGGGTGTAGCCGTCGGTCAACTCGAAGGAAACCAGGACCGAGTCGTCGCGGACGAGCGGGACGATCTTGACGCTTTCCTGCGCAAAAACAGGTACCGCGAAGGCCAGCATCAGGAGCGCGAATAGCGTTTTTCGCACGCCCGGGATATCGGACGTACCGACGAGTAGCGCCACTGGCACCTTGGGTTTAACGGTCATGTCCCGAAACGCCGAAAAATGTAACACAGAACATTGGAGCATCCCAGCAATTTTCCCCGCTCTGCTATGATCTCTAGCGGAATCCCCCGCCCCTAACCCATGGGCCGATTTACCAGAGTTTTTCTTCCCGCACTGCTGATCTCTGCCGGAGTGGCCGCTGGAGCCTCGGCTCAGTCGCTGCTGTCCACCATGCTCTTCGAGCGCTACGCGGATGCGCTCCGGGTGCAAGCCGGGATCCCGGGCATGTCGGAGGTCATTGTCCAGAACGGGAACATCGTCTCGGCCAAAGGCTTCGGATTCTCCAACATTGAACACGCCGTCGCCGCTCGCCCGGATACTCCGTACGCCATAACGGGTCTGACGGAGATCCTGACGTCCGCGTTGATCCTCGAACAGTGCGAGGAAACCGGCCACCTGTCGATCGACGACACGATCCAGCGCCGCGCGATCAGTGCTCCTGACCCGGTGATTACGATCCGCGACGCGCTCAGCCATCGCTCCGCCGAGGGCACTTTCAAGTACGACCCTTCCCGTTTCAAGGCGTTGACGGGCGTCGTCGAGACCTGCATCCAGAAAGACCTGATGCCGTTCCGCCAGGCGCTCGCGCAGAAGATCTTCGACCGCTTCGCGCTGATCGATTCGGTCCCGGCCGCCAACGTCGCAGACTCGAGCGCCGACGACCGTACCGAATTCACGACCTCGAAGCTCTCGCAATACAGCAGCGCGCTCGCGCGAGAGGCGACGCCGTACCGCGTGATCAACGGCAGCAACCCAACGCTCGTCACGGACGTGCCCTCGTCTGTCGATGCCTCGACCGGCGCCATCTCCTCGGCCGCGGACCTCGCGAAGTTCGACTTGAACATCGATGCGGGCGACGTCCTGCACCGCGACTCGATGGACGAGATGTGGGCCTCGCAGCTCGCCGTCAACGGCAGCGCGATGCCGACGGGCCTCGGCTGGTTCGTCCAGAACTACAACGGGCGCATCATCTACTGGCAGTTCGGCACGACGACGGGCTACTCGTCGCTCCTCGTGAAGATCCCGTCGCTGCGCATCACGCTGATCATGCTCGCCAACAGCGACGGCCTCAGCTCGGGGTTCTCGCTGCAGGACGGCGACGTCACGAACTCGCTCTTCGCACGGACGTTCCTCAAGCTGTTCGTTGGTTAGGAGGCTCCTTCTCCTTCTTGCGCTCGCAGTCGTCCCTGCGACTGCGTATGCGCAAAGGCCGCCGGCAGGACAACTCCTCGTCATCCCCTTCTTCGGCTACAAGTTCAAGGGCCACACGAACATCGTCGATCCCGCGAACCCCGCGCATCCGGGTGGCGCGACGAAGACGACATTTGGCGGATCCGTGGATCTGCTGAGCCCCGGCATCGTCGGCGTCGAAGCGGACTTCGAACATACGCCCCACTTCTTTGACACCGGCCTGCAAAGTCTCACCGTCCAGAGCAGCGTCAGTACCGTGGTTGGCAATGCCGTCTTCGCCGTTCCAGTGGCTATAACGCAGGAATCGCTGCGGCCGTACATCCTCGGCGGGCTCGGCTGGATGCACGCGTCGAACGTGACGCAGGCGCACGTGCTCGACACCAACAGCAATCTGCTCGCGCTCGACATCGGCGGCGGCGCGATCGGCTTCATCTCGCCGCGCGCGGGCGTCCGGTTCGACCTGAGGCATTTCAAGAACCTCACGAACGATCGGAAAGCCGTGACGTTCGGAAGCACGCGACTCAGCTACTGGAGATTGTCGGTTGGGCTAGTGTTGAGATAGTGGTTTGTAGTCAGTGACGAACAAAGTCGCGGCAGAATCATTGCACTGGGGCGGGGTATGACTTCAGTAATGTCCTTTCGACGCCACGCGTTGCTGCCGGTGTTCCTGCTTACGGCTGCGCTCGGGACGGCCTTCGGCCAGACCCGCATCACGCCGCCGCCAAACAAGTACAGCCCCGCCGACGACGTGAAGGCGGGACAGGAAGCGTCGCAGGAGGCAATGAAGCAATTGCCGATGCTGAACGACGCCGCGACAGAGGAATACGTCCAGGGGATCGGCCAGCGACTGGTCGCCGCGATTCCGCCCGAGTTGCAGCATCCCGAGTTCCACTACACGTTCCGCGTCGTCAACCAGAAGGACATCAACGCCTTCGCGCTGCCGGGCGGACCGATGTTCGTCAACCGCGGAATGATCGAATCGGCGCATGACGAGGGCGAGATCGCCGGCGTCATGGCGCACGAGTTGAGTCACGTCGTCCTGCGGCACGGCACGGCGCAGCAGACGAAGGCGACGCCGTACGAAGTCGGCGCGGTGGCGGGCCAGATCCTCGGCGCGATCGTCGGCGGCGGTCTCGGCAGCATCATCGCGCAGGGATCGAACTTCGGCATCAGCACCTACTTCATGAAGTTCTCGCGCGAGTACGAGAGCCAGGCCGACATCGAAGGCTCGCAGATCATGGCGCGCGCCGGCTACAACCCGATCGACATGGCGAACATGTTCCATACGCTCGCCGCGCAGGGCGGGAGCAACGGGCCGCAGTGGCTGAGCGATCACCCGGATCCGGGCAACCGCGAACAGCGCATCCGCCAGGAAGCGGCGGCGCTCCACTTCAACGGACAGGGGCTGACGAACACGGCGGAGTTCAACAGCATCCGATCGCGGCTCGCCGGCATGTCGCCCGCGTACACCGCGGAACAGATCGCGGCGCAGAACAAGCGAGGCGGCTACAACAACGGCAACGGCCCCGTCGCGACGAGCGGACGCAACAACGGTGGACGCATCGTCCAGGTGAGCGCGCCGTCGGGCAGCTTCCGCACGTATCAGCCAAGCCAGGGTCTGCGCGTGAGCGTGCCGTCGAACTGGATGCAGGTGGACGCGGGACAGAACTCGGTGACGTATGCGCCGGACGGGGCGTGGTTCACCGACAACAGCAACAACAGCGCGTTCACCCACGGCGTCGAGATCGGCGTCGCGCAGGGCACGGGCAACCTGCAGAACGACACGAACGCGCTGCTGCGAAACCTGTCGCAGTCGAATCCGCAGATGCAGCAGTCAGGCAAGGCGAGGAACGACAACGTCGCCGGGCGCAACGGACTCACCGTCCAGCTCGCGAACGTGTCCGAGGTCACCAACCAGCCCGAGTACATCTCGCTGTCGACGACGGAGCTGAATAACGGATCGATGCTCTACGTGATCGGCGTCGCGCCGCGGAACGAGGCGGGGACGTACGACAGCGCGTTCAAGAAGGTCCGGCAGAATCTGCAGGTGTCGGACCGATAAAGATCAGCTCACGCATTTTGCAGTCCTCTTCTGCGAGGAGGACTGCACATGCGATTTCTGATCGCTTCTCTCGCGCTCGTGGCGGTGTTCTGCCTTGGCGGGATCGCGATGCCGGTGGTCGCGCTGGCTCAGGGTCAGCCGGCGCAGGGCAAGCTCGACGTCAACATCAACACGCACAGCAGTGGCGGCGGCGGGATCTGGTGGCAGAGCCCTGTCTGGATCGCCATCGGCGTGATCGCCCTCATTCTGCTCGTCGTGATCATCGCCATGATTTCTCGAGGCGGCGGAACGACGATCGTCAAGGACTAGGGCGGGTGGTCAGGTTCTTGGGTGCTTGGGTTCTTGGGTGCTTGGGTGCGGGTTCTCCGGTAAAGGTTCACCGGTGCACATTGAACCGGCACCCGAGCACCTGAACCCGAGCACCTGAGCACGCGAGCACCCGAGAACCCCTCCCGCTACGGCGTCGCGGTTGGCGTCGCGACGGTCACGGTCTTTGACACTGTCGCGCTCTGGCCGAGGGCGTTGGTGACCGTCAGCGTCACCGTATAGATATGCGCGGCGCCGTAGGCGTGAGTCGGTGCGACGCCGGACCCGTTCGATCCATCACCGAAATCCCACGAATAATTTCCAGATGAAGTCGAAGACGACGCGTTGAAGAAGACGTTGTCGCCAGGAGCGGGATCCGTCGGCGAGAAGGTGAAATTCGCCGAGCCGGCGGGTAGCGAGGCCGACACGGTGATCGGGCGCGATGCGGTCGCGGTGAGTCCGGTATCCGCCGTAGCGCGCAGCGTGACGGTGTAGGTGCCGCCTCGCGCGTAGACGTGCGTCGCGGGCGATCCGGTTCCGGTGCCACCGTCGCCGAAATCCCACGCGAAGGTGAACGTGCCGGTCGCGCCGCCTGGTGCACCAGGGACGCCAGGGAATCCTCCCCCGCCGCCGCCGCTCGCGGTCGCGGTGAAGATCACCGACTGGTTGATCGACGGTTGCGTCGGCGAGAAGGTGAAGTTCGCGTTCGCTGCCGCGAGGGTGCCGGAGACGGTGAGCGTGCGCGACGAAGTCGATGTCGCCTTCGTATCGCTCGTCACGCTCAGGACGATCGTGAACGTTCCGGAGCGCGTGTAGCGATGCGTGACCGTCACGCCCATGTCGCTCGAGCCATCGCCGAAGTCCCACACGTACGTGCCGTTGCTGACGGTCGATGATGCGCCGTTGAACGTGACGTCCTGGTTGATGGTTGGATTCGTCGGCGAAACGGTGAAGCGCGCGATCGTCGGGCCGGTGCTCGGGAAATCGGTCGGGTCGAACGAGACCGTCGTCGGGCTCGACTCGAGCAGCGTGACTGCCTTCTCCGCGGAGAGCGCGCCGGTCTTCATGTCCTTCGCGGTGAACGTGACGTCGGCCTGCGGCGTCGGCGCGGTGCCGTTGCTGAACGTGTTGCCGTTGCTCTGCGGCAAATTGATGCTGAACGTCGACTGCGCGCCCGCGGCCACGCTGCCGACCGCGTTGCCGTTGGCGAGCGCCTGGATTGTGTTCGCCGTCCGGTTGACGATGACGACGGGGAAATCGGACTTGTAGCGGCCCGTGCAGCCGGCCGCGAGCACGATGGCGACGAGGAGGACTCGCCTCATATAGATCCTCATATCTAGCGCGCGCCGCTCCCTGCCCGGAGGGCCTTGAGGCGCGCATCAGCGGGCGCAAATCCCGGGTTGCCGGCAAGCGATTCCGCGTAGAGGCGCGTGGCTTCATCGCGGCGGCCGGTCGCCTCTTCGATCAGGCCGAGGTGATACGCGATGCGCCAGCGCGGCGCACCAAGCTTCTCGGCGAGCGCGAGCTCGGTGCGCGCCGCGTCGAACTGATTGTTGACGTAGAGCGCCGCCGCGCGCGTCTCGCGAAGCCCTGCGTGCGCGGGCGCGAGGACGATCTGGTCGTCGAGCATCTTGAGCGCGTACGGGATGTTGCCCGCCTCGATCGCCATCTGGCCGCGAAGGGCCGCCGCATCAGGATGCGGACCGGTCTCCGACAGGATCTGATCAAGATACTGCTGCGACTCCTCCGCGCGATGCTCGTCGTACGCGATGACAGCGTTCGACATCAGGATCGGCACATTGCCGGGACAGACAGCCGCGAGACGCGCCACCTCGTGCTCGAGCCGATCGCAGTCCGACTCGGTGCTGTTGTTATTCACCTTGCAGCCGCCGGCGCGTGCAGCCTGCAGCGGCGTCAGCACCTGCGCGAGCTGCTCCGTCGGGTTGTAGCACTGCTGGCGAAGGATCTCGGAATGCATCGCGCAGCCCGTGCTCGCGATGAGGCAGGCAGCTAAGAGGGGTCGGAGGTCATTTACACAGGACACGTCGCGCCTACCGTCCGGACGAACGAAGCACGCTGTCGGCGACCTGCACCATCTGGTACAGGACCGGCGCGAGCGTGGAGATGAAGATGCCCGGCAGAAAACAGATGACGAGCGGGAACACGAGCTTCACGGGCAGCGCCTGCGCCTGCAGCAGCGCGTTCTCGCGCCGCCGCTGTCGAAGGTCTTCTGCCTGGTGCTGGAGCGTCTCCGCCATGCTTGCGCCCACCTGCTCCGCCTGGATCAACGCCGACGTGAAGCTGGTGAGCGACGACACGTCGACGCGCCGCGCGAGCTGGCGCAGCGCCTGCGAGCGCGGAATGCCGGCGAGCATGTCGTGCTGGAAGTTGATGAACTCGTTCGAGAGCGCACGGCCGTCGCCCTGCGCGCGGATGATTTTCGCAAGCGCCGCATCGAACCCGAGCCCCGCCTCCGCCATCGTCGCGAACAGTTCGAGCGCGAGCGGCAGGTCCTGCTCGATCGCCGCAATGCGTGCGCGGCGCTGCGAGCGGACGACGATCGCAGGGATGAAGGCGGCGATGACGAAGATGATCCAGGGGCCGGTCTGGAGGACGAGCGTCATCATGTCGCCGGCGCTGCCGGGGACGGCGACGACCATGTCCACAAGCGGACGGAACAGCAGCAGGCGGTAGATCTGGCTGAGGATGAGGCCCGCGACCATGAATCCGACCGTGGTCGCAATGAAGATCCCGGGCGCGGTCGCGCCTCGATGGCCCGCGCGCGCAAGCCACTGCGACAGCGCATTCTCCGCGCGCGACCGCTCGTCATCCGCGATGACGCCCGCCTGCGCCTGGGCGTCGGCGTAGAGCAACGCCAGCGCGCGCTGACGGACGCTCCATCCGCGCGCGAGGACGTAGAGGCCAGCGAGCGTGACCGAGACGATGAGCAGTACAAGCGTGTTGATCAGAACGAGCTCCGATTCAGCCTGGACATCCAGATCAGCCCGACAGCCTGCAGCCCGATGACGATCGCGACGAGACTGGTGCCGATCGTCGTGCGCACGAAGCCTTCGAGCCGATCGGGATTCGTGCGCCACATCAGGAAGCCGAGCGCGTACGCCATCACAAGGACAACCGCGACCGACGCCTGTGACTCCACGGCCTGCGCGCGCACGCGCCGCGACAGCTCGATCCGATCGCGAACGGTCTGCCCCACCGTCGACAGCGTCGTCGCCAGGCTCCCGCCGACTTCCCAGTGAATCGCGAGCGACGTCGCGAACAGCCGAAACGTTTCGAGCGGAATGTAGACCTGCAGGTCGCTGACGCACGTCTTCGGATCGTCGCCAAGGCGGATGCGTCCCGCGACTTCCTGGAAGTACGGCCGCAGCGGCGGACCGATCTCCTCGAGCGCCGATTCGAATGCTGCGAGCAGGCTCGCGCCGGCGCGGAGCGAGCCGACCATCAGGTAGATCGCGGATGCGAGCTGCGCCTCGATCAGCAGCGTCTGCTGATCGGCATAGTGATCCTCGACGAGATGCGCGAGCACGCCGACGAGCACGCCTTCCGCCGCGGAGACGACGAGCGGCAAGCCGGCGAGCAGCCAGAGAGCGCCAAATGCAGCCAGACCCGCAGCGTAAGTAAGGGAGCGATATCGACGCGGAAAGACGCGAACCTTGCGCGCCGTCTCCTCATCGCGTGACTCGATCTGCTGCTGCGCGTGGCCCAGCATTTCGTCGAGGCGATCGAGCGCCAGGCGACGCAGACGCTGCGCGTACCAGAAATAGAAGATCGCGCCGAGGAGCAGGACGACGAGGACGGATGCCGTCATGCCTCGTGCTCCGACTTCTGGAACAGTGCCGCCGGAATCTGGATCCCTTCTTCGCGCATCTCTTCGACCATCCGCGGCACGACGCCGGTCGCCGTGAAGTGCCCGACGATGCGCTTGCCCTGCTTGCCCCGCCGCCGGAAGCCGTACAGCTCCTGCATCATCGGCGTCGATCCCTCGAGGCCGGTGATCTCCGCGACAGACTCGACACGACGGACTCCATCTTCGTAGCGCTTGACCTGCACGAGGAGATGAATCGCGGAGACGATCTGCTCGCGCACGGCGCGCGACGGCAGCTCGACGCCCGCCATCAGCACCATCGTCTCGAGACGTGCGAGCGCGTCGCGCGTGGAGTTGGCGTGAATCGTCCCGATGCCGCCGTCATGGCCGGTGTTCATCGCCTGCAGCATGTCGAGCGCCTCGCCGCCGCGCACCTCGCCGACGATGATGCGATCGGGGCGCATGCGGAGCGCGTTGATCAGGAGGTCGCGCGCCATGATGCGGCCGCGGCCCTCGATGTTCACCGGCCGCGTCTCCATCCGGACGACATGCTCCTGATCGAGCGCCAGTTCCGCGGTGTCTTCGATCGTGACGATGCGCTCGGTCTCGGGGATCGCTTCCGCGAGCACGCCGAGAAGCGTCGACTTGCCGGCGCCGGTGCCGCCCGAGACGAGGATGTTCTTGCGCGCGCGCACGGCGATGACGAGGAACTCGAGCATCTCGGGCGAGATCGTCCCGAGGTTCAGGAGATCTTCACGCCGCAGGCGGCGACGGCCGAAGCGGCGAATCGAGAGCGTCGGGCCGTCAATCGTCACCGGCGGCAGCGTCGCGTTGACGCGGCTGCCGTCCGGCAGGCGCAGGTCGGCCATCGGCGACGACGTGTCGATGCGACGGCCGACGCGTGCGGCGATGCGTTCGATCACGCGGACGATGTGATCGCCGTCGCGGAAGCGGACGTCGGTCTTCTCCAGTTTGCCGAAGCGCTCGACGTAGACCTGATCGGGCGCGTTGACGAGGATGTCGCTGACCGCCGGATCCGCGAGGAGCGGCGCGAGCGGGCCCATCCCGATCGTCTCGTCGGTCAGTTCTTCGGCGAGTCGTACGCGCTCGGCTTCATTGAGCGCGATCTCTTCCGACGCGAGCGCACGCGCGGCAAAGTCCTTGACGGCGCTGACGACGTCGGCGCCGTCGCTCTCGAGGAGTCCACGCTCGCCGATCTCGTCGAGCAGCCGCTCCTGCAGCGCCGCCTTGACGCTCAGGTAATCGGCGCGTCCCGTCTTCGCGAGCGGCTTGACGGCGATCGGATCCGCATCCTCGCCGGCCACGCGTGTCGTGCGCGAGGCGGCGACGTTCTTCAGCCGCGCGGTCGCATCGCTCGGCAGCCGGCCGAGGCGGCGGCGATTGAGCGCGTCGATGAACGCGGCGGCGTCTTCGCGGCGATCGGTCACAGGATTTCTCCGCCCCGAAGCGAAACGTGCCCGGCGGGTTCGACCGCCGGGTCCGCCTTCGGCGGCACCCGGCCTACGTCTGGCATCACATCGAGGTCGCCGACGATGGTGTTCAGAACACGACCGAACTTCTCCCAGCGGCGCACGTTCAGGATGTGCGGCGTGCCGGTGTTCATCGACGCGAGCACCTTCGGCTCGTACGGCACGACGTAATCGATCGTGCGGTCGAGACGATCCGCGATGTCGGCCGGCTTCAGGTCGCCCAGGAACGATTTGTAGTTGTAGTTGAGAATCAGCCGCTGCCGCGCGGCGTTGACGCCCAGTCCATCGAGCACCGGCAGCAGCCGCGCGATGCCCGCCACGACCGGCGCGGTTCCGGACGCGACGACGAACGCGACGTCGGTGGCATCGAGAATCGTCATCATCACGCTGTCGAGAATCGGGAACGTGTCGACGATGACGTACTGAAACGACCGGCGAGCCAGATTCACGATCCGCGAGATCGCATCGTCATCGACTTCCGCGCCTTCGAGCGCGTCAGGCGGCGCAGCGAGCAGGCGAAGGCCGCTGCCGTGGCGCAGCGTGAGATGCCGCAGCAGCGTGCGATCGAGACGGTCCCGCTCGCGAATCGCATCGACGATACTCGTCGTCGGCTTGAGGTCGAGGAGCATCGCACAGGTGCCCACCTGGAGCGACGTGTCGATGAGCAGCACTTCGTCGGGATGCCGCAGCGCGAGCCCGGTCGCGACGTTCACGGCGAGCGTCGACTTCCCCACGCCCCCCTTGTTGCTGAGAAACGCGGCGACGCGTCCCTGGGGCTGCGCCGCCGCGCCAGTCGTGGCACGCGTGAAGAGGCGATCGAACACGTTGCGCAGTTCGGTCGCGGAAATCGGACGCCGCAGGAAGTCGCGCACCTGCGACCGCAGCAAGTCGATCAGCGTGTCTCGCTCGGAGCGTCCCTGCTCGAGGCGATCGGGATTGAATGCCGCGGCGATCGCCGCATCCGGCACCAGCTCCTGCAGATCCTTCGCAAGCGCGCCGACCTCGTCGACGCTGCGATCGATTTCGATCAGGACGAAGTTCGGCTGCCGCCGACTCGCGAGATCCGCAGCCGCGCGATAGCTGTCCGCGAAATAAACGGAATCCTGGCGGTTCGGAATTCGCGACAGCGCGCTGCGGAATTCCTCCTCGAGGCTGGCGTCGTTGCTGACGATCAGAATGTTCATTTACCTGGCCAGCATCGGCGCGAGCACCGGCGCGTAGTTCACGTTGTTGCCGCGAATCAGGTTCTTGTCGAGGAGCTCCGTCAGCTGCGCCGGCGTGATGCCCCCCGGAAATCCGGCGACGAGCAGCGCCGTCGCATTCGAAGGCGCCACCCCGCCGATCGCGCGCACGATCGTCGCGCCGTACGGCGTGTTCGGTCCGACGCCGCGCCCGGCCGGACAATTCGCGCGCGTCAGGCTCGCGCCCGCGAAGCCGATCACGCGGCTCGGCCCGGTCGCCATCGCCGAGTAGATCGCCGTGTAGCGCGTCGGGATGCTCGTCGGCATCAACAAGCAGGGTGCGAGCATCGTCGTCGTCGGCGCCGCCTCGCCAACCGTGCGGACGATCGCGGATGTCGCGGCAGGAACGGCGACAGCGGGATTCGCATAGAACCGACCGACGACGGTGGCCGGCCCGCAGTTCGGCAGCGCGCCTGGGGCGTTCGTGCGCGTCATCACGCCGGTCGTCGGATTGATCGTCACCGGGATCGTCACCACCGCTCCCGCAGCGTTCTGCACGCACGCATCGAGCAGAACGTACGGCGCCATCTGCGGCGCACCGGTCTGCGGCGTGCCGAGATGCAACACGGGACGCGTTGTCGCAATCGCGGTCGCTCGCACAGTGAGGCCGTCGCGGCGCACCGAATAGCCGCCGTCGGGACTGTCGCTGAAGATCGTCGTCGCCTTGCCGAACGTCAGCGGCAGCGACGGCCCGCTCGAGCCGACGTCCTGATCGATCTGCCCGTCCTGATCCTGGTAGTCGTTCGACCGCCGCATGCGCACGAGGAACGCGTTCGCGTTCGCGCCGCCGGGATTGAAGTCGTTGCGTGCATACGCGCCATCGCCAAGCTGCGGCTGATTGCAGACCGTGTCGTCGTTCGCGTAGAGCGAGCCTTCCGACGGCGCCGGATCCGCGTTGTAGCAGAAGCGGCCGCTCACCATGTCGCCCGCCGTCGCGTTGTCGAGATTCGCCTGCAGCGTCGGCTTGTAGACATGTACGTCCGGAATCGTCGCGACCTGCGCGCCGTGCAGCGTCGTCTGATCCCCGGTGAGATCGATGATCGGCCCCGCACCGAAGTTGTAGTCGGGATCGCCGTCGGTCGTATCGAAGTCGTCGTCAAACGTGTAGTTGACGAGATTGTTCGCGGCCGTACGCCGAGCCATCTCGCCGTTGGATTGCTGGCGCACGCCTTCGATTGCCGCGGTGTCCACGGCGTTCTGCATCTGCGCCTGAGAGATGCGCGCGTAGCCGACGTCGACGATCAACGACAGCATCGCGCAGAGCGCGAACGCGATCATCGCCACCTGCACCAGCACGCTATCGCCTCGGCACTGCCGTCAGGGCACGCTTCTGCCCCATGATGGTTTCGACGACCTTGAAGTTCCCGTCGCTCGCGGGCGCGACCGCCGCGTCGCCGCCATCATAGGTGCCGACGCCGGGCGTGGCGTTCGGATTCGCGAACGGGCTGAACGGTCGCAGGTTCGGTGTGCGACTGTTCGGCGGATCGTCCGGCCGTCCGGAACGCGGCACGCTCGTCAGCCTCGCGTCGACCGCCATCGCTTCCGTCAGCGGCGCGACTTCGCCGGGCGCGATCGCGATGACCGCTTCCTGCACGGGGCGCACGCGCGTCGCAGCGCCTTCCGTCAAAGACGACTGCACCGTCGCGACGCCGCGCGTCGTCATCGGCTCGACGATGATCGCGTTCTGGACGATGACGCGAACTGTCGCCTGCTTCTGCCAGTTCGAGAGCTGCGCCTGCAGCGCGAGCTCTGATGCGTACGGGCCCGCGGCGTTGAACGTCTGCCCGCCGCCATTGCTCGCATCGATCGGCAGCGTCGCCATCAGATCGAAACGATCACCGGCGTGCAGTCCGTAGAGCCCCTCGACGCGATCGCCGGACACGCGCACGGCGCGCATGCCGGCCGGAATTCCAGCGACGAGACCTTCACGCGTGCCCTTCGGCAGGAAATCATCCTGGGTGAAGACGTAGCCCGGTTCCTTGTCGTGATCGAGCACGCGGCCGATGATGTCGGCGATGTTCGTCATCATCTCCGGCGTCACCGCGCGCGGCGGCAGGTAGACAACAGTGAAGCGCGTGTTCACGGCGTCCCAGAGATGATCGCGGCGCACGCGCGTGTACGCGGGGATCACCTTCGCGGGCGTCGGCACCGCGATGAGCCCCGCGGTGTTCGGCTTGTTCGACCGGAGCCTGCTCACGTCGACGACGCCGAGCGCCATCAGGACGCCGAGGATGACGACGACGGCCGCGGCTGCGTAGAGCGCGAGCATCGGGCCGTTGATGGCCGGAAGACCGGTTTTGCGTCGCGGTGTTACTGCCAATGCATTACCTCACCGGCGGGTCCACAAAGACCCGACCTGCTGGTGGCTACTCCACAACCTCGCGGCGAAAAATGGCCTGGGCGGAGATTAGCTTTCTGAACGGACGGACGACCTGACCGGCGAGTGCGTACTGCTTGCCGAGTCCGTACGGTCCGACGTACGGACCGACGCCGGTACCGTCATCGACAGGCGCGCCCGGTGCTTCGTTGCTCTGCTGGACGCCGCCGTCGTCGGCAACGATGAAGTTGCCGATGTTCGGCGGACGCGGATCGACGCCGTTCGGCACCGTTCGAAACCCGCTGAGCGTCGCCGCCTGATACGGATAGTTGATGCGCACCGCCGCGAGGCCGCGATCCGGCAGCGGATCGGCGGGGAGCGGCCCGCAATCGTCAGCCGTCGGCTGATACACGAGACTGAACGGCCCGCGCTCGGGGCAATCGGCATCCGCCGTCCCGCGAATCTCCTCGACGACCGGCACCCACGTGATCGACTCGATGCCGTTCGGATCGCGCTCGTTCACGAGCGGGATGCCGACGGTCAGGCCCGTCGGATCCGCCTGGCCGTTCGGGCCGACCGCGCTGCACGCGTTGCCGCTGTCGTCGGTGAGCAGCGCGCCGGCGTATCGCATCAGGTTCGGACGCGACGGCTCGGTGATCATCAGCGGGATGAGCGCGCGATTCACGACGGGCAGCGCTGCGTAGAACCCCTGCGGATCGAGCGCGACCGCGGGATCAGTAACGTCGATGACCAGGCAGGCCGGATCGAAGACGCGTGCGCGGAGGTTGACGAGGCAGTTGGCGTCGCCCTGCGGATCGCAGGTGAGCGCATAGTCGAACGTCGCGGTGGCCCGAATCGGCGCGACCGACAGCTCGCGCGCCGCGGTGCGCGCGACGTCCTGCAGCGCGTTAGCGTCGAACATCATCCGTCCGAATTCGATCGCGCCCGCCAGCAGCAGGTACAGCACGATCGAGACGAGCGCGAACTCGACGAGCGCGGCGCCCCGCTCGCGACGTCCGCGCCGAATCACTTGTTCTTGGTCTCCAGCACGAGCGAGGAGAGCGCGCCGTCTCCGCCGACGCTGTCGCCGAGGCGCTGCTGGCCGTTGGACTGCGTGATGGCGTTGACGTCGAGGCCGATGCCGGTGGCGGAGTTGCCGTTGTCGAAGCCCGACACGTTCGGCGACGTCTCGATCGTCTTGCCCGCGACGATCGGCGCGTTGTCATCCGCGTGCGCGCCCGGCATCACGGCTGCCGCGGTGCCGAGCATGTCGGTCACCTTGTGGCCGAACAGCGAGACGGCCGCCGCGCCGATGAGTGCCACGCCGGCGATGATCAACGCGTATTCGACGAGCGCCGCGCCGGTCCGTTGCCGCAGTCTGTTCATCAACTTCATCGTTGGCTCCTTTAAACGGCGGCGGGTTCACACGCGATGGATCACATCGCGTGCGGCACCCGCCCTACTTTGTCCCCGTCACCGACTTCATCAACTCGTCGCGTCCCGGAAATGCCCACGTCGCCGCGTTCACGGTCGGCGCGCGGACAACGACCGGGTTTACCACGACGACCAGCTCGGTGTCCTGATCGTTGCGGTTGAAACTCTGGAACAGCCGGCCGAGCAGCGGCACACCCTTGATGCCCGGCGTCCCGGCGGTGTTGGTCGACGTGTTCTGCGACATCAGGCCGCCAATCAGCAATGCCTGGCCGTCCTCGAGGCGCGAACTTGTTCGCAGCGCGCGCGTCTGGAAGGCCGTCGTCGGAACCGCCGTGCCGGTCGACTGACGGATCGAATCGGTCAGCACCGAGTCAGGCGTGACGACGAGCGGCTGCACATCCAGCGTGATCGTCCCGTCATCGCCTACCAGCGGACGGACCTGCAGCTGCACGCCGAACGGGACGAATTCCACTGAACTGAATACGCCGGGCGTCGTCGCGGCGCTTCCCGCGCCGCCGGCCGCGCCGGCCGTCGTCACGTTGCCAAATGCCGGCGCAAACGCGTTCGGCACCGGCACTTCGCCGCCGACCTGCACCTGTGCGAGCTCGCCGGAGAGAACTGTCAGCGACGGCGACGACAGCGTCTGCGCTATCCCTTCGCGTTCGAGCAACGACAGCGTCTGGTCGACCGCGAGGCCATTACCCGAGTACTGGAACTCGTTCAACAGACCGCCGTCGAGGAACGAGAGGACGTTCTGGACGGCCGCGCCGAAGGCGCCGACGCGCGCCGCCTGGTCGCCTTGCACGGTCGACGCCGACTGCGCCGGGTTCAGCGACGGTTGACGGAAATTGGAGTTGAGGAGAACGGAGTTCGGGTTGAACGTCCGGAGCTTGGTCCTGTTGATCTCCAGCAACCGGATGTCGACCCGCACCTGCGGCAGGTCGGTCACCTCGATGAACGAGATGATCTGGCCGTTCGCGGCCTCCACGGCCTTCGCGCGACCGACGTTCGTCCGGATCTGATTCGTGAGCCGTGCGCCCCGCGCGCCGCCAAAGAGCGACGAAGTGGCGCCGCCGCCGAGCTGTGTCTGCTGCGTCGTCTGCGCCTGCTGCTGATCCGCGAGCGCGCCGCCCTCGTCTGCGAGGACGTGAATGTCGTCGGCGCTGATCGTCTGGTTCGCGAAGAGCCGCGCGGCGAGCACGAGGATGCGAACCAGCGCGATCTGATTCGGCACGTGACCCTCGAGGACCAGCGTGTCGCGGGCATCGTCCCGGAGGTTGCCGCGCAGCACACGGCGGACGTGCACGTCGCGGCCGCCGATCGCGGCGATCGCTTCCTCGATCTTTTCTTCAGGCAACGACGGCAGCGTCGAGAGTTGTAGCAGGTTGATGACAGTCCCGGACGATGGCGTCGGGCCCTGCAATTGCGTCGCCTGTCCGGTCGCCGGCGCTCCAGCCGGCTGATTCGGCGCGCCCGCTGCTCCCTGCGCCGCGTTCGGCGCCGCCGGCGATGCGATCAGCGGCTGCGCGCTCCCCTGCCGCGCGGCACCGGCATCCAGGTAGTTGCGCGCGATCGCTTCCGCGCTCATCGACGACTGCAGATCGGGAACAGTGCCGGTGAGTATCAGAGCATCGCGATCAGGTGCGCTCTCGACGTTGATCGTCGGGTTGATCGACTTCAGCGCGCGCTCGAGGACGGAGAGATCGCGCTCGACAGAGAAGCGATACTCCGTCGAACGGCCGTTCGCAAACCACACGATCAAAGACGTTCGGCCCGTCTCGCGTCCGAGCAGCAGCAGCTCGCGGCTCGAGATCACTTCAGCCGACAGGATTTCGGTGTCGCCGACGGCGATGCGCTGGACATCCTGCGGAAATATCAGCCGCCGGTACTGCGACTTGATGATGACGTTCTGTCCTTCGGCGTTGACGCCGGCGGGCGCTTGCGGCGGCGGGACGCGCTCCACCTGGCCTTGCCCCGCCGAAGCCGAAGGCGAAGGGCGGGCGTACACCGACGCAGCCGTCACCACAGCGAGGCAAACCAGTGAGAACACGCGTGCGCGCGTCACGGAGTTTTGGCTTTCGACTTTCGGTTTTTTGACTCTCGACTATCCCACGCGGCTTTTCGAGGACTCGTGACAAATCGATGACACGCGAGTCCGGAAGATGCCAGGTCGCCACCGGCACCAAAGGCCTACTTCGTTGATTGTGTCGAGACTGGTGAGTCTACTTTGGAAATCTTCCGAGCGCCACCAGCAGATCCAATTGAGCGCGCTTGAGGACATCCTCGGCGATCGCGGCCTGCGTCTCGGCGTCGCGAGCCTGGCGCTGGGCGTCGAGAACCTCGATGTTGGTCGTCGCCCCCTCCCGGAACGCGACATCGGTGATCATGACGACCTGGTTGGCCCGATCGGCCGCCTGCTGCGCGGCGGCAAGTGCCCGGGTGCTCGATGCGATCCCGTCCCTCGCGGTCCGAATCTCAGACGCCGCCTGCCGTTCGAGATTGTTTCGCTCGAACTTGATCACGTTGAGATCCGCGAGGCGCTGCGCCTTCTCGCCGGCGCGGAAGCCCGAGTCGAAGAGCGGAACGGCGAACAGCGCCGTCGCGCGCCAGGTGAACGCCTTCGCGAAGACACCGGGCGGCTCGGTGAGCGTCGGCGCGAACGCGGCGTTCAACGACGGCAGCCGATCCTTCCACGAGTCGTTGTAGACGCGCGCCGCAGCGTTCTCGCGCGCGATCATCAACTGCACGTCCGAGCGGTTCGTCAGCTGGCCGAGCTCGTCAGGGATGTCGAAGTTCGGATAGTCGGTCGCATCGACTGGACCATCGGAGGCAACCAGCACGCCGAGTGCTTCCTGCGCGAGCTGGATGGCGAGGAGCGCGTTCTCGGCCGTGGTCTCGTCGCTGTAGACCTCCTGCTCGGCGCGCAGCGCGTTGAGGCGGCTCCCGAGGCCCCCCTGGAAGCGCTGGTTCGCGTAGTCGTAGTGCGCTTTCGCGTTGTCGCGCGCGCGCTCGTTGAGCTCGAACACGCGCCGCCGCGCGATGATTGCGAGATACGCCTGCCCCGCGGCGACGGCGATCTGCCGTCGAACGTCCGTCACATTGATCTGCGAGACCATCACCTGGTCGGCGGCCTGGTTGCGCTGCGCCCACGCGACCGGCGTCAGGATCGGAACGTTGAGACCCGCCGTCGTCACAGTCTGCACGGGCGGGACGACGGTCGCTGTCGTACCGCCAGTCGTGAATCGCACGGGGTTGGCGAAGTTGGTCGACAGCGACGCATTGAGCTGCGGTAGCGACGTCGAGTGAACCTGCTGCAGGATTGCTTCGGCGCGCATGATGCCGGCCGTCGCCTGCTGCACCGTCGGATTCGCCATGATGGCGCGATCGATCGCCTGCTGAAACGTCAGGCGCTCCATCGTCTGCGCGGATGCAGGGGTGGTCTGAAGACCCGCTCCTACACTGATCGACACGACGACCGCGAACAATAACGACTTACGCATGCGCGCTCTCGGACGCGGGCGCGCTTCCTCCACCTCGCACGGTCTGGATGACGACATAGAGAATCGGAATGAACAACACGTTGAGGAATGTGGCGAACAGCATGCCGCCGGCGACCGCCGTGCCGACCGAGTGCCGTCCTTCCTGTCCGGCGCCCTGCGCGAACACGAGCGGCATGACGCCGAGGATGAATGCCAGCGATGTCATCAGAATCGGCCGCAGGCGGATGCGCGCGGCTTCGATCGCCGCGTCGACGATCGTCATCCCTTTGCGCCGCAGCTGCTCCGCGAACTCGACGATCAGGATCGCGTTCTTCGCCGCGAGGCCGATCAGCATGACAAGCCCGATCTGGCAGTACAGATCGTTCTGCAGCCCGCGCAGCCACTGCGCCGACAGCGCGCCAAGCACCGCGAGCGGCACGCCGAGCAGGACGATGAACGGCAGCACGAGCGATTCGTATTGCGCGGCGAGCGTCAGGTACACGAGCAGGATGCCGATGCCGAAGATGTACGCCGACTGCCGGCCCGCCTTGATCTCTTCGAGCGAAATGCCCGACCACGCGTAGCTGAATCCCTGCGGCAGCGCGCGCGCGGCGAGATCTTCCATCTCCTGGATCGCCTGGCCCGAGCTCTTGCCCGGCGCCGCCGATCCATTGATTTCCGCCGAGCGGAACAGGTTGAAGTGGCTGATCACCTGCGGCGCGGTCGTCTCGCGCATGCGGACGACGCTGGCGAGCGGCACCATCTGGCCGCGATCGGTGCGCGCGTAGTACTGGCCGAGCGCCTTCGGATCGGCGCGGAACGCCTTGTCGGCCTGCACGTAGACGCGGTAGGCGCGGTTGTTGAAGTCGAAGTCGTTGACGTACGACGAGCCGAGGAACACCTGCATGGCGTTGGTGATCTCGCTCAGCGGCAGGCCGATGCTGCGCGCCTTCTCACGATCGATGTCGACCGCGAGCTGCGGATCGTTCGCGGTGAACGCGCTGAAGAGGCCCGTGACCGTCGACGACTTCTGCGACGCGCCAATCAATCCGTACGTCGCACCGGCAAGATTCTGGATGTTCGCGCCGCCGCCCTGGTCGAGCACTTCGAACGTGAAGCCGCCGAACGCGCCCAGGCCCTGGATCGAAGGGGGCGCGAACGGCACGACGAATGCGTTCTGGATGCCGAACAGCTGCGGCCGCAGCCGGCTCAGAATCGCCGGCAGCCGATGCTCGTCACCTGGACGGTCAGCGAACGGCTTGAGCGCCGTGAAGATCAACCCCTGGTTCGGCGCGCTACCCGTGAAGCTGAAGCCCATCACCGAGAACACGCCCTCGGCCTCGGGCAGCTTCTGGAGAAGCGCCTCCGCCTGCTTGGCGACGTCCTGCGTGAACTCGAGCGACGAGCCGGCGGGCGCCTGCACGACGGTGATGAAGTAGCCCGGATCTTCTTCGGGCAGGAACGACTGCGGTAGCCGCGTGTAGACGAAGTACGCCGCGCCAAGCAGCGCGATGAAGACGACGACCATCGCCCAGCGCACGCGCATCAGGCCGGAAACGACGCTCACGTACAGGCGCGTACCGGCATGGATGACGCTCTCGATCGCGCCGAAGAACGAGCCCTTCCCCAGCTCCGCGTGCCGGAGCAGCAGCGCGGACAGCGCCGGTGTCAGCGTCAACGCATTGAATGCGGAGATTGCGACGGCGAACGCGATCGTCAGCGCGAACTGCTGATACAAGCGTCCTGTCGTGCCCGGGAAGAACGCGACGGGCACGAACACGGCAATCAGCACGAGCGCGGTCGCGATGACGGCGCTGAACACTTCGTGCATCGCGTCGGACGCGGCGATCGCCGCATCCTTCTTGTAGTCCTGGACGTGGCGCTCCACGTTCTCGATCACGACAATCGCATCGTCCACGACGATGCCCGTGGCGAGGACGATCGCGAAGAGCGTCAGCGTGTTGATCGAGAAGCCAAGCAGGTGCACGAACGCGAACGCGCCAATCAACGAGACCGGCATCGTCAGCGTCGGGATGAGCGTCGCGCGCCAGCTCTGGAGGAACAGGAACATCACGAGAATGACGAGACCGACCGCAATCGCGAGCGTCTTGACGACTTCCCTGATCGATTCGTTCACGACCGTCGTCGTGTTGAACGCGACCGCATACTGCATTCCCGGCGGAAACGACTTGGCGAGGTTCTGCAGCACGGTGAGCACGCCGTTGTTGACATCGAGCGCGTTGGCGGTTGGCAGCGCGATGACGCCCATGCCGACCGCATCGTGTCCCTGGAAACGCAGTGACGACGCGTATGTCTCGGCGCCGAGCTCGACGCTGCCCACATCCTGCAGCCGCACGAGCGCGCCGTCGCTGCCGGTCTTCACGATGATGTCGTCGAACTGCCGCGCCTCCTGCAACCGGCCGGCGGCGCGCACGCTGAGCTGATACATCTGCCCTTCGGGCGCTGGCGCATCGCCGACGCTGCCGGCGGCGACGTTGACGTTCTGTTCGCGCAGCGCATTCACGACATCGCCGGCTGTCAACTGGCGCGCGGCAAGGCGCACCGGATCGAGCCAGACGCGCATCGAGTACTTGCGCTCGCCGAAGATGATCACGTCGGCCACGCCCGGCACGCGCTTGATCGCGTCCTTCACGTAGACGTCGAGGTAGTTCGAGATGAACAGCGAGTCGTACTCGCCGGTCGAGTACGCGCCGGCGGCGAGCACGAAGTTCGTCGCGCTCTTGTTCACCGTCACGCCAAGCTGGCGTACCTCCGCCGGCAGCCGGCCGAGCGCCTGGTTGACGCGGTTCTGCACGTCGACGGCGGCGATGTCCTGGTTGCGCGTGGTGTCGAACGTGATCGTGACGTTGGCGACGCCGCTGTTCGAGCTCGACGACGTCATGTAGAGCATGCCTTCGACGCCGTTGATGGCCTGTTCGAGCGGCGTGGTGACGGCGGTTTCAACCGTCTCGGCGTTCGCACCTGTATAGATCGCCGTCACGGTGACCGTCGGCGGCGCGACGTCGGGATACTGCGCGATCGGCATCGACGGGATCGACAGCACCCCGGCGAGCACGATCACGAGCGAGCAGACGGTAGCGAGGATGGGTCGTTGAATGAATGTATCGACGAACATGATTGAACGCTCAGGCCATCGGCTTCACGGGCACGCCGTCTTGAAGCTTCTGCAGATTTGACGTGATCACCTGGTCGCCTTCCTTGATCCCGCCCCGGACGATGTAGTTGTCGCCGACGAGATCGCCGACCTGGATCACCTTCTGGCGCGCGACCGTTGCGCCGCCCTGCCCGGGCTCGGCGGTGAACACGAAATACTGGCCGCCAAGACGATTGACGGCGTTGACCGGCACCGAGAGCGTTGGCTCGTTGCTCCAGACGATGCGCGCGTGCACGAACTGCAGCACGCGCACGCCGGGCGGCCGCGTCCGCAGTGTCGATTTCACGAGCACCGACTGCGTTGCATCATCCGCGCGCGGCGCGATGAACGTGATCGGGTTGCTGGCGATCACCTTGCCCATGTCGTCGAGCAGCTCCACTGAGAGGCCCTGCCGCAGGCTCGCCGAACGCTCCACGGGCACGTTCACGTACGCCTCGAGCCCCTGTTCGCTGTCGATCGTCGTGATCTCCGTCATCGTCGTCACGCGGTCGCCTTCGCGCACCGCGATGTCGCCGACGACGCCGTCGTTCGGCGCGGTGACGCGGTAGTACGCCAGCTGCACCTGGCTCTCTTTGATCTGATTGTTCAGCGCGTCGACCTGGGCCTGCGCGGTCTTCACGGCCGTCTGCGCCTGCTCGAGCTCCGACTGGCTGATGGCGCCGGCATCAAGGAGCTTCTGGTTACGCGCGAGCTGCTGCTTCGCATACTCGAGCGACGCGTCAGCTGATGCGCGCTGCGACTGCGTCGCGGCGACCGTCGCCTGCTGGCGCTCGGGATCGATCTGCATCAGCGGCTCACCCGCACGCACGCGGTCGCCGGCCTTCACCATGATCCGGCGGATGATGCCGTCAACCTGCGGCTGGACCACGGCCGAGCGCAGGGAGCGAATCGTCGCAACGTATTCACTGGTCTGGGGAATCGGCTTGGCTTCGACCTTGATCGTCTGGACCGGCATCGCGGGGAACGCGCCGCCGCGGCCGCCGGCGCCGCCGGGCGCTGCCTGGGACTTGCCGCCGCCACACGCGGCTACCGCTGCACAGAAGACGATGGGGAGTATCTTGCGAAGCATAAGTTTTTGATTTTACTTTAGACGCGCGATGGGCCCCGCAGGGTTCTTCAATTGACAGCGATCCGCGTGATGGCGCCGAGCAACGCCGCGTGCTGAAACGGTTTCGCGAGGAACAATGCCTCGCCGCGCTGCACGTCGGCCAGCGGCTCGGTATCGCGGAACCCGGACATGTAAACCACGCGCACGCTCGGGCGCTTGCCGCGAAGGCGCGCGGCCAGTTCCGGACCGCGCAGCCCGGGCATCACGATGTCGGTCAGCAGCACGTTGATATCGCCGACGTGTTCGCTGGCGACTCGATCGGCTTCCTGCCCATCGTTCGCTTCAATCACGGTATATCCCGACCGCCGCAGCATTGCGGACGCCAGGTGCCGGACGCCGGGCTCATCGTCGACGACGAGGATCGTCAGCGGCCGCTCCCCGGCCGGTTCGCCGGGAATCGTCACTGCGACCGTCGGCTCTTCCTCCGTCATCGCCGGCAGATACACCTGGAAGGTCGTCCCCTCCTCCGCTCCGGTGATCAGCTCGATGTGACCGCCCGTCTGCCGCACGAAGCCGTAGACCATCGCGAGGCCGAGGCCCGTGCCCTTGCCGCGATCCTTCGTCGTGAAGAACGGCTCGAAGATCCGTTCCTTGATGTCGTCGGGAATCCCGGTGCCTCTGTCGCTCACCTCGAGAATCACAGCCTCGGGTGCGTTCGATGACATCCGTTCCATGACTTCGTCGTGGCCGCGCATCGCCGCGCGGGCGCGCACGACGATCGGGCCGCCCGTCGGCATCGCATCGCGCGCGTTGACGACGAGGTTCATCACGACCTGCTCCATCTGCCCGCGATCGGAGGCGACGGGTGGCAGGCCTGTCGGCACCTGCATCGTCAGCTGATACTCGGGACCGAGAAGGCGGGAGAGCATCTGCTGCATATCGCCGATCACCGCATGAAGCTGCAGCGGCTCCGGCTGCAGCACCTGCTTGCGGCTGAATGCGAGCAACTGCCGCGTGAAACGCGACGCGCGATCGCAGGCGGCGAGGATGTCTTCGAGCGCCTCGCGCTTCGTATCGCCGGCAGGCAGGAGTTCGAGCACGAAGCTGGCGTTGCCGCCGATCGTGGTCAGCAGGTTATTGAAGTCGTGCGCGATGCCGCCAGCAAGGCGGCCGAGCGCTTCCATCTTGTGCGCCTGCTGGACGTCCTCGTCCTCGCGGCGGCGCTGCTCTTCCGCCTGCGCCTGTTCGTCGATGCTTTCGCGATTCATCTCATCGCGTAACTCGCTGCTGGCGCGCAGCGCCGCGAGCGTCTCACGATGGTGCTGCGCAGCGAGATCGGCTTCGCGCTGCTGATTCGCGTGCGCCATCCGCAGCGCGCGATATCGCGACCAGAGCACGAGCAGCGTGACGCTGACGACAAGCGTCAACAGGGAGAGGAGGAGCATGGAAATGGGGTCGGACCCCATTTTATTTGAAGATGCCTTTGAGCCCGCGGCCGATCGCGCCGAAGAATCCCTGGATCGCGCGCTGCACCTGCTGCTTCACGTTCCCCTGGTGAATCGGGCAGAGGCGCGAAGGCACGTCGTCTCCGTCCTTGAAGTACTCGACGTACGTCGGACAACCTTCGACGGGACGCAGGTACGACACGTGACACAACTCGACGGTCTTCAGATCGCCCGGCGGCTGAAACGCGTGGCCCGGGGTCCGCTGCGCGTTGCGTCGCATGAATTCCGACCAGATCGGCAGCGCGACGCGCGCGCCGGTGCCGCCAACACGAATGCGTTCCGGCTGATCGAAGCCGACCCACACGCCGACCACAACGTCGGAGTTGAAGCCGACGAACCACGCATCACGGTAATCGTTCGTCGTGCCGGTCTTGCCGCCGACCGCACCGTGCACGCCAAGACGCCGCGCCGATGCGCCGGTGCCGCGATCGATGACGTCCTCGAGCATCGTCAGCATCTGAAACGAGACCTGGGGTGACAGGACCTGCTCGGATTCGATGTTGTCGCGATGCACGAGATCGCCGTCGGCGTTCACGACGTCGATCAGGCCGCGCGGCTTGACGCGATAGCCGAGCGTCGGGAAGACGGCGTACGCGGCGGTGAGATCAAGAGGTGTCACGAGGCCGGTGCCGAGCGCGAGTGATGGCACGTCGGGTTGATCCTTCACGCCCAGGTCGCTCGCGAGGCGCAGCACCGGCTTCGAGCCGATGTGCTGCTGCAGCAACACGGCCGCAGCGTTGTTCGATTCGAGCAGCGCTTCGCGCAGCGTCAGCGTGTCCTGTTCGCTGACACGCTCGTCGCGCGGAATCCAGACGCCTTCGGGCGCCCTCACCGCGACCTGCTTGATGCCGCTGAGCGTCGAGACCGGCGACATCCCGTTCTCGAGCGCGACTGAGTAAACAAACGGCTTGAATGCGGAGCCCGGCTGACGATGGCTGCGGACCGCGCGGTTGTAGGGCGTCACCGAGTAATCGGAGCCGCCGACCATCGCGAGGATGTTGCCGTTGCTCGGATCCATCGCGACGAGCGCGGCCTGGAGCTCTTTCGCACCGAGCGCGCGGAGGCCGTCGCGCACCGCCGCTTCGGCGGCATCCTGCATCTCGGGCACGAAGCTGGTGTGGACCTTCCAGTCGGGCGGGTTGTCGCCGCCGTAGATGTCGCGGAACTGCTGGCGGAGATATTCCTTCGCGTAGCCCTGGCGCGCGTTCGTGACCGACGGCTGCGGACGGATGCGAATCTGCTCCGCGCGCGCCGCCTGTTCCTGCTGCGGTGTGATCTTCTTCTGCTCGCGCATCAACTGCAGGACGGTGAAGCTGCGCTGCTTCGCCGCGTCGTAATGATTCCACGGCGAGTACGACGCGGGCGCCTGGATAATGCCGGCGATCATCGCCGCTTCGCCGAGCGTCAGCTGCGACGCGTGCTTGCCATAGAGCTTCTCCGACATCGACTCGACGCCATAGATGCCGCCGCTCAGATAGACGCGATCGAAATACAGCTCGAGGATGTGTTTCTTGCTCAGGAAGATCTCGAGCATCACGGCGAGCGCCGCTTCCTGGAGCTTGCGCCCGTACGTGCGCACGTTCGAGAGGTACAGGGTGCGCGCAAGCTGCTGCGTGATCGTGCTGCCGCCCTGCATCCCCGACCGGCCGCGAAGGTTGTACGCGGTCGCGCGAACCACGGCGATCGGATCGATGCCGGGATGCATGTAGAAACGCTTGTCCTCGGTCGCGATGACCGCGTCCTTGAAGTAGGTCGAGATCTGTTCGAACGGGACGTCCTTCCGCTCCTCGTCGAGCGGGAACCATTCGCGTCCCAGCGCGTCGTAGAAGACCGTCCCGCCAACGCCGCGGTTCAACCGGTAGATCGCGACGGCGTGGCGACCCGTCCAGACACCGATCATGACGACCCACACGATCGCGACGGCGCCGACGATGACGATCAGCCAGTCGCGAACGGACAGCGAGCGCAGGTCCGAAAACCGCACGGATTTAATGGTACCCTTGGGCGGGTCTAAAGACCCGCCCCTACACAGATATGCGCCGACTATTCGTATTGATTGGAATCGTCGCGCTGGCGACGACCGCCACCGGACAATCGCCTTCCTCGACCTACAAGGAATCCGATTTCCTCACTCGCATCAGGCGACTGACCGTCGAAGGACGGCGCGCCGGCGAGGGCTACTGGTCGCCCGACGGCAAGAAGATCGTCTTTCAGAGCGAGCGCCAGGCCGACAACCCCTTCTACCAGATCTACACGCTCGATCTGACGACGGGCGACACGACGCGCATCTCGCCCGGCTACGGCAAGACGACCTGCTCGTTCTTCCGCCCTGGCACCGATGAGATCGAGTTCGCATCGACGCATCACGATCCGCAGTCGAAGAAGCTGCAGCAGGACGAGCTCGACTTCCGTGCCTCGGGCAAGACGCGCCGCTACTCGTGGGACTACGACCCCGAGTTCGACATCTATTCCTATAAGCCCGGGAAGAATGGCGGCGCACCGACGTACACGCGCCTGACGAATGCGCGCGGCTACGACGCCGAAGGCAGTTACTCGCCCGACGGCCAGTGGATCGTCTTCACGTCGATGCGCGATGCATACAACCGCACGCTCAACGCCGAGGAGAAGAAACAGCTCGAGGTCGATCCGAGCTACTTCGCCGAGATTTACATCATGCACGCCGACGGCACGGGTCAGACGCGACTCACGAACGTGCCGGGGTACGACGGCGGGCCGTTCTTCTCACCGGACGGCAAGCGCATCATCTGGCGCCGGTTCGACAAGACAGGACTCATCGCGAATGTGTTCACGATGAATCCGGACGGCAGCGACGTGCGGCAGATCACCGACTTCGGCGCAATGAGCTGGGCGCCGTACATCCATCCGTCGGGACAATACATCATCTTCGCGTCGAACAAGCTCGGGTTCGACAACTTCGAGCTGTACATGGTCGACATCGACGGTAAGAAGGAGCCGGTGCGCGTGACGTACTCCGACGGCTTCGACGCGCTGCCGGTGCCGTCGCCCGACGGCAAGCAGCTGGCGTGGACATCGACGCGCGGCGGGTTGTCGGACGGACAGATTTTCCTCGCGCAGTGGAATCATGACAAGGCGCTGGCAGCGTTGAAGGCCGCGCCGGACAGAACGAAATGAAAGCCAGATCGATTCTCGTCGCCCTGATCGTTCTGGCGGGTCCACAAGGACCCGCCCTCCAACAGATCAGCGCCCAGCAGACGCCATCGCGCACGCGCGCGGCCGTTGAATTCCTCGCATCGGACAAACTCGAAGGCCGCGACACGGGATCGCCCGGCGAGCGGATGGCTGGCGACTACATCGCCATGCAGCTCGCTCGTGCCGGCGCGAAGCCGCTGCCCGGCCACGCCGACATGTTCATGCCGTTCGAGTTCACCTCCGGCTCGCGCGACGGCGGCACGACGATGACGGTGCGCCCGATGAACGGTGCGCCGCGCACCTTCACGGGCATCGCGCAGGTCCAGGCGCTCTCCTTCTCCGATGACGCGCAGATCGAAGGACCGGTTGTCTTCGCCGGCTATGGTCTCGTCGTTCCTGATTCGCAGAACTTCGGCTACGACAGCTATGCCGGGCTCGACGTCAAGGACAAGGCGGTCCTCGTCCTCCACTACTTCCCCGAGGATACGGATCCGCAGGTGAAGGCGGCGCTCGCGCGCTATTCGGACCTCCGGTACAAGGCGCTGGCCGCGCGACAGCACGGCGCCAAGGCGCTGCTCATCGTCACCGGGCCGCGATCGCCGAACGCCGGCGAGACGCTGCGCATGACGTCGGACACGGCGCTCTCCGGATCCGGAATTCCCGCGGCGAGCATCAATGCCGCCGCCGCGAATGCGCTCTTCGCCGGCGCGCCGAAACAGCTCGCCGACATTCAGAAGGAAATGGACTCGGGTAATCCGCACGTCGGCGGCTTCGCGCTCGCCACGTCGGTCGCGCTGACGACGAAGGTCGTGCGCGAAAAGCTGACCGGGAGAAACGTGATCGCCTATCTTCCGGGATCGGGGGTCGGGAATCCGGTGTCCGGAAAACCATGGGTGATCGTGGGGGCGCATTACGATCATCTCGGTCACGGGACGCGCGGCACGTCGCTCGCGAACAAGGACGAAGCCGGACAGATTCATCATGGCGCGGACGACAACGCATCCGGCACCGCTGCCGTCATGGCGCTCGCAGCGGCCGTCGCGAAGCAGCCGCATCGGCGCAACATCCTGTTCGCGCTCTGGTCGGGCGAGGAGATCGGGCTCGTCGGCTCGAACGCCTTCGTCAACAAGTCGCCGATTCCGCTCGAGCAAGTCGCGGCGTACGTGAACTTCGACATGGTCGGCCGGATGCGCGACAACAAGCTCGTAGCCGAAGGGACCGGCAGCAGCCCGGTGTGGCCACGCATCCTCGAGCGCGCGAACGTCGCAGCGGGGTTCGACCTCAGCTCGCTGGCGGATCCGTACCAGCCGACCGACAGTGCCAGCTTCAACCAGGCGGGGCTCCCGAGCCTGTTCTTCACGACCGGTTCGCACACCGACTATCACCGCCCCACGGACACGGCGGACAAGATCAACTACGAGGATCTCGATCGGATAGTCGACTTCGCGGCGAGCGTCACGCTGCAGATCGCGAACGTCGACATGGCGCCGGAGTTCACGAAGGTGAATCCGCCGGCGACCGGCGCGACACTCGCGGGCGTACGGGTCACGACCGGCACGATTCCGGATTACACCACCGAAGCGAAGGGGCTGCTCCTCGCGGGAGTCATCGGAGGTGGCCCCGCGGAGACAGCCGGCCTGATGAAAGGCGACATCATCATCGAGATCGCCGGCCAGTCGATCACGAACATCTACGATTACACCTACGCGCTCGAACTACTGAAGGCCGATATGCCCGTGAAGGTTGTCTTCATGCGCGACGGCCAGCGCCACGAGGTGCAGTTAACGCCTACGGGACGTAGATAGCTGTCGGCTATTCTTCCGCCAGCAACTCTGTCGCTTTCTTTTCCAGTGGATCCGCGGCGTGCGGCACGGGTCCCTTCGCGCGCGCGTAGAGATACGACGCCGCGAAGATCAGGATGATCACGAGAAGCGACACGCGGTTCGGAATTTCGATGCCGACGTAGCTGATCTCGTGCAGGTACTCCAGCGCGAGATCGATCCCCACCCACGCGATGATGATGAACGCGCCGTCGACGAGCGGCGGATACCGTTCGATGAGCCGCAGCAGCTGCGCCGCGATGACGCGCATCGCGATGATGCCGAGGATGCCGCCGGTGATGACGACCCACGGAACGCGCGAAACGGCGACCGCCACGAGAATCGAGTCGATCGAGAACATCAGGTTGATTACTTCGACGCGCGCAACGGTGGCCCAGTACGCCGAGAGGCCGAACATCGGCTCCGCTTTCTTCGGCGCGCGGCGCTCGCCCGCTTCCCCGCGGCCGAAGAAATGCGCGTACGCGAGGTACAGCAGGTAGAGGCCGCCGAGTAACTTCACCCATGCGAGACGAATCAGGCTGACCGCGAGAAGCGTTGCGACGATGCGGAAGCCAAACGCGCCGACGAGCCCCTGGCGGAGCGCTTTCTTCTGCTGCGCACGCGGAAGGCCGAGGACGATCACGGCCATGACGAGCGCGTTGTCGGCGCTGAGCATCGCCTCGAGGGCGACGAGCAGCCCGACGGTGAGGATGTCGGAGCCGTGGATCAACGAGCCTCAATGCTAATCGGACACGTTGACACGGTGCGTATCAAGATCTAGACTTGGATCGTGTCAAGGTAGGGGTTGAAGCGGTATGGCTCTGGATCAGGATCTCTTTCTCATCAGCATGGCGGCCGAGCGGCTCGGCATGCACCCGCAGACGCTGCGGAAGTACGAGCGGCTCGGGCTGATTCAGCCCTCGCGCACGATCGGCAGCATGCGCCTGTACTCGAGACATGAGCTCGAGCGGCTGCGTCTCATCAAGCATCTCGTCGACGAGCTCGGCATCAACCTCGCCGGCGTGCAGCGGCTGCTCTCGATCGCGGAAGTCATCGAGCGTATCCAGCCGCTGATGGACGAAGGCGCGCTGAGCACGGGAACCGGCCGCAGGCAGCTGCTGTCCGAAATTCGGCGCCTCAACGAGATTGTCGGCGGCGCATAAGGCGCCGCCCCACACAGATGGAATTCAAGGATTACTACGCGACGCTCGGCGTCAACAAGAGCTCCACCGAGAAGGAGATCAAGCAGTCCTTCCGGAAGCTGGCGCGCAAATACCATCCGGACGTCAACCCGGGCGACAAGACCGCCGAGTCGAAGTTCAAGGAGATCAACGAGGCATACGAAGTCCTCGGCGATCCCGAGAAGCGCAAGAAGTACGACGAACTCGGCGCGAACTGGCGCGCGTACGAACAGGCGGAGCGCGCGGGCGGTCCGAATCCGTTCGCCGGCCAGTGGAACGTCAACTACGGCGGCGCCGGCGGCCAGGGCGGCGGCGGCTTCCGTACGATGACGCAGGAAGAAATGGAGGAGATGTTCGGAGATCAGAATCCGTTCTCCGACTTCTTCACGACCTTCTTCGGCGGCGGCGGCTTCGGCCAGCGCGAAGCCGGCGCGCGGACCGGCGGCGCACGCACCGATCGCGGCCGCACGCGAGCGCGCCAGGGGCGCGACGTCGAACACGAGATCGAGCTCTCGCTCGAGGATGCGTATCACGGCACGATGCGGCGTCTGTCGCTGAAGCACGACGGGCAGTCGCGCACCGTTGACGTACGCATTCCCGCGGGCGTCAATGACGGCTCGCGCGTGCGCATCTCGGGGGAAGGCGAACACGGCATGGGCGGTGCCGCGTCGGGCGACCTCTACCTCCGCGTCCGGCTGTCCCCGCACCCGATGTTCGAGCGCAAGGGGCGCGACCTCTACGTGAAGGTGCCGCTGCCGGTGACGACGGCGGTGCTCGGCGGCCAGGTGGAAGTGCCGACGATTTCAGGGAAGACGGTGCGGCTGAAGATTCCGTCGCTGACACAAAACGGACAGCTTTTCCGTCTCAAGGGATATGGGATGCCGTCGGTCGGCAAGAAGGACGAACCGGGCGACGCGTATGCGCGCGTCGAACTCCAGGTGCCGACGCAGCTGACCGCGGACGAGCGTGAGCACTACGAAGCGCTCGCAAAACTTGGCGATGGCGCCGCGAAGACAAATAGCGCCGCGTAACGACTATGGCTATGGATTTCAAGAAATTGACGGAGAAGGCGCAGGACGCCGTCATGACGGCGCAGAACCTCGCGTCGGAGGCGCAGCACGCCGAGATCACACCGGAGCATCTGCTCGTCGCCCTCATCGAACAGGAGAACGGCATCGTCCCGTCGATCCTTCGCAAGCTGACGCTCGACCCGACACAGGTCGCGCGAGAAGCGCGCACGCTCCTCGACAAGCTGCCGAAGGCGTACGGCGCCGACGTGCGGCTGTCGCCGCGCATGAACCTGATCATGCAGTCCGCGCAGGCGGAAGCCACGCGGATGCAGGACGAGTACACGAGCACGGAGCATCTGTTCCTCGCGCTCGCGAGCGAAGCCGGACGCTCCCCCGCCGCGCAGCTGCTGAAGAAGCTGGGCGTGACGAAAGACACGCTCTACGGCGCGCTGACCCAGATTCGCGGCAACCAGCGCGTCACCTCCCAGAACCCTGAATCGACGTACGAAGCGCTCGCCCGCTACGGCCGCGATCTCACGGACCTCGCGCGCAAAGGCAAGCTCGATCCGGTCATCGGCCGCGACGAGGAAGTTCGCCGCGTGATCCAGGTGCTGTCACGCCGCACGAAGAACAACCCGGTGCTGATTGGCGAGCCCGGCGTCGGCAAGACCGCGATCGTCGAAGGGCTCGCGCAGCGGATCGTCCGCGGCGACGTGCCGGAAGGTCTGAAGAACAAGAAGATCTTCGCGCTCGACATGGGCGCGCTCGTCGCCGGCGCGAAATATCGCGGCGAGTTCGAGGAGCGCCTCAAGGCCGTGCTCAAGGAGATCGCCGAATCGGAAGGGCTGATCATCCTCTTCATCGACGAGCTGCATACCGTCGTCGGCGCCGGTGCCGCGGAAGGCGCGATGGACGCGTCGCAGATGCTGAAGCCGATGCTCGCCCGCGGCGAGCTTCACACGATCGGCGCGACGACCGTCGACGAATACCGCAAGCACATCGAGAAGGATGCCGCGCTCGAACGCCGCTTCCAGCCCGTGATGGTCGGCGAACCGACCGTTGAAGACACCATCTCGATCCTGCGCGGATTGCGTGAACGGTACGAGATCCACCACAACGTGAAGTTCAAGGATGCGGCGCTCGTCGCGGCCGCAGTTCTCTCGCATCGCTACATCGCGGATCGGTTCCTGCCGGACAAGGCGATCGATCTGGTCGATGAAGCGGCGTCGAAGCTGCGCATGGAGATCGACTCGATGCCGGCGGAGCTCGACGAAGTGCGCCGCCGCGTCATGCAGCTCGAGATCGAGCGTGAGGCGCTGCGCAACGAAAAGGATCGCGCATCGGTCGAACGGCTCGGCAAGCTCGAAAAGGAGCTGGCCGATCTGAAGGAGGAACAGTCGCGCCTGCAGGCGCAGTGGCAGCAGGAGAAGGACGCGATCAAGGGGACCAGCGATCTGAAGCAGCAGCTCGAGGATGCGCGCCAGGAACTGGCAATCGCGCAGCGCGCGGGCGACTATGCAAAGGCGTCCGAGGTCCAGTACGGCCGCATCCCTGAGCTCGAGAAGCGGATCAAGGATGCGGACACGGGCGCGGCGGAAGCTGCGAAGCGGCCGCGGATGCTGAAGGAAGAAGTCGACGAGGAAGACATCGCGGAAGTCGTCGCGAAGTGGACGAACATCCCGGTGAGCCGGCTGATGGAAGGCGAAATCCAGAAGCTGATTCACATGGAAGAACGCCTCCACAAGCGCGTCGTCGGACAGGACGAAGCGATCACCGCGGTCTCCAACGCGATGCGGCGCGCACGCGCGGGCCTGCAGGATCCGAATCGTCCGCTCGGCAGCTTCATCTTCCTGGGCCCGACCGGCGTCGGCAAGACGGAGCTCGCGCGCGCGCTCGCCGAATTCCTGTTCGACGACGACCAGGCGATGATCCGCATCGACATGTCGGAGTACCAGGAGAAGCACACCGTGTCGCGGATGATCGGTGCGCCTCCGGGATACGTCGGCTACGACGAAGCAGGCCAGCTCACCGAAGCGGTGCGGCGGCGTCCGTACTCAGTGGTGCTCTTCGATGAAATCGAGAAAGCGCATCCCGAGGTGCTGAACGTCCTCCTGCAGCTGCTGGACGACGGGCGGCTGACCGACGGGAAGGGACGCACGGTCGACTTCAAGAACGTCGTCGTGATCATGACGTCCAACCTCGGCAGCCAGTTCATCGCGGAGAATACAGGTGAACTGAACGAGGGGATCCGCCGGCAGGTGATGGACGCGCTGCGGCAGCACTTCCGGCCGGAGTTCCTCAACCGCGTGGACGAGATCATCTTCTTCCATGCGCTCAACCTCGAGCACATGAAGGAGATCATCGACATCCAGATTCACGGGCTGCTCAAGCGGCTCGAGGAGCGGAAAATCCACGTCGATCTGACCGATGCCGGCAAGCGGTTCATCGTCAGCGAGGGATACGATCCGATGTATGGCGCACGTCCGCTCAAGCGGACGATCCAGCGTCGCGTGCTCGATCCGCTCGCGCTGCGCGTGCTCGAGGGGGACTTCCGCGAGGGCGACCGCGTCCTAGTGGATGTCGGCACGGATGCGTTAACGTTTGAGAAAGCCGGCACCAAGATCAATGCCTAGCCTTCGAACTCCACCTGGGATGAATCCACGGGACAAGCGTTCCGGCGAACGGCGCTCGCTCGCGCCGGGGCGTCCGGGCGGCGCCGTGTGGTACATCCTCGGCCTCCTATTCCTCCTGGCGCTCGGACAGGCGTGGTTCATGGCGCCGTCGGGGCGGCAGATCTCGTACAGCGAATTCAAGCAGTCGGTTCGCTCCGGCCAGGTCGCCGAAGTGTTCGTCGGCGACCAGACGATCCGCGGGACGTACAAGAAGAACGCCAACGGCGGCGCCCCATTCAACACGACACGGATCGAGGATCCGAAGCTCATTGAGGATCTCGACGCCGCGAACGTGAAGTACACCGGCGAGATGGTGAGCCGCTGGCTGCCCGAAGTCCTCGGCTGGGTGTTCCCTCTCCTTCTGATCTTCGCGCTCTGGAGCTTCTTCTTCCGACGGATGAGCGGCGCCGAAGGCGGCGTGATGTCGTTCGCACGCAGCAAGCATCGCGTCTTCTCCGAAGACGACGTGAAGGTGAGCTTCGCGGATGTCGCTGGCGTCGACGAGGCCGAACAGGAGCTGAAGGAGATCGTCGAGTTCCTGAAGAATCCGAAGAAGTACACGACGCTTGGCGGGCGAATCCCGAAGGGCGTGCTGCTCGTCGGGCCGCCGGGAACCGGCAAGACGCTCCTCGCGCGCGCCGTCGCGGGTGAAGCGAAGGTCCCGTTCTTCAGCATGAGCGGATCCGAGTTCGTCGAAATGTTCGTCGGCGTCGGTGCGGCGCGCGTCCGCGATCTGTTCCAGCAGGCGGAAGCGAAGGCGCCCTGCATCATCTTCATCGACGAACTCGACGCACTCGGCCGCGCGCGCGTGCAGAGCCCGATGGGGTCGCACGAAGAGCGCGAGCAGACGCTCAACCAGCTGCTTGCCGAGATGGACGGGTTCGATTCGCGCAAGGCGATCATCATCATGGGCGCCACGAATCGCCCCGAGGTGCTCGACCCTGCCCTGCTGCGTCCCGGCCGATTCGATCGGCAGGTGCTGGTCGACAAGCCGGACGTGAAGGGCCGCGAGGAAGTTCTCCGCATCCACACGAAGAACGTGAAGCTGGCGCCGAACGTCGACCTGAAGGTCGTCGCGGCGCGGACGGCCGGCTTCGCCGGCGCGGACCTCGCGAATCTCGTCAACGAGGCGGCGCTGCTCGCCGCGCGCAAGGACAAGACCGCGGTCGAACCGGGCGACTTCGACGAAGCAATCGATCGGCTCATCGCGGGGCTCGAGAAGAAGCGCGTCATGAGCCAGAAGGAACGCGAGATCGTCGCGTACCACGAATCAGGGCACGCGATTGTCGCGACCGCGATTCCGGGCATGGATCCGGTCCACAAGATCTCGATCGTGCAGCGCGGCTTCGGTGCGCTCGGCTACACGATGCAGCTGCCGCTCGAGGATCGCTACCTGATGCAGCGGAAGGACCTCCAGAATCAGCTTGCCGTGCTGCTCGGCGGCCGGACCGCGGAGGAGATCGCGCTCGGCGAAATCTCGACGGGGGCGCAGAACGATCTGCAGCGGGCCACCGACATCGCGCGGGCGATGGTGACCGAGTGGGGCATGAGCGACGCGCTCGGCGCCATCAACTACGACGGCCACAAGCGCAGCAAGTTCCTCGACATCCCGATCGGGCCGGAGCGCGGCGCCTACGCCGAGGACACCGCGCGGCTGATCGATGCCGAGGTCAAGCGCATCATGAACGACGCGCACACGCAGGCGCGCAGCATCCTCACGGGCGAACGCGACGCGCTCGAGCGCGTCACGCGCAAGCTCCTCGACATCGAAGTGATGGAGGGCGAGCAGCTGCGGTCGATGATGGGCGTTGCTCCTCCGCCGCCGGTCACGGATACAATTCCGCTACCGACGAATGAGCTTCGATAGAGTCGCCAGATCTGCCGGGTCCAAATGGACCCGGACTCCACTGCTCGCCCTCGCAATTCTCTGTGCCGCATCAACCGCACATGCGGACTGGTTGTTCGGCGGCTATATGGGCGCTGCGAACACGTCGTCCAACACGCTGACGGTGACGCCCGCCAGCGGCGCCGTGCAAACGGTGGCCGTCCCCGACTATGAAGGCGAGGCGTTTCGATCGCCGTGGTATTACGGCGTGCGCGGCGGCTGGCTGCCGCACGCCACCCGCGGACTTGGCTTCGAGGTCGAGTGGAACCACGCGAAGGCGATCGCGGGCCTCGCGCACGACGCACAGGATCTGAACCAGTTCCAGCAGTCGCACGGATTGAACTTTCTGCTCGGCAACGCGATCTACCGGTTCATGCCGCTCTGCGGCGGCGCATGCACGTTCAACGTCCGCGGCGGACTCGGCATCTCGACGCCGCATGTCGAATCGACGTTCCGCAACGTTCACCAGGAGCAGTATCAGTACGGCGGCGTTGCGTGGCAGGCGGGCGCCGGTGTCGAGTATCACCTCTGGCAGTTCGTGTACGCGGTCGGCGACGCGCGCATCACCCGCGTCACCGAGCACCACCTTCACGGCGCCGGCATCGACATCGCCGGCACGTTCTTCACCAGGCACATCGACTTCGGGATCGGCCTGCGGGTTCCTTGATCACCAGGTTCGTCGCTGCGTTGCTGCTCGTCGCAACGCCGGCGTCAGCTCAAACGATCGGATCGCTTTTCACCAGCCTTCCTTCGGACTTCGCGCAGCTGTTCACGCCGACGAATGGCATCGTCGCGGGGATTGGCGGTGCGGGCAGTCTCATGGTGCATCCGGTTGACGGAGACATCCAGCGGCACATCTACGAAGCCAACGGCGCGCGGCATGATGTGTTCCACGGGGGCTCATTGCTCGGCGACGGCTACGCGCAGGGCGCGATCGCGCTTGGCGCCTACATCGTCGGCCGCGCCTCGCATCATCCGGGCATTTCCGGGCTTGGCGCCGATCTCGTGGACGCGCAGATCGTCAATGGCGTGCTGACGCAGGGACTCAAGGTCGCGGTCGATCGCCGGCGGCCGACGGGATCGAAGCACTCGTTTCCGTCGGGCCACACGTCTGCAACGTTCGCGACTGCGCAGGTCATCGACGAACACTTCGGCTGGAAAGCCGCAGCGCCGTTCTACGCGTTAGGCGGGTACGTGAGCGTCTCGAGGCTGGTCGACAACCAGCACTGGGCGTCGGATGTGATCTTCGGAGCAGCGCTCGGGATGGTCTCAGGACGCGCCGCGAGCCGGCGCCACGGGCCGCGGGGGATCACCGTCAGCCCGATGGCGTTGCCTCACGGCCTAGGCTTCGTCGGTCACGCAACCTTCTGACGCCGGCTTCACGAGGCGGATGTACTTCGCGAGGACGCCCGTCTTCGCCTTCAACGCCGGCGCCTTCCACGCGGCGCGACGCCTGGTGAACTCCTCCGCGCTGACCGCGACGTCAATGATGCACTTCGCGGCATCGATCGTGATCTGATCGCCGTCGCGCACGAGACCAATCGGTCCACCTTCCTGCGCCTCCGGCGTGATGTGGCCGATGATGAAGCCGTGCGAGCCGCCCGAGAAGCGGCCGTCCGTGAGCAGCGCCACGTCTTTGCCAAGCCCGGCGCCCATGATCGCTGACGTTGGCGTCAGCATCTCCGGCATGCCGGGACCCCCCTTCGGCCCTTCGTAGCGGATCACGACGACGGATCCTTTTGCGATCTCGCCTTTCTCGAGTCCCGCGAGCATCGCTTCTTCCGAGTCGAAGACCTTCGCGGGTCCCGAGAAACGTTCGCCTTCCTTGCCGGTGATCTTCGCGACGGCGCCGTCTGGCGCCAGGTTGCCGCGAAGAATCCGCAGGTGGCCGCGCGGGAACACCGGTTTCTCGATCGGCTGGATCACCTGCTGCCCGGCCTTCAGCGGCGCCACATCCTTCACGTTCTCCGCGAGGGTCTTGCCGGTGACGGTCATGCAATCCCCGTGGAGAAAACCTTTCTCGAGCAGGTACCGCATCAGCGCCGGCGTGCCGCCGACGTTGTGCAGATCCTCCTGGACGAAGGTTCCGCTCGGCTTCAGATCCGCGAGCAGCGGGACGCGGTCGCTCGCGCGCTGGAAATCTTCAAGCGAGAGTGCGATCCCGGCGGCTTTCGCCATCGCGATGAGATGCAGGACGGCGTTGGTCGATCCGCCGACGGCCATCACCATGACGAGCGCGTTCTCAAACGATTTCTTCGTGACGATGTCGCGCGGCTTGAGATCCTTCTCGAGCAGCGCCTGGATCGCGATGCCGGCGCGATGACACTCGTCGCGCTTGCCGGGATCTTCCGCAGGCGTCGAGGAACTGTACGGCAGCGAGAGCCCGAGCGCCTCGATCGCCGTCGCCATCGTGTTCGCCGTGTACATCCCGCCGCACGCGCCGGCTCCGGGGCATGCATGCGTGACGATATCGAGCCGCTGCTCGTCGGTGATCGTGCCGGCGATGTACTCGCCGTACGACTGGAACGCGGAGATGATGTCGCGCGGCTTCCCCTGAGCGAACCCGGGCTTGATCGTCCCGCCGTACACCATGATCGACGGACGATTCAGGCGGAACATCCCCATCACCGATCCGGGCATGTTCTTGTCGCAGCCGGGCACCGTGATGACGGCGTCGTACCACTGCGCGCCGACGACCGTCTCGATCGAGTCCGCGATCAGATCGCGCGACGGCAGCGAATAGCTCATCCCGTCGGTTCCCATCGAGATGCCGTCGCTGACGCCGATCGTGTTGAAGCGGAGGCCGACGAGCCCCGCCGCCTGCACGCCTTCCTTGATGTACGCGGCGAGCTTGTCGAGATGCATGTTGCAGGTGTTGCCTTCCCACCACATGCTGCAGATGCCGACCTGCGCCTTCTGCAGGTCGGCCATGGTCAGGCCCGTGCCGTAGAGCATCGCCTGCGATGCGCCCTGGCTCCTGGGCTGCGTGACGCGCGAGCTGTATTTGTTCGCCGGGCTCATACCGTAACCGGCGCCGGGATGTTCACCGGATCCAGGAACGGCATCATCGACCGCAGGCGCGCACCGACGACTTCCACCGGATGCTTCGCTTCCTCAGCGCGCATCCGCTTGAAGTTCGGCAGCCCGGACTCGTACTCCTTCATCCAGTCGTTCGCGAACTTGCCCGACTGGATGTCGGCGAGGATCTGCTGCATCGCCTTCTTCGTCTCGGCGGTGACGATCTTCGGGCCGGCGGTATAGTCGCCCCACTCCGCCGTGTCGCTCACCGAGTAGCGCATGTACGCGAGGCCGCCGCGGTAGAACAGATCGACGATCAGCTTCAGTTCGTGCATGCACTCGAAGTACGCAATCTCCGGCTGGTAGCCCGCGTTGACGAGCGTCTCGAAGCCGGCCTTCATCAGCGCGCTGACGCCGCCGCACAGCACCGACTGCTCGCCGAACAGGTCCGTCTCGGTCTCTTCCGCGAACGTCGTCTCGATGATCCCTGCGCGCGCGCAGCCGATGCCGCGGCCGTACGACAACGCGAGCGCTTTCGCGTTGCCGGTGAAGTCCTGGTGCACGGCGAGGAGGCCCGGCACGCCGCCGCCCTCCGGGAAGATCTCGCGAACGCGGTGACCAGGCGCCTTCGGCGCGATCATCGTCACGTCGATGTCCTTCGGCGGCACGACGAACCCGAACCGGATGCTGAGGCCGTGGCCGAACATCAGCATCTTGCCCTTCGTCAGGTGCTGCTTGATGTCGGCGTTCCAGACCTCCTTCTGCTTCTGATCCGGAATCAGGATCATGACGACGTCGCCCCACGCCGCCGCCTCGGGGACCGTCATCACGCGCAGGCCGGCGTTCTTCGCCTTCTGCACCGACTGGCTGGTCGCAGGCAGGCCGACGACGACCTCCACGCCGCTGTCCTTCAGGTTCAGCGCGTGCGCGTGCCCCTGCGATCCGTAGCCGATGATCGCGACCTTCTTGCGGCGAATCAGTTCGAGGTCTGCATCCTTGTCGTAGTACATCGTCGCTGCCATTGAAATCTCCTGGAATGCCAAACGGGTGGTGTCGGGCGAGTCCATAGACCCGCCCCTACACAGTCATTGCCCTTCGTAGAAACCTTAAGAATACTGCGAAGCAGAGAGAGCTGTATCGCCCCGGCGCATCGCGACCTGGCCGCTGCGCACCATCTCGACGATCCCGAGCGGCTCGAGCCGCGCGATGACCGCGTCGACGTGCGGCGGCTCGCCGGTAATCTCGAGCGTCATCGTCTGCTCGCCGCTGTCGACGATGTGCGCACGGGTTTCGTCGACGACGCGCAGCAGCGCGGCGCGATCGTGGCCGGCGACGGCCACCTTCACGAGCGCGAGATCGCGGGCGACTGCCGCGTCCGGACCGAGGTCCTCGACCTGCAGGACGTTCGGCAGCTTGTACAGATACGCGATGACGCGCTCGGCATGGACCTGGTCGCTGTCGATGGCGATCGTCATCCGCGAGACGCCGGGCTCGGCCGTGCGGCCGACGCTGAGCGACTCGATGTTGAAGACACGCCGGCGGAACAGCGAGGCGACGCGGTTCAGCACGCCGGGCTTGTCTTCGACGAGGACTACAAGGGTGTGTTGCATTGATTAAATAGGATCGTCTGCGGTTTCCACCAGCACCGACGGCTCGGGACGGCGGATCATCGCGTCGAGATCCGCCCCTGCCGGCACCATCGGATACACGCTGTCTTCCTGCTCCACGCGGAAGTCGATGAGCACGGTGCCTTCCGTGTCGCGCGCGCGCTTGATCACGTCGTTGACGCCCGGCCGGTTGTCGACACGCAGGCCGAGCAGGCCGTGCGCCTCGGCGATCTTCACGAAGTCCGGGCTGCGCAGCGGCGTCGCCGCGTAGCGCCGTTCGTAGAAGAACTCCTGCCACTGGCGGACCATGCCGAGGTAGCCGTTGTTGATGATCGCGACGTTGACCTTGATGCCTTCCTGCGCCGCGGTGGTCAGCTCCGCCTGCGTCATCTGGAAGCCGCCGTCGCCGACGATCGCCCAGACTTCCGAATCTGGCCGCGCGAGCTTCGCGCCGATCGCCGCTGGCAAGCCGAACCCCATCGTCCCGAGACCACCCGACGTGATGAGCGTGCGCGGCTCGTTGTGATGGTAGTACTGCGCTTCCCACATCTGATGCTGGCCGACGTCGGTCGCGATGATCGCGCCGCCGTTGGTGGCACGCCAGATGTCGTTGATGACGTGAGCCGCGTAGAGATGGCCGTTGTCGGGCAGCTGCTGGATGTCGCGGACCGCGGTGTCGCCCTTCATCGAGGCGATGTATTTCAGCCACGCACCGTGCGAGCACGGCTCGAGCATCTCCAGCATGTCGCGCAGCGTCTCGCGCAGATCGCCGATGATGCCGACGTCGGCGCGGACGTTCTTGTTGATCTCCGACGGATCGATGTCGACGTGGATCTTCTTTGCGTTCGCGGCGTACGTCTTCAGATTCCCGGTGACGCGATCATCGAAACGCATGCCGAACGCCAGCAGCAGGTCAGCTTCCTGGATCGCGTGGTTCACCCACGCTTCCCCGTGCATGCCCATCATGCCGATGTTCAGCGGATGGCTTGCGGCGAAGCCGCCGATGCCGAGCAGCGTCACCGCAACAGGCGCGTCGACCGCCTCGGCGAAGGCACGCAGCTCCTTGATTGCGCCGCTCTGGATCACGCCCTGCCCCGCGAGGATCAGCGGCTTGCGCGACGCCTTGATCAACTCGACGGCCTTCGTCAGGTCGGAGCGCGAAGCCGTACGATGCGTACGATCGCCGCGCATCTTCACCGCGGTTGCATCCCACGTCCAGTCGGTCTTGTCGTTCTGCGCGTCTTTCGTGATGTCGACGAGCACCGGGCCGGGACGTCCCGACTTCGCGAGGTGGAACGCCTCCTTCATCGCAGGCATGATGTCGTCCACGCGCGTCACGAGGTAGCTGTGCTTCGTGATGGGGAGCGTGATGCCGCTGATGTCGGTTTCCTGGAACGCGTCGTAGCCGATCAATTTGCTCGGCACCTGGCCCGTGATGCAGACCATCGGAACCGAATCCATCTGCGCGGTTGCAATACCGGTGACGAGATTGGTGGCTCCGGGACCAGACGTGGCAATCGCGACACCAACTTCCCCGCTGGCGCGGGCGTAGCCGTCGGCCATGTGGGAAGCGCCCTGTTCATGCCGGACGAGGACGTGGCGGATCGGGTAATCGAGCATCGCATCGTAGGCCGGGAGAATGGCTCCGCCCGGGTACCCGAAGACGGTGCGAACTCCCTCGTGTACAAGGCATTCCCAGATGATCTGCGCGCCGGTCCGTTGCATTTAGGGGTGACTCCTCATGCCAGTGTGCCCCGTATGGATCGCATCAGTCAAATTGATAGTTGTTGCGAAAGCATAACCGCCGCTAATCGCTTGCGGCGCGACTGCCCAATCCTGCTTGCCCCGGGCGAAGCCGAGGGAAACCCCCAAATCCCGGCAGCTATCTCCCCAATATATCGGTGGTCCGATCCTTGAACTACTCCCCAGTTCAAAGGGGTGCTATCGATGAGAAGTCACTGGATCGCAGCGGCGTTGCTCAGCTCCGTCCTGATCGCGGGCTGCGGCGGCCGTAACACCGATAACGCGCAGAATTCGCAGCAGAACCAGCCGGCCGCGGCCGCAAACGATCAGGCCGCGACCGATCAGACCGTGGCGCCCGCACCGTCGATTCCGCCAGCGGCGTCTTCGCCGGCGTCACCTCCGGCGGACACATCAACCGCGCGCGGGGTCGAGCATCCAACGCGGGCAGCGCGATCGACGAGTGGACGACGAGAGGCCGCCGCACCGGCTCCCCCGTCGCGAAACCAGACGCCCGCGGCGCCTTCTACTTCTAGCAACGCTGCGCCCGCGCCAATCGCGCCGCGCGAAAACCGCGTTGCCGAAAACAACGCGCCGCCGGCGCCGAAGCTGCCGGAGTTCAAGGAAGTGACGATTCCGGCCGGCACCTCGCTGCCGCTGACGATGACCTCGACGATCTCGTCGGCGTCGGCACAGGTCGAGGCGCCCGTCAGCGCGCGGCTCACGAACGCAGTCGTCATCAACGGCGACACGGCGATCCCCGCGGGTTCGACGGTGTCCGGCACCGTGACGGACGTCGAGCGCTCGGGACGCGTGGAAGGGCGCGCGCACATCGCCTTCACGTTCAACCAGGCCCGCATCAACGGTGAGCGCGAGGATCTGAAAACGAATCCGCTGACGTTCGAGGCGAACGCGACCAAGACGAAGGATGCGGAGAAGGTCGGCATCGGCGCCGTCGGCGGCGCGGTCCTTGGCGGCATCCTCGGCGGAAAGAAGGGCGCGGGCAAAGGCGCGATCGCTGGCGGCGCGGCCGGCACCGGCGTCGTCCTCGCGACGCGCGGCGAGGAAGTGACGGTTAACGAAGGCACGAACGTCACGGCGACGCTCGCGCAGCCGCTGACTATCCGTATCCCGGTTCGATAATTACCACCAACCAACGACCGACTCCCAGGCACATGTCCTGGGAGTTGGCGTTTGGAATTGGCAGCTTACCGGGCCGGCTTGTCTTCGGCAGCCGGCCCCACTGCCGCTTCGGCGGCCTGAAACCCTGTCTTCGAGTGCGCGCCGTCACAGAACGGCTTCGTCGTCGACGCGCCGCAGCGGCATAGCGCGATCGGCAGCCGATCCACCTTGTATTCGTTGCCGTCCCAGTCGACCACCTTCACATCCTCACCTTCGATGCGGTAGGGACCGTTCCTGCGTACGCGAATCGTTATAGACATCTGAGTTGGGCGGGCCTTGTCAGGCCGCTAATAGGAATACGGGTTGTGGCCGATGCCGACGATGCTGCAGGCTTCGATCACGTTCAGCTTGCGGCGTCGCGCGTCTGCGATCAATTCGTCGCTCTCCGCGCCTGGATTGATCCAGATCTCGGCGATCTTCTTCTTCTCGAATCCTTCGAGCAGCGTGATGCCGATCTCGGGCGGCACGTACACCGTCGCCATGTCGATCGTCTCCGGGACATCGGTGACCGCCGAATAGGTGGCGATGCCCTCGACCGCCTCCTCGTTCGGGTTGATCGGAACCACCTTGTAGCCTGCGTCGCGGAACGCGCGCAGCGCCTTGTTCCCGAACTTCCCGCGATCGCTCGACGCGCCGACGATGGCTACGGTCTTCATGCTGTCCTCATTATCGCTTGCCGCTGCTGACGTCGGAATCCGCCTGTACAATTGCGGCCGGTGCGCCGCGCAGCCCTCACACTGATCCTCCTCTCCTCACTGACGTTTCTCCTCGGTCTTGGGATTCAGGCGATCACCGATGCGGACGAAGGGTTTTACGCGGAAGCGGCGCGCGAGATGGTCGAAGGCGGCGACTGGCTGACGCCGCACTTCGACTACGAGGAACGGTGGCAAAAGCCGATCCTGTACTACTGGTTCACCGCCGCCATCATGGCGGCGCGGCACGATCCGATCGAATTCGATGCGCGCGCCGGATCCGCGATCGCCGGCATCGGCCTCGTACTTCTGACGTGGGCCGCCGCGCGTCACCTCACGCGGCGTGATGATGCGGCCTGGATCGCCGGCGCAATCGCGGCGACCTGCCCCGGCTACTTCGTGATCGCGCGCGCGGCATTGCCTGACTTGCCACTCGCCTTCTTCATCACGGCCGCCATCTGGGCATCGATGCAGGCGATCGATCCGGCGGAACGCCGTCCTGCATCGTGGGCTGCGCTGGCAGGACTCGCGGCGGGACTCGGCTTCCTGACGAAGGGGCCGCTGGCCGTCATCATCCCCGCGATCGTCCTCTTGCCGATCTACTGGCGAGAACGCACGCGCGTCGTCGTCCGGCCATCGCACGTCGCCCTCGCGCTCGTTCTCTTCGCGATTGCCGGGTTACCGTGGTACGTCGCGATGTACGCGGCGCACGGCGTGCCGTACCTCCAGAGCTTTTTCGTCTCGGACAACCTCGAGCGGTTCGCGACAACGCGCTACAACGATTTCCGCGCGATTTGGTACTACGTACCGATCGTCATCGGCGGCATGATGCCATGGGCCGTCTTTCTCCTCGTGCTGCCGTGGCGGACGCTCCGCGACATCGCGACGCGTCGCCGCGCGATGACGGACGTCGAGTGGCGGCTTGCGATCTGGGCAATCGCACCGTTCCTGCTCTTTACCGCGTCAGTTGGTAAGCAGCCGCGCTACATCCTCCCGCTGCTGCCGCCGATCGCGATCATGGTAGGAATCGCCATCGCGGATCGAATCGCTGCGATGCGCGACGCCGCTGCCCGCCGCGAGCTGACGATCGCGACGGCGATCACCTCGCTGGTGTTCGCCGCGATCGCGGTGCTCGTGTATCGCGCGCGTATCTTGTTCCTGGCTGCGATTCCCGCCTTCACCTGGCTCGGCATCGTGAGCGTGGCGATCGCCGCCATCGCGCTGGCCGCGATCGCCGTACGGCGCGCGTGGAAGCAGCTGCCACTCGTGATGACGTTGAGCTCCGCGGCCCTGTTGCTCACGCTGCAGTTCGGCGCGTTCGCCGGCAAGCGGCCTGAAGCGGTCGAAGACATCGCGGCGCTCATTCGAGTCAATCGCTTCGATGGTGAGCAGATCGGCGTGTACCGGACGTTCGTGCGCAACCTCGTCTTCTACACGCGCCTGCGCGACGTCGAGATCGTGAACGATACGGGCGCGCTGGCGTTTCTCAGCGCCAACGAGCGTGTCTTCCTGGTCGTCAATCAACGCGATCTCGATCGGCTGAAGACACTGACGCCAATGCCGATTCGTACGCTCGGCCAGGTGACGTACCTGAACACGGCCAGCGTGCGATTGAGTACGTTGCTGGCGCCGATCCCGGTCGACGATCTCGACACGGTGGTGCTCGTGTCGAACAGGTAGGCCGGCTAAAGGCGGCCTCTACGGGAATATTTTTCCGGGGTTGAGGATGTTGTTCGGGTCGAACGCCGCCTTCAACCGCTTCATCAGGGCGATTTCGTCCGACGACAATTCGAGCGGCAGGTACGGTGCCTTGGCGAAGCCGATGCCGTGCTCGCCGCTGATCGATCCTTCGAGCGCGACGACGCGGGTGAAGAGGAATCGTTCGGCATCCTTCGCGCGCGTTGCTTCGCCGGCATCGCCTGGCTTCAGCAGCAGGTTCACGTGAATGTTGCCGTCGCCCGCGTGCCCGAACGCGGCCACCCGCAGTCCGTACGTCCGCTTCAACTCCGCGATCGCGTCGAACAACTCGGGCACACGGCCGCGCGGCACCACGACATCGTGATTGATCTTCACGAGCCCCGTCGCCTTCACGGCGTTCGACGTCTGACGCCGGACGTCCCAGATCCGGTCGCGCTCCGTGGCCGTCTTCGCGCGCGAAATGTCCGTTGCGCCCGCCGCGCGGCACGCGTCGATCGCCCGATCGAGATCCTCTTGCGCACCATTCACCGTCCCGTCGACTTCGACGATGAGCGCGGCGCCCGTCCCCGGCGGGACGAGGTCGACACCGAGATAATCGTGCTGGGCTTGCAGCGAATCGCTGTCGATCAGCTCGAGCGCCGCAGGAACGACGCGGCGCCGGATCACCTCCGACACCCCATCCACGGCGCCGCGAATCCCCGCAAACGTTGCCAGCATCGTCGCGTTGGCCTGCGGCTTCGGGATCAGCCTCACGGTGATCTTCGTGATGATCGCGAGCGTACCTTCGGATCCGACGAGGAACTGCGTCAGGTCGTAGCCGACGACGTTCTTCACCGCCTTCGATCCGGTGTGGATGATCTCGCCGGTCGGCAGGACGGCCTCGAGCGCGAGGATGTACCGCTTGGTCGTGCCGTACTTGAACGCGCGAGGACCGCCGGCGCATTCCGCGACGTTGCCGCCGATGGACGACTGGTTGAAGCTCGCCGGATCCGGCGGGTAGAACAGTCCGACCTGTTCGACGGCGCGCTGCAGGTCGGCGTTGATCACATTGGGCTCGACGACCGCGAGGAGGTTCAACTCGTCGATCTCCAGGATGCGATTGAGGCGCTCCATCGAGAGCACGACGCCGCCGCACGTCGGCACCGCGCCGCCGGTGAACCCCGTGCCTGTGCCGCGGACGACGAGCGGAACGCGCTGGTCGTTGCAGACCCGCGCGATCGCCGAGATTTCGGTTGTGCTGGCAGGGATGACGACGGCGTCGGGGCGATGCCCCTTGCCGAGTGCATCGACGCCGTATAAATCAAGGGAGGCATCGTCGGCGCGAATGAATTCCGCGCCGACGATCGTGGTCAGTTGCTTAACGAGATCGGGCTGCACTCACCTGCCGACGCCTGCTCTTGCCGGCTGGAGCTTTTCCGCGAGCCGAAGGATGCGTGTCGCGCCTTCGCGTAACTGCTCCATCGACGTCGCGTACGAGATGCGCAGGTAGCCCGGCGCGTCGACTTTCCAGCACATTGGGATCCTAAGCTTAGAATTCCACGTGGACAAGTTGTCGCG
>JADMIO011545361.1_pt1 | contig 51432 bp, 52 predicted proteins | sample 8958161 | NCBI WGS metagenome assembly JADMIO01 (sample SAMN16585339, study PRJNA669376) | soil metagenome | isolation source: Crop rotation soil | place: USA: Cullars Rotation, Alabama | collected 2011 | reverse complement strand
CGCGACTTCAAGTCACGTGAATTCCAAGCTTCGGATCCCACTGTGCTGGAAAGGAACCCCTGCCCGACGGGTCAATGAAGGGCTGGCTCGGCGGCTACCTTGAGTGGAAGCGCATCGGTTTCGGCAGCGGCTACTCGGAGGGGCTGTTCGACTACCAGACTCCGGGCGTCTACTATTCACTCAAGCGCAACGCCGATGGATTGCAGGATCCGGTATCGGGCGAGTTCAACGGGATATCCGTCGCCTACGAGATCGACACGGTGCCCGCATTCATTACGGCCGGCGCCCCGAAATCGTCACGCGAGACACAGAACGTTGCCTCGGCCAAGCACCGCTAGAGGTACCGCGCGGCTCTGGATACGCGCTGCTCGGGTCACTCGCGCGTCGCTCACGCGCGCGTCGCGACGACCGGATCGGTGCGCACTTCCACCGAGGCTGCCTCGCCGAGCAGAAGACCTGTGTCATCCGGCCCCGACTCCCGGACTCTGCGCAGATTAGCCTCGTGCGTCGACTTGTCGGAGCGATGTTGCAGCAGGATCAGCGTGGTGAGACTGATAAGCGCGAGCTGAACCACGAGATATATCCAGGCCATGTGCGTCATTGTGACCAAGGGAACGCGGCCGCGCTCGGCGCCGTCTGGAAAGGCCACCAGAGTTAGGATGAGCCCCGCGGCCAGGGTGCCGAAGCCCTGGGTCGCCTTGCGAACGAAGCTGTTGGCGGCAAGCAGCAAGCCTTCGGATCTGCGGCCGGTCCGCGCTTGGGCTTCCTCGACCAGATCGGAGATCATCGACGCGAGTGTGATCAGCACCATTGTCATAGCGGCCGCACCCAGCATGGCCTGCGCCGCCACGAGGGAGGCTAGCACAGTGCTGCTCTGCGGGACGAGGCCCAACAACATGGCGAGAAGTGGGACCGACACGGATACGGCGTGGATCCACAGCAGGATAAGGGCTGCGTTGCGCTTGCCGAACCGGCGACCGATCGCCGGCGCCGATACGGTCAGGAACATGCCCAGCATGACCGGTATCGTCATGAGGCTCATCTCCGCCTGGGTGAAGCGATAGTAGAACATCAGCCAATAGATGCTGAGCGCGCTGCCCAGACCCGACCCGATAGATATGAAAACGGCCGATCCGGCGAGGACTGCGAAAGAGCGGCTCTTCAGCGTCGCCGCCATTTCCAAGACATGCGCCCTGACCGAAAGGCGTCGCGGCGGGAGCACAGTGGGCTGAGCGATGCGGCGATGGAGCCCGGCCGTACAGGCCAGCATCGCGAAGAAAATGAGCGCGCCGCAAAACCAAGCATAAGAAGTATAGCCGTCGGGCGACAGCAAACCGCCGCTGCCGTCGGGCTTCTCCTTCATGAAGACGTTGTAGGCCAGCATCGAAATGGCCGTGCCGGTGATAGCCTCGAACAGGTAGCGCACGGTAAAGAGCTTCGTGCGCTCGTTGTAGTCCGAGGTGAGTTCGGGAATGAGCGCTGTATGCGGGAGCTCGAAGAACGTGTCGAAGAACCGCACGCCGATGAGGCATAGGGCCAGATAGAGCGTGAGCTCCCATTCGGACCAGCCCAGAGGCGGTATCCAGAGCAGGATGAACAGCACGGTTACCGGGATCATGGAGGCATACATGAAGGGGAGGCGTCGCCCCCATCCCGAGCGGTAGGTGTCGGAGATTTGGCCGATCAGAGGATCGAAAATTGCGTCGAGGATGAGCGAGAGCGTAAGCACGGCGGAGACGGCGAGCGCGGAGACGCCAACGACCTGGTTGTAGTAGAGCATGAGGAGCGTCGTGATCGGCACCGACTTGGCGCCGCTCGCGATCGCGCCAAAACCATAGATGGTGGAAATGCGCCAGCCAACTTTCGGCTGGACCCGATCCTGCATCACCAACTCCCCTACCCGGCCGCTGCTTTTGTCAGCCGCACCGCATTCGGTGGCCGCCAAGCTTGAGCGGCCTCCTACAAAGGGCGTTGTATCACGAAGAAAAGGCCGCCTCCATCGAATAGGCCCGGCCAATGTCGACAATAAGGGCCATATTTCGTGCCGCTTCGGGCCAGGCGGTCCGAGGCATGGCTAGCAAAGTCGGGACGCCGAGCGGCCACCTCGCCTAGCCGGCGGCGGTCGGAGTGCCCTGATTGGCCCGGCCAACCCAGACGCTGCGCTCGTGGAGCGCAGCCATCATGGCAAGAGTGGGGTCGCCTGCCGCGATGGCGCCGAGCTCCATAAGCTTGGCATTCTTCCACTGGGCCACGAAGACATGCCGGAAGCCGACCTCGGTGTGGTCCTCGGTATCCTTGGACTGAGCGCGCGAGAACGCCGCATTTATCCGGAACATGAGCTCGATGTAGGCGCCGTCGATGAGCTCGAACATCTGGGTCCGGATCTCGATTTCCGCGCGCCCAAGCACCGAGATGGCGGCGTAGGGATCGATCTCTTCGACGAGCCGCCGGAGCCGCTCGACCACTTCCGCCCTCGCCTCCGGCGGAGCCGAGGCCGCTTCCCTCAGGACCTGCGCCCAGAGCGCCGTCGTCACCGCGCCGGTGTGGCGCCCGTCGAGCCCAAGGGTGTCGAGGTAGGTGCACACCACGGACTCGACCATCTCGGAATTGGGCCGTGCGGCGAAATAGCCGCCGTTGATGCCGCGACGGGTACGGAGCAAGCCTTCGCGCTCGAGCAGCCTTGCCGCCTGGCGCATGGTCACGCGCGCTGCACCGATGCGGGCAATCAGATCATCCTCGCTGCCGAGGAATTCGCCTTCGGCGGCTTCGAGAGCCACGGAGCGGAGCGCGTCGGCCGCCGCATCAATCGGTGATTTCGCCTTCAAAGTGTCCACGGGCACGCAGGTAGCGCAAGACTGGCAAGTTCGTCCAGCGCCGCGCCGTCCAGGGTTCGATCGCCCGCCTCGCACCGCATCTGGCATCGCCGCCGCGGAGCTCCTCGCCTAATTCGCCGCAGGCAGCGCGGCAAGATCGTGGTCGATCTTCGCAAGGACGTCGTCATTCAGGAGGTCCGGCGCGTAGGACTTCAGGGCGTCCTGGATCTCGCGCAAGGTCATGCCCGACGCACGCTCGGACATGTCGGGCCGATTGACGAGGTCCGGAATATATTTGAGCAGTACAGCCTTGGCGCCGGGATCGGCGAGCAGGGCGCCGAGCTGTGTGGCCGAAGTGCTAAACTTGGCGCTCGGGGCCGAGGCGACCGAGTTCGGTGCAGCCGGCTCCGCAGTGGCCACACCGGCGTTCGCGGCCAGGACCAGGCAGCAAGCGAGCGAAAGGATGTGCATTGTCATTCTCCTCGAGGGGCCGGCATCCGGGCCGGACACATATTGCAGTGTCCGGGGCGGACCGGTGACCGCGGCTCCCGAGAAGGGCCGCGGCCGGTTGTCTGTCGCTATCGATCCCTCAGCGCGAGCCGAAGGCATAGCGCAGGGTGATCCCAAGCTCGCGGCGCGGCACGTAGCTGACGCTACTGTAGCCCGAGGGTGCCGTGCTGCCGGCCGGCGTGAAGAGACCCGTGAAGCCCGAAGGGATCAGCGCCCCCTGCATGACATCAGTGCCGCTCGCGGTGATCGTGCGGTTGTTGAACAGGTTCTTCACGAAAGCCTGGATTTCCCAGCCGCCGTCGGGGCTGCGTGCGCCGAAGCTGAGGTCGACGAGCGCATAAGGCTTCACCGTGAACGCCGTGTTGAGAGCGTTCTTCGGATAGTAGATCATGCTGCCGTTGACGAAGGCCTCGACGCCCGGAACCACTTCATTGTGCCATTCGCTGCGCGCCGAGAGGTTCCACTTGGGAAGGTCGGTCGCAGTGGCACCGCTGGTCTTGCAGCGCTGTACGATGATGCCTTGGTTCTGGAATGCCGTCAGGTTGGCGGAGTTGGCCAGGAAGGCACCCAGCGCCGCTGCGGTCGGCGCATCGGCCACGCCGTCGAAGTTCGGATCGAAGCAAGGCAGCATTTGGTTCTTGTAGCGACCGTTGGCGTAGCTGAAGCTCGCATTGACCGTCCAGTTGGGCGTCGCGGTAAACCCGGCATCGACATCGACACCGTCGACCTTTGCGTCGACCGGAACCACCGGCACGAAGGGCACGAGCGATTCAGTGCCCGGCGTGCCGATCGGCGCCGAGCGCTGACGCGACAGACCGGTCGGCGAGAAGATCGCCAGGTTCTTGTAGTCCTGCCGATAGACCGCAACATTGAGGGTCAGACGATCGAACAGGCCAGCCTTGAAGCCCAGTTCGTAGGACTTCGAGGTTTCGGCCGGCAGAGAGTTGAGCGACGCGACATAGGGATCGTTGAGGTTGTTGTTGAGACCGCCCTGCGGGGCTGGCGCACGCCACGAAGTGCCGAAGTTCGCATAGACCATGAAGTTGTCGCTGAAGGCATGCTTCGCCGAGGCACTGAAGACCTCGGGATGTAGGTTATAGTTGGCCAGCGTGTTCGCTGCGACCGGCGTCGAGGTGCCGAGAACCGGAACGTCGCAGACGCCGGCGTAGGTCGTGCCGAACTGGCCGCCGAGCGCGGAGCAGGAGGCAGCGGTCACCGCGATGCGGCCCGCCGTCGGCGCGCCCGTCGTGGTCTGTGGGTTCACCGCCTGGCCCGCCGCGTTGACGTAGGCGACCGCGCGGAAGGCCGCAGTCGTGTAGTTGACGCGCGCGTCGGCCTTTTCGGAGTGGATAAAGCGAACACCACCCGAGATCTCTGTGCGATCGTCGATATGCGCGGTCAGCGTGCCGAAGAACGAGGTTTCCTTCGCGCTCGTCGGACGGTCGAACCGCGTGAAGCTGACGTAGCGGTAGTTAGGCGTGATCGCGAGCGGAGCGCCTAGCGGCGTGCCGAAGGCACCGGCGAGGAGGTTGAGGCCGTTGTTCTGCGTGGTGCCGTCGGCGTGATAGCTATGCGCAGTTTCCTTCAGGTGGAAGGCACCGACCGTATAGTCGAGGAAACCGAGGATCCGTTCGTCCGAGCTCAACCGGATTTCGTGGGTCCAGCGTTCAAGGCGACTCTCGAAGTTACGTCCGGCAATGTCGCCGTTGATGATGTTGCCGGTGTCGGTCAGCGAGATCGCACCGGTGCCCTTGTTGTTCGAATAGGAACCGACGTAGCTCAGCTTCTGGCCGGCGAACTTGAAGTCGACCTGGGCCGAACCAAAGTTCTGGATCGCATGTGTCAGGCTGGGCAGTTCGCTGACGGCCTGGAAGTTACCCAGCGGGATGAACGGCCCGTTGGAGTTCGGCGTCTGGATATAGCGGCCGGTGTAGTTGGCGTTGAACGCGGCGTTCCCACCGGCGGCGCCCGGACCGAAAACCGGCGAGAACAGCGCCGACCTCGTGTCGAGGAGCTGGTAGACGAAGTTCGCGCTCAGGTTGTCGACGGGTTCGGCGCGGGCCGAAATGCGCAGCGCCTTATTCTTGGTGTAGGGCTCGACCGTCGAGTTGACGCTCTTGGGGCTGTTGCCGTCGTTCTGCTCGACGAGGCCGGCCACGCGGACGGCAAACTTGCCCTCGGCGATCGGCAAGTTGATCGCACCGGTCAGGCGAACGAGGTCGAGATCGCTGGCCGTTCCCGAGAAGGAGCCGCCGAACTCATTGAGGTCGGGCTTGCGAGTGTAATAGGTGATGGCGCCCGATGGAGCCGATTGGCCGCGAAGCGTGCCTTGCGGTCCCTTCAAGACTTCGACCTGGCCGACGTCGAACATCGACTGGAAGAGGAAGGTCGACTGGACCGGACCTTCGTTGAGGTAGAAGGTCACGTTCGGCGAGGACTGCGTGGCGGGCTGGAAGGCGACGCCGCGAATGGTCGCGCTGTTGGTCGTGCGGCTGAGATTGACGCCCGAGACGAGCTTGCTGATGTCGTCGAACGAGAATGTGTTGAGGCGGTTCAGCGTGTCGCCCGTGACGACGTTCACCGTCTGGGGAACGTCCTGAAGGCGCTCTTCCTCGCGGCGCGCTTGGACGATGATGTCGGCAGCGCCTTCCGAGTCGTTCTGGACCGCCTGGTCGGACGCGCCCGCAGCAGCGGTGGCGCTGCTGGTCTTAGCGGTTTCGGCAAAGGCGGGAACCGCCATGCCAGTGACGAGTACCGACGCGCTGGCCAGCAACAATGAAATCTTACTGTTCATATTTATTCCCCCCTCGAGGCGTTATTGATTACGTTAAAGTATTGAAACAGAGACGTTCCCTCAGACGACTTCGGAGATGGACTTCGACGTCCGGTTGGCACCGGTGCCCCATTCACCCACGGGCATGCCGATGGCCTGTTGCAGGGTGAGTCCGACGCGCGCGACCGTGTCGCCCTTGCCGTTGATGTGCTGCCCGGCCTTCCACTTGCCGCCGCCGCCGCCCGCGACGATCAGCGGCAGCGATTCCAGCGTGTGGAGCTTGGCGAGATTGCTTTCGGAGAGCGCCAGGATCAGCGAATGGTCGAGCAGCGTCCCGCTGCCTTCCTTCACCGCATCCATCTTCGTGAGCAGGCTGGCGAACACGCCCATGCAGCGCTCGAGAAAGAAGGTGGCACCGATCTGGTAGCCGAGCTTGGCATCGATCGGCTCTTCGTGCGTGAGCTCGTGAAGCGCAACCGATTGGCCGGCTTGGCGCAGGTTTGACACGGCCGCCGAGAGCGCCATGTGGAACACGCGGGTCTGGTTGCAGGCCAGCGCCATCACGAGGAGGTCCGTGAGCTTGTCGTGCATGGCGGTCGCCGATTCCCAGGTCGTCCCGGGTTCGAGTGCGGCAGGCATCTTCGGCACCACGCAAGCCTCGGCCGGCGCGGGCGGCTCCAGCTGAACGGAAAGCTGCTGCTCGACTTCGCGCACCGAGGTAAAATACTGGTCGAGGCGCGCGCGGTCGGACGCACCGACGCGGGTCATGAGGTCGTCGCGGCCGTCCTTCACCGAGGACAGCACGCTCTGCTGGAGCATGACGCCCGGATCGGGCTTGAAGACGCCCGAATTGGGATCCTGGAATTCGGGGCCGAACAGCCGCTTGTAGAGGCTGACCGGATCGATCTCGCTGGGGTTCACCGTGTTGCCCGCGCGCATCGAATAGCTGACGCTCGGCTGGCCGGTGCACGCAAGCTGCAGCGACTTGAAGCGCGTGCCGGCCGAAATGTGGTCGGCGACGAGGCAGTCAAGCGTCGAGGCGGCCGCCGTGCCGACGCCGTTGCCGCCACGCGAAGGCGTGGTCCCGCCGAGCGCGCACATCACGCCCGACCAGTGCGTCAGGTTTGGCTGACCGTCGAGGATAGCGTTGAAGCCGGAGAACACCGTCAGCTTGTTCTTCAGCGGGGTCAGCGGCATCGTTTCGGCCTTGAACTCGAAGTCCGTGCCGGTCTTGTCGGGGTAGAAACGTGCCGCGTTGATACCGCAGGCCCAGAACCAGGTGCCGAAGCGGGTCGGAACCGGCTTTCCGGTCGCGGCGAAGGCCTCGCCGTTACCGTCGAGAAAATAGTCGAGGATCGGCAGGGCCACGGTCACGGCCGCGCCGTTGAGCATTCCCTTGAGAATACCGCGCTTGGTCCACATTGCCATCGGTCGTCTCCTGCTGAACTATTTCGAGTTGGAAGCGAGATTTTCGGGCGCTACCGCCTGGAAGGCCGGGCTCGTCGCGATCCGGCGCAGGAGCGCCGGGAAGCGGTAGCCTTCGGTGGCGAAACGCTGGTCGACGTACTCGAGCCATTTCTGCTCGCCCGGCGCGACCTTGCGGCCGACGCCGTATTCATAGACCCGCTGGACGACGCAACTTGTCGTGCTCGGGCTTTCGCGCAGGAGCGACATGAGCTGGACGGCGTTCGAGTAGTCGGTCCCGTCGAAGGTGCCGCTGGCATCGATCTTCTCGCCGTTCTCATGCGTGCGGTACTTGCCGACCGGATTGTAGTTCTCGAGGCTGAGGCCCATCGGGTCGGTAATTGCGTGGCAGCCGGCGCAGACCGGGTTTTCCTGATGGGCGGTCAGGCGTTCGCGCGCCGTCTTGTGGACGGGATCGTTGACGTCCTGAACGAGATCGAAATTCACGTTCGCCGGCGGATTGGGCACCGGCTGGCACAGGAAGTTCTCGCGGATCATCTTGCCGCGAATGGTCGGCGAGCTGCGCCCTTCGTGGGAGGGGTCGAGCATCAGGAATGCCGGCAGCGTCAAGAGGCCGCCGTGCGGATCATCGGCGGGGAAGGAATAGGGCATCCAGCCGCCGAACGCGCGCTGGTCTGCCTTGACCCCGTAGAGAGCCGCGAGCGAACGCGTAAGGAAGGTCTTCTTCGTGACGAAGAGATCCCGGTAATCCTCGTTGCGCGTCAGCAGGTGATCGACGATCGTGCGCATGCTCTGCTCTTCGGCATCGTTGCGCAGCTGCGGATTGAAGATCGGGTAGAGCGCGGAGTCCTTGGTGAGCCCATTGAACTGGTCGTAGCCGAACATGTCGGCAAAGAAGGCGCGGACTCCTGCCTCAAGTTTCGGCGAAGCCATCAGGCGATCGATCTGGGTCTTGAGACCTGTCGGCGTCCGCAGCGCGCCGCTGGCCGCGGCATTGAGCAGGTCCTCGTCGGGCGGCCCGTCCCAGAGGAGGAAGCTGACGCGCGAGGCGAGCGAGTAGGCGTCGAGGCGGCGCGCGCCGGCGTTCTCCGGATCGGCCTCGGTGGTCTCAAGGCGGAATACGAACGAGGGCGAGACGAGCAGCGAAGCGAGACCTGCCTCGAGCCCCTTGTAGAAACTGCCCGACATCTTCGTCGCGCGCTGGGCCAGTCCAAGCTGCGAGGCCATCTCACGATCGGTCAGTGGCCGGCGGTAGAGGAGGCGGCCGTATTTGCCGAGGAACTGGCTGGCGCAGGCCTCGTCGAAAGTCACCACATCGGACTGCGGAGCGCAGCCGACCGTCGCAGCCCGACGCTTCTCGCCCAGCACTTCTGCGGCGATCTCCTTGGCGCGCACCGCGTATTGTTCGAGCCCTGCGGGTGTGACGATGACCTTCGAGGCGCCGATCGCGAGGAGGCCGTCTTCGCGGACGTCGGGCTCAAAACGGCCGGGAACTGTGATGTCGTCGCCGAAGATCTGCGCGATCGAATGCTTGTATTGTTCTTCACTCAGGCGGCGGAAGGTCGCCGGTCCGCCGGGCGAGACCGGCTCGGCTTCCGCCTTGACGTCACGCGCGACCACGCCAGGCCCGCCGGTGGTCAGACTGAAAGCGGCCGCAGCGGCGCAGGCGAGCAGCACAAGCTTCTGCGGGCGGTTTCGAGAAAACAGCTTTCCAGAAATTGAGCTCACCGGGATTTCCTCGATGCTGATTGTTGCTGTGCTGCTGCCGGCGCGGCCGGCGTCAGGAAGGCGGGCACAGTGTCGATCTCGTAGACGACCGAGATGCCGTCATATTCGCCTGTCGCGGGATCGAGCATCCCGTCGGCATTGCGCTTCAGCGCATAGAAAAGGCCCGGCATCTGGTAGCCGAACAACCCTTCGGAGTACCCGCTCGCGCGGGTCATCGCGAGCTTCTTCCAGTCCTCGTAGCCGGCGAGATAGCCTTTAACCGAGCCATCGGGCTGCGGCTCGAACCGCATCTGCGCATGGTGGAGTTCGAGCAGCGGATCCTGGCCGAGATTGACCTCGAGCTTCGCCACCGCGCGCGTCTCGATCACGCCATTGACGATGCGGCCCTTAACGCGGCGGTTGTAGAGCGCGAACTGCGGATCGTCGGTGGTGCGGAAGGTGTAGTCGGGGATGAAGGTCTTGCCGGCGTTATCGCGCATCGGCTTGTCCATCGAGTAGATCAGCGCGACGTCGATGTCGCTATCGTTGTGCTCGTCGTCGATGCCGCTGACCTCGACCAGCGTGGTAAAATTGCCGTCTGCGCGGCGCGCGTTCGAAGTCTGGTTGCGATAGCCCTTCTTCCCGCGGAAGCCGGCGACACAGCCCATGACCGTGTACATCTGGTTGTCGATCCCGGTCCGGCCGTCGGGCGCGGTGAAGTTGCGGTGCTTGCGAATGCCGTGCGGCGTTGCGCCTGTCCCGTCGTTACCGTCGAGATCGATGCCGTAGGCAACGCCCGACTGGGGTTCGGCGAAGCCGGGATCGGGCACGACACCGGGCAGCGACACGGCATTGAGGCCGCCCGGGCCGCGGTTCTCCGCCTCGACGCTGCCGGCCGTAATGCCCTTCTCGCCGTTGCGCGCGCGGATGGCCGCCTGCTCGGCGGGACTGCGGTAGCGAAGGAAATCGGCATCTCCTGGCTTTGCATTCATCACCGGGCACTGGTCTTCCTTGGAATCGGTGGCGAGGCCGATCCAGGTAATCAGGTAATCCTTGACCTTTTTACGCGCCGTTGCCGCCGCGGGCGCGACCTTAGGCAACTCGGCAGGCTGGATGACTATCTTGTTGGTCTTGGGTCCCTCGGGATCGTAGTTCAGCCATTCGACATTCTGGAAACTGAGGACGAAGCCTTGCTCGGCCGCGCCGTCAGCCATCGGGCAACCGGTGACGACGACATCCTTCAGCCTGTATTCCCAGTAGTCGGGCACGTTCGCCGGTTTCGGGCCAAGGTCGAGTGGCGGGCGCGCGCGATCGAAGGATTCGGCGAAAACCATCTCGGGAATGGCCGTCCGTTTCGCGCAAAGATCCCTGAACCTCGCGAGGTCGGGGTTTTTCACGCCGAGGGTAACGATGAGCCGACCCTGACTGCCCGGCTTGGGGCCGCCGGGCCCGGGATAGGTCAGCTGCCCTTCGGGGCCGCTGCGGATGTTCCGAAGCCGGCCCGGCCAGTCGTTGGCCTCGGTGCGGATCCAGTTCTTGTGATGCTCACCCTGCCAGTGCCCAGGGGCACCCGGAATGCTGATGAAGCTGTCGCCGATATAGGAGGCCCAAGCGCATTCTGGCGCGGAAGCGGCCGCGAACGCAAGCAGGGCGTATAGGGGCAGTCGGCGCCGAAAGCAGCGTGACGGAAAGCCCGGATGCCAGGAATGCGTCTCTAGGTAGGCCAATCCATCCCCTTGCCGCGTCTACGCGCGGCGACTCTCACCAATTGCGATTCGACTACTCGCCGCCGCGGGATGGGTCAATTATTAAAGAGCTCTTTTTATGCAAATTATCCGCTTTTCCTGCGATATTGTGGCATATAATTTCCACTAAGAGCGCTCTTTTAGATTGGCGCCGCCTCATACCTGTCGCTCTTTAGGCGACTAGGCCTCCAAGCGGAGCAACCAGCGGATCGCGCCGACAACATGAGTCCGGAAAGTTTGGTCGTCGCTCCACAGGTCCTTGCGGTGGCCAAGCGAGGTATAGAAGGTGCGCCCCTTGCCGATCTTCTGGTACCAGGCGACCGGATAGTCGCCCGATGCGCTCCACCCCCTCGGCGCGCCGGCGAAATCGGTGCGAGCGTTGTCGATACTGAGGACGACGGTCACTCGGTCTCGGGAGAACGCCAGGGGTACCGGCAGCTTGGTAGGCCCGAGATTTTCGGTCGGCGTAGCCGGGTCCCAGACTTTGCTGGCGAAGCGAGGAAATTCGTCGCTGAGTGTCCAGTGCTCAGGCAGGCCGCGCGTCGAGGGATGCTGGCGCTCAACTTTCAGCACGGCTAGCCGCTTCGCCGCGTTCATAACGTCGAAAGCCATATCGGACGCGGCAAGATAGCCGCCCAGGAGTTCGCCCCAGGAGTGCCAGCCATAGAGTGTCACCATTGACTGGTGGAGGAACAGGATGCCCTTGCCGCCGCGCACGAAGTCCACGAGAGCCCGCTTGCTTTCGTCGCTGAGCGGCAGTTCGCCGTTCGTGCTCATGACGATCGCGTCGAACTGGGCGAGGTAACGCTCGTTGATCATCGACAGGTCGACGACGTCGGGGGCGCAAGGCTTGGTTCGTTCGCACCGCGCGGTCTGCTTGTAGCCCTCGAGCGAAGTCACTGTGAACCCGGCGCTCTTCCCCCATTCGGGCAGAACAGCCTCGATCGTCTCAAGGTTATCGTGGTTGTAGAACAGGTTGTGCGTGAGAAGGAGGATGCGCTTCGGGGCCTGAGCAGCTTCGCGCGCGCCGGCCGATCCGGCAAGGCCAATCGGCAACGCCAGAGCCGCTACTAGGCCAACTAGCCGGCCGAGAAGACGCGTTACCCCCATTTGAACTCCCTCCGTATCAATGAATGAACCCAGTGCTCGTCCACCAGGCGAGCGCCCCGGAAAGAGCGATCGCGGCCACCAGCACAATGGGCCTCGCCGGCACGAGTGCCCCGCCCTCGCCCTCGCCGCCCTCCCCCGCCCCCGTGATCATCGGACGCACGAGATTGCGCCGGCGCACGAAGAGGTAGAAGAGGATCGCCACGACGTGTAGGCCGATCACAGCAAGCAGGACATTGAAGCTGAGCTCATGCAGCGCGGCTGCGCCGCGTCCTTGGTCGAAGCTCACCATGTAGGACAGGGGCCCCGAAGCGAGGCCGTCTACATCGGTCGCGAAGAGGCCGGACGCCACCTGCAGCGCAAGCAAAAGGAGCATGGCGAGGACACTGTATCCGCCGACCGGATTGTGTCCTGCGCGCCGACTATGCTCTGCCCCGCGCATGTATTCGACGACCCGCTCGGGGGGCCGCACGAAGGAAGCGAACCGGGCGGTGCTGCCGCCAACGAGCCCCCAGATCAGGCGAAAGGATGAGGCCAAGGAGAAGCGTCCCCGACAGGACGTGCCACTCCATCGCGCGGTTTTCGGCGCTCCACCAAGAAATGCCGAACAGCGCGACAAGGAGCCAGTGGAACAGCCGCGTCGGCAGGTCCCAAACGCGAACGTGACCCGTCACGGTCAGGCCTTGGGCGCGAACGACTTGCAAACGGCGCCGGCGGAGACTGGGGCACCCGTCATCAGCTGGCACGTCCCGCAAGTGCCCTGCGACGCAGTGAAGAACGCGCAGTGGCCGCAGCGGCGCTTCTCGTCGCCGGAAACGTCGATGTAGCCGAGCGAGCGACGCCGGTTCTTGTCGGCGAGCAATGCGGCCGAAGGATCGTAGCAGAGCGCCGTGTCGGCCCTGGCAGTGCTGGCCGCGAGAAGTGCCACCGGAGCAAGTCCGGCAATCGCCAGAAACTGACGCCGAGATCTTTCCATCATTGAGCCTCCCTTGTGCGCGAAATCAGTCTTCGCTTTGCCGGAACGTGTCGTGGCAGGCCTTGCAGGCCGCCCCGAGTTTGCGCGCTTCAAGACGGATCGCGGCGACGTCGCCGCTGCCCGCCACGCGTCCAAAGACGTCGGCCTGGCGGGCGAAGACGTCCTGCGCAGCGCGGAAGTCGCGTGCGCGCGTCCAGATGTCGGGACGAGCTGCCGTCTTCACACCAGGCCGCGCACCGCTGCCGGCTGGAAACCAGGCGTACTGACCACGTGCCGCGTTGCGGATGCGCGCGGCGGACTGCTGGATGACAACTACCTGCGGTTGAGGCGAGCGCAGCGCGTCGTTCGCCGCCTTGAACGCCGCGCCGAGGTCCTTGTAGCCGGCGACGCGGGTGCGGATCTGGTCGCCAGGGCCCGCAAGCACCGGCGTGGCGGCAGCGAGAATCAAAACGGTGGCGGCGGTCAGACGAAATCGCGAGCGCATCACTTTGTTGCCTTTTTGGGAGTGCGATAGACATCGTGACACTGCTTGCAGGGCAGCGCGTCGCCGAGCGTCGAGGTGACCGCCACCACGTCCTTCGACTTGGCCGCCTGGGCCATGGTCTCTGCGTTGCGGGCGAAGGCCTCCAACCGCTGATTGAAATCGGCCCAGTTTTGCCAAGCTTCGGGCTTCGTCCGCCCGCCCGGCACCTTGTCCTGGAAAGCAGCGAGCGAATCCTTCGCGCCTTTGGCGATCGCCTCCGCCGTCTCGGGCATCTTGTCGGGCGGCAGGATGCCGGCCGCGATCTTGCCCATGGTGTCGGCATCCTTTTCGAGCTGGAGCATGATCTGCTGGCGCTCGAAGATTATCCCATCGGCCTCTTCCTTGCTGAGAGCAGGCTTGGTGACCTGGGCGCTCGACACCTCCGCCCTCGCCGACTGCAATCCGGTGGCTGCCGCAATCACGGCACAGGCCGCGAGGCATAGCTGCCCGGGCCGCAGGAAGGGGTTTCTGCGTTGGAATTTCATGGTGCTTGTGCCGGAACCCGACTCCCTTGAGCCCGCTCGTAGGAAGCGGATCATTCCTCGCTCCTTAGAAAACTCGAATTTGCAGTTCAACAAAAAAGAACCCTTTATTGTACTTATATCATCAGGACCACCCAATTTTGTGGCTATCCAAGCTCATAAAGAGCATGTTAACGCGCAACGAAGGACATGGCAGAGGAAAAGCGGTAGCCGGACTCGCACCTTGGAATGATGCATATTCACTGACGCCACCGACTGAGAGCGGCACAGCCCAAGAATCTTGAGCGATGAGATGGACAGCCTCATGAGAAACGCGTCAACCACACTCGCCCTGGCATTCGCTGCGGTTTTGCTGACTGGCGCGCGCGCTTTGCCGGACGCTCCCAGATCGACATCAGCAGCCCAAGAGGCGACCGACCCGATGTTCGCCCAGCCCTATATCGACGTTGATGAATGGCGCGATGCACCGGTGAGGCATCGCTATGTTCACGGCGGCTTCACCGGGACCGACACGAGGTTTTCGTTCTATTTCCCGCCCCAAGAGCAATACCAGGGCCGCTTCTTCCAGCACTTCACGCCGGCTCCCGACAGTGAGAACCTTGCCCAGCGGGTGCCCCCTGGCGAAGGCAACAAAGTCGGGTTCGCCTTGTCGAGCGGCGGCTATTTCGTAGAGACCAACGGCGGCGGACAGGCCATGACCGGTGGACCTGGCCTCGCCGCTGATCCGACTATCGGCGCATTTCGCGCCAATGCCGCCGCGGCGCAGTATTCGCGTATAGTCGCGCTTCAGATGTACGGCGGCAAGCGCCCCTACGGCTACGCCTACGGCGGTAGCGGCGGCGCCTATCGCACGGTCGGCGCATTCGAGAACACCCGCGGCGTATGGGACGGGGTAGTACCCTATGTGCTCGGGTCGCCAATGGCGAGCCCGTCCAACTTTACTGTGCGCATGCATACCATGCGGGTACTCAAACCCAAGTTCGCCCAGATAGTCGACGCTGAAGAGCCCGGCGGGAATGGCGATCCCTACACGGGCCTCAGTCTCGTAGAAGCCTCTGCCCTTCGTGAGGCGACGCGAATGGGATTCCCGATCCGGTCGTGGTTCGGCTGGAGAACAATGGGCGTTCACGCTTTTCCAGCGATCTACGGCGGGGTCCTCGCCGCCGATCCCACCTATTTCACCGATTTCTGGACCAAGCCGGGCTATCTTGGGTTCGACCATCCCGAACAGCTGGCGCCATTCCGCATGCAGCACAAGGCCAGCGTTCTGGCGCCGGTTACGGTTGCCGAGACGACCGAACTCGGCATCAATGCCCGGATCGTCAACGGGACCGTCGATGGCGGGGTCGACAATGCTTTTGCAGCGCTCCAGGGCGAAGGCGGCAAGCGCATCGCCGGCTTCAGGTTGAAAACTACCCCGCCGAATGTTGATTTTCTCGGGGGCGATCTGGTTGTCCTGTCGGGAGCCGCCAAAGGCAAGCGCCTCTCGGTCAACAAGATCGTCGGAGACATAGTCATCCTCGGCGTGGCCAATCAGAACGTCGCCGCCATGATTGCGCCTGGCGATGAGGTCCAAGTCGACAACTCGAACTATCTGGCTGCTCAGACATATCATCGCCACCAGGTGCCGGGGCCGGACTACCCGGGATTCAATCAATTCGTCGGCAGCGACGGCAAGCCACTCTATCCGCAACGTCCTGTGCTGCTAGGCCCATTGTTCACGAAGGGAGCGGCCGGCTCGGTGCCTAATGGCCAATGGGACGGAAAGATGATTCTGGTCGAATCCCTTTGGGACCGAGAGGCTTGGCCGTGGCAGGCGGTCTGGTATCGAACCCAGGTGCAGAAGCACTTCGGGACCTCGACCAATCAGCATTTTCGTCTCTGGTACACCGATCATGCGCTCCACGGTGACTCGGTCACCCAGGAGGACGCAACCCACACGGTTGGCTATCTGGGGGTGCTGCACCAAGCCTTGCGGGATTTGGCCGCTTGGGTCGAGAAGGGCACGCCGCCGCCAGCCAGCACGCGTTACAAGGTGATCGACGATACCAACGTCGTCTTGCCTTCGACCGCGCCCGAGCGCCGCGGAATTCAGCCTGTCGTGTCGCTAAGGGCAAATGGGTCCGTTCGCGCCGACGTCAGTGTCGGCGAGCCCGTCCGCTTCGACGGCACCGTCGAAGCGCCTCCCGCAGCGGGTTCGATAATTGCCGCTCAATGGGATTTCGATGGGTCGGGTGCCTTCACTCAATCCTCGCCAATCGGAAGAAACTCGAAAAAGGCGGTTGTTCGTACCGTCCATAGCTTCGACAAGCCGGGAACTTACTTCGTCACTCTGCGCGGCATCTCACACCGACAGGGTGACGCAGCGAGCCCTTATGCTCGGCTCCAGAATCTTGATCGAGTTCGAGTCGTGGTGCGCTGATTGAGACGTCGACTAACGATCAATCGGCGGCCCAGCCATTGCTTGTTCCGGCTAAGCGATTGCCGGCGACAGCCTACTGCGCAAAGTCAGATCGCTGTGTGATCGACCATGCAGAGCGAAGTGAACCGGTTTGACAAAATATCAGAGCGCAGCGCCGAACCGCGAATCTCGACTTGAGCGGTGAACGAGACAGATTTTGGCCCCCAGCCCCCTAGTTAAACGATCAGGCTGCGGCCGACGGCTTATCAAGCAGGGCAGATTCGCAATCCTCGGAGTTGGGCAGCTCGCGAAGCGCCCGACCCAGGGACTCCCCAAGGCGCTCGCGATCGACTTTTGCCCCTGCACCATAAAAGAAGCCCACCGCTATGGCATGCTTACTTACTGCCGAGGGAAGCAACCTGGCAGTGACATTCCCGTCTGTGCCAAATCCAGCGCGGCCATGGACGATCCCATTGTCTCGGCACCCCTGAAGGAGCTCGGCAAGGTCTTCTAACCGACCTCCATCGCCCCCTCCTCCTTCCACGATCAGCCGGCGCAAAAGCATCTGGCAACGCTGCTGCGGAAGGCTTGAGAGGAGAAGAAGGCCGGAGGCCGAGTGCGGCAGAGGCTCCATCAAGCCTCCTCGTACACGTCGCATGACATCGACATCGCACTGACTGGCTCGTCTCCAGGCAAGGATCTGGTTCTTGCACCCGACGATACCAAACAAAGCAGTGGACAGTCCCGTCTGCGCGGAGAGGCGATTGAGAAGCTCGACCAAGTGTCCGTCTCGCACGGCGGCAGGTTGCCCAACAATGCCAAGTAAAGCGGCACGCGGTCCAAGACTGAACGAACGAGAATTGGTGTTCTTGTGGAGCACGCCGACATCGACGAGACAGCCTAACAGTTCTGAAGTGCTCGACTGCGGATGGCCGGTCAGGCGAACGATATCCATAACGCTGGCCTCGCGATGATATTCATCGAAATACCCCAAGATCTCGATCACGCGTCTCGCGATCTTTGCTTTCTTCATAGATTCCTTGGGAAGTGTCACTGCCATGCCCTTCGTTCGCTCACCTGCGCCCGCTGCCAAATATCGAGAGAGGCGATCGAAAGCTTCATTTGCCTCAATCGTGCTAATTTGACATGAGTATGTCAATATCAAGTGCAGTCTCACTGAGCGGTGCGGTGGTGAATTTGCGAACGTGCAGCGCGATTTCGGGCGAGCTCGGTCTCGCTTCGCGAAACAGCGACGACGTCAGTTACGCCATCGACTTGCTCTGGCTATGGCTCGCAAGACGCAATCGAGGGAAAGCATGCCTTCGCGTGAGTGGTTCGTGATGTCGCCCTAAAGCGCGAGCCTGCAACCTATCCGGCCAGTCCCCTATGTGGCGCGGGAAAACATTCACGCAGTCAGCTCGGGACAGACTGGCTTGTCACAGAGAAGCGCTCGTAACCTGATGCAAAGCAATTCGGACGCTACAGCAGCCACTTCCACGCATGAACGGACGTCCGCTAACAGGGAACCGAAAACTGGGCTCGAAAGGCCGCTTTGTTGACGTGGGCGGACTGGTAGGTTGTATTGGACTCGTCTCGCGGAATAGTCAGGACGGGCGCGCTGCAGGGACACCCGCCACGCGGTGACGCGTTGCCCCGGCCGCAGCCTCTATTGAGATCGATTGTTCGCTAACGCCTCTGCGAGATGGATCCCGAGTTGTCGGTAAATCTCTTCCTTTATTTGTCCATATCGCCGATCGCTGGAGTTCTCGTTGAATTTGTCCGGTGACATGACATGTCGAACGGAAATTTCTTGGTTTCCGACCCTCGCGCGCAACTCTCCTATCAACGGCAGATTCTGGTTGGTAATTTCACCAGGATCAAACCATCCGGCAACGGTCCGCTCTCTTTCGCAACGAGGATGTGGGACGGGAATAGAACGGACGGTCCCCCCAAACGCGTTCGCCCCTGCATTGGTCGCCATGACGGCCATCTTGGCACCGGCGTTGAGATAAATTGCGTAATGCGTAACGGTTATTGTTTGGCCAACCACCCCATCCGCGAACTTTTCGGCCAGTACCGAGCGCAGAATTTCCATTCGGTCGGTTGTCACTCCTCTGTCGCCCAGCCGAGTGATGAAATAATCGCAGCTCCATATGCCAAGGGACAAGGTCTTCTGCTTTAAATCACCTTGAGGGCGTTCGTCCTGGATCACAAGCGAGGGCGCCTTATCTGCCGTAGCAATCGTGGTAGCTGGGTTCGCCTCTGCACCAGCAGGCTGCGTCTGTGCGGCGCCACCAGCGAGCGAGCCTATCACCAACATAAATCCGGCAAATCGATGCATTCGGCTTCCCCCTCGCCCATCTGAATATTGGGTCCACTTTTGGGGGCAAGCAGGTAGCTTCGCAACGACCGAAAAGTCGGCGGCTTCAGGCTCCCCAGTGATCGAGCTGCTGCGTGGCAAGCTCGATCAAGCGTTCCCTGCCGAAGCTCGGATCGTGGCCAGCATGCACGATCTGCATGGGAGTATCGAGCAGTCGCTTCAGCGATCGGACGTAATCCGGAATGCTCGAGTGGTGCAGTGCATCGAGTAGTGGACCATCATAGAGCGTGTCGCCAGAAAACAGTGTGCCGGTAGCTCTCTCGAGCAGCCCTATCGAGCCGGGCGAATGACCGGGCAGATGCATCACCTCAAAATGCCGATCCCCCAGATCGATGATGTCACTATCTTCGACTGGTCGTACTTTGGAGGCCGGGCGCAGCTTGTAGGCACGCAGATCGAAGTCTGGCGATGGCACGGCTTCGATAATCGGACCCTCGATCTCATATCCGGGCACCGAGGGGAATCGCAGGCTCCTCATCTCGAGCGGATCGAAATCGGCGCCGGCCAAGGTAAAATCACCCGAACACAAGCGTAGTCCATCGAGCTCGGAACTGTGCACGAGGCAGCAATCGAATTCATGGTGGCCACCGATATGGTCAATATGCGTATGGGTTGCGACCGCGGTGGCCCGGCGGTCCAGGATGTCGCGCGCGAACTCGCGCAGGCTTGCAATTCCCATTCCCGTGTCGATCACGAGATCGCTGTCGCGCCCCCGGACGTGCCAAATGTTACAGCGCATCAATGCCGGAACGTGCGGCTCCCAGATGTGCGTAATGCCGTCAGAGAGGCTTGCGCGTTCAAACCACTCGTTTGCCACCTTGAACGTCACGGCTCACCCTCGGCTGGTCCAACAGTCAAAGCCTACCTTGCTGCTACCCCCGCGCATACATGAACCATTGGCAGCTTGCGACGGCCCGATTCAAATGCGGGAATGGCAGCGAAGTCGGAGAAGACCCATGCTTCGGCAATATGCCATGGCGTTTCGTTCATCCGACTTGCGTGGGACTACTGCCAGACGCTGCCTCCGCCTGCGAGTTCAGCGATCCGCTGATGTATCGCCCTCCAGGTTCGAGCGCCTTCAAAAGCGCCGTCGGCCTCAAGTTCATCGGCCCGCCTGGCCGCAAATGTTGAAGCGCCCTCACCGTGCTGACGTTCAACTTCCAGCGCGCAGGCCACAAGTGCTGATCGTTCGTTGTTGGCATCGGGTTTGATCCGTCCGAAAGCTCAGCCAAAGACGATAATCGGGCCAAAACGCATTCGCAACGCCGTCAGCACGCCGATCTCGCTGCGCGGCCGCTGACCGCCCTGCCCTTAACCTCAGATGCAGGCCACCGTCCTTCACGGATAGCAGGCACAGGTCCCGCGTTTTTCGACCCATGCAAACTCCGGGAGATGAGGTGCAGCACAATCAGAGACCTCGGCCCGCTGCGGTGATCGGTCCCCTCGGAGAGCTGCTAACGCTGGAGAGCCTGCCGCCGCCCGACACCAGTCGTTGGGTCGCGAGGCGCAAGGCCGAGGTGGTTGCGGCCGTGCATGGCGGGCTGCTTTCCATCGAAGAGGCCTGCGAGCGATATCATCTGGAGCTCGAAGAACTGACCGGCTGGCAGCGCGCAGTCGAACGCGCAGGAATGCCCGCGCTCATGGTCACGCAGTCCAGGCGATACCGCGATCTTTGGGAGCGCCAACAACGCTTCTAGTGCAGGCGACGAAGCGAGATCCTGGCGGCCGGGGGCTAAGACGATATCCGCATCCCAGGCGGAACGGAAAATCGATCATCATGTGACGTGGTTTAGGCCGGGCGCGCGAAAGTTTCTTGCAGGCAGCTGCGGCCCCTTTAGGCCAGCCGGGTCACGCCACGTTGCTGCAATAGGCCGCAAAGAACTCGACCACGATCTCATCGAGCGCTCTGTCGAACTCGACGCCGATCGTGGAGCCCTTCTTCCACTTTACCGACGCCCCCAGCGTCTCGACAGCACCGAGCGAAAGTTCGAGCGAGGCTCCCACTTCGAGCGGGATATCTTCAGCGCTGAGACGGCATCCATGCTTGGAGAGCTGCGAGATGAAAACGTGACTCGGAGCATTCGCCCCCTGCCGGTACGATCCCGGCAGTTCGACGCCCAATCTTCTGTCTTGCCGTCGTCGCATCGGCGCCTCGATGAAGTCACCGGATCGCAATATACGGATATGTTTAAGTTCTGATTTTCATGGCCATGGGCTGCGGCCTTTGGCGGCGACGAGAGAGTAGATCCCCGTTGCCGTTCGCAAAAATCACCGTGCGCCATGGGCCCAAATGTCTGTTCCGATCAACACGACCTTGATGATAGACTGATGTGTTGCGACAATACGTTTAGCGGCGACTACCGTGCGAGACGAAATAGTTACAATCATCGACGAAGAAGATTTCGTCGCTGCCTTCCGTCTCGCTGCGCGACCGAGACGGGTCCGCAACTTGACCTTGGCACTCGCGCTCCTGATTGCTCTGCTCGTCGCCGTACTCGTACTCCGTTTTCCCGAGGCACGCACGGCGCTGACAAGGTCACCAGTCGTCATCGGCCTAACAGGCGCCGTAATCCTGGCGGCGAGCCTCGTGACCGGCCTTCTGGTCGCGTCTCCGATGCTTCAACGGCGTGCAGCGCGCAGCGCGATCGAGGATCATCCGGGAATGCGCGATCCGGTGCACTATACATTCGATCAAGAGGAATTTGCCGTGCGGACGACCTACACCCAGGCCCGCTATCCGTGGACCGAGCTTTGGGATTGGCGGGAATGCGAGCGCACGGTGATCATCCTGCCTACGCCGCGTAACTTCTATGTTCTTCCCAAGCGCGCAATCGATCAATCGGCGCGCGAGCGCCTGAGGGGCTATCTTGCAAGCGCGCGGAAACGGTGCTGACTGGAAGGTAACATCGTGAAGGCAAACCCGGCGACAAGATTTTCCAATGCGCTCAAACGCCTTGTGCTGGCGCTGCTCGCGGCCGCAGTTTGCCTGCCCCTGACAATCATTCTCACGATAGCACTGCTGCCGCTGTGGCGGTGGATCGAAGCCAGATACGGTATCGAGGCGGTCGGTCATTCGGGCCCGAGCGACTGGTGCTTTTGGCTCATATTCGGCGCGATGTTGCCGATCGTGTTGGCGATGCTCTTCGGACGGCGTCCGCAACAGGCGAATCGCCCGTTATCATGACACGCTGCCACTTTCCTTACGATGGAAACTTGGCCATCGGCCGGCTCCTCGACGCCCTAGAGAGTGGGGATGAAGGATTAACCACCGATCGCAATCCCTGAGCGAATTCGAACCTTCGACCGTCCGCTATGTCAGCGGGCACAAAACCTTGCCAGGCGGCTAGCAGTTAGCCCGTAAGTGGGATCTCGGGTTCGGCCTCGCCGCGCTGAAAAATCGACCATATACCGCTCGGCTCAAGCCGGATCGAGTAGTCATATCTGTCGTTCAGGAAAACATCGGCGTCATGGCATTCAAGACCCTGCACAATTCTGATAATGCTTTCTGAGCTGGAAGCTTCGATTTCGGCGGGGCCCAAGCTCGGATCAGTAGGAAAACCCTTATAGAGGGACATAATGTGCTCCGTTTGACGGGACCACGTTGGCGGTCTGGATACTTGCCGCACGGCGGCACGGGGATCTCTATCCAAAGGCACTTGAGTCGAAAAATACCCTTATAGATTCCCTCGCTGAGACGTGCGCCTTGTGCGGTAAATCGGGGTGCCTGCTATCTGAGCAGTCGTCATCAAGGCCCGTCAGCCAGCCTTTTAACATTGAAGTTGGAGGACAGTCCGCATGCAAGATCAACATACATAAAACTGTATTGCCGCGGTCAGGCGCTCAATTCCGATCAGGCGTCATGTGACTGACCTGTCGCGTTCCGGGCCACCGCCCCAGCCATTCAGTGCAGTCGATGGTGCGCTGCCAGTTCTTTAGCTCAGCGAGATTCATATCGTAGCGGCTGCATCGATCGTGAGTAGGCCGCCTGATACGGCCGCCATGACCTCAGCCTTGCGCCTAGTGATCCACCTCGTGGTGCGAGGCGGCAGGGTTTGAAGTCGTAGTTGCCGGCCAGATGGGTCTGACACGAACGTCGGCCGCGGTTCCTGATTTTCTAACATGTTATCCTGCACGCTGCGACGCCGTTGGATCACTAAGAGAATGTCGAAGCACTTGCTGATGCCTTAGAATTCGGACCAGTCGTAGCCTTGCTCGAGGGCGGCCGGCTTGATGGCGAGATTGCCCTGGACTTGCGGAATGCGCGCCGGGGCTGACGCGCGCCGCGGGGGCGCCAGTGTCATTACCACCGACGCACCCTGTGCGGTGCCGGTGCCTTCGCCGGTGACGAAGCGGGTCACCAGTGCTGTCAGCTCGTTGGCTTCGTCCGCCAGGCTTCGCGAGGCGGCGGTCGATTGCTCGACCATGGCTGCGTTCTGCTGGGTCATGCGGTCCATCTCGCCGACCGTGGTGTTGATCTGCTGGAGATTGGCCGACTGTGCGTTGGCGTTGTCGGCGATCTCGTTCATCGCGCCGCTGATTTCGCCGATGCGGGCAAGGATCTTCTCGAGCAGTGCGCCGGTCTCGGCGACCAGGCTCACGCCGCCTTCCACCTGCTGGGTCGAAGCGGTAATCAATTCCTTGATGTCCTTGGCGGCGTCGGCCGAGCGCTGCGCGAGCGCGCGCACTTCGTTGGCGACGACCGCGAAGCCCTTGCCGGCATCGCCGGCGCGTGCCGCTTCGACGCCTGCATTCAGAGCGAGCAGGTTAGTCTGGAAGGCGATCGCGTCGATGACGCTGACAATCTGGCTAATTTCCTGAGCCGACTTCTCGATCGCGCCCATCGCAGTGATGGCCCTGGCAACGACCTGGCCGCCTTCGTTGGCTTCCTGATGCGTGCTCGCGACAGTGCGCTGGACTATCGTCGCGCGCTCCGCCGTCAGTTTAATGTTGTCGGTCACCTGGTTCATCGCCGCCGCAGCTTCCTCGAGGTTGGCCGCCTGGCGTTCGTTGCGGTTGGCGAGGTCGTCAGAAGCGGAGCGGATCTCGGTCGCACCGCCCTTCACGCTGCTGGCCGAAGCTCGAACCGAGCTGATCGTTTCGGACAAGGAGGAAACCGCGGCGTTGAAGTCCTGGCGCAGGGCTTCGTAGGAGCCTGGAAAGGCCTCGTTGATCTGGAAGTCGAGCTGGTTTTGCGAGAGCTTCTTCAGGCCCGCGCCAAGCGCATCCACGACGACGCGTTCTTGCACCTTGGCGCCGTTTTGCAATTCCACGGCATTGTTTCTGAAGGTCGCCATGGCCTTGGTCATGCGACCGACGCAGTCCTTGTGATCCGTATAGTTGATCGCGCTGTCGGTATCGCCTGCAGCCAGCGCCTCCATGCGCAGCACTGTGTTCACATAAGGAGTGCAGATCTTGGAGGATGAGACCAGCACGGCGCAGATAGTCCCGATGAAGGCCGCGCCCGCCACGCCAAGGAGGGCAGGACCGCCGCCCGCAAGATAGGTAGTCGCAATTCCGGCGCCCGCGAAGGCTGTATGAACCCCGAGTAGCGCCTTGAATTTGACGCGGATAGGGGCGTTTTTCTCGAACCAGTTCAGCATATCGCCTCCAGCAATCGCGCGTCAAAATGTCCCAAGGCGGAGGCCTCAGTGGCAGATTGAGGAAGGCTCAAGGTTAACGACAAGCGTTGAATTAGCACCTTAACTTAACTCGTAGAACTACTTGGATGACAAGAATAGGCGCGAGGACTGCTATATTCTTGGCGCTACAACCTCAATTTGCAGCGACTATCTGGTTACTTTTGAACGAAAACAGCGCTCCCTCGGAGATTATCCGATCGAATGCACGCATGATAAACAAGGAAAATTTGGATATCGCAATACAGTTACTTCGTTTCTGCGGTGGAGGGGCGACCATCTGGCGCAATCCAAGTTGTGGTGTCGGAACCCACTTTATCAGTGGAATTGACTATTCGCCATTGGGAACCAACTCTCACTGATGAGCAATGTCGGGCTGGATTGGCGCCACCCGCGCTAAAGGCCGAGAGGCTCTACGTCGCCTCCCAAGCGGCCTGCAAACAGTCGGCGATTCCTCCCTTCTTGAGCAGTAGTCTGCTGCCCCTTGCGGGGCTCTACCGAGTGCGGTTATGATCCACGAAACTCATAACTAACAATTGGGTAAGCTCGATTGAGGGAATCGAATGATATTCGTCGCTGTTCGGCACTTTAGCGACACCGTAGCTGCGGATGGAGATGCGCAGTTGGCGGCCAATACCATCTGGAAAGGTCTCATCGAGGCGGAAGCCGAAGCGGGAAATGTCGAGACAGGAAGCATGTTACGCTGGCTTTCAGACAACACCCGGGGAAACTCCCGCGCATGGGTAGAAATCGTACGCAGGGAGCCAACCCTGGATGCTCGTCAGCGTGTATCGGGCAGTGCCGGATACCGATTTAACGATCTCGAGGATGCAAGCGGATTCGCTGATGCATTTGGGATGCCAGGCTTAGCCTAGCAGACTCATGCTCTCTCACACTCTGGTTTGCCCGATCTTGGCATTGAATGAACGCCGACGCTTGGTCGATTGATCCGAGCCGCTGCCGGAGAAGTCGGCTGAACGGACGTCTGGTTTCGAGAATTCCGGTTGGCCGATTGAACGACCGTTATGTCGGCGTCAGCGGCCGCACGGAAAGGAGCAGAAAGATCCTACGTCTCCAAACTTACGGTGACGGTTCAATCGCGCTAACGCTTCGCCGATCTATTTCCGCAACGCGATCTCGGAGTCCCGCTACAGTCTCTTCGGTCGTCAAATCGAAATAGGGAATATCATATTGGGGCTGCATCGCCTCGATGCCCCTGATAAGCTCCAAAAGCTGTGCCTTTTGCTTCGCAATAACTCCTGATCGATCGAAGATATGACCGCATGTGCGCGGTGCCGGGTCTGCGGGAAGCAAGGTCTTACCCATTCGCCTGACTTATCACGCCTGCGCTGTGGTGTCGAATTTAGGGTCTGAACGAAAGGCGGGTCGCGGGAGGCGGGTCCAAACGCTCGAACGGCGGCAATGTCGGCGGAATCTGGCAACGGTCAACGGCTGCGCTGAGGATAGATCATTTCTCCGCGTTTCAACATATCAACAAAGGTCTGAATCTTCTTTCTGCGACCTGACTCAGTTTTCATATTGTGGACGCGGAACGCCATTGCGAAGCGATTTTGCTCAGTGAGCTTAGCCAGCATTGCTTTCGCTTCGGGCTCGGCATCAATCGCTGCCTGGAAATCGTCGGCGATCTTCATGTCCTTGCCCGCGCCGTAAGCACGGTCCCATCGGCCATCGGCCTTGGCCGCCTCGACCTGAAGCAACCCATGCTCGGTCATCTGTCCATCAGCGATCAGCCGCTCGACGTTGTCGACATTGATCTTGCTCCAGATGCTCTTGGTGGTTCGCGGCGTGTAGCGCTGGAGGAAGCTTTTATCGTTGAACCCCTTTCGGATGCCGTCGATCCAACCCCAGCAAAGCACTGCGTCAATCGCTTCTTTCGGCGTGATCGATTTCAAGCCCGAGCCCACCTTGTGAACCTTGATCCAGATCTCGTTCTCAGACGCGTGGTGGCGTTTCAGCCAAGCGCAGAAGCTCTCCCGATCGCGGAAATCGCAAATCTTTTCAGGATCCACATGGATCGCAGCCACTGATCATCATTCCTTCTCGTCGAAGAGCTACCAATATCAACATGGCCGAGGAGATCGACAAGCACGTGAATGATCGTCGGCACGACGGTTTGAAGCGATCGCTCAAGGGGCACCTCCACGGCGGGAACCTCACAAATTAGCGTTGACTAATGCATTAGCATTCACTAATTGATCGCCATGGTTGAAAATACGCAGATCGACGCAGTTCTCCGAGCGCTTGGAGATCCCACCCGGCGCGCGTTGTTCGAGCGAATGGCGAAATCGGAACTGCGGGTGTCCGAACTGACGCGAGAGAGCGGTGTGACCCAGGGAGCCGTTTCTCAGCATCTGAAGTTGCTGAAACAGGCTGGCCTTGTTTCGGAGCGGCCGGAGGGGCGAAATGTATTTTACCGCGCAAGGCCTGGTGGCCTTGCGCCGCTGTTCAACTGGCTGAGCCACTACGACGCATTCTGGCGTGAGCGGTTCGGTGATCTGCGGTCCTTGCTGAAGGAAATTGACCCATGAGCCATAGCATCCTCAACGGCGACACCCGCGCCATCATAGTGGAAGAAACCTTTCCCCACGCCCCCGATGTCGTCTGGCGCGTGCTGATCACGCCGGAGCTCGTCGGCCGGTGGCTGAAGATGGAGCCCAACGGCTTCGTGGCCGAGGTGGGCAACCAGTTCACCTATCAGACGACGCCGGCTGGCGAGTGGGACGGCACCATCCGATGCGAGGTGCTCGAACTCGTGCCCGCCGAACGGCTCGTCTACTCCTGGCGAGGCGGCCATGCCGAGAATGTCGGTTATGGCTCCGAGCTCGATCTCACCGTCTCGATGTTTCTAGAGGCGGTCCCCGGCGGGACGAAGCTGCGCCTGATTCATTCGGGCTTCGATCTGCCGCGCAACCAGGCCGCTTTCGACGGCATGGGCGGCGGCTGGAAGGGTGTCGTCGTCCGCATCGCCGAAATCGCAGACGAGCAGAGCAAAGACTGAGACACGCACGAGGAACCGCGCCATGACGCAATTGCCCGATACTCACCCCCATGTCGTCTCTCCCGAGGCTTGGCGCGCTGCGCGCGCCGAGCTCTTGATCAAGGAAAAGCAGGTCCTGCGTGCGCACGATGCGCTGGCAGCCGAACGACGGCGGATGCCCTGGATGGCGATCACGAAAGACTACGCCTTCGACACAGAGGACGGACGCACCGACTTGCTTGGGCTGTTCGCCGGCCGCCGGCAGCTCATCGTTTACCGCGCATTCTTTGAGCCGGGCGTGTTCGGCTGGCCAGAGCACGCCTGCCGTGGCTGCTCGCTGGGCGCGGACCAAGTCTCCAATCTCGCTCACCTCAACCAGCGCGACACGACGCTGGTCTATGCGTCACGCGGATCGCAAGCGGATATAGCGCGACTCAAGGCGCGGATGGGATGGGAGCAGATTCCCTGGGTGACGATTACGGACGATTTCGACAAGGATTTCGGCGTCGACGAATGGCACGGCCACAACGCCTTCATCCGCGATGACGATGATGCGATATACCGAACCCATTTCATCGACAATCGCGGCGACGAGACGATGGGCACGGTCTGGAGCTATCTCGACCTGACCCCGCTCGGCCGGCAGGAAACATGGGAAGATTCGCCAGAGGGCTACCCCCAGGACCCACCCTACAAATGGTGGAACTGGCATGACGAGTACGAGGCAGGCTCAGAGCCCTATCAGAAATGGTCCGATATCACCGATGCCGGTGTGGCCGCTTTCCGAGACACTGACGCGCCGGCCAAGGCATGACTGGGCCAGGCTGGCTGTCGCTCGGCGCCAGCCCTAGCTTCGCGCTGATGGCCCTCGTCAATGCAGAGCTGAGTGCCGGCGGCACCAGGATGCTGTGCGGACAGTCACCAAGCAGCTCCGTTCTTGGCGGGATGACAGTAATGTATCTTCTGATGAGCCTGTTTCACGCCGCGCCGTGGCTGAAGCTCCTCGGGTCGCGCAATCGCGGCTTATGAACTTTGCTAGTGCCGGCGATCACGAGCTTCGCGGCCCTCATCATCTATCACTGGTCAGCTAGGATTTCGGGCTGAACGCATGGCGGCTTTCGGTAGTGCAGATCGGCCCACCCAACGTCGGTTATGTCGGCGATCAGATTGACGCAAATCGAACCTTCTTCTGCCCCACCTGGCTTCGGGCCGAGGGCAAGAACCATCCTCCTGATCGAGAAGCCGCTCGATCAGGATTGCAATTGACGACTGCTTCAGTAACGAACCCCATGCTTTCGCGCTTGACGAAATCCGTCCCGGCGAACCTCCGGGGACGGCTTGCCGCCGTGGCAGGCGCGATCCCGCTGAGCCTCGTCGCCATCGTCTTTGCCCGCTGCGGCGAGTTCGCTCAGATGTTGTTTTCCGATTTGACGGAATCCCATCCGTTCGCGCCCTTGCTCGTCACACCCGCAGCATTCGCCATCATTGTCTTTGCGACCCGGCGCTGGTTTCCGGCGGCACGGGGTTCCGGCATTCCCCAGGCCATTGCCGCAAGCCGCGAGCCCGAGGCAGGTTCGGCCGGCCCGCTGCTGTCCTTGCCGACGGCCGCGGCCAAGTTCCTGGGAACGATCGCGATGCTGATGGCGGGCGGTTCGGTCGGGCGCGAAGGTCCTACGGTCCAGATCAGCGCCGCCCTTATGGTGGCCGTGCACCGCTGGCTGCGTGTGCCGATCGGCGCCGGCGTCATAATCGCTGGCGGAGCGGCCGGCGTCGCCGCCGCGTTCAACACGCCGCTGGCCGGCGTTGCCTTCGCGATCGAGGAACTGGCTTCTGCCTTCGAGCAAAAGGTCGCCGTTTTCGTCATGGCAGCAGTCATGATCTCCGGCCTCGTCAGCCTCGGACTAACGGGCGACTACGTTTATTTCGGCATGGTGCGCCAGACGCTGGCAGTGCGCGACATGCTGATCGTGGCGCCGCTCGCTGGCGTCGCGGGGGGCCTGGCCGGCGGCCTGTTCTCACGCGGCCTCATTGCCATGGCGGCATCGACTTCGCCGGCACTGGCCTGGGTTCGCCAACATCCGCTCCTTTTTGCCGGTTTCTGCGGGCTGATCGTTGCCCTCACCGGCATCGCCACTGCAGGTTTGACCTGGGGCACCGGCTACGAGACGACGAAGCAGCTCCTATCCGGCGGGAAAGCCCCGCTGATCTTCGGCCCGGCCAAGTTCGTCGCTACCCTGGCGACCGCACTCAGCGGTGCGCCGGGCGGTATCTTCGCGCCCTCGCTTTCGGTGGGTGCAGGATTCGGCAGGCTACTAAGCGAACTCGTCCCGTTCGCGCCTGCCGGGGCGGTCGTGCTGCTGGGCATGGCCGGCTATTTCACCGGAGTCGTTCGCGCCCCGCTGACCGCCTCGATCATCATGACAGAAATGACCGCCGAGCGATCGATGATCCTGCCTTTGTTCGCGAGCGCGCTTATCGCCGACTGGGTAAGCTCGCTCGTGTGTGCGCCCAAACTCTATCACACGCTTTCGAGGCAATTCGTAGTCGAGTAAAAACGGCGAGAGCCGCCACATGCATGGTCGGGCTCGATGCTTACCCGAGCTCGCTACCGAGCTTATCGATCGGCTGCGGGAGATCCGGCACGACATCGCTTCACTCGATGATTTCGAGGCAAGTCTATCAGGCCACGTCCGGCTTCTCCAGGATGCTCCCGCGGGCCTCATCAGCATCGAGCGGAACGAGGTGGTCAAAGTCCTGACGGTGGCATCCTTCGTCGGGGTCCGGCCCCGTGCTCGTGGTCGGCACCTACGAATTGAACTTCAAAAACATGCCTGAGCTCGGATGGCATCTTGGCTATCCTTTCGCCCTTTTCCTGTGCTTCTGTCAGCTATCGTCGCTTATGCTTGGTTCAGATGGTGCGGGTGGAGTTAGATTGAGGGTCCTGATCGCATGACCGGTCGAGCGCCGTTCTTGGCGGAGAAAAAGAAAGTGACGGGCCGTCACGCTCTATCTCAAAACTCTGGAAGACGCCCATCGACGGCGTCATAGATGAAATGCCTAATCATGAGCCCATGCTCTTGTCGTGCATCGTTTTTTTCAAGGTGATCGAGTGACGGGCCAAACCGATAATGAGGCCGAGAGGCGCGAGAAAGGTCGATTGGACGCCCTCCACCGCTACTCGATTCTCGATACGGCTCCGCAGGAAGAATTCGACGATATCGTCGCGCTGGCGGCACAGATCTGCGACATGCCGATGGCACTCATCAGCCTCGTCGACGACCGGCGCCAGTGGTTCAAAGCTCGTATCGGCCTCGATGCCGGCGAGACCCCGCGGGAGGTCGCCTTCTGTGCCCATGCGATCGAGCAGCATGACGTCTTCGTCGTCAACGATGCGACGCAGGACGCACGTTTCGCCAATAACCCGCTCGTCACCGATGATCCCAACCTTCGCTTTTACGCCGGCGCACCGCTGGAAACACCCGACGGCCACACGCTCGGAACACTCTGCGTCCTCGACAGGCAGCCACGGGAAATCACGAGCGAACAGCGAGAGGCGCTGGAAAAGCTGGCAAAGCAGGTGATCACGCAGCTCGAACTGAGAAGAGCCCATAGCAAACAACGGGAAGACGAGCAGCGCCACCGCTACATTCTCGACAGCGCCGTCGACTACGGCATCATCACGATGGACCTGAAGGGGCTGGTCACGAGCTGGAATGTCGGAGCAAGCAGGCTCATGGGGTGGTCTGAAGAAGAGATGTGCGGCCGGCCCTGCGACGACTTCTTCACGCCCGAAGATCGCGAGCTCGGCGTACCGGCCACCGAGATGGGCAAGGCCTTGAGCGAAGGGCGGGGTACCGACGAACGCTGGCATCTCAAGAAGGACCGCACCCGCTTTTGGGCGAGCGGCGAGATGATGCCGCTGACCAACGACAAGGACGAGCCGATCGGCTTTCTCAAGATCCTGCGAGATCGGACTGTCCAACAAGAAGCGCAGCAGGCACTCGAGGACAGCGAAGCCCTTACGCGCCTCGCGCTGGACGCCGGCAGGCTTGGGACGTGGCAGTCATCGCCGGCCTTGCGCGAGATGACCTGGGATGCACGCACGCGCGAGCTTCTCGGACACACGGCTGACGAGCCACTCGACTATGAAAATTCCTTCCTCGCCCGCGTACATCCCGACGACCGCGACCGCGTGGTTGCCATCAACGCCGCGGCGCTGGGGCCTGGCGGCAACGGCTCAACCCTCATGGAATACCGCACTATCAGCATCGTCGATGGCCGGGAGCGTTGGGTCCAGGCGATGGGTGCGCTTGCCCCGGGACGCGACGGCGAGCGCTTCGTCGGCACGGTGCGCGATATCACCAAGGAGAAGGAAGCGGAGAACCACCGGCGCCTTCTGACGGCCGAACTCGAGCATCGCATCAAGAACACGCTTGCGGTCGTCCAGTCGATTGTGAGCCAATCTTTGAGGAACGTCGCGACGCCCGCGGAAGCACGCGAGGCGATCGGTCAGCGCCTAGTAACCTTGAGCCACGCGCATGATTTGCTCGTTCAGACCAATTGGTCGGCGGCACCGATGCGGTTGCTGGCCGAAGGCGCCACCCGTCTGCATGGCGCCAAGCCAGGCCGGATCATCATCGAGGGCCCCGAAGTTCAGCTGACATCGAAGGCCGCTCTCGCCTTCTCGATGTCGCTCCACGAGCTTTCGACCAATGCCGCCAAATATGGCGCGCTTTCGAACGACGTAGGTCACGTCGAACTGACCTGGGAGATCGAGCGGGATGAAAACGAAGAAATTCTCGCCCTTCGCTGGCAGGAGTATGGCGGGCCGCCGGTCAACATGCCCGAACGGATCGGCTTCGGATCGAGCCTGCTCGCCGGCCTCGCCAAGGACCTGGGCGGCAAGGGCATCGTGGAATATCGGCCCGGCGGCGTAGTCTGGTCGTTGCGATCCGCCCTGTCGAAGATCATCGCTTGAACTCGGCTCGCCTCAAGAAGGCATCGGTCGCGAACCAGTTCGGGACCTTTGGCTTATCAATGCGTTACACAAATGATTGATCGGTCCGAGGACCACCCACGCGACTGCCTGAACGCGGAAGATCTACCGCGTTGGCGGACGCCAACCACAGATCGGACGTAATTCCGGTGGACGTGAAAACTGCTCAAACCGTCATAGTTCTGGTGGTCGAGGATGAACTGCTCATTCGCATCGGCGCAGTCGACCTCGTCAATGACCTCGGCTTTGAGACGGTCGAAGCCTCGAGCGCGGATGAGGCGATCGCAATCCTCGAGCGGCGCAGTGATATCCGGATCGTCTTCACCGATATCCACATGGCCGGCTCGATGGATGGCCTCGAGCTGGCTGCCTGCGTGCGCAATCGCTGGCCGCCAATCAGTTTCATCGTCGTATCCGGAGAGAAGCGGCCGTTGGCTTCTCAAATGCCCGAAGGCGCCTATTTCTTCGCCAAGCCCTATAATGCCGGCGAAGTAGGCAAAGCGCTTCTGGCACTCGCGGCATAGGCCAAACAAGTAGATCAAACGATTTGCGCATTATAGGGCGGCAGCAATGTCGGCGATAGCTACGGTTAGAAGACCGAGATGTTCGCACCAGTAAGAGTTCAGATCAGCTCTTTGCTCAGAATGATGTGAGCGTGGTCTTCAGGCCATCCGCCAATCTCGGCGGTGCGGACGAAGCCTGCCTCCTCATAAAACCGAGGCGCCTGAAAATCGAAAGTGGCAACCCAGACGCGGCGCACGCCCCTCGTGCGCGCTTCGGCGATAAATGCGCCGAGAAGCGCGCGTCCCCAACCTCGGGCGCGATGCTCGCTATCGACCCACAACTGCTTGATCTCCGCAATTCCCGCCCAGCTATGGCCTGCAACTGCCGCAAGCATTGCGCCTTTTTCATCGCGGATCACGAAACCGATCGAGTGAGCGTCATCGCGCCCAATCACAGCGCTGTTGAATGCGTAGAGCTTGTTCTCGATCTCATCGATCTGGGCCGGTGACAGGCCGTGGCAGGTTATGATGTTCACCCGGCCTCCCCCTTGCAAAGGGGCAGACGCATGGCGCAGCGTGTTTCCGGAGCAAACCCTCGTTGGGCTTCCTGTCGAAGTACGTCCGCAAGACGGGGAGCAAGCCGGTGTCGGTCAAGCATCTGGAAGCCTAGCCGACTGTAATAAGGCGCGTTCCAGGGAACGTCGATGAACGTTGTCAGCGTGATCGAAGCCAGGTTTTTCGCTGTCGCGTCTTCGACAGCGCAGGCGATCAACTGTCGCCCAATGCCCCCGCGCTGCCAGTCGATGTGCACCGAAAGCTCCCAGATGTGGAGCTCGTCGCAAAACATTTCGGCGCTGAGAAAACCGATCGGCAGGTTCAGGTCGTCCACCGCCGTCCAGCTCATGCCTTCGAGGATAAGGCGTCGATGAAACGAGCTCGGCAGGTCGTCGCCGTCCGCGACCCAAGCCAGCGCCGGAATTTCGCGAAATGCGAGCCCAGCAGAATGCTCGATGCCGGGGAACAATTCGGCGTCGCTGACGCGAGACCTGCGGATCTGATGCGGGAGCACTGGCGAACGCATTTCAACCGGCTGGTCCGGCGGTTGAGCGAGCCAGCCGGCGAGTTGCCAGAAGGCCATCGATCGACCAGGGACCCGGCGTTCCCGTGACCAGAGCGAACAGCCCCGCCAGATAGAGCAGGTCTGTCTCGTAGCCGGGCGGTCCGAACTTCGGCCCAGCCGGCGTCACTTCCAACAGCTTTATCGAAGAGAAGCCGTAGGGCAGATGTACCGTAACCATCGCGACGATGAGAATGACCGCCATCGGCAGGCTGGCGATCCGCACGAAGGCACCGAGCAGGAGTGCTATCCCGCCGAGCACCTCCACCAGAATGGTGAGCCACGCGAATAGATAAGGTTCGGCAACCCCAAGCACTTGGAGGATATGGGCAAAATTGTCCGGGCCCCGCTCCAATTTGGCAATGCCGTGAGCGATGAAGCCATATCCGACTATGAGGCGCAGCGGGAACTGCGCCCACGCATATCCGCGCTCGCCCAGACCCAAGAACGCGTCCGCGCGCATATTTCGAACCTGCCGGATATGTTTGACCATCATATCCGCTCATTCGCGTGGCAAAGTGAATTGGTTACAGGCCAACCGCGCAGATAAATCCATTCGGCGATGTAACCGGCGGCCCCGCCCGCGCGTATTACGAGCAAGAGCATAGCCGAGGAGCTTCTCATGTTTCGTACCGCACCTGTCGTGCTCGCCCTGCTGACGAGCGTAGCCACGTTTTCTTTCATGGGCGCTGGCAACGCTGCGGAAAGCACGGTCAAGGCGCCCGCCCCCGCAATGACCGAGCCGGTGACCGGCCACCGCGAAACCGCCGTTTTTGCCGGGGGCTGCTTCTGGGGCGTGCAAGGCGTGTTCTCGCACGTAAAGGGCGTGATCAGCGCGACGTCTGGCTATGCAGGCGGCGCTGCCTCGACCGCAAGCTACGAGACGGTCTCCGGCGGTACGACCGGCCACGCGGAATCGGTTCGCGTCGTGTTCGACCCGGCGCAGGTCAACTATGCCGATTTGCTGCGCATCTACTTTTCGGTGGTGGCGGATCCGACGCAAGTGAACCGCCAGGGCCCCGATACAGGCACGCAGTACCGCACGGCGCTGTTTCCCACCTCACCTGCGCAAGAGCGCGTAGCCCGCGCCTATATCGGCCAGCTCAGTGCGGCGCATACCTTCTCGCGGCCGATCGCGACGCGGATCGAGATGAACCGGGCGTTCTATCCCGCGGAGCCCTATCATCAGGATTTCATGGCCCGCAATCCGAACTACCCTTATATCGTGTTCAATGATCGGCCGAAGGTGGAAGCGCTGCACAAGCTATTCCCGGCCAGCTGGAAATTCTGATCACGCCTTTCCTGGGAGAAAACGATGGCCTTCACGCTCTATGCCGCGACGATACCCTCCTACCTCCAGATCCTGGGCTCGGTCTCACGGCTCATTGGCAAGGCCGAGAGCTTCTGCGACGAAAAGGGTCTGGAACCCGAGGCGTTGATCCAGGCCAGGCTAGCCGAGGACATGCTCCCTTTCGCCTATCAGGTGAAGTCGACGGCGGTCCATTCGCTCGGCGCGATCGAAGGCCTGCGCAAGGGCACGTTTTCTCCCGACACGGCGACACCGCCAGATAGCTTCGAAGCACTGCGCGAGCGCGTTGCGGAGACTGTCGCTGCACTCGAAGCGCTCGATCGCGACGAGATGGAGAGCTTCATCGGCCGGCCCATGCGTTTCCAGTTTGGCGAGAACCACATGGATTTCCTGGCAGAGGAATTCCTGCTCTCATTCTCGCAGCCCAATTTCTATTTCCACGCGGCGACCGCCTACGACATCCTGCGGATGAAGGGCGTTGCGATCGGCAAGCGCGACTTCAACGGGCGCGTTCGCAAGCTGGCCTAAATCCCGGCGTACCACTGGTACCCGGCCGAATCCTCCCAGTAGCCGCCCTTGCCCGCGCCGATCTCGGCCATGCTGGCAACCAGGCTGATGCGCATCACATATTTAGCCTGCTTGTAACCGAGTTGGCGCTCGACGCGCAGCCGCAGCGGTGCTCCGTGGCCGACGCTCAGGAGTTCGTCGTTCATGCCCCAGGCGAGGACCGTCTGAGGATGATAGGCGTCGATCAGGTCGACGCTCTCGTAGTAAGGATCGCCATCGAAATCGTCGGCGCAGTGGAACACGACGTAGCGTGCCGAGGGCAGCACGCCGGCGGCGTCGAGGGCCAATTTCAATGGCAGTCCGGTCCATTTGCCGATCGCGCTCCACCCCTCGACACAGTCGTGACGGGTGATCTGCGTGCGCGCGGGCATTGCCCGGATCTGCGCCATGGAGAGCGACTGGGGCCGGCGCACCAGCCCGTCCACGACAAGCCGCCAGTTCGCGAATTTTTCCGCGACATGACGCTCGTAGTCATTGGCGGTGGGGGCCGTGTTGCCGTTGGTGCGGAATACCGGCGACATGTCGAGCGCCGAGAACTCGCGGGCCAACGCGGTGCGGTCGGACAGCAGGCGCTGTGCACGGAATGTCAGTCCTTCGCCTGCTCCCAGGACGTTTTGCACCGTGGGCGAAGCGGCTATCCTGTCGCAGCCTGAAAGCAGCAAGCTGCCGGCACCAGCGCCGATCGAAGCGATCAGGCGCCGACGTGTCAAAACGGGGCGCGTGACGATCGTCATTGAGCCTTCTCCTTGGGTAGCCGATACCAGCCGGTGATGATCGATCGCAGCTCATTGAGAGGGCCGGCAAGGACGACCATCAGCAGGTGGACGACGATGAAGAGCACCAACAGCGCGGCACAGATGAAATGGATCGAGCGTGCGGACTGACGGCCGCCGAAAAGGTCGAGCAGCCAAGGCCAGGCTGCATCCATGCCGGGCGACATGGTGAGACCGGTCAGCACCATCGCCGGCAGCAGACCGAAGATCACTCCAATGTAACTGAGCTTCTGGAGCACGTTGTAGCGCCGCGCCGCCTCGCCGGTATGGAATCGCAGCCGCGCATGATCCTTGATATCCTGCCACAAGTGGCGCGGATGGAGTTCGGCAGGTGTGGGCGCGAGGTCGCGCTGAACATGCTTCGTGATGAGGCCCCAGAGCCAGAAAAGGAGACCGGGGACCACGAGCAGCCAGGCGAAGGCGAAATGCCATTGCCGGGCGCCTGCGAGGTCGTAGCTCGAGGGGATGGTGACGAGCGGCGGAAACGCCCGCTCGACCCCGCCCGAGAGGCCGAGCACGCCGGTCGTCGGAATGGTCACCGGCCCCAGTTTCAGGAAACCCGCATCGTCATTGGCACCGATCGCCAGCCAGGGCGTCTCGGCGTTAGCCCCGTACTGGCCCCAATAGAGCTGGGGATGCGCGTTGAAGATCATCAGGCCGCTCATCAGCATGACGAAGACCGACAACGCATTGATCCCGTGCCAGAGGCGCACCGGGCGCCGCTGCCGATAGATCAGGTCGCCGCCTCCGAAGCTGCGCTGTTGAGGATCGTGCATGGCTCACCTTCCCGGTCGAAAGATGGTCGGGAGGACGCATTCGAGCGCCCTCCCGGTCAGGGCTCAGTGACCCGACTTCATCATGTTGTCGTGGGCCATGGTGCCGTCGTGCTTCATCATGCTGTCGTGATGCATCATCTCGGGATGCATCTGCGCCATGCGGCGGCACGAGGCGCTGCGCATCATGGCGTCGTGCGACATCGCCTTGCAGCTGTTCATCCGGCGGGTATCGGCAGCTGACATGTGCGCCATCGCGCCCGAGTGCATACTGTCCTTCATCATCGCATCCTGGGCGAAGGCAGGCGCTGCAGCCGTAAGCGACATCGCCGAAAGGGCGAGTACAGTCAAAATACGCATGGGATTAACTCCTTGAATCGGCGTCATTGATTGAGGGAAGCCGCGACGCCTGCGGCTGAAGAACTGTCAGACTTTGCGGGCAGCGACGATCGGGCCGCCATTGCCGCGCTGAATGAGTACGGCGGTAACCAGTCCTGTCTCGCGGGCCGGAACGAGGGGGTACGTGGCCGCCGAGCCCTTCCATTCGCCCAGGCGCACAAGCTCGCGGACGATGTTGCGGTGGGGCAGCGTGCGGCCACTGTTCTCGCCTGCCCGGATAGGCACTTGCCGCGTTCGCGGATCGTAACGGACAAGCCAGACCGTCGCCGGCATTCCGCCTGCAGCCGCTTCGACACGGACGCTGGTCGCAGCGGCCGAAATTTCGGGACCCGGGGCTGCGGTGGCGGACCGTGCAATCGCGGCATCGAGCGCCGGGCCATTGCTGCCGAGGACGGCCGACACGCCATTGACGATGAATTCCGGCGTCGCGACCTCGCCTCGACCCGCGCGGGCATAGTCCTGCTGACGGACCGTGAAGATCGGCGAAGCGAAAGTGTCCTTCCAGCCGAGACGGTCCCAGTAGGTTACGGCGAAGGACAGCGCGAGCACGTCGCGGCGATCGGCGATGGCATTGAGATCGGCATTGGCGGGAGGGCAGGACGAACAGCCCTGGCTCTGGAATAGCTCGACGACGACGGGACTGCGCGCCGAACCAGCGGCAGCGCTCTGGGGCACCGGCGAAGCTTCGGACTTGCCGCAGCCGCTCAATGCCGCAAGCATCGAGCCGGCCAGCATGGCGATGACTAGAGGTCTGCGCGGGCACACGAACTGCTTCCCTTCGAACGACCGGCCGGATTGGCCCGTGCTACAAGGGGTTCGTGCGAAACCAGCGACCGGTTACAGGTCCGCGAAAATTTTCAGTGCGGCCGCCATCGCCCTGAAGGATGCATTGAACAAATCGGCGCGCAAAAATTCGCAGCGCGTTGTAACCATACGCCGGTTCCCTGCGAATAGACTCCAGGAGCGCGAATGCAGCCGGGCGAAGATCAGCTTAAGACCTGGATGACCGAGGGCCTCGACGGTAATGCTGCTTCGCATGCGGCATTGCTGCGGGCGCTGGTTTCCTTGCTGCGCGCCTTTTACCGGCGGCGCGTCGCCGACAGTGACGTCATAGAGGATCTCGTGCAGGAAACGCTGATCGCCGTTCACACCCGCCGCATGAGCTTCGATCGGGATCGGCCTTTCCTGGCATGGCTGTTTTCGATCGCTCGCTACAGGATGATCGATCACTTTCGCCGAACGAAGCAGACCTGCCCCATCGAAGAGGTAGAGGACCTCTTATTTTTCGAAGGGTTCGAGGACGAGGTGAGCGCGTCGATCGACGTCGATCGCCTGCTCGCGACGCTCCCGGAAAAGCAGGCCGATGCGATCCACCGGACGCGGATAGTGGGGCAGAGCACTTCCGAGGCCGCAAGCCGCGCCGGGATCGGCGAGTCCGACGTCAAAGTCTCGGTTCACCGAGGTCTCAAAGCGCTGGCAGCGCGCATTCGAGGGGAGCGTCCATGAATACCGACTCCCTGATCGAACAACTGTCAAAGGATCTGAAACCGGTGCCGCGGCGCGCCGTGGGGCGCCGGCTGTTGCTCGGCCTGCTAATCGGCGGGGGCGTTACCGCGCTGCTGGTTGCGGCAGTCCTGGGATTTCGCAGCGATCTTGGCCTGGCGATGCGCGGCATCAACTTCTGGATGAAGTGGGCCTACACGATCTCCCTGGGAGCGAGCGCGATCGCCGCGGTAGCCCGCCTTGCCCGGCCCGAACCCGTCTCTCTTCGCGCCTTCTGGCCGGTCGCCGTTCCCTTCGTTTTGCTCGCGGGCATAGCTATGGCCGAAATGGCGCATGTCCCGCGGGCCGATTGGCTCGCCATGTGGCTCGGCCACTCCTGGACCAAGTGCCCATGGCTCGTCCTCATGCTCGCCGTGCCGATATTCGTGGGTCTCTTGTGGTCGTTCCGACGCTTTGCGCCGACCCGCCTGCGCGCCACCGGCGCCGCTGCCGGGCTTGCAGCAGGCGCCTGGGCCGCGACGCTCTATTGCCTCCATTGCCCGGAAGTATCTGCCCTGTTCGTCCTCACCTGGTATTCGCTGGGGATCCTGCTAGCGGCGGCAATCGGCGCTATCGTCGGCCCTCGCTTCCTGCGCTGGTGAGATTTTCCAGCAATCGAGGGACGGGCTTGCGATCACGGGGCGAAATGCGATCGCAAGCCCGCCGGCGCTCAATCGATTACGGCGTCATCACGGTATCGATGACGTGAATTACGCCGTTCGATTGCATGACGTTGGCAATCGTGATCATGCCGTGATGGCCCTTGCCGTCCATGATCATCCAGCCGGTGCCGGAGCGCGAAAAAGTGAGGTTTTCACCTTGAACCGTAGCGTAGGTTGCCGTCCCGTGATGGGCACGCGCGTTCGCGGCGATCATCTGCGCGGTGATCCGGCCGGGAACCACGTGATAGGTCAGGATGCCGGTCAGCATCGCCTTGTTCTCGGGCTTGACCAAAGTGTCCACCGTGCCAGCGGGGAGCTTGGCGAAGGCTGCATTGGTCGGAGCGAACACGGTGAAGGGTCCCGGCCCTGACAGCGTACCGACGAGGTCCGCGGCTTTGACTGCGGCGACAAGGGTCGTGTGATCCTTGGAGTTGACCGCATTGTCGACGATCGTCTTCGTCGGGTACATGGCGGCGCCCCCGACCATCGGATTGGCGGCAATGGCCGCGCCGCTGACCGTTGCAATGGCCATGGCGCCGGCGAGAAGGGAAAGGCGGATTGAAGGCATCTTCGTTCTCCTGCTTGCGGCTCCCGATCGAAGCTGCAGCGAAGGTACGGAGCGCGTGGCCCCGCGGACGCATCAGAGCGAAATAAACGCGCCAATCGCCAGGATCGGACCGGTCGGCTGTCCGCTTGGCGAACCGCCCGCCGGCTCGCCCGAAATGGCCAGTTTGGTACCAGCGACGATCGCGCTGCGGTTCGCTTCGCTGACAGAGACGGTCGAACCCGCATTCGTCTTCAGCAATCCGAGCGAGCGCGGTATGCCGTCATGCCCGATGAGCCACAGCTCATTGCTGCGTCCCGGCTCGATCGCGCCGATGACCGCGATTTTGATCACGCCGCGCGAAGGATCGTAGACTGCGGGAATTGACGCTCCCTTCATCGCCGGATCGAGCGTTGCAACGAGCGTGGGCGCCGGCGCGGCAGGCTGCGTGTTCGCGGCAGGGCGCATCACGAGGGCGAGGATCAGCGACGCCGCCAGCGCCGCGGCAATAGCCGGCCAGAAAAACCGGCTGCCGCGCCGCGGCCATAGGGCCATTTCGATACGGGCAAACATGCCATCCGGTGGTTCGACCGCATCGACCTCGGCTAGCATCTCGGCAAAATGTCTCCGCCAGCGCTCGACTTCGCGCGCAAACTCCGGATCGGCGAGTACCCGGCGCATGGCCGCAGCCTTCTCCTCGCCATCGAGTACGCCAAGGGCGAGTTCGGCCGCGGTCAGCGCTCCCTCACGCTCAAGCGTCATCGAGGCAATCCTTCAAACGCATCAGCCCCCGCCGCACCCAGCTCTTGATCGTGCTTAACGGCACCGCCAGGCTGTCGCCCAATTGGGCGTAGGTGAGACCTTCGAAGAAAGCTGTCCGAATTGCCGTGCGCTGCTTGACCTCGAGCTGATCGAGACACCGGTGAAGCGCATGATCCGCCTCTCCCGTCAACATGGTCTCGATCGCAGACGGAGTATCGTCGGCAATATCACCCGCGTCCGCGATCGGCGCCGCAGATCGCACCCCGGTAGCCCGGCGCCAGTCGATCGCCCGGTTGCGAGCGATGGCCGCCAGCCAGGTAATGGGACTTCCTCGGCCGGGCTCGAAGCCGCCCGCGCGCTTCCAGATCGTGAGATAGACGTCCTGCAACACATCCTCGGCACCTTGCCTGTCGCCGCAGATACGCAGGCAGATGCCGAATAGTTTCGCCGAGGTGAGCTTATAGACGCGGCGGAATGCCGAGCGATCCTCCGCGCCGGTAGCCATGAGCGCCGCGACGAGTTCGGCGCGTGCCTGGACAGCCTCATTCGCTGCAGAACCTGTTGGGCTACCCTCAGACATCTGGATCTTCAGGCGGCTCCGTGCTGTTCGACCCATTGCTTCGGATCCTTGTCGACCGGTTTGACGCCTCCGACATGCGATGTTTCGTAAGCGATGAACTGTACGCCAAGCTTATGGCGAAGTTCGAGCGAGGCCTGCCGGCGAAAGTCTGTAAGGCCTTCCCGCTCTTCCTCGGCCATGTGGTCACCATTGGCCTCGTTGGCTTCCGCGACTGCTTTCAGCCAGGCGGCGCTACCGACTTTCTTGCCCGCAACGGCCGCGACGGCATCGCGAATCTCGTTGTGATCCTTGATTGCGTCGAGCGTCTCGTCCTCGACGCCCTTCTTGTCGCCTGCCCGGCGGCCGACGCGCAGGAGCGCGGGGTAGAATATCTTCTCCTCGGTCTCCGCGTGGACTTCGAGGAATGTCGAAAGGCGCTTCCAAACCGACGCTAGGTTGTCCGTATCCTTGCTATCGACCTGCTCGATGAGAGAAAAAAGACGGCGCTGCTCGAGATGATCGTCGAGGATCAATTGCGTGATGTCCATTGCTTGGTTCCTTGAGATCGCAGCCTCTCGCTGCGCGACAGTCGCGACAACAACGAACCACCGCCCGCCGGGCTCCCGGAACAGATCAGCGAGAACAGGATCGAAATGAACGCCCAGGCAAGACTCAGGCTTGGCAATGGTCACGATGGCCGATTTTTCTGTTTCACGAAAATGCCGCCGACCTTTCGGGAAGCGGCATCCATCGAGCGTCGGGTCGCCGTTGAGCGACGATCCTTGTGCATGTCAGGCGTATGTGAGCGTCCTACTGACCTTCGAGCGGCGGCGCATGGAAAAGCCAATCCCGCCGATGCCCAGGAGCAACATCGCCCAGGTAGCCGGCTCAGGGACCGCGCCCCCGATTGCGACAGGAGAAATCGTCAGAGTTCCATTTCCGAAGAACGGATTGACCAATGTAAACGATCCGGTGAGGAAGCTCGGATTGCTGGGATCGCCGGTAAACAAGGTCGGGGCATTGAACTGGGTGAACCCGAGGTTGGCAGCGGCAATGCTCAAGCTGGAGAATATTCCGTTGCCGAAACTGACCGTCGACGCTGCGCCGGCGACGCCGCCAAACGTGCCATCGACATTATTGAACCCGAACTGGTCCGACCCAATGAATGACTGCGAAAAGTCGGGCGTCGGATTTGAGTCCAGCTGAAATGTCGCCGTGCCCGAGGGACCGGAAAAATCGAATAACAGGGGGACCGCATAAGCGGGGGAGGCTGCTGCGACCGTTGCCGCCGCGATGGCGATTGCTATTTTTTTCATGTCTGCTCCTGCCGCTGACGGCCGCACAGCGCGGGGTCGATGGCGATCAAGCTACGTGCCGGCTACAGGAAAGGTTGCATTGACCTTTGCTTCGCGACCGGGCACTGTTCGATCTGGCGATCGACAGCAAGCTTCGTGGCTGTGACCTCGTTAAAATCAAGATCGGCGATGTTGTCAGCGGCGGAAGCATCCGAACGCGCTCGACCGTCATCCAGCAAAAGACCGGCAGACCTGTGCAGTTCGAAATCATGACGGAAGCTCGGAAGAGCCTCACGGCATGGCTTAATAGACGTCGCGGCACCATTCTGGATTTCCTCTTCCCTAGCCGCGTGAATTACATGGGCCATCTAAGCACAAGGCAATATGCCCGGCTTGTCGATGAGTGGGTTTCGACGGTTGGTTTGGATCACTACGAGTACGGCACGCACTCGCTCCGCCGAACGAAAGCTTCGCTGATCTATAAGGCGACCGGAAATCTGCGAGCTGTGCAAATACTACTCGGCCACACCAATATCGAAAACACGGTCAGATATCTTGGCGTCGATATCGACGACGCACTGACCTTATCCGAGAGAACCGACATCTGAACGATTGCCGGCTCTCCGTCGCAAGCGGAGAGCCGGTACGGGCACATGAACCGTCGGCAGCTATCATGGATCCGTTTCGGACCGCGGAAGGACAGCGTAGTCGGCGGAAACGCTCGCCCGCCTACGTAGTTCTACGAAATCAGCGTCATCGGAATCTAACCATTATTTCCGATGGCCTGCGGCTCGCGCTTCGTGATCGCGCACCGATCGCATCAATGCCCAAGGTCCAAATCCGCCATGCAAGATCTCGTTTTCATTATCGATGCGGACGTGCGGCGCCGTGCGTCGATCTCCTTCTATCTCAATAACGAAGGCATTCGCGCCGAACCGTTCGAGACAATCGAAGAATTCGTGGTGTCCTGGCCCAGATCCGGCCTCGTCCTCATGCACGATGAAGCGAATGCCGTCGCCTCCCTCGTTCGGGAGATCTGCGGCCGCCAGGGCTGGCTTCCGATCGTGGCCTATTCGAGCAGCCCGGAGCCATGCGACATTGTCGAAGCCGTGCTCGAAGGAGCCGTCGGCTATACTGTTTGGCCGGGCTGCGGCGAGACCTTGACCCGGGTACTGCAAGGTGCCTGCAATCGCTCGAATGCGCTGGCTGCAAGCGGTTCGCGTCAGGTTCTGGCGGCGGCGCGGATCGAAAAGCTCTCGCGGCGAGAGCGAGAAATCCTCGCCGGCATGGTCGAAGGTCTGAGCAACCGGCTGATCGGCGAGCACCTAGGCATCAGCCCCCGCACGGTCGAATTGCACCGCGCCAATCTCCTCGCGAAAATCGGAGCCAAGCACAGCGCCGAGGCAATTCGCGTCGCTATCGAGGCGTCGCTGCCGGCTTTCAAGCCAGCAATCATCAAAATCGCTCTGGCAGCCTGACGGCACCATCCGCGAACAAGCATCCATAAGGCAGCGAGGAGCCTTCAATCGCCTTTGTCGGAAGAAAAGCTCGTGCTCGAATGGGCTAGCCCCAAAGCAACGACTGCACAGTCGGCGGTTCTCGGCGCTAGAAGGGAATGCTCACTGGCATCGTCGAGGGCCGCATTAACCGCCTTATAGGTAAGTATCTCGATATCAGCCCTCGCACTGCCGAGCTGCACCGCGTCAACCTGCAGTTCAAAATCAAAGCTAAGTGCAGCGCGAAGCGGTCCGCTGGGCAATCGAAGCGTCGCTTCTGGACTTCGAGCCGTTGGCGCGAAGGATCATGCCGTCAATTTCCTTTTCAGGCCGCACATGTCACCCAAATGCTGCCCTAATCAATCAGGCTGCCTCTCGAGCATGCTCGAGCGCCGCGAGAACATCGCGGATAAGTCCTGGAGAGGCTAGGTGATAGCCTTGTACGAAGCCGAAGCCGGCCGCAGTTGCTTCGTGAAGCTGCTCTTCGGTTTCGATACCCTCTAGAACGCACTGCAGTGACAGGGCATCGGCTAGGCCACGAATTGCGGCGATCAGCCGCCGACCGGGCACGTCGTGCAGCCTGGCGGCAAAACTGCGATCTACTTTTACGATATCGAAGGGGAGTCGGTGAAGCGTGGACAGGCTCGAAAATCCCGTGCCAAAGTCGTCGAGAGCTAGCTTGGCTCCGGTATTTCGCAATCTCTCCAGGGAAACGCGAGCGGCGTCGAGGTCTTTCACCAAAGCGTTTTCGGTGAGTTCGAATACTATCCTTTCGGGCCTTAAACCCGACATATCCAAGCGCTCGAGGATAAGCGAGACGGTGACGTCATCCGCGACATCGAGAGCCGAGAGGTTAAAATTGAGGCGGACGTTTTCTGGCAACCAAGCTGCTCCCTCCAAGGCTTTCCCGAAAAGAGTCAGAGTTGTGCGACGAGCCATTCCCGCGCGTTCGGCAGCCGAGATGAGTTGTTCCGGGGAAACGACGCCGACGTGCGGCGAATTCCACCGAGCAAGCGCCTCCACGCCAACGAGAGCGAGATCATTGGTCGCAAATATCGGCTGAAACGCGACGGTAAGCTCGCGCTCAAGGTCGGCGACCTGGAAGGCCTTCTCGATTTCCCGATCTGAGCGGACAATCTCCGCAAGTTCTGACGAGAAACTGACATACCCGCCGCGCTTGTGGGACTTCGCATAATAGAGTGCGAAGTCGGCGCGATCGAAAAGGTCCTGCGCTGTGCGACCCACTTCGGGATAGCTCGCTAGTCCAAGCGAACACCCAACTGTTACCGTCGCATCTGAAAGAGGAATCGATTCCTTCACCTTATCGCAGATCCATCGCGCGAAGCGGATTGCGTCTGGCGCTTCATGCATGATCAGGAGACCGAACTCATCGCCGCCGAGTCTTGCCGCGACAATAGAATCTGTGGCTGGCCGCAGCCGATGAGCAATTATCTGAAGTAGCTGATCTCCGAGAGCATGGCCAAAGCCATCGTTCACAGGCTTGAATCCGTCAAGGTCAAGTACGGCGACTGTGAATGGCTGGCCATCCGCAGCCAACATTCGCTCCAGCTCCGCAAAGAAAAATCGGCGATTGGGCAGGCCGGTCAAGGCATCCGTCTGGGCAAGAAGCGCATTTTCTTCGCACAAATTCTGGGTCTCTTCGCGCTTTTGCTCAAGCGCTCTCTGCGAGATTTCAAGGGTTATGAACGAAGCGAAGGAGTCGCGCAGGACTTTGAGGATCACCGCTGTCACTAGTGCGACGTTGATCGCGATCGCGATGTCGACCTTGGATCCGCGGTTGAAACTATGGACGAGGAACGTCCCGACATCGATCAGGCATATTACGGAAGCTGCCCTGGGATGATAGCCAAGGCAAAACACGCACCCAAGGACACTTATCGCGACGAACATCGCAAGGTGGCTATGCTCGCGAATTCCTCCATAATGATCGAGGGCGAGTGTCCACGCCGAGAACGTCACCGCAAACATTGATCCTACAACCGTTGTCCGCCGTAGAGCAGTTCGAGCCTGGGCGGGCGTAACTTCGCCTTGTTGCCCCATCAGGCCCCAAACTATCATTCGCGTCATACAGGCCGCGATCAAAAGCGCGGGCATCACTAGGGTCAGCCAGACCGGCGCAAGCGTGCGATAGGTGAAAGCGAGCGACGCTGCGCTCAACGTCAAGAGCACGTATAACGGTGCGATCTGACGCCGCAGCTTCCCGACCTGAGCGACTTCGAACTGCGCTCCTGCTTTCGCCTCCCAGTGTCGAAAGGGAAATGGAAATTTCATTTATCCGATCTGCGCTTAGATCATTGAGAAGCCGTCAAAAACTAGGTGTTGACAACCGCAGTTCCAAGTTAACCATCCTTTCAGAAATTGCGCGCCCAACGCGTGTTGTAGTCTTAATTAGAGCTGATCGTCGCCGATCCGATGGTTCGCATCGGCCGTTCGGTCGTACCCACCGGCGGCCCCCGCCTTGCGCCTGTGTCGGTGGCTCCCGTCTCACGCCCCAACCGGCGGAACAGCGATTATGCCCTGTATAACTACCCCCGCTCTGGCGGGGTTTATTTTTCCCGGGGCTGGAACAACTTCTCGTCGGCGCGTTATTGCGTGACCTACGCTGGCGGACTCCCAGGCTGGCGAAGGGCTTGGCTCCGCTTCCATTTGAAGGCAGCGCCGCCGGAGCGCCCTCGCGGCAAGGGGAAGCAGCGAGGGCGCTCACACGGGCTATTCTTCTTCCGAGGGCGTTTGTGTTCGAGCGAAAAGGTCCAGCCGAGCATTAGCAAGTCGCTCTTCGCGTTTCAGTTCCGCGGCGAGGCGCTGCTTGCGGCGTTCGATGATCGCGGACCAGCGCAATGTCAAAAGTCCAGCGCCGGCGAGAGCGGCTCCGATTGCCGCCACAATGAAAGCCTGCATTCGTGCGTCCCTCTTTTCGGAAGAGGACTGACAGGGCAGAAGCGCCGGGGCTTTAACATAAGTTAGCTGGCCAGATCGACCGCGCACGTGTCCTGTTGTGGCGCCTTCACCAATCTTGGAAATTGTTAATTTCCGATCGGCGACTTTGTCAGCTAGCGCTGGCTCGTCACGGATTGATACCCCTGTGGCGAACGCACACTCTGCCCCCGCCATCGTGCGGGGGTTTTTCGTTATGTCGAGATCGCCGCTACCTCTTACAGCTTTCAGGAAGCGAAGACTCGGGCGAGAACGGCGGCTACGTCGGCGGCCAGCGCGATTAATCGACACACGGGTTACGGTCGGACAGAGATCGGGTTGCGAACTCAAGGTACGCCTCGTACCATCGAGAGATGCTCGATCTTCGAACCATCGTCTTTGTGATCGTCACCCTGTCGTTCTACCGCGGAGCGCTCGTAATTCTGCATGCGAATGGTATCGAGGGCTGGTTCGCAATGGGCCTCGCATCTTTGACCGGTATTGGGTTTTTCCTTGTAAGCCTATGGATAGAGCGAGTGATCGCTAGAAGGCGGCCAGGCGCCTAGCGACAGGTTTTAGGGGCGTGATCAAGCCTCGGAATGGCAACTATGTTGGCGGATCACGCCGCCGCCTGCCCCATTCTATGAAGGAACGCGGACCAGCATTTCCGATACTTACCAGATGCGCACCCTGTCCTGCGTAGGCAAATAAAGGTGAGCGGAAGGGCCAACTGCGAAAGCTCGGTACCAGCCATCGATATTGCGGACTGTCCAAACGCGCTGCGGTGCGGGTGCGTGGGGGTTTGACAGCAGGCGCTTGCGCAAGTCGGCCTCGCGGTACTTGAGACGCCATATCTGCGCCCATCCCAGGAAGAAGCGCTGATCACCGGTTAACCCGTCGATTGTCGGTGCCTCGCGATCGCCAAGCGAAGCACGATAGGCATCGTATGCAATCACCAACCCACCGAGGTCGGCGATATTCTCACCCAAGGTAAGCCTGCCGTTCACGCGCGATCCCGGGATCGGCTCATAGGCGTCGAATTGCGCGGCAAGCTTGTCGGTCCGCGCATTGAAAGCAGCCGTGTCACTTGCCGTCCACCACGATGCCAGCCGGCCGTGCTCGTCGTAGCGCGCGCCCTGGTCATCGAAATGGTGTGTCATCTCGTGAGCGATCGACGCACCAATGCCGCCGTAGTTGACTGCCGGATCGACCGCGGCGTCGAAGAACGGCGGTTGCAGAATGGCCGCGGGGAAGACGATCGAAATCTTCGGATAGTTGGCGAAGGCATCAACCGTCATCGGCGTCGCCGACCATTCCCAGCGGTAGATCGGACGTCCGACTTTGGCTGCCTCCCAATTAAGATGGAATTCGGCCGCGCGGATGGCGTTGCCCAGCGCATCCCCCTCTCGCATTGTCAAGCCGGTGTAGTCATGCCAGCGATCGGGATAGCCGATCTGGGGATGGAAGGCCGCAAGCTTGCGGCGGGCGCGCGCCTTGGTTGCTGGCGTCATCCAGTCCAGGCCGTCGATACGCCTGCGGAACGCCAAAATGAGATTGTCCACCATCGCTTTTGCTGCAGCCCGCGTCTGGGGAGAGAAATGCTGCGCGACGTAGATACGGCTGACATCGTCCGGCACGACGGCGAGCGCGAATTCGACCGACTGCCGCCAGCGCGGTGCGGGTTCGTCGAGACCATCGATCACGCGTCCGTAGAAGTCGAAATCCGCCTTTCTCACGTCTGCCGGCAGGACCCCGGCATAGCGATGAAGCACGCGCACGATTAACATGTCGCGCAGCGTCTCTACGGGTTCCGCCTCCATCAGCTTCAAGATGCTGACAACGGCACTCGGCTGGCTCACCACGACACGGTCGGTGCGAAAACCCAAACCTCGAGCCAATTTGGCAAGGTGGTATGATGATCGATCACGGTCGAAATCGGCCAGGCGCATCGGATTGTAGGTCCGCCGGGCATCGCGACTTTCCGCTGCGGGCCAGCTTGCCGCGGCAAGGCGAACTTCGAATGCCAGTAACCTTAGCGCGCTGGCGGCAGCATCGGCTGCGCCGCCTAGCCTCAACATGCGGGTGAGATAGACGAGATAGGCTTCCCGACATTGCCGCATCGCTTCTGCGTTCGACAGATAGTAGTCTCGATCAGGCATGCCGAGGCCGGCCTGGGATACAATGAGCGCATAGCGGTCTGGGTCGCCGTCATCCGGCTCGGCCGCGAGTTGCAAGGGCATCGCGACGTCGCGGCGCCCCGCCTCGGTCAAAGCGCTGAAATAGGCCCGCGCCGAGCGAATACCTCGAAGCCGCAACAGCCACGGTTCGATAGGCGCCATGCCCGCAAGATCTATGGCGTCCTGATCGAGGTGGGTGCGATAGGCGGTCCCCATTCGGCTTTCCGGATCGTGCGACGCTCGCTCCAAGATGGCGCGGACCTGCGCTTGACTGCGATCTTCAAGTCTAGCGATGGTACCAACGCTGCTCCGATCGGCGGGGATCGGCGTGGCTCGCTCCCAGCCGCCATTGGCAAAGCTGTAGAAGTCGTCGCCTGGACCGACGCCGGCATCCATGCGTGTGATATCGAAGCCGGACCGATCAGAACCCGGGGTATGACTTTGCGGCGCGCTGGCCGCGCCCACCACGCCGAACGCCAATGCCAATGCCAATGCGAAGCACGCGCCGCGAACAAGTCTCACAGAATTTACGTCCATTCTGAGGTCGATAACAGAGATAAGAACCTGGGCGTGAAGGCGTTTCAATAAGCTGGCGCAGCAGCGTAGCGACTTCGCCGGCGGGCAGCCGGCGAGCGGATCCGTCCCTGCCGGGACGTGGGTTGAACCATTCCGCTTGATGGGATGCACCGGCATCTGCCGAGTGCGCCGTCCACATAGGAAGGTTCTGTCCGCCGAAGACCCACCGTGCGGCGGCCCATGCCGACCGCGTAGACGACCCTGAACCCGGCATACGGTCAGCTCAAAATATGCTTGCAATGGAGGCGGCGATTAGACGACCCCATCAGCTTTGTCATCGGCCGCGGCCTCACGGACTCGGCGCAACCACTTGCAGATATCGCAAGCCAAGTCTCCCATTTCGCACTTGCACAATGATAGCCTAGGTGAGAAATAACAGGCGCCTTTCAGGCATCCTCTCCCATAACTATTTCAGGCTCGGCCGCATCGGCCGGGCTTTTTTTTTGGCTTCGATCCAGCGCATGTATCCTGACCCCTACCGGAGAGTTCGGCCGCAAAGCCCCCATCTTGGGGCTAAAGACCGAGACAATTCTGCCCCCTCGCCTCATTCCTCCCGCTCAGACCCATCGAAGGAGATCGAGACGATTACCTTCATGCCAACGATCAGCAATTGACCGACTTCGTATCCTATCTTTTGGGCGAGCCGCGAATGTTGGCTTCAGACTGAGATATAACTTTGGAAGTTGAATAGCTTCCTCGGAAGTGTGTGAACATATCGACTTTTCGTCGGCCTCGTAGAACGGTTTCCGCTACAATGAGGCGCTGGGTACGGCCGCGACACGATGTCCTTGCCGCCGCATTCGGAGCTGCCCTAGTTCATTGAAAGGAGGGCAGTTTTTGAGTGCCAGAAATTTCGGGTGGAACTTCGGCTATGGCGGCGGCAGGCGATCCCGAAAATTGCAAAAAGAGGTGGTGAGCTTTCCAGCACATTGGGATCCTAAGCTTAGAATTCCACGTGGACAAGTTGTCGCG
>JADMIO011054759.1_pt1 | contig 51441 bp, 44 predicted proteins | sample 8958161 | NCBI WGS metagenome assembly JADMIO01 (sample SAMN16585339, study PRJNA669376) | soil metagenome | isolation source: Crop rotation soil | place: USA: Cullars Rotation, Alabama | collected 2011 | reverse complement strand
CCGCGACTTCAAGTCACGTGAATTCCAAGCTTCGGATCCCACTGTGCTGGAAAGGTTCTTCCATCGCGGCATGGTACACATGCTTCATGCTGCTTTCATCACGGGTGAGCATTTTCTTTTCCGCCATTATCTGCATGAGCTTTAACGTAGAAGTGTATTGCACGGCACGCTTCACTTCATTGAGTGTATCATTTACAAAACGAACGGTGGACGGCCCGTGTGCCCATAATACCTGTAATATTTCCAGCTCTGAACGTGTAGGATCGCCTGCCTTATTGATTTCTTTCTTCATGACCTAAAGGTAGGAAAAATTTCGTACGAACAAATATTTAGATTATTTTTTTTGAAAAAAAGGTTAAGACCGGAAAGGATAGTAAAACAAGCAGGAAAGTTCAGTCTCGCGTTGCGACAAAAAAATAGCCACAAAGTCACGAAGACAGGAAGATAATATTTCCTTTAAGTCTTAGCGCCTTTGTGGCTAACCTCGTCGTGTAGCGACGATAATAATTATTCCTTTGTAGTTTCCGGTAATGTGAACACAACTTTCAGCTCACATCCTTTACCCGGGGCAGAACTGATCTTTAACTCTCCATTGAACAATGAAGCCCTTGTTTTCATATTCATCAACCCTACTCCACCCGATTTCATCGTCGTATCAAAACCAATTCCATCATCCTTGATGCTTAAGATGGTATTGTTGTTTTCCTGTGTTAAGCGCACCAATATCTTTTTTGCAGAAGCATGTTTAATGATATTGTTGAACTGTTCCTGTATGATACGATAGATATTCAGTTTCATTTTATCCGGCAAAAGGCTTTCATCAAAACCAAAGGCTTGTAATCGTATCAGCACACCGCTTGTCCTTCCTGTAATTTGTACGATATTCCTGATCGCTTCTAAAAATTCAGACTCACTCAATGCAGGAGGTATCAATGAGTGTGATAATTTCCTGATCTCATCTATTGCAGAGCTGATCAATTTTTCTGTTTCGCGGAAGTGCGCATTCTCGTTACCCAATTCTCTTTTTGCCAGGCCAAGGTATAATAAGGAACCGGCGAGTATCTGGTTGATATTATCATGCAATTCACTTCCGAGTCCCTGCCTTTCTTTTTCCTGTGCCGATATCACTGCTTCTGTGATTTCTTTTTGTTTGGCCAGCTTTTCTTCTTCCAGCATTTTTTCCAATATCACTTTGTCGGTGATATTAGTAGCCAGTGCAAGTATAACATTTCGTCCTTTGAACCTGATACGATGTGAATCTACATGCATGTGCATTTCTTCACCATTGTTATTGATATGCCTGCAAACAAGGTCTGATTTGAAATCCTTTTTTTGTGCTGCGGTTACCGCGTATTTTTTTATTGCAGTATGGTCTTGAGGACGCGTAAGATCAAACACCGTTTTAGTTAAAAAATCCTGCCTGCTATGTCCATACATTTGTATGGCGTTATCATTCACTTCCAGTATTTGAAAATCATTGATATCCCAGATAAAGATACTTGCAGGATTATTATTGAAAAGATAGCGGTAACGTTCTTCAGATGCTTTTAAAATATTCTCTGCTTCTTTTTCCTTGGTGATATCCGTTTGAAGCCCGAAGAAATACTTTAATTTTCCTTCTCCGTCAAATTGTGGCTGGCATTGTATACGCACCCAGTATTTTCTTCCTGATTTACTGTAATTCACCACGTCGCATTCAAACGGCCTTAAACGCTGCAATTTATTACGCATCATTTTTACCACAGAAGTATTGGTCTCAGGTCCCTGCAGTATAGTACCTGGTTTTTTACCGATCACTTCTTCAAATTCAAATTCTGTTATGCGGGTGAAGGCTTCATTTACCCAGGTGATCTTTCCTTCGGGATCCGTCATGATCACCGCATTCATGGTCTCCCTTGCCACGATCGATAATCTTTTGATCTCCTCTTCTGCTATTTTACGCTCGGTTACATCCCTTGTATTGAACACATATCCTTTGATCTCTGGATTATCGCATTGATTAGTGACCCTGCTTTCAAGCCATCTCCATTCGCCTTTTGAATTTTTAAAACGGAAAGGAATAAAATCCACATAACCACCCGCATCTTTCTTTGCGAGGTAAGCTTTTACGGTAGCTACATCCTCGGGATGAATGAAAGCGAAAGCATTTTTTCCGGCAAGCACTTCGGGGTAATAACCCAATATCCTTTTTACTGCAGGACTACAGTATACATAATATCCTTTTTCATCGAGAACTGCAGTAAGATCGGAGCCATTCTGCACCAACGAACGGTAACGGTATTCGCTCTTTGCCACTTTAAGCTCGGCTTCTTTTCTTGCAGTGATATCCTGTGTAGCACCAAGCACACGCACCGGCTCTCCTTTTTCATTGCGGATGATGTGCCCACGGTCGTGTATATAGGCCAATGTGCCATCATCTCTCCACACACGGCATTCCACTTCAAAGAAATCTTTTTCTGACTTTTTTATTGCTGCAGTAACTTCATGTATCTTGTCCCAATCATCCACATGCACGCGCTCATCCCAGGCATCACCCGTTGCATTTATCGTTATATTATCCGGTGTACGGAATAGTTTTTTCCAGCCTTCTCTATTACGGCGTACCTGTCCTGTAATCAGGTTCCAGTCCCACACCATATCATTGGTAGCTTTGCTGATGATATTGTAACGCTCGTTACTTTCTTCCAGTAGCATCAGGGTGCGTTTTGTTTCGGAAATATCGATCAGTATACCATCGAAATAAATTGTACCGGTAATCTCATTCTTGCCACAGGAAATATTCTCCAGGAAATAAGCCACGCTGCCGTCTTTACATTTCAACACACTTTCATAACTGATCAGTTTTTTTTCTGTTGTCGCTTTTTCTACAAACACATCTCTTTGTCCTGCTGAAAAATAAAGGTCTACAGCATTCTTGCCAAGCAGTTCGGCAGCTGAATCATATTTCAGCATTTTTGCAAACGCTTCATTACAGTTCATTATTTCTCCATTCAATGCAGTCCGGTATACACCGGCCAGGTTTTGTTCAAAGAGGCTTCGGTATCTTGTCTCGCTTTCTTTCAGTAATTGTTCTGCTATTTTACGTGCAGTAACTTCTTTAAAATACACCGATAGGCCCGAAGCCGATGGATAAGCACTTACTTCAAACCATTGGCCAGTTCTTTTATAATAATCCTCGAATTCAACAGGCTGGTTGCTGCCAAGTGCTTCATGATAGATCTTGTACGATTTAGTATCATGTGCATCTGAAAATTTTTCCCAGATATTTTTTCCCAATATCTCATGACGTGGCGTGTTCATGATCTTTTCTGCTTCCCTGTTCCAATAGGTCACGACCCAATTCTTATCTACAGTAAAAAAAGCATCAGCAATACTTTCCAGGATGTTGTTCTTTTCCAGGTAGGCCGCTTCTAACGCTGCATTCACCCTTCTTTTCTCCGTGATATCACGACCAAAGATGACAAACTTACCATCTTCCATTATTTTGCCATTTACCTCCATTATTACCGCAGTACCATCTTTCTTTTTATAACGCCGTTCGTTGCTTGCAGTTTTGCCACATCGCATTTCTTCCAGTTTAAACGGGTTAACAATAAGGTCTTCTTCAAAGAAAATATCCTTATAATGTAATTCCAGGAATTCTTTTTTAGTATAACCCAGCAACTGGCAACCGCTGGAATTAATATCTATAAACTTCATATTAGCATCAGCAATATAGATTGTATCACTTGCCTGCTCGATAAGCGACCGGTAGTTCAATTCACTTTCAATTATCTTTTGATCTGCATCTCTACCGGTTGCAAGATCTTCCGCCATGATGATGGAAAACTTCTTTCCTTCATGCTGTAGTGTCTGTAAAGTGATATTGATATGCTTATGACAACCTGTTTTAGGAATGTGTTTCAACGAACCACCCGCTTCCACTGATAAAGCTATTTCAGGAAATAAGAAATTAACGGATTTACCGGTCAATCCTGTTTTAGTACAGTCGAAAAGTTCAAAAAATTTTTTATTGGCATCTATAAACCGATTGGACGCATCTGCAATGGCAATGGCCAGTAATTCTGAATTGAAGATGGCATTGAGCATGGCATTACCTGTAATATCAATGGTGGTTACAGGTACATTTTTTTCATAAGCTGCTGTGTCAAGGATATTTAAAATAATGTCTTTAGGGCCAGCAGTGGTTTTTCTGATTCCGGAACGCATAGTAGGATAGATTAAGTGCTTTGGTCTGATGAACCCGGAATCTTTGTTGCAACCTGTTATTTGTAACCGATTGCATCTGTTAAACGTATTCAAGGTTCATTTAATCCTGCGCAAATTCCTTCTTTATTGGATATCAAAATTTAGTGATATACCGTTTCTTACTGTCAGTGTAATACTACAAATGTTAAGGAAACAATTTTATATACGACAGTGAGCCTGGACAGTTTTCTACAAGGATGTAGACATGAGAAACTGGATGAATACTAGATACTGGATACTTTGATGACACATGTTCTCTTATCCAGTATCCAGTATCAAGACTCCGAAAGCCATAAGTTTAAAAATTACTGATATTACTACAACAAACATAGTTTTTTCGTGACATGTAATCTGCGGAAAAATAAATTTCTTTGCATTCCAAAAAATTAATTCCTAATAAATCCGATCCAATGAAAAGAAAATTTTACCAGCCCTTTGTGGCCACATGTATTTGCAGTTTATTTTTTTTAAAGAGTTTCTCCCAGGTCAATTTACCGTATACACTTAATTTCTCCAGCAACGATGTCGCTAATTGGGCAGATGGTATTGCGCAGGATGGTGATGGTGGTACATCAAAGATCAATGGTATGACCATAAGGATCTATGCCGCTGTGCAGGGAACTTCTACATTATATCCTGCTTCTACCATGATCTGGCATAATAACGGCTATTACGCTTCTAATACACCAACTTATAACGGCCTTACACCCGGACCCGATATTGATGTGACTATGGATGGTATTCCATCTATAGTTATTAAAAGCCTGAACCCGGCTAATAATTTTTCACTTACCAATGTGCGTATGTACGATTGGGGTGGCTGGCCAGACTTAAAGATCACAACTTATGATAATGGCAGTCTCGTTGGATCGGTTAATGTAAACTTCCCCGACCTGAATGCAAAAACGCTAACGCAGGCAAGCGGTTTAACCCCGGCTGTTTTTCAAAATGTGGATGAGATACGCTTTACTCCTATTGGGCTTCCCGTATTCTGGTTAAGCCTTAACAATATCGGCTTGGCTTCACCAACTGTTTTACCGATCAATTTATCATCTTTTAATGCAGCAGCCAACAATGATGGTTCGGTATTACTGCAATGGGTAACAGAACAGGAACAGAACAGCGATCATTTCGATATAGAACAAAGCACCGACGGTAACAGCTTTGTAAAAATTGGCGAAACTGCTGCAAAAGGTAACAGCAGCATCCGCTCAACTTATCAATACAATTGCGTGAATGCACCAGAAGGTAAATTGTATTACAGGTTGAAACAGGTTGATAGAGATGGTAAAGCAACCTACAGCAAAACGGAAACCGTTGCTATCGCTTCAAAAACAAAATGGAGTTTTTATCCTAATCCCACTAAAGATATCCTGCACATTACAACCGGCGATATCATCAAACAGGTAAATGTATACAACAGCGCAGGAAATTTAGTATTGTCTGCAGCACCTAAATCTTTCAATGCAGCTATCGATCTTAGTGCATTGAGAAAAGCTATTTATTTTATTGATGTGGTTACCAATAAAGAAACAGTGAGGCAGACAGTTTATAAAGATTAATGATCGTATTCGATTGTATTAATGCCGCGGCTGTATAGTATTTAAGTATATAAAGTATATAAAGTATATAAAGTATATAAGTGTTATACAGCCGCGGTTTTAATTGTTGCCGGGTTGTTTGGTATAAGCAGCCAATATTTCTTTCAGGTCTTCCAGGGTATTGATATCATCGGGTTTTTTATCTTTACGCCATCGGTTCATACGGGGAAAACGCAAGGCCACACCGGATTTATGCCGATTGCTGGCAGCGATACCTTCAAATGCAATTTCAAAAACGAGTTGGGGTTTGACTGTTCGGACGGGACCAAATTTTTCGAGCGAATTTCTTTTTACAAAATTATCCACCTCTGCAAATTCTTTATCTGTTAACCCGCTGTAAGCTTTGGCAAAAGGCACTAACTTATCACCATCTTTCACGGCAAAAGTATAATCAGTATACAAATTACTTCTTCGTCCATGGCCTTTTTGTGCATAGATCATCACCGCATCGATCATCAAAGGATCTATTTTCCATTTGTACCAATCACCTCTTTTACGCCCTACCTGGTAAATAGAATTGTTACGTTTGAGCATGATACCTTCACTGCCTTTATCCCTGCTTAATGAACGAATGTCTTTTAATTGTTCCCAGTCATTAAATTCAATAACCGGAGATAAATGTATAAAAGGCAGCTGCAACGTTTCGATCACTGCAGCTAATTTTTCTCTTCTCTTATTCAATGGCCATGATCTTATGTCTTCACCATTCCATTCTAAAAGATCATAAGCAATAAAACCTACCGGTGCATTTTGCAATTCTTTTTTAGTGATATTCTTTCGGCCAATACGTGTTTGTAAAGCAGCAAAAGATAAAGGAATAAATTGTTCCTGCTCCTGTTGATGTTGTATACTGATGATCTCACCATCAATAGCAATTCCGTTGGGCAGCAGGGTTTCCAAAACAGCATACTCTGGAAATTTTTCAGTCATCAATTCTTCTCCCCTGCTCCACACATACAATTCGTCATTGCGTTTGATGAGCTGCCCTCTTATACCATCCCATTTCCATTCTGCCTGCCATTCTTTGGGATCACCGAGTGCGGCCACATCGTCTTCCACAGCATAAGCCAAATAAAAGGGATAAGGCTTGCTGAAATCCGCATCACTATGTTCAGCGCTCAGCAATTCATTAAAACCAATGGTGGATGGATCCCATTTCCCACTGATGCGGTGTGCAATTACCGATGGAGAGGCTTTGGTTGTTTTAGCAATAGCATTCACCATTAATTTTTGTGAAACGCCAATCCTGAAACCGCCGGTGATGAGCTTATTGAAAACAAATTTTTCATTTGCGGTCAACTGTTGCCAGCTTTCCGTAACAAAAGTTCTCTTTATATCATCAGGTTGCTTTTCTAATGCTATTAATTGAGTTAGATAATAGCTTAATGAATGTTCATGAGCCGTTGGATAAGGGTTGGTGGGCTCTGGCAATAACAATGCGATCGTTTCTGCAAGGTCTCCCACTGTATGATAACTTTCCTCAAACAGCCACGGCGGTATATTGGCGATCGCCATACACCAAGATCGAAGCAATGCTGTTTTAACTGCGGCTTTCGGCCTTCTGCCGGTGAACAATGCGATCACCCATATCTTATCTGCTTCATTGGCGTTTTCAAAGTACTCCTGTATGGCCTGCAGCTTATCGTTTGTTTTGGTACTTGTGGCCAATGACCATACTAATTGGGCAAATGCTTTCATGGCACGAGGTTTATATGGTTGTCAACAATCGTCTCTTCTGTGCTGGTCTCTTCCTCATCATTACCATAAGCGGTTTTCACTTCGCCTGCTTCTATGCCATTTTCATTGAGGAACCTGCTGAATGCAGACTGGAACCCATGTGTAGCAAAAACTTTTGTTGCGCCTGTTGCTTTTACTGCATCCAATAAACCATTCCAATCGGCATGATCGCTTAATGCAAAACCTGCATCTGCATTCTTGCGGCGTACATTACCCCGTACCTGCATCCATCCGCTGCAAATGCCCGTTGCTGAAGGAGAAAACCTTTTCATCCATGGAGAGCTTTCTGCGCTTGAGGGTGCGATGATGATATTGCCCTGCATTAATTCTTTAGGTGTTTCGGGTGTAACTCTTGTTACCAAAGGCAACTCCCAGCCACTCTTTACCAATGTTTCATGAACATTGTATACGGCGCCGTGAGCAAAGATCGGTAAGCCTGTTAGATCTAACGCTTGTAAAATGCGTTGTGCTTTACCTAAGCTGTAAGCGATGAATACACTTGTTCTTTTGTTGGCATGATTTTCTCCGATCCATGCCTTCATATCACTGAATATTTCCGCCTGCTTTTTCCATTTATATATCGGTAGACCAAAAGTGGATTCGGTGATGAACACATTACATTTCACCGGTTCAAATGCGGTGCTGATACCATCGTCTTCTGTTTTATAATCACCGCTTACCACCCAAACCTCACCTTGATATTCCACTCTTACCTGTGCGGAACCAATGATATGCCCTGCAGGATATAATGATACGTTCACGCCATTGATGATCACTGTTTCTTTCCAGTCTACCGTTTGATAACTGTTATCACCAAGACGTAATTGCAATAAAGGTTTGGTAAAATGATGGCAGAGATAATGCCCATTACCCGGTCTTGCATGATCGCTATGTGCATGTGTGATGATGGCTTTTGATACGGGTTTCCAGGGATCGATATAAAAATCACCCTGTGCGCAATACAAGCCTTTATCAGTGAATTCAATTAATGGCATGTGAGGGAAAAGGCAAATGCCGTTCCAAACTGCCAGATAAAAAAAGAGAGAGGTCTCGTTCATACTTCTACAAGCCCAGTACTTTGCGTACACTCTTTATCTCCTTTTCTCTGCGGTTAGGATTAGATAGTAACAATATGACAGGTAGCCACGAAAATAATTATGGCTTCTCCAAACTAATTATCTTTGGATAAACCTCATCATCATGAAAAATATCCTGTTTTTCGTTTTATGTTTTGCAGCTCTAAACACATTTGCCCAGTTACAACCTGTGGGTTCTGGTGTATACCATTGGAATGATCTTGCAGTAAAAAAAGATAACCAGCGGGAAAGCCGGACGATACTGGAGGGTACTACAACTGAGTTTGATCTTTTTAAAGTACATGCTACCACTCAATACAAAGGCGCTGCTGCAAAACCAGCACATGCGCAACAGGATATCGAAGAACTGATCATCATCAAGGAAGGCACGATGAAATGTACGGTCGGTAATAAGACCGCTATTCTTGGCAAAGGAAGTGTGTTATTGATACCACCGCTTGAATCACAAAGACTGGAGAATGTTGGTGATGCCCCATTGACCTATTATGTATTCCAGTTTCGTTCGAAGAAGATGAATTTGGAAAGAAGTAAACAAGCCGGTGGTGTATTGCTGCTGAATTACGATTCATTGAAATATACAGAAGCCAATAGTAAAGGCTCGAGAAAATTCTTTGACAGGCCGACGGCGATGTGTGATAATTTTGAAATGCACATCACTTACCTCAAACAAAAAGGCCCAAGCCATGCACCACACCAGCATGTAGACACCGAAATTATTTTGGTGATAGATGGCGAGACGCAAATGGATATCGATGGTGAACATTACACTGCAGGAGCCGGTGATTTTTATATTGCAGAAAGCGGCAAACTACATGGCGTAGGAAACGCAGGAGACAAGCCGGCGAGTTATTATGCGTTTAAGTGGAGATGAATTTAATTTGATGATTAGCTAAATTTGGTGATTTGATGATTATAAGGTTTGCTGATTGCATTAAACGATTGTCTTCAATACACATAGACTTACAAGCTTCAAATCATCAAATCAATTCATCACCAAATCATCAAATCAATTCATCTTCAAATCATCAAATCAATTCATCTTCAAATCATCAAATTAATTGATCATCAAATCAAAACATCTTTCCAGCTATAACTTTATCATGCCCATAAATATCATCTGCAAAATGTAATTGATTGTTGTCATCTACCCATGCAGTATAATAGGTGATCAGTACGGGTAAAGGATCTTTTACTTTTACAAATTGTTCATTACCGCTGTTCATTGCAGATTCAATGGCTTCCGGTGTCCATTTGGGATCATCCTTTAACACATAGTTCGCCATTTTTACAGGATCGCTGAGCCTGATACAACCGTGGCTATAAGCTCTTTTATCTTTTGAGAAAAGTGATTTGGCCGGAGTATCATGAAAATAAATATTAAAACTGTTGGGGAATAAGAACTTTACCCTTCCCAATGAATTCTTTTCGCCAGGCAATTGCCTGATCACCGGAAGTCCGCCTTCATTACCCGTGATCTCCATATGCTGGTTCTCTAAATAGTTGGCATTACGCGCCATGGCAGGCATTATTTCTTTTTTTACAATACTGGGCGGCACATTCCAGTAAGGACTAAACACCACCTGGTTGAGGTTGCCGGTAAACATCATCGTATTATGACCTTCTTTTCCCACCACAACATTCATATCAAATACTTTTGTCTTGCCATCCTTAACATGTAAAATGAATTCGGGAATATTTACCACGATCAATTTGCCTTTAGGTTCGTCGATCATCCATTGCATTCTCCCCATATTGATCAATATCTGCTGCAATCTTTTTTCAGCAGGCACATTCATGTCTTTGATCTGTGCATCAGTCAATACGCTATTGGCTGTATAGCCATGCCTTGTTTGAAAATTACCAACAGCTGTCGCTAATGCATCATCAAATAACTGTGAAGTATCCCCGGCAGGAAGGTCGCCTGACAGCTGTAACCTTTTTTTCAACAGTGCTACTGCTGCCGAGGTCGTTCCTTTCTTTAATTGTTTTGCAGGCGTATTGATCGCGGGCCATCCACCATTCTTTACGATGGTATAATAAGTTTTCAATTGCTCCTTCAACGCTTTGTAAGCATCATTCACATCTGCATAATACTTATTGTCTTTATGCTTTTTATTTATCAAAGAATCGGAAAGCGTTACTGCATCTTCTTTCTTCCTGGGAACAAAGCGTTCCATTTCTTTACGTTTTAAATAACCTTCTTCAATATTATTCAAAGCGTATAAAATGAAATGTTGTGTGAGTTTGAATTCAGTATTGAGGTAAGTTTTATTCGAGGCGGAAACATTCAATGTATCTTCTTCAACTAAGTCATCCATTGTTTTTTGCAATGCTTTATCTTTTAACGAAGTGTCCTTACCATAAGTGACCTGGTAATTATGCAGGTTCCAGAATCCTCTTGCCTGTTCGGTCAAACCTGTTGAAAAGAACCAGGCGTATTGGTAATTCCTGGTATTATAAAAGCTGGTCATCCTGCGGGCTACTGAATCAGACAGTTTATTCTGCTCGATAAAATTCACCAATGCCGTACTGTCAAAGAAAAGATCACTATAGCTATTGGAAGCGTTGATGGTGATATCTCTTTTAGATACCTTTTTATCTTTCTCAGTTTTGTCGGAAGTGGAGGACCCAGTGGAAGTATTATTGTTGTTAGAATTACATGCGAGCAGGAAGCCACAGATAATGTAAGGCAGCAAGATTTTTTTCATACATAGTGAAATACAAATCCTGTGCCTCATTCATTTACAGCACTTTAGAGGCTTTTTGAATTGATTTGGTTGCCTTTTTTCCATTGAGCGGGGCGGAAAATGCACAAACCTCAAAAATTTTTCATGTATTTAGAACCGCTGCAGCATGGTGAAAGGACAGAATACACAACATGCATAGAAAGTAATTGTATGAGCCGTTGGCAAATCTGAATTATTCAACGGGGTGAAAATATTTTTTTAAAATACCTTCAAGTTTTTGGGCCGTTAATGGTTTGGTTTCAAAACCTGAGATATCGGGATTGGCATTTGCCATCATTACATCATCTGGATTTAACGAGGTGGTCAGCATCACCATTATAACTTCACTTTTATGATGAGGCGGCAGGGCGTCATATTTTTCAAGAAACTCCCAACCATTCATTGCAGGCATATTTATGTCAAGAAATATTAGTTCGGGCCTTGGCAAAGCTTTGGTTTCACTGTTGCATGCATCATTGCGTGTTAAAAAGTCGAGTGCCTTCTGACCACTTTGAGCAATTTCAATATGCGTTGCACATCCAACTTCTTCGATCAGCATTTTACTGATATAATTTGTAGGCTCATCATCGTCGATCAATAAGATACAATCCAGTTTGTTTTTCATCAGTTATTAATTTTGGGTAAGGTAAAATGAAAAGTTGTTCCGGCCCCATTGGCAGTGTCGATCCATATAGTTCCTCCATGAAGTTCTACGATCTTTTTACAATGTGCAAGACCGATACCTGATCCCTCGTATTCGTTACGCGTATGCAATCTTTGAAAAATGATGAAGACTCTCTCTTTATATTGTTCCTCAATTCCAATGCCGTTATCGCTTACGGAGATCTGCCATTTGTCGTGCCATTCGCAAACATTGATAGTAATATCCGGGGCGACTTCTTTTTTCCTGAACTTGATGGCATTTATAATAAGGTTCTGGAAAAGCAGTTTCAATTCAGTGGAATAGCCATTAAGAATCGGCAACCGGCCACAATGTATTTTAGCCCCGGTTTCTTTTATATTGATATCGAGGTCTGCAAGTACATACTGAACCAGTTTATTGCAATCTACTTCTTCCAATTCTCTTTTCCTGCCGATCCTGGAATAATCCAATAGGTCTTTTATCAGCACTTTCATTCTTTCTGAAGATTGCTCTATATAGGTCAGGTATGTATCGGCTTTGTCATCGAGTTTTCCCCGGTACTGCCTTTGCAATAATTCTACAAAGCTTGAAGTGGTACGTAATGGTTCCTGCATATCATGAGAAGCTACATAGGCGAATTGTTCCAGTTCTTTATTTTTTAATTCCAGTTCTTTGTTCTTTAAGGCAAGGTCAGCTTCTGATTGCAGTAATTCAGCTTCGGCTTTTTTTCTTGAAGTGATATCCCTTATAAAACCAATAAAACGGTATTGACTGTTGATAAACGCCGAAGAAATGCTTAAAGATATATCGAATTCTTCTTCATTCTTTTTAAGCGCTCTCACCTCTATCGTTTTATTCAATATGCGGGTTTCTCCTGTTTTTAAGAAACGTTTCATTCCCTGTTTATGGGCATCCCGGTATGTTTCGGGTATGATGAGATCAGACAATTGCCTGTTAATTGTTTCGGCTGCCGTCCATCCAAAAAGTTTTTCAGACTTATTATCCCATTTTACGATCCTGCCGTTTTCGTCAATAATAATCACGGCATCAAGCACGGCATCATAAATGGTTTGAATCTCCGTATGCACTTCATCCAATTTCTTTTTGCCCCAACTTAATTTATCCCGCATATTTATAAGAGACATGCTAAGTGTATCGTTTTTGCTCAATGGAACAAAATCCATATTAAAATTGTAGTTGCCTACTTCCTGGGCAAAATTAGCAGTGGCTTGCAGTTTTTCTGAAAGGTTATTAACCGATTCGATCATCTTCCCTATTTCGTTCTGCTTTGCTTTTTTATCGATCTTCTGTATGATGCCTTTACCAAGATCATTGATAATATATCTTATCTGGTTTACAGGGATGATAATTATATGCGTCATGTATAATGAAAGAAAAATACCCATGCAGATGATAACAACCGTAAGAATGGAAATCATTGTTGTTAACTGCGTGGTGGCCTTCTGAAGCGTAATGTTCCTGAATTCCCTGATCCGGGTTTCGGTTGATATAAAGTCGTCAATCATTGTCCACAATGCAGCAGTCCGTGGAAGCACTTCATCTTCCACTATTCGTTCGGCCTCTAACTTTAAAACGGGATCATCATAATCATCAAATGTTTTTAATAAAGACATGATTCTTTTCTCAAGCCCGAGAAGTTGTTCAAACCGGCTGAATATTACATTCATACTGTCTACGGTTGGCTGATCATTCCAATGCACTGACAAGGACTGCAACCGCTTTTTTAAGACCGGGTAATCGATGTCGTGTAATTTTTTTAAGGCATCTTTGTCTTCTTTACTTGATCGTAAGAAAACCCAGTTGGTGGTATACATTTTTGACTGTATCAATATATCCCCGAAATCCTTCAGCCCCTGGAGCGAAGGATCGGTAATAGCAGAAATGTGGTCCGCCTGTTTCCTGTTCTTATTTAAAGTAATGATGGTATAAACACCGCTTATAACAAACAGGATTACCAATAAAAAGAAGCTCAGGTATATCCTTCCTTTTATCGTAATATTCAGCCGGTTTATTATTTGCTTTATCATGATCAAAAATTAAAATTTACGCCAACGTTTATCCTGATAGGATCTTCTGGTTGCCCGTAAAAAAGATCTGTGTCTTTTTTAGTAAGATCCATATTGAAACCTACAGCCCTGTAATGCTGATTAAGTGCATTGGTAATGTTACTGAAGAATGCGATCTTTTTGGAAGGGTTATATCCCAGGGTAATATTTAATAAGGCATAACCGTCAATGACCTGGCGTTTAATGATATGTCCCAACGTGTCGCCATACCCCGGGAGGCTTTGCCTACCCATGACGGTCATACGCGGTGCAAAAGAAAATTTTCCTGCTTTTACATCTGTGCCTATCCTGAATATAAAAGGAGCGATAAAATCAAGCCTGGCATCTTTTTTTGTTTCAACAGATTCTTTATTACCATCTTCTACCCGGCCGCTTACAATACTTAAAGAAGCATAAGAGTTGAAATTGAGTTTTCCAATTGCCGTCTTCAGGTTAAGGTTCATACTACCCCCGTAATTCTGCTGTCTTGCATTATTGGTAAATACTTCTATGTAATCGACAGGTATCCCGTTGAAGCTATTATTATAAAGGTGAGTGGTTTCATTGTCGTCGGAAAATTTGTGAAGGCCTTTAAGAAAAGAATAATAAGCATTCAAGGTAACGTACAGGTTATAGTTAAAATAATGCTGCAGGCTTAATTCCGCATTGTAAGAATGAATGGGCTTAAGGCCTGGATTTGGCAGGTGAAGGAAATAAGAATGATAGGTACGGCCGGAATCCTGTGTATCAAATGAACCATATTGCGAATAACTATCGGAAGGCGAAGGTGCAAGAAAAGCACTGCCATACATCGCTTTGAAAGTTGTTTTTCTCGAAGGGCTATATACGAATCCCAACCGCGGGTTAAAGCTGTTGCCGTACCTTGAGTTAATATCATAGCGGATGCCTGCGGTCACGTGCAGCTTATCAACAGGAACATACTGCATTTGAAAATAGGAGCCGGCATTATGGTACCGGATAAAATAGAATTGTGCCGGTAATCCACCCGGACGGTAAAACGCATTAGTACCTAAATATGAGCCATGAATATGGTCATTCTTATCTACAGGAGCATCAAGGTCAGTGCTTTGCGGCACTGCATTATAATTTTCATAACCCGCGCCTATAGAAAAGTTCAATTTACCAGATGCCTTGTAATCCAGTTGTTCTTCAGCTTTCACCATCGAACAGGTGGAATATTTATAAGCTGGTTCCATAGATGTATACAAATTCCTGTAATTGGAATGGGGATCCATATCATACTCGCTGGCCGACAGGAGTGTCATGATATTTGTTCTCTTTAAACTCTTTTTATACGAAGCATTGGCCACCGTTACGGACTGTCCCATAAATGCTTCTTTATTATAAAGCGCATTGCTGGTGTTACTACCAAAAGCCGTAGGTATCCTTGTATAGTTCCGGAAAACAGAAAAAGTAAAAGCAGGTGTGTGCAGCGCCGCATAAATATTATATGCGGACATAGGGGCTTCATAACCGGAGTGTGTGGGTGCAGATGGTGTTACCGGGCCATAGATAGTGTGAAACAAGCCGTTTGTATTGGAAGTCACATCCAGTAAACTGTCTGCTTTGTATAGCTTACTGTAATCCACACCATGGTCATAAGCATATTGACCCGACAGGATTAAGTGCATCTTATCGTTAACTTTCTTTGTCATGAAGACTGATGTATTGGTATAGCCACCGCTTCCAACTGCAGTAGAAGCCTCCAGGCTAAAGTCTTTTTTTTCCGGTGTTTTTGTAATGATATTAATAACTCCGGTGACTGCATTTGCACCGTATAATGCCGAAGCCGGACCATATACTATTTCCACCTGTTCGGCAATATTAACTGGGTAATTTTCCATTACCGGCATGGCTTCGCCGGAAGGCGACGATATAGTAATGCCGTCCATGAGTATCACCATTTTTTCAGATCCCTGTGTGCCGCGTACCGTAATGCTGTTTCTTATTCCCGAATAAATCTTATCATCCACTTTTATGTCGGGCAGGTCATACAACAGGTCAAGAAGCGATTGATACCCTCTCATCCTTATTTGTTCTTTCGGTATAACAATCACCGTTGCAGGTGCTAATCCTAGCTCCTGCAGGGTTTTACTGGCTGTTGTAACTTTTACATTCAGCAGGTCTTTAAGGGTAAGTGATTCCAGCATCGCAGTATCAGCCTGGGCATGTACATGTGTAACGCCTGCTATTACCAGCGCAGCAGTGGCGAACCATTTTAGAAAAAAATTTGTTGTTTTTACAGGGTGGTCTTTTTTCATAGCGTTAATTGATGATGGTACCAAGTTGCAGTAACTCTGCGGCTATCTGCATGTTTCGTTTTTCAATATTTGATTTACTGATTTCAAGACTAAGATGCTGGTCCGATAATAGAAAATTGATACCGGAATACCTTGATCCTACACTCGATTCTGAAACGATTAATACAGGTGCATTTCCTGTTTTTGCGGCAATCTTTTTAATGGCCATACTTTCTGAATTGCTTATATATAATATCTGAGAGTCAAAATTGGCTGACCTACTGCTGTATTTTTTGATAACAATCCGCTGATCACCCACTTTTTTCGTGTTTACAAAACTTTTTAATTCATCATACAGCGGCGTTTCCCCAACCACACCTATCACAAAATCGTTGCTGTTATTTTGCGGCCATTGGATATATTTTGTAAACCTGTAAATGATATTCGCATGTATAGCATAGTTTACCTGCTGTTGTGCAAAAGCGGGCATTATATTAATAACCAGCAAAAGCGATATTATAAAGTAGGAACGCCGCAGGCTTTTTGGGGTAGTACAATTGGGGGCAATATTTCTGTTGTTAATGAACAAACCGGTAATGGTTACTTATTTATTTTTATTGGTTACGCCACTTGTTTTATAAGATGTTGCGGCTTCTGTAATTCCACTGTTAAAATGCAGCCCTTGCCTGGTTGAGAAATGATATCCACCTTGCCGTTGAATAACACTGCGCGGCTGTTCATATTAATAAAACCTATTCCATTACTATGGAGATGAGTATCAAATCCAACACCATCATCCTTAATAGTAACGGTAAGTTGTTCAGGATGCTCCGTTATACGTATAGCTACGGTGGATGCATGTGCATGTTTTAATACATTATTGACCTGCTCCTGTACAATACGGTATATAGATAGTTTCAGAGGCTCTGGCAGGCCACGCTCATCAGACATTTGTATATCAGAAGAGATGTTTATCCGGGTAGTTTCCCGGATATTCTGGATCATATCGTTAATGGCTGTTGCCAAACCTGATTGGGAAAAAACCGGGGTAATGAGCTGTTTTGAAAGTTTCCTGATCTCGTCCATGGCTATACCGAGGAATTGCTGACTTTTAATAACAAATTCTTTCTTTTTAGCCAGGTCGGTGAGCGCAGTGCTCAAAAATAATTTCGCAGTAGCCAGCACCTGGTTGATATTATCATGCAATTCTTCGCCAAGGTATTTTCGTTCTTCTTCCTGTGCACTTAATACCGCGTCAGTGATCTGCTGTTCTTTCACCCGCTGCTGTTCTGATAATTCCTTTTCCAAACGGATTTTTTCCGTAACATCATTGATCTGGGCCTGCATGGCAGTTCTTCCCATATAATTGATCTCATAAAAAGTAACTTCTACAAGTAAGCTGTCGCCATTCTTCTTCTTATGTTTCAATATATTTCCTGCCTGTTTTTCGGTATTCCTGTACCATGCCGGAGATTCCATAAGCGTTTTTATATCTTCTTTGATACGGATATCTTTAACGGTAAGTTTAAGAAACTCCTCCCGTTCATATCCATAGGTATCAATAGCTGCGTCATTGACCTCAAGGAATTCAAGTGTATTACAATCATATATCCACGCAGGAAAGGGATTTTTATAGAACATCTGGCGGTATTTTTCCTCCGATGCAATTATCCTCTTTTCTACTGATTTCCTCTCAATACTATATTGAATGGATTTAATCAATATGTCAGATTTAAATTCTCCTTTTATAAGATAATCCTGGGCCCCTTCCTTCAAAGTTTGTATGGCGATATCGGAATCGGACAAACCGGTCAGAATGATGACGGGTATATTTTTGGTAAGTTGTTTAATTTTAAGAAAGCTCTCGATTCCTAGGCTGTCAGGAAGTGAAAGATCAACCAACGCCAGGTCGATGTCACAGGTATGCAACATATGTATTGCCTCGGTGGTTCTGTCAGCAGTATATATTTTTACAACTCCGCTAAGAGAATCATGCAACATTTCACTGATCAAAAAAACATCTCCAGGATTATCTTCTACCAGTAAAATATTAAGCAACCCGGTATTAAGGGATAAGGAATGGTTCATAAGGGTTTATGTTAGGGTAATCCGGCTACAAATGTAAAATAACCGCTACGCTGCAACGTCAACGCAGCAATAAAAAAAATGTAGACGTTTATTTACCAGCCTGTCGTACATATGAAACCAAGTGTAGTTGTCATCTAAAAAATACGCTATTTACTATCCGGAAAAACGGCGATGGTGTCGTTCAGCTAAATTTAAAAAATGACAGTTTAAATAACTTAAGTATCTTAACAATCATAAATCAAACGATCTGTTTTCATAAAAATACTGCCAATGAAAAAGCAATTTTGTTTCAGCTACTTTGTATTGAGTATATATGCTGCGTGCATTTGTCTCCCCGGTTTTGGACAAACGATTGAAACCAATATAAAATCAAGCAATAATATCGATATGGGGCGATTATCACGTATTGATGAGTTGGTAAACAGTTATATCAATAAAAATTGGTTGACTGGTGTCGTAACGCTGGTCATAAAAGATAACCAAATCGTACAATACAAAGGTTACGGCGTGGCAGATATCGATAGCAAAAAGCCGATGGCAAACAATACTATCTTTCGTATCATGAGCCAGACAAAAGCTATTACCAGCGCGGGCATTTTAATTTTGTATGAACAGGGCAAATTGTTGCTGGATGAACCCATTGCGGATTTTATTCCTGCTTTTAAAAATCCGGTGGTGCTGGATAAATTCACTAAAGGGGATACCACTTATACCACGGTGCCTGCTAAAAGAGATATCACTTTCCGCGACCTGTTAACGCATACTTCAGGCATTGATTATGCCGCAATCGGTTCACCCGATATGCAGGCTATTTATGCAAAAGCCGGTGTACCGTCTGGACTTGGTTATTTTAATGCCAACCTTTTGGAAAAGATGAATGTGCTGGCCAAATTGCCCTTAAAGAACCAGCCCGGAGAAAAATTCTTATATGGTCTGAATACCGACCTGTTGGGTTGTTTAATAGAAGTGATCAGCGGCACCACCCTCGATGCCTTTTTAAAGAAAAATATTTTTGAACCGCTGGGTATGAATGATACTTATTTCAATGTACCTGCGTCAAAAGCCGGTCGTATGGCGGGCGTGTTCACAGAGGATGCGCAACATAATGTGATCAAGTGGTCGCACGAATTCCGAAATATCGATCCCGATTATCCCATGATGGACAAGCATTATTTTTCCGGCGGTGCGGGACTTTCTTCTACTGCGTTGGATTACGGTATCTTTTTGCAGATGTTGTTGAATGGTGGAAAATACAACGGGCATCAAATATTAGCGCCGCGAACAGTGCAGATGATGACGAGCGGCCAGCTGGATTTTACCATTGGCGCCAATGGGGATAATTTTGGCTTGGGTTTCGAGATCACATCGGCTAAAGCAGCAGCACGCATGCCGCGTAATGAAGGCAGCTTTGCCTGGGGAGGTTATTACGGTACTACTTATTGGGCCGATCCTAAAGCGCATTTGATCTGTTTGATCATGACACAGCAAACACCGAACAGCCATGGTAATTTAGCGCAGAAGTTTGAATCGATAGTTTATGGAAGTATTAAGTAGCAGTAGAAAAATATTTTTTAATTGGGTTGATGCTGATAACAATAACCATTTGCAATACTGGTCATATGCTTACATCTTGAACTACTCTTTGTAAATCCTTTGCATTGAACAGTTAAATTTTGACCTTGCGCTTTATGGGGAGTAACTCCTGCGGCATAAATATTTGCCGGAGTGTATATTTTACACGGCTCTAATCCCAGTTCTCTTGCTTTGCTTACGGTTATCTCTTCTGATACATTTTTAACCATGCTGCAGGTAGCAACATGATATTTTTTTCCCGATGGAGTTTTAAAAACTGTCTGAGCTTTTGTTGATAGCGGAAATAATAAAATCAATAACAGTTTTAGCATGATAGATTTTTTTAAACAACTATATTTTTACCGCAACGCATTATAAAAATCATTCCACTTCTTCGCTCCCACACCATCATTATTGAATTTATATATCTCGTATAGATAAGCTACAATATTCTTGTATTGCTGTTTGTCTGCATTAGAAAGATCTTTCTTTACTGAATATATCGCCACAGCTTTTTCATAAGGCTCCCGGGCGCTATTGAATGCAATGGTATATTGTTTGGTCAATTCTTCTTTATTGGTTGTAGTGACCATGGCCTCCTGTATGTTGATGGCCTTTTGAATGAAATAATTACCGATGTATAACAAAGGCAAAGTGCTATTGGGATTGGCGGTTGCCGACTTATTGAATGCAGTGATCATTTTTGTTTCCCATTGCGCTGCAGTACCGGTTGGTATGGTATGTGTCGTTTTCAAAGTATCAAACATCATCTCTCCCAATACCTGGTTGGCTTTTCCATTGTCAGGATCTGCAGCGAGCAGTTCCTCCAGCGCCGCGATCTTTTTATTCCAATCGGTTTCAAGGCCTGCAGCAAAATCAACCTTGTCGTAATTAAAATATTCAGATTTAGGGTAGACCGTTTTACCAAGCGCTTTGTATTTTTCAAAACCAGCCATATCTTTTTTTGTAAAATAATAAGTGACAAGGAAGCGGTACACGGTCTCAAAACCTTCCCCGGAAATTTTTGCATCAGCAAGCCGGCCGTAGTATTTTGCTGCTTCATCTTTTGCACCGGCATTCTCCGCCACAATGCCTGCAAGGATCAGGGCATTGGTATCAATGCTAACGCCAAGGAGTTTTTTATTGATCAGCAGATCGGAGTATTCTATTACTTTTTTAAATGTCTGCAAACCTGCATTCCAGTTCTTATCCTGGTATTCCTTGTATCCCGAGGTATATAATCCCGAATAAAGATTGATCACAGCATTTTGATACACAGCATCGTTCAACAATGGTAATGATGGATCTTTCATTTTAAATTCGGTGAAAGCCATATCCGCTGTTTTCAATAACGCTTCTTCGGTGGCGCTGCCTTTTATGGCCGGATCTGTTGCCAGGCCTGCGTATATACTCGCTTTCAAAAGATAAGCTTCGGGCTTTGCAGTGAATTGAGCGTTTTTTGCAGCGCTGTCGAATTTTTCTTTGGCTGATTTGTATTGTTGCAACGCAACGATATTTTTTATCGATGCATAATCCTGTGCATGAGCAAGGCAGGCAAAAAAAATGGCAATTGAAAAAAGAAAATATCTTTTCATGATGTTGTGATTGAAGAAGCTATCAAACACAATGTACGGTTATTTATAGTTCAGCGGATACCCTGTGTGGGGTATTTGTATTTTTGTAGGGTTAAGTGTTTGCTGCGGGTAATTCGATGACATGCTGAGTTTTAGCATAGCATTGTTACTAACTATTTTTGTAGAAGCAGCCTCCTGGTTTTCTATTTTCTTTTTTGCTTGTTCAAAAAGGAAACAAAAAAGACCCCGTCTAAGGATTACATCCCCTTTGCCGGTTGGTTCCCTGATTTGGCTTTTGTACTACTTTGACTTCAACATTTATAAATTGAGATTGTATCCGAAATAAAGCAAGACTTTTCAAATCAAACTAAACGCCTTAAAGAACAAAAGTTGCGAATTAAAATGGCATTATCCATTATTAATTATCAATTATTAATTATCCATTCCCCACTCTCTCCATCTCATCCCCCGCACTGCCACTGCTGCGTTTGATGGTTTTATAGGCTTTTCCAAAACGATAAATGAAGGAAAGGCTGATCACGCGGCTGTCGCGGCGCAGGATAAAATATTCGGTGGCCTTGGGAAATTGTGTGAGACCTTCCATCGCATTAGTATAGAGAATATCCCTTACACTTAATTTTAAAGTACCTTTCTTTTTTAATACCGGCCGGCTGGCACCAAAGGATAATTGTCCCGTTGGATATAATTGCTCCTGCAAGTCGTTACGGGCCCGCGTAGTATAAAAACCACTGATCTCACCGGTATATATTTTGGCAAAGCTGAACTGGTTGCTCATGTTGATGTTGAGCTGGTTGATATCGCTTTTAAAATTCGCATCTCCTGCAAATCCTTTCAGCTCTTTATGATTGTACAATGCCTGCAAACTAAAATTCCACCATTTAGTCGGTGCCAATACAATGGTACTGCTCAATCCAACATTATGAGCACGGCCCACATTTCCCTGCGAATAATATAAGAAACCGCCAAGCGTATCAAATATCTGGGAGAAATAATTCTTTACAATACTATAAGAAAGTGTTGTCGTTAACCAATTTTTGTATTGATGGCTTACTTCCATGTTCCAACTGTATTGCGGAACGATATAAGGGTTCCCGTTTTGATACGTGTATTTATTGATGATAAAAGTAAAAGGGTTCAGTGTTTGAAAAGCCGGGCGGTCGATCCTTTTGCCTGCGGTGAAGGTAAAGGCGTTGGAAGAATCCGCCTGGTAAGTAATAAAACCACTGGGGAATAAACCACTATAATTCCTGCTGAATGCAGAATCTTTTTGTTGAATATTACCTAATTGATGGGCATCATAACTGGTGGCTTCGTAACGCAATCCCGCCTGCAGGCTGATGCGTTTATATTTTGTTTGCAGACTACTGTACACTGCATTGATATTCTCTTTGTAAATAAAATGGTTGCTCTTGCCATAATCTTCGCTCCAGGTACTGCCATTAAAATTTTGATAAGAGGCAATATTATCGGTGCTGATATGCGATGATTTAAATCCCGTTAATAAAGTACCGTTCTTTCCAAACCGTAATGTATGATCTGCTTTTGCAGAACCAATTCTTAAAGTTGTAGGGATATTACCTCTTGATGCTTCATTATAACCGCCGGGCGCCTGCAAATGATTATTGAATTCCTGGTAACTGCTGATATCATAGGTCAACCCATCAAGGTCAACAGCAAGATCCTGTTGCTTGTTGATGCTGTGCCGAAGGTTGAGATTAATCAAACCATTTTTAAAATGATTGTCGCTGTTGGTGCCCGTAAATACAGAAGAATCCACAGTGCCTGCTGCATTCAGCCATTTAGCACTGGCATCACCTGTTCCCACGCGATGCACTTTTGTTCCGCCAAGCACTATTCCGATGGTTGTTTTTGGGGTTACATAATAATCGATGCCTGTCTTGATTGTATTATTGAACACCCTGCCGGCAAAATAAGTGGGCTGATCCAGTATGGCACTGTCTTTACCATTCTTGTCATAGTACGTACGCAAGGCATAAATATCAGTAAGGTATTTATTAAAGTTCATGCTGTAATTAAAGAACATATTGAATTTACCATTGCGATAGTTCAGTATAAGACTGTTATTATTTTTTGGATACACACCCTGTGTTAGAGCTGTTGTAAAAGTTCCATTAAAGCCTTTGATGGTATTTTTCTTTGTCTTGATATTGATGATACCTGCATTACCGCTGGCATCATACTTAGCGGGAGGATTGGGCATCAGCTCAATTTGATCTACCTGTGAGGAACTCATGCTGCTGAGTAAATTATTAAGATCTGTTCCTGACAGGTACGTGGGTTTATCGTCGATCATCACCAGGACACCGGCTTTGCCCTGCATGGAGATGCCGCCGTTCTTATCTACCATAACACCGGGAGATTTTTCCAATACCTCCAGCACGGTTGAACCGGTATTGGTTACAGCGGCTTCCACATTCACGATCGTCTTACCTTCTTTATGTTGTATCATAGGGCGCTTCGACACCACGCTTACCGATTGTAATGTGGTGCTGCCTTTTTGTAAATTCACTGTCGTACTGTTCACAGCAGGGAAATCAAATATAGTAGTGGTCAGTGTTTTGTAGCCCGTATGACTGATAGTGAAATTATATTTACCTGCATTCGGTAATTCAAAAATGGCGTTGCCTTTGACATCGCTTATTGCAGCTTTGATGAGTTTATTATTGCTTAACAACTGCACGGTGGTATTGGCAAGCGGCTGTGCACTTTCGTTGAGCACGGTTACGGTAAAATGGGTTGTTGATTGCTGGGCACGAAGGTTGATCACAAAAAGCATCAACGCGATTAGGGAAATAATCTTTTTCATTGCGGCGAAGATAAGTGGCCGGCGTTTTTTTTGAGGATGGTTTTTGTTTAACGGTTGTGAGTGAGGATAGAATTGGCGTTTTTTTACATTGAACAATTGGCAATAACACAATAATTTTCACGCAAAGCCGCAAAGTGATGTCTTTGTATCACTCTTAACTTCTTTGCGTCGTGCTTATTGCCATCCGCTTTTCAAGCAAATACATTAAGGAGCGAAGTCGCAAAGTGAGGTATCTTGTCTTACTCTTGGCGCCTTAGCTTTTTTGCGTCTTTGCGTGCTTATTCCCGTTCGCTTAATTTGATCAATGCATCCAGATTAACGGACAGCTCATTGCAAATTTCAATATTTGCAGGAAATTCACCTGACATTTATTCATAACCAGTAACTGTTTTTTTCAACCAGGAAAAGGAATTGTCTGTTGTTTACTGGCTGATTTATTGAACCGGAAATTCAATAGATACGCGGCAACCTTTGTTGATCTCACTATCGATTAACACTTTCCCTTTATAGGCTTCGGCCCGTTGAATAATATTGGCGAGGCCCATTCCACTTATTTTTTGAGAGGGATCAAACCCTACCCCGTTATCTTTAACTGCTATCAATACAGTTCCATCGTTTTGAACTGCTGATATACTGGCCTTCTTTGCATGTGCATATTTAATGATATTGTTGCAGAGTTCCTGTATAATGCGGTAAATATTCGTTTTAAAGCTTTCATCTAATGTAGCATCGTTGATACGGATATCAAACACCGGAACTACATCGGCAAGCTTCAGTACCGCGCCAAGTTGTTCGATAACGTTTTTCAACGTTAGATCTTTAAGGGGAGGTGGAATGAACAAAGATGACAGCTTACGGATTTCACCGACAGCAGTGGTAACAATATGTTTTGCCGTTTCGAGCAACTCCTTATCTCTTTCTGACGTAGTTACTATTCTTTTCAGGTACATGGAGGAAGCCACCAGTAACTGATTTACATTATCGTGCAGCTCTCTGCCAATTTCCCCTTTGCTTTTCTCTTCTGCTTTAATAGATGCCCTTGTAATTTCCATTTGCCTGTTGGCCTTTGATCTTTGCAATTCCTGCTCCACCTTTATTTTTTCGGTAATGTCTGTTATTGTGATCAGAAAAGCTTCTTTATTTTTGTACTGGATAGCTGTTATTGCAGGTTCAACAATTATTATATCTCCATTCTTTTTTTTGTGTAACCGTGCTTCCCCGTTATTTTCCACTAATTGTTCGCGTAATAGATTGTGCTGTTCAGGTACACGTATATCATAGGCTGTAAGTTTAAGGAATTCTTCTCTTGAATATCCATACAGCTTTGTTGCAGTTTCATTAACTTCCACGAAACGGTAATCTGATTTTTCCATTATTCCTATTGCGAAAGGGCTGTTATTAAAAAGGCTCCTATACAGGTATTCCGATTCTTTGAGTATATCATCAATTCTTTTCTTTTCTGTTATATCCTGAACAGTTCCTACTGCGCTGATAAGTGAAGCTGACGGATCAAACTCAAAACGGGCATTTTCCCGTACCCATTTTTCGCCACTGCCGGTATTAATACGATGTACTGCTTCATACGACCCTTTTGCAAGAGCTTCTCTCCATTTTTGATCCACCATCTGCCTGTCATTGGGATGTACCGCATCCAGGAATTTTTCGTAGGTCATTTTGGTATGAGGCGGTATTTCAAAAATCCGGTAAGTTTCGTCTGACCATTCAAGTAAATCACCCGCAACATTGAGGTACCAGCTACCGGTCTTCGCTACTTCCTGGGCATCTTTCAGCTGCTGCTTTCTTTTGAGGAGCGCGTTTTGATAGAGTAATAATTTTTCTTCATTTTCTTTTTGAACCGTGATAAGATTCCGGATGGAGAGGTATTGAATTATAGCGTTATTGTGGTCCCGAACGGGGGCAATGACAGTATCTACCCAGTAATAGGTGCCATCTTTTGCCCTATTCTTTATTTCGCCCCTCCACTGAAGACCTTTCGACAGTGTAAACCACATTTCTTTAAAGAATGATGACGGATGATAACCACTGTTGATGATGCGGTGGGTTTTACCTAACAATTCAGCGGCAGTATATTTTGATATCTGGGTAAATTTTTCGTTTACAAAAATTATTTTGCCCTGCAGATCAGTAATAGAAACGATTGCCGCTTCATTTACAGCCGACTCGTAGGCATTCAGCATACGCAACAATTGAATATAATTTTTTCTCGAAGACAATTCGGCCATATCGCTGGTAATATTTTAATAGTTTGTAATAAAAATAATTTTACCAGGCCATATTTTGGCTGACCAATATCAATAAAAAATATGAGTTTCCTCAGCAAATTTGCCGGGGTTTAGCTGTATTAACCGCTGTAAATTTTTCGTGGTTAGTTAAAATCAGAAGTGAGAATCAGTATTTCTTATAAAACTACACATGAATGAATGTTCAATATTCAATGCTCAACGATCAATACGCAAGGGTAACAATGAAGTAATCGTCAATTTAATACATTCTTCCCCGGCGCATACTTCTGCTGCCATGCAGGATATTTATCCAGTATCTTTTGCGGCTCATACGTATACCAGCTGTATCCATCCCTTCTTTCCCTATCCACTTCTGCAAGGGAATACACTACTTTACTATCGCGGTTACAGAATAAAGGGCGGTGTGTTTTCAATTCGTAATAACGGGTCCATATGGCCGGCGCATTAGCATCTTCAACCACTCGCCTGTCGCTTTTGGAAATGCGGAACGGCGTGACCATTTCCGGTGCTGCAAAAGTTTCTATCCTTATACCTTTGATCTTTGATTCGTTAAACCAGGCAACAGCGTTTTGTACCGCATCCACAACAGCGGGTGAAGGATCTTTAATACTCATCAGCAATTGTACCACTGCTGCACTTTCTCCATTGCAAATGCTTGGCGGTTCAAATTTTCTTGCCCATGCCGGTTGCAAAGTCACTTCATCGTGCTGCTGGCACCAGGCGGTTGGTTTGCCATTATCATTGATCTGCGTTTTTAAAATGCAGTCCAAACCTTTATCATAAGCCTGCTGCAACTGTTTTTTTAGTTTGGCATCTACAAAAGCATATTCGGGTTTGCCTTCATTGATATCTCTTAACAATAACATGATGCCGCTGTACGCATCATCATTGAACGTGATGTGGCTGCTGTAATTCTTTTTTTCGAGCGGATAATATTGTGGCCATCCGCCATTGCTGTATTGAGCATCTAAAATAAAATGCAAGCCTTTTATGGCAGCCTTGGTATAATTTTCATTTTTATAAAAACTATTGGCTTTGGCAAGATAACTGATCTGTGCGTAAGTGGTTCGGTTATCAAAAGTGGTATTGAGTGTGTGCTTTGTTTTTGTAAGACTGTCTTTCTGCTCCGGTGTTAATATCGCTTCCATATCATAATTCTTTGGCCAGCCGCCATTATCTTTTTGATAGAGTAAAATATTATCTGCAATGGCTGTTACATCAGTTGCTGCATAACGCGGGTGCCCCGGCCTTGGTAAGATCACCGTGCCTTTATCGGGAATAGCATACCAATGATTAGCCGCATCATTGAAGATGCCCAGGTCGATGCTGGGCTGTTGTGCAAAAGCAATAGCGCTGCTTAATAATAACCATCCTGTAATAATACCCCGCATACTATTTTAATTGAATCATAAATATACGCCGGGTATTATTATTAAAACATTTCTACATTTCGCTTAACAATTTATTTGTAAAACTATTTAGGATAAGCGGCGATTACCGTAAGAAGAATTACATCTTTATATCCTTCCCTGTAATAATAGGAAAGCTCGATGGTAGTAGTTGCATTGAGCACCAATTGCAGGTAATTGATATCATTATATTTAAAGCTTGTCTTTGCATTGGGATACAATGCCCTTAGTTCATCACTTATAGCGTTGTATCTTTTTCTCAATCTTCCCTGTAACCCTGCTTTTGGTTCCTCATCAATATAACTTTGCCAGTAATAATAATTGGCCTGGCTGTTCTTTAAAAAATCATTTACAAAAGTTTCGGTAGTACCCGGCAATTCTATACTGGTACGATAGATATCTCCGCTATAACGTCTGCTATGCGTTCTTCTGCCCCGCGTTTCACTAAAATGTTTGGAAGGATCATTGGCGCTGGCTACCACTTTTGACAATACATCTCCGAGGTTACGTATCACTTCATCAGGTTCATTGGCTTTTACATTTTTTATGGTGCGCTCAACAGTCTGTTGCAGGTCCACGCTTTTGATACGATAGGCAAATGCAGCTGCCTGCTGTAATAGTTGCCGGTTGGTTAACCCATTGGTGATCGCATTTACATAAAAGATGGATGCCTTGCCCTGGTCGCCTGCTGAATCAAGATACATAGCTGCTTTGGCGAGCATATTCGCCCTGTAATCATATTCGGTATGTAAAAGTAATTGTGCCAGCGTATCTGCAAACTGCTGACAAGTGGTATAATAATTTTCTTTGATCAGCCTTTGATAAGCCGTATCCAGCCTGCTGCAATATTTTAATCCTGATAACGTCAGGTCGATATAAGAAGTGCCGCGCTGTCCCTGGTTCCTGCTCGTCTCCCAAAGTTTGCTGGCAGCAATATATTTATACCAGGGGGTTGTGTAAGGAAATGCAAGTGACATTTGCATGAACTTTACAGCCTCACCGTATTTCCTGATATTGGTGCTTATCTCTCCCATCCCGGTATAATATTCCGCCAATGTGGGTGCAAAATCGGGATAGGTTACTGCATAGTTCTTGTTATCGTACCGGTACTTCAATGGAAATTGCGTGGAATCTGCAAAGAAAGTATAATCATTTTCTATTTTCTTCAACACATCATAGGCATCATAATTCTGTCCCTTCATACCCATCGTAAACCCGATCTCATATTGCAAATTAGCGGTGAAATAACGGGCTACTTTTTGTTGCTGCGCTGTACCAGATGTTAACGCTCCTGCAAGTAAGGGCGCTCCTTTTGCGGCAAAGTCTTTCAGTTTATCAATATCAGCTGCAGTAACAGACCGCGGCTGCAGGCTTTCCTCAAAATTCCTCATTTCATTGTAAAAGCGCACGCCTTTTTCAATGTTCTCATCAATGGTTTGAGCTGATGCTGAAAAGGCAAGACAGCTCATGAAAAGGCTGGATAAAAAAATACGTAACATAACATTTTATTTTGCCACAAAATAGTAGTGAGCATTGTTTTTTGTAATACCCTTGAATGGGTATTTACCTGCCGCCTGATTGCTTAATTGCTATATTGTTCTTAAACAATGCAACAATTAAACAATTTAACCATTCAACAATATCCTGCATAGCTATTCTTTATTAATCAATATATTTGGTTATTAAACTATAATGATGAGAAGATCAATAACCAGCTTCCTTTTATTAGCCGCATGTTTTACTGTCCATGCACAATCTAAATTAACTGTTGAAAAAATAATGCGTGATCCTAAATGGATGGGTACTTCGCCTTCTAATTTGCAATGGAGCAATGACGGGCAATATCTTTATTTTAGCTGGAATCCGGATAAGCTGCTTAGTGATTCGCTGTATTATATTTCCCTCAATAATAAAACGCCTCAAAAGGCAAGTCCGCAACAGGTGCAGGACCTTAACAGTACCGGTAATTTCGTTTATAATCTTTCCCGTACCGCTTATGTGTTCAGCAAGGATGGGGATGTTTTTTATACAGATGTAAAGAGCGGTAAGACAAAACGCATCACGCAAACCACCGATGCAGAGAGCAACCCGCAGTTCTCTTTCAATGAAACAAAGATCGTGTACAACCGCAGCGCCAACCTGTACGCATGGGATATTGCAAGCGGGGAAACTTTGCAGCTCACCAATCTTAAAAGCGGCGATCCTGTTCCCGTAAATAATTTTTCCGGAAGGAATACTACCAATAATCCTCCGAGAGGAAATCGTGAAGTCAATGCCGGTAATCAACAGGAAGAATGGCTGAAGAATGATCAACTGCAATATTTTGAAGTATTGCGTGCAAGAAAAGAATTGCGTGAGAAGGGTGATGCTTATAATAAGGCGTTGCCCAAACCAAAAGAATTGCGCTCCATCAATATCGAAGACAAAGCGTTGCAGGGATTGAGCATTAGTCCTGATGGCCGCTTTATCAGCTATCGCTTATTCAAACCTGCAACTACCAATAAAACAACCATCGTTCCCAGCTACGTAACCGAATCTGGTTTTACAACCGATATCAATGGCCGTACCAAAGTGGGTGCTGCACAGGGTAGTTCAGATTTTTTCATTTATGACCGTAACAGGGACACTGTTATTGCTGTTAAAACAGATTCTATTCCGGGTATCAAGGACCTGCCGGATTATGTGAAAGATTATCCCAAACAATTGGAACAAAAGACAAAGAGTAACAGCAACAGGCCGGTAACATTTGCATCATTATCATGGTCGCCTAAGGGAACGTATGCAGTGGCTGATATCCGTTCTTTAGATAATAAAGACCGTTGGTTGTTATTATGGGATACAGCCAGCAATAAATTGCAGTTATTGGATCGCCAGCGTGATGAAGCATGGATCGGTGGTCCGGGTATTGGTTTCGGCCGCAATACCGGTTGGGTGGATGAAAATACATTGTGGTTTCAATCAGAAGCATCAGGTTATTCGCATCTGTATACCATCAACGTAGTTACTAAAGAAAGAAAAGCATTGACGAGCGGGAAATATGAAGTACAACAAACGCAATTAAGTAAGGATAAAAAATATTTCTTTATTATAACCAATGAAATACATCCAGGTGAACAACAGTATTACCGCTTACCTGTAACGGGTGGAAAAGCAGAACGCATCACTATGATGGCCGGTGCTAACCAGGTAACAGTTTCTCCTGATGAAAAATATATTGGCATCTTATACTCTTCTTCTAACAAACCCTGGGAGTTGTATTTGCAGGAAAATAAACCCGGAACAAAAGCAGAACAGCTTACGAATAAAGCGCAGAGTGAAGAATTCAAATCCTATGCATTTCGTGAACCGGAAGTGATCACGTTTCCCGCGGCTGACGGTCAAATGGTATATGCAAGAATATACAAACCTGCGCATCCCCATCCCAATAAACCTGCGGTGCTTTTTGTACATGGCGCCGGTTATTTGCAGAATGCACATAAATGGTGGAGCAGTTATTTCAGGGAATATATGTTCAACAATATGCTTGCCGATGATGGGTATTATGTGATGGATATCGATTATCGTGGCAGCGCCGGTTATGGAAGAGATTGGCGCACGGGTATCTATCGGCACATGGGAGGAAAAGACCTGAGCGATCATGTGGATGCAGTGAATTATTTAGTAAAAAATTATGGCGTTAACCCGCAGCATATTGGTTTGTATGGCGGATCTTATGGAGGATTCATTACATTGATGGCAATGTTCACTGAGCCGAATGTTTTTGCAGCCGGTGCAGCATTGCGGCCTGTAACGGATTGGGCGAATTATAACCATGGTTATACCGCCAATATCCTCAATGAACCTTATAATGATAGTCTCGCTTACCGCAGAAGTTCACCTTATTATTTTGCAGCAGGACTGAAAGGCCATTTATTGATCTGCCATGGTATGATGGATGTGAATGTACATTTCCAGGATGCGGTAAAATTATCACAGCGTTTGATAGAACTGGGAAAAGATAATTGGGAACTGGCGCCATACCCAATGGAAGATCATGGATTTGTTGAGCCCAGCAGTTGGACGGATGAATATAAACGGATCTTTAAATTATTTGAAACGGAATTGAAAAAATAGTCACGAATTACACGAATTACACTGATTTAAATTCGTGTAATTCGCTTTAATTCGTGTTATAAAAGTACTAATATGAAATTTCTGTCTCTCGAACCTTTCGTTCCCTCGGGGCCTGAGTTTGAATCCTCCAAACAATTATTCCTGGAGTTGGGTTTTACCATTATTTGGGATGTGGGAGATTATACGAGTTTCGAAAAAGATGGCTGCAGGTTCATCCTGCAAAAATTCGACAATGCGTCTTTTGCAGAAAACTTTATGATCAGTGTGAAGATCAGCAATGCAGAAGAATTCTGGCAGGAAGTAACGGATAAAAAATTAGCTGAAAAATTCAAAATACGCATCAGCAAACCCATCCGGCAAGCTTATGGCATGGAAGTGAATATCATTGATATTGCAGGCGTGTGCTGGCATTTCGTAGAATGATGAATAAGGAAAAGGGAATGTAGAATAATGAACAAGGAACAAGGAATGTAGAATTACGAAGTAATTGACTTCAATATTCAATATTCCTTGTTCGCTATTCATTGTTGGGAAGTAAGTAAAGTGGCAATTATACAAGTTAATATCTGTTTATTATAATAGTGATCACGTTTGTCATTGGTAACTTTAAATATTGGATATCCTTGGGTATTGAACATTAAGCAGTGAGGATTAATTACAAGAAATGTTCAATACAAAGGTGCAATGTTCAGGTATGAAAGCTACCATCCTTAGAATATTTCTTGTAATAGCTGTAGGCCTCTTTTACAGCCTGCCATCTATAAAAGCTTATTCCGTGCTTTCACATGAAGCCATTGTGGATGCCAGTTGGGAAAAAGCATTACAACCTTTATTAAAAAATAAATTCCCTGGTGTAACCGATTCTGCATTAAAGGTAGCGCATTCCTATGCTTATGGCGGTGCCATAGCACCTGATATGGGATACTTTCCATTCGGCAGCCACTTGTTCACCAATCTCGTTCATTATGTACGCAGCGGTGATTTTGTTATTGCATTGATCAACGAAGCGCAAGACGTGAATGAATATGCTTTTGCATTGGGATTCATGTGCCATTATATGGCCGATAAATATGGACATTACCTGGGCGTAAACAGGTCTGTTCCGATCGTTTATCCAAAGCTTATGGAAAAATATGGTGATGTAGTTACTTACGAACAGGATAAGACAGCGCACCGCCGCACGGAATTTTCTTTCGATGTACTGCAAACCGCAAAAGGCAATTATGCCACGCTGGCTTATCATGATTTTATTGGTTTCAATGTATCGAGGCCGGTCCTGGAAAGGGCTTTCAGCAAAACTTATGGATTAAACCTCAATGATGTATTCCGGGACCTTTCTTTATCGATCGTTACTTTTCGCTGGTCGGTAAAAAGTTTATTTCCTGTTTTTACCAAAGCCGCATGGAATTTAAAAAAGAACGAGATACTGAAATCACAGCCTACTGCTACCAGCAGAAGCTTTCGTTACAGGATGCGCCGGGCGAATTATTACCAGGAGTTCGGTAAGGAACAAAAAAAGCCGAACATCTTTATCAAGACCTTATCATGGTTCATTTTGGTAGTACCCAAAGTAGGGCCATTAAAAGCATTGAAGATAAAAGCGCCGGGGCCTGTCGCTGAAAAATTATTCATCCAGAGTTTCGACAGCACATTAGCCCATTGCAGCACTGCGGCAAAGACATTGGGCAACGGTCCCCTTACACTCAGCAATATCGATTTTGATACCGGCAACAATACTGGCCCTGGAGAATATAAATTGGCTGATGCAACCTACAACGATGAATTATTAAAATTATCTAAACGGGAATTTAAATTGTTGAATAAAGAACTTAAACAGAATATCACCGTTTTTTACCGTCAACAGCAATCATCTCACAATACAAAACGCCAACAAAAGAAATTGAAGAAAGTAAATGCTGCATTAATGGCGCTTAGTAAAGCAACTTATTAAATTATCCATGGTCGGTGAGACACGACCACGGGTTTAAAAGTTTCCATGGCCGGTGTCCCACCAGCCATGCATTAACGGCTTGTTTTTCATTTTCTTTCACCCTCACCCTCACAATTAAAGATCGATGCCGCTATCTTTTCCCTGAACTCCATATCTTTTAATAATTGTGTTTGCCGCATTGCTTCCTGTTGTTCGAACAATTGGTAATTTGCATCTTTTTTAAGCGCATTGGTCTTATTCAAATTATAGCGGCTAAGTTCAATTTGTAATGCCGCCGCATTTATCGCTTCGGGGCTAAAATTATATGGCTGCGGTTTTAGGTTTTCTTGTTTGAAAAAATAAGCCTGTTGTCCTTTATAAGCTAATACAATTGCATCGTACCGGAACAAACCGTTAAGCTGTTCTTTAAAAACAGTACCAACTTTATTCACCCGTTGAAAACTAGTTAAACTATCAGGCACCAGGTAAACTAAGACACGATCGTAGCCTGCTTCTTTTTCTACAGTAATGTTTACTTCGCTATAAATGATCTTAGCAGTTGCGCCGGTATTAGGATCTGTGTAGGTCATGCTTGTCCTGTTAGTAGTCGCTTCAAGAACATAAGCGTCCAGGTTTTTCCAACCTGTTGTATTCACCTGTACGTTGTAATAAGTTTCTGCCGGAGGTGAAGGTGGTGTACCATTACAATCATACGGTTTTCCCATTTGACGATAGGCATCATGTAAATTGCTGCACAACTCTTCCTTAAAATTGCTATTGTTCCGTTTAAAATCATCCAGTAATTGCTCCCTTCTTTTTATATCGGCAATAGTATTCAAACTGTCCAATGTGTTTTGATATTTGATCCATGTTTTTTCAGCCGCTTCTCTATACGCTTTATACTTTTGTTCAAAATAAGTATTGAGCTTTTGCTGCATACCAGTCGCCAGCATTACTCCCCCATCCTGTCTTGCTGCAAACTCCAGGAATTTTTTCTGAGTTTCACCTGAAGCTCTATTAGCACAATGCAAATCGATGCTGTACAAAGGGCTGTTAAGGCTTTCAAGGTATATTTTTAAATATTCATTGGTGCAAAGCCCGTGCATATACTTTAATCTTTCTTCAAATTCTTTTGTGGCGATGATCGTGTTATTATATTTTTTATCCCAGATGGCATGTATCAAAGCCGGGTCAAGTTGATAATAAGTATAAGATTCCTCTCCAAATAATTTCTTATCGAGTGACGGCTTTATAGTCTTGCCGGTATCTGTTTCAGGTTGCTGGTCAAAATTGCCCTCATTATAATCCAAAACTTCAGCACTCGGACCACGCCAATTTATAGCAATTACGGGCGCAGGATTCTTTGTTGCGGCTACCTGTTTTTTAAAACTGTCTTCAAGAATGTATTCACTATTAATATTGCCTTCTACAGAAACTGTATCCCCTTTATTTAAAACTGCGCGACCATAAGCACTAAAAGAATAATACAAACTATCTGTATACTTTTTATTTCGATAATCTTTTTGCAGGGCTTTTAAAGCAGGAATATACCGTGGCGGATAAAAATCAAGTGTGGTCACATCATAAGTACGCAGGCTCCTGTCTATCGGCTTTGGGTTTACCCAGTTGATGCCGCCTTTGCCATCGTCAATGCCATCAAATAATTGCATGTTGGGATTGATGGTTTGTGCAGGAACACTTACGCTGATATCTTTAGTCAATTGCAATGCTTTACCATCCGCATATCCATTGATATAAAACATGCCGGCAGTCTGTAACAGGTCATTATTACTCATGGTAGAAAGGCCATTCTCCATAATAGCAGTCGCATCCAAAGCCGTTTTTATTTCCAGCTGAACACTATTGTTATTTGTATTGAATGCATGTGCAGGAATCGCGAACACAACTCCAGCCTTTGTTTCAATGATCGTGTCAGTAGCTGCATTGATCTCAAATTTTTCGGATCGGTTGTTTTCTTTCTCTGCAACTTTATACTCATGCCGGGTTAATTTGGTAACGAAGAATATTAGTACCGCAGCTGCAATAACCACGGCACTCCAACGAACCAGTTTTCTTACAATTATTTTCCGCCTTATAACTTTATGAAATTCCTGTTTGATACCTGCATTTGTCGCTGCATTTATTATTTGTTGCTGCAATGCCAATTCCTGTTGCAGTTCTTTATCAACAGCAAGGCGGCTTTCAAATGCAGCTTTTTCTGAAGCATCCATTTCATTTTGGAGGTAACGGTCAATTTGTATACTGTTATTATTCATGGCTGCCGCTTTTTGAAAGGGTGAGGTAATTATCTTTTGCTTTTTGTATGCAACGATACTTTTGGTTTTTGGCTACTTTTTCATTGCTGAAGCCTAATGCAGCAGCGATCGTCTTAAGATCTTTCTTTTTGTAGTAGAAAAGTATCAGCAGTTGCTTGCATTTCTCTCTCAATAAATGGAAAGCCGTATCCGCCAGTGAGAAATAATTTTCTTCGATTGCTTCAGTTGCTTCAATATCATCCGGTGTTTCACCGGCAGGCATTTTCTTTCGCTGCCTCAATTCCTGCAGCCAGCAATTTTTTACAATCGCCATTACATAATTGTGGAGTGAAGTGGTCAGCGTGAAATTGCCGGCATGCACTTTTTTGTAGAGGATCACCAGTGCATCCTGCAATATATCTTCGGCATCATTGGCCGTGCCGCTATTGGCTTTAATGTGTTTTTTTACCGCAGGCAATACATTATACAGGCCTTTTACCGCCAATGCATATTTATTGTGCCGTAAATGTTCGATGATCTCTTTATCGGTCATTGTAATTGCTTATACTGTATAATGTCGGTTTTTGAAAAAGGTCATCAGGAAAAATAAAATATTTTTTTTAGGGTTGTCAGCCTCCCATGACCGGTGTGACACCGGCCATGGCTCGTTTACATCATTTTCCTGATCAACTTCCCCAGCATCATTAACCCATAGTCCGCATCATCGTTCCAGGGTTTTCCAAAACTCAGGCGTATATAATTAGAATAATCAATGCTAGCCGCAAATATCTTTCCGGGTACGATCGATATCTTATGTTTCATTGCTTCGGTACGCAACCTGAACGAATCTACTTTCGGGTTCAGTTCAATCCAAAATGTAAAACCTCCTGTTGGCCTGGACACTTTGGTATCTGCAGGGAAATACTGGATGATCGCCTGCATATAACGCAGGCTTTGTGTATGCAGCGCTTTTCGTAAATTCTTCAGATGATATTCATAACGACCATTCTTTAAATAATGCGCCATGGCCGCTTGTGTTAATGATGGACTGCTGATATTTTGTATGCGCTTGATCTGTTTTACCTGCTCGAAAAATTTACCCGGTATTGTCCAGCCGATACGATAACCCGGTGCCAGCGATTTGGATAAAGAAGAACAATACATCACCAAACCTTTCGTATCATAATACTTACATGCCCTTGGCCTTTGTTTGCCAAAATGCAATTCACCATAAGTATCGTCTTCTATCAAAGGAATATTATGCTGTGTGATGATGTCTACCAGTTTCTTTTTATTTTCATCACTCATGCAGGTGCCGAGCGGATTATTAAAATTAGGAACAGCAACACAGGCCTTAATTGGAAATTTCTTGATCGCTTTTTGCAGCGCCAACAAGTCTAAACCATTAACAGGATCGGCCTGTATCTCTACTACTTTTAATCCGAGGTTCTCTATAGATTGGTAGATACCAAAATAAGTAGGACATTCCACTGCAACGGTATCACCATGATTGGTTACGGCCCGCAAACTCATCATCACCGCTTCGAGGCAACCGCTGGTGATGATCACTTCATCAGGTTTTATTTTTCCGCCCCAGTTAAAAGATAATTTCGCCACTTGTTGACGCAACTCTATATTGCCCTGAGTATGTTCGTAACTGATGCAATGATCTTTTGCATTACGTAATGCATGCACAACAGATTTATTGATCTTGGCTGCGGGCAATAAAGAAGGATCGGGAACGCCCAAGGCAAAATTGATCACATCTTTTGCGGCAATATCGGCATATATCGAAGCGATCATTTCCTTCACACTTACCTCATGCGATAACGCATCGGGTTTTACCGGATCAGGTAATTGAGGAAAGCGCTGGTGATTAAAACGTACATAATAACCCGACTTGGGCCTGGACTCTATGAGCCCTCTTCCTTCCAGGTGATAATAAGCCTGGAATGCAGTGCCCATGCTTATGCCATACTCTTCGCTCAACATGCGAACGGAAGGTAATTTATCACCGATACGCAATACTTCACCTGCGATCATCTTCTCTAAACCATCCGCTACCTGCAAGTAAAGATGGTCATCTGAATTAAGGGAATTCTTTTTCATAAAAAGTATTTATATCAGCGTCTTCGTCGTTATCTGCGGGAAAATCTGATATAGTCAAAAATAACAAATCTGAATCTGTTTTATGCAAAAAAAAATGGCAAATTTTGTGATGTTATTAATAAATTAATAATGAACCAGCTTGAGGGTAGAATTGCTGTATTGTTATATTGCTGAATTGTTTTCAGCAATTCAGCAATAGAACAATTAAACAATGTACACGCATCTAAAAGTATAGCCATGAATCAAATTACCATCGTACCATACGAATCAAAGTACCAACCTTATTTTGAACAATTCAACAGGCATTGGATAGAAGCCTGGTTTACGATGGAGGCGGTGGATGAATATGTGCTCACCAATCCTGAAGAAGCGATATTAAAGGATGGTGGTGCGATATTGATGGCATTGTATGAAGGTGTTCCTGCGGGAACTGTGGGATTGCGAAAAGTGAATGCCGGCACTTTTGAATTTACCAAGATGGCAGTTGGCGAGGATTTTAGAAGAAAAGGTATTGCAGAAGCATTAAGCTATGCAAGTTTTGAAAAAGCAAAAGCACTCGGCGCGGATAAAGTGATCCTTTATTCCAATACAAAAAATGCCAATGCCATTAAGTTGTATGAAAAGATCGGCTTTACACATTTGCCGGTGGAGAATGAGGTGTATGCAAGAGCGAATGTGAAGATGGAGATCAGTTTAACAGAAACATTATTTTCTCAGTATAATGAAATGAACCTTCAACAATTAAACAAATAAGCAATGAAGAAAGCAGTGATCGTCGCCTTTGACAAATTCACCGACATTGACATTTTTCTTACCTGGGATTTACTTAACAGGGTAAAAATGCGTGATAAAGATTTTACAGTAAAGATTGTTGGCACTGCGGCTTCGCATAGATCGAGTTGCGGCATTGATTTAGCTATGCATGGAATGATTGAAGAATGCAATGACGCTGATCTGGTTTTCTTTGGAAGCGGAACAGGCGCAAGAGCTGTTATCAATGATGAAAACTATTTAAAACGTTTTCAACTAAACCCTGAACAACAGATCATTTGTTCTATGTGTTCAGGCGCATTGATCATAGCTGCACTGGGACATTTGAAAGGATTGTCTGCAACCACTTACCCTACTTCATTTGAAGCATTGAGAAATTTTGGTATAACAGTAATTGAAGATGCGCATTTGGTAACACATGGTAATGTAGGAACTGCAGCGGGTTGTCTTGCAGCGGTTGATCTGATGGGATGGGCATTGGAAAAATTGTATAATGAAAAAGTGAAGCAGGATGTAATTGCGTCTGTATTGCCGATCGGGCAGGGACAGGTTTGTATATACTGAAATACAAAGATTGTCAGGGCTGAGCCCGCCGAAGCCAATTGAATTAGTGTGTTAATAATATAAATTATCGTCTTCGACAAGCTCAGACTGACAATTTATAATTAAGTAAATATTAAAATAATTCTAATCAAAAACAAAATGATATGGAACTGACCGTTGATATTCCCGTACGTAAAACACTACATCCTAAATTAGCTACTGTGGATTTTAACAACCTTGAATTCGGTAAATATGTTGCCGATCATATGTTGGTTTGTGATTATGCCAATGGTTCATGGAAAACACCACAAGTGGTGCCGTTTGCGAATCTTTCTTTAAGTCCCACTTCGTTGGCATTGCATTATGGCCAAACAGTTTTTGAAGGTATGAAAGCATTCCGTATGCATGATGGCCGCATCAATATCTTCCGCATGGAAAAACATTATGATCGTTTTTTAAGATCGCTCGACAGGATGTGCATGGCTCAGGTGCCTAAAGATATTTTTATGGAAGGATTGACTGCATTGATCGCAACGGATAATAATTGGGTACCAACAGCCGATGGCAGCGCATTATATATACGTCCCTTCATGTATGCCAGTGAAGCAAAATTTGGTGTGAAGATATCAGATGAATACCGCTTTATCATTTTCACGGGGCCTGTACCTGGTTTATTTACCAATCCAATAAAATTAAAAGTGGAGACTGAATATATCCGTGCTGCAAAAGGCGGAACAGGATCTGCAAAATGCGGCGGTAATTATGGTGCTGCATTCTATCCTACACAATTAGCCAGGCAACAGGGTTATGACCAGGTGTTGTGGACCGGCGGAAAAGATAACCAGTTCATTGAAGAATCAGGCATGATGAATGCAATGTTCGTGATCAATGATGTATTGGTAACACCACCGTTATCTGATTCTATTTTGGATGGTGTAACAAGAGATTCGCTCTTAACATTAGCGAATGACCTGGGGTATAAAACCGAAGAAAGGCCGGTGAGTATTACAGAGCTCGGAGAGGCATTTGCAAATAAAACGATATCTGCTGCATTTGGCGCAGGTACGGCCGCAGTTGTTGCACCCATTGCATTGATCAATATCAATGGAAAGGATCACCAATTACCGGCATACAATAATGATAATCTTCATAATAAATTAAAAGAACAACTGGAATTGATAAGAACAGGACAGGCACCAGACATTCACGAATGGAATTATATCATCGGGTGAGTTTTTAGTTAGGTTAGTAAGTACGGCACCGGTCTCTACCGGCGCCTTTTTTATGTAGAAAATTTAATTATACTCTGCGAAAACTTCATTCACTCTTTTCTCTTCTGGGCACTTACCACCGCAGAGAACAGGAGATAAAGAGTTAACGCAGAGGTTTAATTCTTACATTATCTCCGGTGGTGCTATTGGCTCAGGATCCGGCAATGTTACAGGTTGCGGATCCGGTATCGTCACGGGTTCCGGATCGGGAACAGTTAATGGTTCAGGATCTGGTATCGTTACGGGTTGTGGATCCGGCAAAGTCACCGGTTCTTTTCCTGGCTGTTTTGGATCTGGGTTTGACATGGCGATAATTTTAAATGATCAATAAGGTTATAATAGTGATGTCTTAAAACTATGCCAGTTTAAAGAAGTGACCTTTAAGCATAAATTAGAATGAGCCAATACACATCGTGGGAAATTATTGCTACAATACACGACAGACGACGGACCACGGACGACGAACAAGTAAACTATCCGATGCTTTCGATAATATAGATCGTGTTATTTATTTCGACTTGATGGCATGGAGATAATCCCATTAATTTTTTTCCGAGCGGTGATTGTGGCGAAAGAGCGATAACAGCGATCCCATCAACAACAGCTTTGCCTAATGCAACGCTCATAAAAAAATAGCCGCGGTCAGTTTTAATAAGGCTGCCATTTACAATGACGGGAGCAATTATAGACGGATCTATCTTTTCTAAAATAGTTTTCTGTGCAATGATCTCTTTTAATTGTTCCCGCTTGTTTGCCTGTTCTATCTGCAGCATAGCCAAAGCTGTTTCATGCTTGTCTCCCGCTGTGCTTTTGGTTTCATTGGCGCCGCTCTCTTTAAGATCAGCCAATACCTGCTGCAATAATTGTACTTTGTCGTTGATAAGCGTCGTGTAATGCAGGTATACTTTTTCTTTAATCGTCATAATTAATGTACAATCCTAAAATTACTTCAATTAATGATAAATAAAGGGTACCTGTTAAAGATCAGTATGGCAATTATATAAATCAAACTGCTTAAAATGCAAAGAAAATAAATAGTAACAGCACAATAGTTGCAATCCTTGTTATGACCGGTAAATAAAACTGAATAATAACAACATTGGTCACAATCTATTTTTAAACACATAAATCTTAAAAAATGAAAACAGGAATAATAAGGTCATTTATTATGGTTGTTGCTATTTTTACAGCCTCTCTTTCTGCTTCGGCACAGATATATGTAAAAGTGAGACCAACTTATAAAACTGTTGAAAGGCCCGTACAACCCGGCCCTGACTATGTGTGGGTGGATGAGGATTGGCAGGTTCGCGGAAGGAATTACAGGTATAACGGAGGACATTGGGTAAAAGCGCCACGCCACGGATACACTTATACTCCGGGACACTGGAAACAAACACGCCGTGGTGATATGTGGGTACGTGGTTCATGGAGAAGAGGTAATTAAAAAGGATATTGATACAATAAGAAACCCCGCTCGAAGCGGGATTTCTTTATACTTTATGCTGATCTTTTAAAACCAGATATTAAAAGTAATGCCATTCACTTTTTGTGCATTGTTACCTGTTTTCATTGCGCCCTGTAATTCTTTTTTATCAAATTCGTTATACCATACATAAGGATAACCGCCAATGTTCTTTATTTTTCCTTTATTGATCTTATCTTCCATAGCAGTATAGTACGTTAAATTGGTATTACCAACCGATTTTAATTTACCACGCAATGTCTCATTATCATAAGAGGCATAATAAGCAATACTATTGCTGCCGGTGGATTTCAATTTGCCTTTATAGCTTTCATTGTCATAATCCATATAATAATCCAGCATTGCTGATCCGATACTTTTTACTTTTCCTTTTTGCATTGCCGGTTGTGTTGAGCTGTAATAAGTAATATTGCAAGTGCCGATGCTTTTTACTTTTCCTCTCATACCCGGGTCGGCTTCAGCGCCATAATAATCTACCCTGCCCATATAAGGATCGAGCTTGCCCTGGTAAAATCCCATGCGGCCGGGCTGCATTTCCATACCCCATTCTATCACATTGCCCTCAGGCGATATTCTGATTACGACCTGCTGGTCGGTGGTAAATGCAAAATACGAAAGTGTGGAAGCGCCTGTTAACGACACCTGGCTTAAGCTTTGAGCCAATGCCGGAACCGTGATACAGGCAAGGAGTAAGGATAAAAAATGTTTTTTCATGATGATGATTGTAGCATGAAATTATACAATTTCCGGGAAACTGAAAAGGCATAAGGTATAAGGAGTGAGGTGTAAGGATATCTCACTGGTTTTAACCTTAAACCTTCAACCTTTAACCTTAACGTTTAAGACAAATGCGTATTGCCTTCCAAACTATACATTCTTTTATATTCTGAAGGCGACAGGCCGGTGAGTTTTTTGAATTGGTTGGAAAAATAGCCGATGCTGCTGTAATGTACGAGGTCGGCCACCTTACCGATGCTGTTATCAGGATGAAGCAGCAATTTTTTCGCCTGTTCTATCTTTTGATTGATAATATAGTGTTCGATAGTGATGCCATTAACTTCAGAGAATATATTGGCGAGATAAGTGTAATTACGATAAATTCGTTTGCTTATGTAAGTAGAATAATTTTCCCTTGGTCTTTTCTCTTCTGCAAGCATTTCTTTTACCACCATTTTTACCTGTTCACAAATGATATGTTTACGATCAAATATCACTTCAAAACCTTCCTGCTGCAATTGCATTCCCAATTTCATAATTTCGGTGCCGGTCCTTACGCCTCTTAGATGCACTTCTCCCAAGTATATATCTCCCTCTATACAATAATTCAATTGTGTTAAATAAGCTTTTAAACGGGCTGTATCATCTTTGTCAGCCAGGTTTTTTATAAATATCAACATGTAAAACGGTTAAAGATTATTTAACCCAGTCTTCCGTCAGGATCAGCGATACCAGGTAATACACTTCTTCGGGGTGAACAGGTTTTGTTGCAACATGATTGGCGCCCAACTGCATCAGCTCGTCAGCTTCTTCCGCATCATTGGTAGTAGAATAAATGATCACCGGTGTGTCTTTAAATCGGCTGTCTTGTTTTATTTCCCTCAAAAAGGCTTTGCCATCCATGCGTGGCATATTAAGGTCAAGAAAAATAATATCAGGCTCTTCACCAATACCGGCGTTCTTCAAAAAACTGATGGCATCAGTTGCATTGCTTGCAGTCTTGCAACTGATTGTATCATCAAGTTCATGCACAGCTTCAACAAATATGTCCCTGTCATCGCTGTCATCATCAACCAGTAATATTCTTGGATGCTTGTTCATACATTTTTCGTTTAATGGACCAGGATCATATTCAATTCAATAAGTGGCTGGTGTATTAAAAGGCTTGGCGAATGATTGGGTCTATTGCAGTAGCGTTTGCTGTTACGAAAGTAATACTTCTCTCCTGCTGTTTATTAAATATATTTTACAAGATTCTTAGGTTTTGTTTTCTAACGAAAATTGAGTTATGTTGTCTTACAATTTTACAACCCCAGAGTGGCCATAAACAATATGTAAGGCATGGCTTCCCCCAACATCGTTCAAAACAAATTGTTTTATGAAAGCACTACCAATACAATTATTAGAAACATTGATGGATTGCCATGAGAAGGAACTCCAGCATCTTGAACCATTATTCGGAACAGCCTGCATGCAAAATGTGAGAGGATTAGTGAAACGGAAATTTTTAGATGCCCGCTTACAACCCTGCAAAACAACAGGTAAATTGAAGATGTCATTTTTTATCACTGCTGCAGGCAAACAGTATCTTGTAGAATATATGAACAAGCAGACGACAGACAACGGACGACAGGCAACTTTTTAATCACACTTCAATTGTTTTCTTTTGAACCACAAAAATAATTACCGGTAAAACCTTAAACCTCCAACATCTTATAAATACCGGGTAATTTTTTTGAACTTATAAAATCATTGGGTATGAAAATAAGATCCTTTTATACGGCAGCAGTTGGGAATATGGCAAAAGGCATCAGGTTGCTTGCCGGTAGAATTACAAAAAGATCATTGTCTCAAACGGATGATAAAAAACAAGAAGAAAGAATATTAAAATATCACCGGCGCATCAATACCAAACACCATATTATTTTTTGACCCTGCTGTTATTTATTTCCTGCCAGCGTTGTTTGGTGATCGTGTAGATATAATCGAGCTTGGCCGGTTCGCCATAATAAGCCATTTCCGTTTCACCTGTCTTTACCCCGCCAAACCTTTCCAATGATATTTGTGAACGTTTATTCACCGCCCCAATGTAGAAAGTAACGGTATCCACAAACTGAAAAATGTGATCAAGCATTAAATGCTTCAGTGCATAGTTATGTCCTTTGCCCCAGCAATTGCGTGTGAAAAAAGTGTAGCCAATGGATATCACAGACTTTGCTGCATCATGATCGCTGTACCTCGAGCTGCCTATCACGGCTCCTGTAACTGCATCTTTAACCAAAAAAGCACCGCCCGATTCGATCGCTCCTTTAAAATAATTCCGGAATTCATCCCGCTTATACCTGTTCTTATTAGGATGTTGTTCCCATATCAAAGGATCGGATGCCGCCTGGTACAGGATCTCAAAATCATTTTCCTGCAAAGGCAGAGCAATAACCGTTTCGTTTTGAAGTGTGGGTTGCGTATCAATTGTCATACGCTAAATTAAGATAAGCTTGTTATATTTTGGTGTTGCCGGTGACGGGTTACGAGTTATTAAAGTTGTATTGTTTTATTAAATAAACAACAACTTAACCCGTAACCCATCACTCGCAACAATTTAAAATATACCGCCTTTCACGGATGTTTCTCCAAGACCAATTCTTTATTTTGTAGCCTCAAATCATTAGTATGAAGAAGATCAGCACAATTGTTCTCGTTTTGTGTTTATGCAGCCATTTTTTGTATGCCTTACCTCCTGCCGACAGGAAAATTACCAAAGGCACTATTTTTAATTACAATGTTAAAGAAGGTGCACTTGCTTATAAAGTAAAATTGACTGTTGCCGCATGGGATGAAGACGGCGATATTAAACTGCAATGGCAGGCTACAGGTGCAAAAGTAATGAAAGGAGTTTGTGTGCAACCGCATAATGCATTGGTATATGCTACAAAAATGAAAATGCAATTGCAAAATGGTAACGAAAATTTACCTGAGGATTGCAGCCGCTGGTTTGCCGGTTATGCGATTTATGATGCCTTATATAACGACGAGAGTGAAGCTGATGTAAAGATGGATGATAAAGCAATGACGCTTGAACCCAATGCGGCGATAATTGAAAAGAAAATTTTGTATAATAATGCTAAGACAGCAATGCCTTTTATTGCAGGTAAAATTGGTGGTTCAAATATGAGCATTGGTTTTATTGAATATGCAGAGAAAGTGATCTTGCTGGAAAATTATTCTAATGGCAATGTAACTGTAACACTTGTTTCAATTGAAGACCCAGAAGCCAAAGCAGTTGCCAAACAAGCCAAAACGCTGGATGATATGGTGAAAGAATTAACCCAATCCATGGCGCCAACCAAACCTGTACCATTGAAAAAAATGGAGGCGGCAAAGTTTGCAAAAGTAAAAATGGATTATCCTGCATTGGCTGCAATAGAAAATTATGATGGCACCAATAGCGGTAAAGTGAAAAAGCCTATTACCGAAACGTATGAATACCGGTATGGCAGCAGCAGTCCAAATCCTCCGTCATTAGTGGATTGCCTGACTGCGGACCTGCATTTGTTATACGGGCAGAGAAATAAATTCGGAATAACTGTTGATGAACCTGTAACTGATAAAAGCTTGCCATCGGCTGCAGCAAAAAAATTACTGGGCATTTATTTGACTACAGATTTCATGGATATACCGGGTTACAGGCCATGGACGCACTGGCGTTTTGTGAAGAGCCTTAATGAAACACAAAGGAACCAGTTGGCAATAGACTTGGAAGGATATATTGCGAAGTATGGGTTTACAGAATGATATCATTCTTTTGTTATCAACCAAACCTCCGAACCAACAGGAACATCTGCTGCGGTGAGATCATTACCAATGTTTATATGGCGCACCTCTGTAAAGCTCATGCCTTTGATCGTAGTTTCAATGCTTGTTTTATCCGGTCTAATAATTTTAATCGGGTCTCCAACTTTTACTTTTTTATATTCAACCCCCGGCAGCAGTACCAGGCCACGACCGGTTATCATGAATTGTTCGGTAACACTGAATAAGAATATACTGTAGTTAGGTATTGTCATCAATTAATGATCTTTCCTTTCGTATTCGCTAATTTCTCTTTCCAGCTTTGCAATTCTGCTGCCGTTATCCTTACCCAATTTGTTGCTTCGCCAACGATCTTCAACGGCGCTGTACTTCGATAAGAACGTGTAGGATTACCAGGAAATTTTTTATTGGTAACATTCGGATCATTTTCAAAACTGCCGGTGGGCTCTACAATGTAAACACGCTCATGGCCTTCTCCTTTAGCCAATGCTGCAGCAAGGCCGGCGCCATTGATCAATGCGGTGAAATAAATATGATTCATCGTTACCGTTGCATCATAATTGGAAACGGAACCGGGAACAAGAAGATCACCAATTTTCAGATCAGCTCTTGTACCATGGTAAAAAGGGCCTTTGTCGGTTAAGTTATGCGTAAATGAAGCGGCCAATTCATGATATTTTTCTGCATTACCGGCATCGCTTAATGCTTCATAACATTTAGCAATATTTGTATAAAGAGAGGGGAACGCGGTTTTAACCGTATCATCATTTGTTTTTATAGCAGACGATAAAGCAGTTTGGTGCCATTTCAATTTTTCAACAACATTTTGCTGATGCCGTGCCACATAAAACGCTGCGGTGAATTTTTCAAAGTCATTAGTTGCTTCATTCCATGCCTGGAGAAATAACTTTTTCGCTTCTTCAGGTTGGCCCGTATCTTCCATGCTCATGCCCTGGAGACAGAGGCTGATTATTTTGTTGTTAGGGCTGAATTCCATCATGATTATATTGTGCAGTTGTTGAAGATAAGCACAAAAATAATTAACCGCAGAGAAAAGAGTCTAAGTGTAAACTCTGTTTTCTCTTTTCGCTGCGGTTTATACTTTATCCTGCAAAGTCTACCATCCACTCAATACCATATTTATCCCTGAACATACCAAAATAGGAACCCCATGGACTATCGCCGATAGGCATCTCAACCTGTCCACCTGCTGAAAGCCCATTGAATAATTTGTCGGCTTCTTCTTTGCTTGCTGCTGTGATGGCAATTTTACTCCTGTTCTCATTTTCATTTGTTCGTCCCATAAATTCCGGGACATCATTTCCCATCAACGAATTACAATTGCCGATTGGTAAAGCAATATGCATGACCTTATTCGCTTCTTTTTCTGAGATCGGGTGCTCAGCACCTGCGAGCTCTTTAAAACGTACTATTCTTTGGAATTCCCCGCCAAATACCGATTTGTAAAAGGTAAATGCTTCTTCGGCATTGCCGTTAAAATTGATGTGTGGATTGATGATTGCCATGATGTTATTTTTTTAGAGTGTTAATTGCTTAATTGTTTAGATACTGGATGCTGGATGCTTGATACTAGATACTCGATTAATAGTTCAATGAACAAGTATCTATTTAATTTATTTTTTCTTCGACAAATTCGCCAACAATGTTTCCAGGTTTACCAGCGACATTCTCATTCCTTGTGTGAAGCCGTCCAGTATTCTTTCCATTCTTTCAAGCGATTCATTGTAAATGGTGATCCGCACTATTGTACGCTCATTCTCTTCACTGAAATTGTGGTCCCATTCTGAACCCGGCAATTCAGGATTTTCATCTTTATCTGCAAAGGCATTGTGCATTTTAAAATTGGTCTTCGGAGTGATAGAAGTATACTCCTGTATCGCCCAACGCTCCTGTCCATCCGGGCTTATCATGGCATAAAACCTTTTGCCGCCTACTTTAAAGTCCTGGTATTTTGTTTTAGCTACCATCGGATGTGGAGCGATCCATTGATCTATCAAATCCGCTTTGGTAAAAGCATCCCAAACCAAGGCCAGTTCTGCATCAAATTCCCTGGTGATGTATACTGTTTTTGCCGGTTTATCTACGGTAAAATCAAATAATAATTCGCTCATGATCTTTTTTGTTTTTTAAGTGTGGCCAATACGTTATCCAATTGATTGAAACGGGTTTCCCAGATCTTCCTGAACTGATCTAACCACTTATCGATCTCTTTCATTTTATCAATTTGAAGTGAATAATAAATTTCCCTGCCCTGCTGTTCCTGTTTCACCAATTTACATTCGGTAAGTATGCGCAGGTGCTTGGAAACCGACTGCCTTGTGGTATTAAAATTATCCGCAATGGCATTTGGCGTCATTGCCTGCAGGGCGATCAGGGTGATGATGGCCCGCCTTGTGGGATCTGCTATTGCCTGGAAAATATCACGTCTCATTTAATAATGTTTTAATTAAGCAACTATTCGGTTGCAAATATATGTGCAACTTTTCGGTTTCGCAAATTTATTTTTAAAAATAAAGAAGTTTAGTCGTGATGAGCGGATCGTAATGACGGCGTTGCTACATCGAAGCGTTTGAACTCATAGATGGCATAGGGCGTTCTTCAAAGATAAAATGAAGTTATTTCAAGTGTGTTATTGACCTAAAAACGCCATCAATAACCAATCCCATTTTGGAAAGGTTCAACCTTTCCAGTTTATCTTCTTCAGTGTGGTAATTATGATTCCTGAAAAAAGCAGTATTGGTTACCATCACCGCACTATAACCAAACTCCCAGTAATTCTCATGATCGGAAAGATTGGCGCCTTCAATGAACCAGGGCACCCGGAAAGATTTTGTATCGATAGAATTATATTCAAAAGATAATTTCTTAAATGTTTTGGCAAAATCGCCGCAAATTGATTTTTGCACGATGGTAATAAAATTTCCTTTGTTACCATAAAACCATTTCATCATCCCCACCGGGTAATCCTGAGAATTTTCTTCTTCTGAAAAATACCCGATCATCTCCAGGCTGATCATTCCTTTTACTTGTACATTTGAATCATGCAATGACTTTGCATGAATGTAACTCCCCATCTTTTTAGTATTAAAATAAGGCGGCTCCTCTAAAGTATAAGCCACCAGGTCGATCCGGTATTTCAATTGCTGATCTTTAAGCAATCTTGCCAATTCCAAAATACCGGCAACACCGCTTGCATTGTCATCGGCACCATCTGCTTTACGTACATCATAGTGAGCGCCGATTATAATTCTTTCGCCCTCTCCAGGACCGAATGAAGCGATGATATTTTTATAGGTATTGCCATTCACAGGATATTCCTGCTCAACTACCCGCGCTGTATGTTGCCGGAATTCTTTATTGATACGTGCTGCAACTGTATCCAATGCAGCTACATTTAAATGATCCCGGTAACCGGCTGTATTAATGATCGATTCCAGGTTCCTTTTAATATTGGCGGTATCTGAAAGTCTCGAAAAAAATTTTGCATCAGAGGACACAGGATAATTCTGGATCACGAAAATGCTGAGCAGGATCAATAGTATGAGCAACGTATATTTTAAAAATCGTTTCAAGGATAAATTATTTTATTGCTGCGATAAACAGCGTCACTTAAAGGTTGCCTATATATGCTTCTTTAAAATCATCAAACGCCTTCCAGTCACAAATTCCTGAATCATTGAATTGAAAGCGCAGCTCACCTGCCAATACAAACAGCGTGCGGTGCGTTGTGCTCATACAATAATTATCCTTCTCATTAACCCTCATGCTTTGGATCTGAGACTGGAGTATTACTTTCAAAGGGTTGACATCTACGTTTTCACTTTTGCTCATTTGCTGCAGCCGGAGTACCGCTTTTACCCACTAATGGCTGCAATTCATTCTTTGTTATCCAGATCATTCGATCTTAATGCCTTGATCACGGCAAATTGATAATAGCCACTATTCTGCCCTCCAACTCCAATGTTGTATTTACTAAGAGAAAGAAAATAACCGTTAATATGAGCAGGATCTTATTTTTCAAGAGCTATCTGTTAATTGAATTATTATGGTATATCTGTTTACAAAATTACTCCTGTTGCCTTATCCTGTTGATCATTTTTCTTTTCCAATAAGAACCGATCCAGTATGCAGATAAGTTATACAATAGCCGGCCCAAAAGCAAATCCATATTCTATTTTACGTCCCTGTCCTTGACAGTTGCTCAATATCATCCACTTCCAATATTTGCTTCTTTCCAGCACATTGGGATCCTAAGCTTAGAATTCCACGTGGACAAGTTGTCGC
>JADMIO010768764.1_pt1 | contig 51451 bp, 48 predicted proteins | sample 8958161 | NCBI WGS metagenome assembly JADMIO01 (sample SAMN16585339, study PRJNA669376) | soil metagenome | isolation source: Crop rotation soil | place: USA: Cullars Rotation, Alabama | collected 2011 | reverse complement strand
GATTCCCGCGCAAACCATCAAAAGCGAGGCGAAAAGCGGCGGCGCGGTCAAGCCCGGCGAGACGAGATAAACCAAACCGCCGAGCGCGAGAGCGAGTCCGAACCATTCCAGCGCGCGCGGGCGCTCGCCCCGGACGAGAGCGTAAACGATCATCGTCGCCTGCACCGAACCGAACAGGATCAGAGCGCCCGTTCCGGTCGAAAGATCGACGTAAGCGAGCGAAAAAAAGAGCGCGTAAAGGAAAAGACAAGTCGCGGAGCTCCAGCTTCCGTTGCCGTTTCCCGCTTCTTTTTTACCGAGAAAAACAAAGATCGAGCTCAAGACGATCGCGCCCGAAAGAAGACGTATCGCGGTAAAACTGCGCGCGTCGATCTCGTCGGTTTTGAGCGCGAGGCGGCAAAGGATGGAATTGAAAGCGAAGCAAACGAGGGCGAAAGTTGTGTAAAAGCCCGCTTTCATAAAAAATTAATATATTACAGAACTCAATTGAGTGGTCGAACTTCCGGAAACCGACGCAAGATTCAACTTTCGGTCTCCGCATCTTTCTTTTCCGGTCGCATGTGCGGAAACAAAATAACGTCGCGGATGGAATGTTTATTTGTGACGAGCATCGTCAGGCGGTCGATGCCGATGCCGATTCCCGCGGCGGGCGGCATGCCGTACGAAAGCGCGCGGATGTAATCTTCGTCCATCACCATCGCTTCCTCGTCGCCGCGCTCGCGCTCGCTCATTTGATCGACAAACCGCTCGTATTGCTCACGCGGATCGTTCAATTCCGAAAAACCGTTGGCGACTTCCATCCCGTTGATAAATAATTCAAACCGCTCGGCAACCGCGGGATTTTCCGGCGAAGCCTTTGAAAGCGGCGAGATCGATTTCGGATAATCGACGATAAAAGTCGGCTGCTCCAACATTGGTTCTACAAACCACTCGAAGAGTTTAACTAACGTGGTGGCTTTTTCTACCTCTTCCGAAGGAAATATTGAAGAAAATTGTTCAATATATTTCTTGGTAATATTTTCGGCTAAATGAGGAAAATCTTTGCCAATATCTATCGGAGGATAACCTGATAGATGTCCAATAAAAAAAGAAGCATGACCTCCATTTTCTATTGCCCATACATTATCATGCGACCACATAAAAGCACCAAGATAACGAATGTGGGATAAATCATCCAACCAATTTATATCGAAATTTCCTCTCGTCATTTGACCGAAATTTGCGCCAATTTCTTTTACAAATTGTCTGGCGATAGCTTGTTGCATCGTCAATCTTTCAAACTTTGAAAAATCGATCTCCGTTCCCTCATATTCAACCTTCAATCCGCCGGTCGCTTTTTGCACGGCATCTTGAAGAAGCTCCTCGCAAAAATCCATCATGCCGCCCACGTCCATGTAGGCGCAGTAGAATTCGAGCATCGTGAATTCGGGATTATGCTTGAAGGAAATTCCTTCGTTTCGAAAGTTCCGGTTAAGCTCGTAAACCTTTTCGAAACCGCCGACGACCAGTCTTTTTAGATAAAGCTCGGGCGCGATTCGCGCGTAAAGATCGATCTTCAAAGCTTCGTGAAAAGTCTTAAAAGGTTTCGCCGCCGCGCCGGTCGCTTTCGGCGTGAGCATCGGCGTTTCGACCTCGATATAGCCGTGTTCCTCCAAGAAATTCCGAGCTGCCGAAATAACTTTCGCGCGACGCTCGAAAACCTCGCGCGTCGTCAAGCCTTCGTGTTCGACCTGCAAAGACGAGCCGATGAGATCGGCGTAGCGCTGCCGCTGGCGAATCTCGGCGTCGTGAATCCCGTGCATTTTGTCCGGCATCGGCAGCATCGCCTTGGCGAGAAACTGCAATTTTTCAACATGAATCGAAAGCTCGCCCGTTTTTGTTACAAACAAATATCCTTCAACGCCGATAAAATCGCCGTGATCGAGAAGTTGAAAAACTTCCCAACCATTGTCGGCAGTCGCGGATTTGTTAGTCCCATCTGTGATAGCGGATGAGTTATCACCGGCGTTTGACCCGCCCGCTGCCGCAGACGGTTCTGACTCGATTTCAAAGTCGTCTTTGCGAACATAAATTTGAATGCGCGAAATTCCGTCCGAAAGATGAACGAACGCAGCTTTTCCCATCACGCGCGGCGGCACAGCCATTCGCCCGGCGACGCGCACGCGATGCGGATTGAGCTCTGCGTTCGCCGCTTCGCGCTGCTCGTCCGAAGGCTTTTCGCTCTCGGGCAATTCGGGAATATGTTTGTCTCTCAACGGTTTACCGAACTCGACCACGCGTGTGATCGTATCTTCCGCGCCCGTTATATTCGAGCGCTCGAACTTATTCGGGTAAACATTTCCAACCGCCAGGCGCAGCTTTTCGAGATGCTCGCGGCGCGCCGCCGTCTGGTCGTTTTGCTCGACGATCTCTTCAAAATCGGGAATATTCATAATCTGTTTGATTATAGAGAAGCGGCGCTTTTGCGGCAAATTGGGCGATTTTGTGGCACAATAAAATCACCGTCGAAAAACGCCGGAAAGCCAAACTACACCGGGCTCGAAAGCGTTTTTTGCGGATAACTGCGTTTGCATATGAATTTTTCGACGGAAAAAACAAGCGAAATCCGCCGCCTCGCGGACGAAATTCGGCGCGGCGCGCGCGTGATCTCTCTGAGCGGTTTGACCTCGATCTCTTCAAAAGCGTTCGTCTTATCGGAGCTTCAAAAAAAGACGAATAAGACTTTTGTCGTCGTTACCGATTCGAATAAAGACGCCGAAACTTTCGAATGCGATCTCGGATTTTTCAATTCCAAATTCCAAATTCCAAATTCCAAATCGAACGAGTCTGAAATTTGGAATTTGGAATTTGGAATCTTGAATTTGCCGGCTTTCGAATCCGACGTTTACGCAAACGTTTCGCCGCACGCGGAGACGCAGGAAAAACGCGCGCTCGCGCTTTGGAACTTGACGCGATCGCAGCCGGATTTTTTGATTCTTCCGGCGCGATCTTTGATCACAAAAACTTTATCGCCGGGTGAGATCAGAAATCTCGGCGCGACATTGAAGCGCGACGAAGATTTTTCGCCGGAAGAATTGGTCGAAAAGCTCGTCGCCGGCGGTTATATGCGCGAGGAACCGATAAAAAACGTCGGCGAGTTTTCGGTTCGCGGCGGAATTCTGGACGTTTGGTCGCCGGCGCACGATTCGCCGGTTCGCATCGAATTTTTCGGCGACACCGTCGATTCGATCCGCGAATTCGACGCCGAAACGCAGCTTTCCGTCGGGCAGCTCAAGGAAATTTCGATCGCGCCGATGCGCGAATTTGCGGCATCGCCAAAAGATTTTAAAGATTGGGCGTTCTTCGCTCGAGAAAGATTCGCGGACAAAAAATACGCGCGCGCGTTGCTCGATCGGACGCAGTTTGCGGACGAGGGCGAAGATTTTTCCGGTTGGGAATTTTTGTTTCCTTTGCTTCAAACGCGCGAGTCGAGCGTTTTCGATTTTCTTTCCGATTGCGTTTTTGTGATAGACGAGCCGGCGTTCGTCGAAGATTCTTTATCTTCGTTTTATGACGGTTTGCAAAAACATTTCGAAGCAATTCTCGACGCCGGCGAGATCGCGCTCGCGCCCGATGAATTGTTTTTGAGTAGCGAAAAATTACGCGAAAAATTAGACGAGCAAAAACGCGTCGAGCTTCGCGCGCTCGGCAAAACGGCGGCGGAAACGGATGAAGAGTTTGCGCTTGATACTGCTTTGTCGGTACCGCCTGCGGTAGCGGGCGGGTCAAACGCTAAAGCTAACCCATTAGCTGCCGCGAACGGTACCGACAAGAGCCGCACGCCGCTTTTTCTCTTCCCGACCGCCGAAAAATCCGCCGATTTCGAGATCGTTTCGCGTTCGACGCGCAAATTTCACGGCGACATGAAGACATTTGCGGAAGAATTTCTCGCAAAGGCGCAAAGTCCGCGAAGCTTGATTGTTCTGCAAACGCTCGGTTTGGCGGAAAGATTGTCGGAAATTTTGCGCGAATACGGCATTCAAATCGGCGACGATTCGATCTCGATCGGTGATCTTTCCGGCGGTTTTGAGCTTCCCGCGCTCGATTTTTCCGTCGTCACGGAAACGGATATTTTCGGCGAATCCGCGCGAACCGAGTTTAAGGCTTCTTCCAATCGCAGGTCGCAAATCGTAAATCGCAAATCTTTGGGCGCCTTTATTTCCGATTTTCGCGATCTCAAGCCGGGCGATTTCGTCGTCCACGTCGATCACGGGATCGGGCGTTTTGAAGGCTTGGAAACGATTCGCGCGCAGGAAGCCGAGCGCGAATTTATGCTGCTCGTTTATGCCGACAACGCGCGGCTTTTTGTGCCGGTCGAGCGGCTCGATCTCGTCTCGCGGTATTCGTCCGGCGAAGGCTCGGCGCCGGCGCTCGACCGGCTCGGCGGGCTCGGCTGGCAAAAGACGAAGGCGCGGGCGAAACGCGCGATGCGCGATATGGCGGACGAGCTTTTGCGGCTTTACGCCGAGCGAAAATTGATCCGCGGCTTTGCGTTTTCCGCCGATTCGCCGTGGCAAAACGAGTTCGAGGAAGCGTTTCCGTATCAACTCACCGTCGATCAGGCGACGACGATCGAAGACGTAAAAACCGACATGGAAACCGCCGTTCCGATGGACCGGCTCGTCGTCGGCGACGTCGGCTACGGCAAGACCGAGGTCGCGATGCGCGCGGCGTTCAAAGCCGTGATGGACGGCAAACAAGTCGCGATTCTCGCGCCGACGACCGTTCTCGCTTATCAGCATTTCGAAACTTTCAAACAGCGTTTCGCCGCGTTTCCCGCGCGGATCGAATTGCTTTCGCGCTTTCGCTCGAAAAAGGAACAGAAGGAAGTTACAAAAGCCGCGGAAAGCGGCGAGCTCGATATTTTGATCGGAACGCACCGCATTTTGTCGAACGACGTTACGCTTCCGAAATTGGGGTTGATCGTCGTCGATGAAGAGCAAAGATTCGGCGTCGCGCACAAGGAAAAGCTCAAGCATTTGAAAAAGAAAGTCGACGTTCTCACATTGAGCGCGACGCCGATTCCGCGCACGCTGAACATGTCTCTGCTCGGCATGCGCGACATGTCAGTAATCGAAACGCCGCCGCGCGACCGGCTCGCGATCAACACGCAGGTCGTGCAGTTTTCCGAAAGCGTTATCAAATCCGCGATCGAACTTGAGCTCGCGCGAAACGGGCAGGTTTTCTTTGTTCACAACCGCGTCGAAACGATCGAAACGATCGCCGCGCATATCAAAAAGATCGTGCCGAACGCGCGCATTGTCGTCGCGCACGGGCAGATGAACGAGAAGGAAATGGAGCGGCACGTGCTCGATTTTGTCGATTACAAATACGACGTGCTGGTCGCGACGACGATCATCGAAAACGGCATCGACATTCCGCGCGCGAACACGATCATCGTCAATCGCGCCGACGCTTACGGCTTGTCGCAGCTTTATCAACTTCGCGGGCGCGTCGGGCGCTCGAACCGGCGCGCTTACGCGTATTTGCTGATTCCGTCCGAATTGGAATTGACGCCGATCGCGCGTCGGAGATTATCCGCGATCCGCGAGTTTTCCGATCTCGGCGCCGGCTTTCGAATCGCGGCGCTCGACCTGGAATTGCGCGGCGCGGGCAACATTCTCGGCGGGCATCAGTCCGGGCATCTCGAAACGCTCGGCTTCGATCTTTACACGAAAATGCTCGAGCGCACGATCGCCGAAATTCGCGGCGACGAGATCGAGGACGAAACGAGCGTTTCGATAAATCTCGGCGTCGACGTGTCGATTCCGCAGGAATATATCGGCGAAACCTCGCAGCGGTTGCGGACTTACAAGCGCATTTCGTCCGCCGAATCCGAATCGGAATTGCATCAAATTTTCGAGGAAATTCAAGACCGATACGGGCGAATTCCTTTAGCCGTCGCGAACTTGTTTGACTACGCGCGTCTCAGAAAAACGGCGGAGCGAATGCACGTCGTTTCGATCGATAAAACGCGGGAAGGCTTTGCAATTAAGCTTAGCGAGAACGCGAAAGTTTCGCCCGAAAAATTGATGCGGCTTGTTTCGGAAAACGAAGGCGCGGCGTTTTCGCCGAGCGGAATCTTGCGGGTTGTCGAGACGGAAGAAAACTTGATCGACGCGGCGCGGAAGGTTTTGGAAGAAATAGGAATTTAGCCGCGAACAAACACGAAATCTCACGAAAAAGAAATAAATAATTTTCGTGCGGTTTCGTGTTTGTTCATGGCTAAAATGTTTCCGTGCAGTCGCCGAATTCATTGATTTCGCAGACAAAAAGATGCGGGCAAACTTCTTTTGTCTGGCGGCGGACGTTTTTCCAGACGTTTGAATTCCAATATTTATCTTTTGTCCAGCCGAGCTGTTTACGGTTTTTCCAGACGAACTCGTAGGCTTCCTTTTCGTCCGCGCCTTTCAGGTGCTGCGCTTCGTGCAGAAGCACCGCGGCGCGCTCGACGTCGTCGATCGGATACTGAAAAAAATCGGGATAAACGGTCATAATCTCGAACGGGTAATTTGTCGCGGCGTAAGCGTTTTCCTCGCGCGTCGAGGCGTTGAGCCAATTGTCGTTGGCGCGAAAGCTCGTCACGTATCTGAGCAAAAACGTTTCGGACGAGAAGCCTTTTTCGTCGAGCACGGCGATCGCGCTTTTTACTTTTGTTCGCTCGTCATAATTCAAAGATTGCGACGTAAAAAGCAGCGAAAGATAAAATCCGAACAAAACGACGAGCAAAACCGCGACGCACGCGAGCACGCGTTTTAAGATTCGCGTTTTGCGCGCTTTCGCAGGTTGCGAGGAAACTTCGAGCAAAGCGCGTCCGCACCGCGCGCATTTATCGATGTTCGCGAAATTCACCAGGTTGCAGTTCGGGCATTTTTTATTCATAGATGAGGAAAGGAGCATTATTTTAAAAAACTTCGAATTGAATCGATTTCCATAAATTCGCGGTCGTCACGAAGGCTTCTCATTAAGCTGCGCGCTCGCGCTTGAGCTACTTACACTTCCGACGAACTCGAACCAAATTCCGCGCATCAAAGCTTTCAAGTTTGCATAAATCGACAATTAAGGATTAAGATTTCCATTTGATTTATTCGGGAGAAAAAATGAAACGATTCAACTCCGCAATTTTTTTGATTGCAATTTTATTTATTACCGGCTTGGCGGTTTCGGCGCAGGAAACCGAGCTTAAAGTGGTCGACGAAGTCGTCGCGCAGGTCAACGAAAACGTAATCACGCTTTCGGGCATCAAGCGCGAGATGAAGGAAATCGTCAACCTTTTGATCGAATCGGGCAAGACGCGCGAACAGGCTGAAGCCGAGGTCGAGAGCAAAAAAGCCGAGCTTATCGCCAATTACATCAACGAAGAATTGCTGATGCAAAAAGGCAAGGAGCTCGGCATCGAACCGGAAGTCGAAGCCGAGATCAATTTGCGGCTGGCGCAGCGAATGAAGGAGATGAATCTCAAATCGCTCGACAAGCTTTACGAGGCGATGCGCAACGCGAACATCGATCCCGAGCAGCTTCGCGACGCCTGGCGTAAACAGCTCATCCGCGATTTTGTGCTGCAGCGCGAGGTCGATTCGAAGGTTTATTTCGGCTGGTCTTCGAAGGAAGTTAAAGATTATTACGAGAAAAATAAATCGAAATTCATCAAGCCCGAAAGCGTCACTTTAAGCGAAATTTTCCTCAGCTTCGCCGGTCGCGATGAAGCCGCGGTCAAGGCAAAAGCTGACGAATTGATCCAACAGGCGCGCGGCGGCGGCGATTTTGTAAAGCTCGTGATGGAAAATTCCGACCGCGACGACAAGGCGCAGACAAAAGGCAGCGTCGGAAAATTCACGTACGATCAGCTCAAGGATATCAATGAAAAACTGGTCGCGCCGGTCAAGGCGACGAAGCAGGGCGGCGTTACGGACGCGATCGTTTTGGACGAAGGCATCGAGATTCTGCACGTCGACGAGCGCGCGGCTGCGGCGACCGAAGCTTCGTTCGACGAAAACGAAATTCGCCGGACGATGACCGTCGAAAAAGTTCCCGCCGAGCGTAAAAAATATCTCATCACGCTTCGCGAAGAATCGTATATCAAGATCAACGAAACTTATCGCCCGATGGTCGCGCCGCTTCTCTTTGCCGAGGAGCGAAAGACCGACGACAAAAAGACGGACGATAAAAAGGACGAAAAGAAAGACAACAAATAACGGAAATTTGAAAACGGAAAACGGAAAATGGCGAATTTATTTTCCATTTTCCGTTTTTCATTTTGTACTGATTTATGCGTCTTGACCTGTTTCTAAAATCCAGCCGGTTGTGCGCGCGGCGCTCGCTGGCGCAAAAATTTTGCGGCGCGAATCTCGTGAAAGTGAACGGCGTCGCGGCGAAATCTTCGAAGGAAATAAAACCGGGCGACGAGATCGAGATCAAGCGCGGAAACCGCGTGACAACGGTTCGCGTCGACGCGATTCCGGACAAAAAACAAGTTTCGCGCGCCGACGCCGCAAATCTTTACGAGATCGTCTCGGAAGAAATTATCGAAGACGAGTTTTGAGTTCGCGCTTTTGCGCGCAGGTTGTTAACCTAAAGCAAACTAAACAATTTTCACTCTCACTTCTTCCGCTCCGCTTACAAAATTCAACATACGGCTGCCGATCGTTCCGGCGCGAAGCTTCAAAAATTCGGCTCTTTCGCCGGCGAACATTTCGTCGGTCGTCGAGTTGAAAATCTCGAGCCAGCGGCGAAAATGTTCCGCGAGCAGCGGCGTTTTTTTGTGAAGCACGGCGTGAATCTCGAGCGGATTTCGCTTGTATTTCGCGTAATCGCCGGTGTTGAAAAGCAGCGTTTCCCAAAAATCGCCGATGATAGGAAGATGCTCGTCTAGATCGAGCCGCGCAACGTCGGTGAAAATAAATCCGATGAGGTCGTCGGCAAAAGCCTTTTTGTAAAATTCGATCAAAAGGTCGTCGATGTCTTTTCTTGTTTCAATGTCCTTCATTTTTTACCGATTCCGCCGGCAGCAAAAACAAACCGATCAGAAAAAACGCGAGCGCGAAAAATTGGATGTAGCCGGTTCCGGCGGCGAAGCGCGGCAGATCGAGCGCCCACGTGAACGCTTCCTTCGTCGGATTTTGGAGAATTCCCTGCAGCCAGCTTTCGTTCGCCGGCGCGGTGAGGCTCGTCAGGATCAAATATTTTACGACGAACGCGAGCCCGAACATCGCGCCGAGACTTTTCAGAAGCTTTTTCGTGTCAAATTCGGCGAAGAGATTTGTCCAGAGCGTCCAGAAAAAGCAAAACGCAAGAATCCAAAACGGCAAGCCTTGCTCGGGAATCAGCGAGTTAAAAATCTGCGTCGAGGCGAAAAACAGCGTCACCAAAACCGCTCCGTTCGCGACGTTTTTGAGCGTCGAAAAATCTTCCGAAAACCAACCGTCAAGCTTGAGCAGACGCGCTCGAAAGAAAAGCAGGAGCAAAAACGCGGCGAAGATCAAAGCGACGAGCGGCGGCTTCAGGAAAAGAAAAGCGCCGTCGGCGGCGTTCAAACGCATTCCGCCGAGAAGCGCGACGGTGAGGAAAATAAAGGGCAAAAATAAATATTGGAGCTTCGGTTTTTGGTCTTTGGTCCTCGGTTTTCCGCGCGCGGAAACTTTTGTTATTTCCTCGTCCGTAGTTTCGAGCTCGCTGCCGGTCGAAACTTCGAGCAGCTCGCCGTCGACGATCTCGATGTCTTTTTTTTCGACTTCTTTTTCCATTTAACGAAACCGTTTTGAGTTCAAACTTTACTTCCTCTCACGCGTCAATTTCAGCGGATTAAAATCGTCCGCCGTTACTTTCAAGCCTTCTTCGAATTCGTTTTTCAGTTCCGCGGGCGTTTTCATTTGCAAATTTGCGTCGTCGGACTTGAAATTTTTGTCGATCAAAATCACGCGGTTTGTTTGTTCCGAGCCTTTTTTGAAAAGCTCGTCGTCGTTGTAAAGCTTGCCGAAGCCTTGTCGATAAAAGCTGTAGGCGATGTAAAACTGCGTTTTCGCATCGCGCCGCTCGGGATCGGCTCGCTCGAACGCGTCGCGCGCGAGCACGAAATTGTCCTGCCGAAAAGCCGCCAAGCCTTCGCTGAATTTCTGCTGATCGACCTCGTACAAACCGCTGATAACTTGCCCTTTTGTCGCCGCGTTTTCGATCGTTTCGCGCGCTTTTATCGAAACTTCCTCGAGATTTTTCGGCTCAGCCCAATACAGCCAAGCAACAAAAACGCCGTAAAATGCAATCAAAATAAGGCTTAAAACGTGGATATACTTTTCCTTCATTGGTATAATTTCCGCTGCGTTCGCTTTTACCGGGGAAAATTTTTATGAGAAAGACTTTCGTAATTTTAACATTTATCTTTTCGCTGGCAATTGCGGCGCGGGCGCAGGCGGATTGGGTCGGCGTTTATGAATTTGCGGAAGACGGCGGCAAAACCGCGGGTGGCTCGGCGATTTTTATTTCGCATCAGATCGAGATTCGCAAAACCGACGACGGATATCTTGCGACGATCACGAGCAACGGTTATCAAACTTCGCGCGACGTGGTCGCGAGCGTGAAAGCGAACGGCGCGAAGGTCGAGTTTTATTTCGAAAGCTTCGGTGAAAATAATTCGCTCGAAACTTATGCCGAAGGCGATCTGCTGCTCGCGCTCGAGCGCAAGACCGTCAAAAATAAAACCGAAATTTTGACTTATTGGAGCAAATTCAAGCCCGTAATCACCGCGAACGAAGCGAACGGCAAAGTCTATTTCAAAAAGATCGAGGTGAAATCCAACCAGACCGAAAATTGATGCGGAAAGTAATTTTCACAACGTTTATTTTGACTCTGCTCGTTTGTGGCGCGCGGGCGCAGACGCGGGATTGGCTTCGGCTGGAAAGCGATTCGAAGGATTTTTCGCTCGCGATTCCGCGCGATTATCAAATGCTGGCGGACGAAAACGGTTACGATTCGGTGAAGTACAATCGGCTTTCTCCGCGCGATTATACGGTCGTAAAGCTCCGCAAAATTCGATACATCACGGCTTTTCAAGACGGCGCTTCTTTTTTGGTCGAAAGCTATCAAACGAATAATTTGTCGGACGCGCTCGAAACTTTCATGCTGCGCGGCTCGATGAACGACAAGACGAGCGAGCTTGTTTTCAACGAATTCAAGGGAAAAATGCTCGAGCGCGAGAACGGGAATTTTTATTCGATCGAAATTATCGCCGGAAGCAAAGATCGAATCTATCGCATCGTTGCCGCCGCGCGCGACGGAAGCAACGAAACGCTCCGCTATTTTCTCGCTTCGCTGAATATGAACGCGCAGAAATATTTCAGCTTCAAAACGCCGCTCGACGAGCAAATAAAGGAAACTCCGGCGCCGATCTCGGGATTGAAGGAAACGACGATCGTCGTCGAAAACGACGAAAAGACCGACGACGAAGCGGACAAAAATAAAAGCACGGAAACAAAAACGACGGAAGACAAAAAGCTCGTCATCGTCTTTCAGAACTATGCGAAATATACCGACGAAGCGCGAAAAGCGGGTGTTATCGGGCGAATAAAACTGCTCGTAACTTTTTCGGAAAACGGCTACGTCAGCAAGATCGTGGTGAAAAAAGGGCTGCCGAACGGCTTGATCGAAAGCGCGATCAAAGCTGCGAGAATGATCAGGTTTCTGCCGTCGGAAAAAGATAATAAACCGTTAACGACCACAAAGACGATCGAATATTCCTTTTCGATCTATTAGTTCAGATGAAAATTTTAACGATCATATTTATCGTTTTGGCTTTTGCCGCCGCGGGCGTTTCGGCGCAGGAAAAATCTGCGGCAAAATGGACGCGGATCGAATTCGAAAATAAAAATTTCGCGATCTCGTTTCCGCCCGGCTTTATCGTCGACGCCGAAAAACGTGAAGGAGACAGGCGTTATCGAATTTCGGCGATCATGAACGGCGTAAGAATGGATTTGTCGATCTTTAAGTTTGGCGGCACGAAAGAGCGTCTGAAAATCGTGCGATTTGACGTCGACGACGCGCTGAGCACTTTTTCCATCAATGGTTTCGACGGAAGACGAGCGGCGTCGAGCGCGATCCGCAAAATTTATTCCGAGCGCATCGCCATCGCGTCGGACAATTATTATTATTATCTTTCAGCCAGCGCGCGATCGACGGAAAATGCGGAGCTGAAACGATTTTTGTTCTCGATCCATCTCGGCGGAAAACGACTTTTCACGCAAAAGGAAAACGCGAGCTTCGACGAAGAAACGGCGTCGCTCGAGACGCTTAAAACCGACGCGGACGTGCTCGAAGCCATGAGCCGGAAATACGTGGAAAATAAAGGAAGCGTGAGTTACGAGTTGGAGCCCGCGGAAATCGAGAGCGATGAAAATAACGAGAAGTTTTCCCGACCGGTGATAATTCTCGATCGACCTTCCGGCAGCCTTAAGCTTCCGTCCAGCGTTCTCGCGACATCGAGCGGCGGAATACTTTTGGGAAAACTGAAGGTGAACTTCATGGCGAATGGGCAGGTCGGCGATATTATCGCCTATTCCAGCGCCGACAAGGATTTCATCAAATCCTGTGTAGACGCCGCCCGCAAGATCAAATTTGTCCCGGCACAGATCGACGGGAAAAATGTCGACGCCGCGGCGGTGGTCGAATATAAATTATTTTTCGACGTCGATCCGCTGGGTAACCAAAAAATTAGGAGATATGATTAAAGAATGAAAAAACTTTTGAGCTTAACAATTGTAATTTTGGTATTTTGCGTCTCGGCTTTTGCGCAGATGAATGAAAAAACAAAGCCGACCGACAAGGACAAAACCGAGGCGATTCCGGCGAGCGGCGTTTTGAAACGCGGCGCGGCGATCGGTAATTCGAAGAAGGTTTCGCTTGCGAAAGTGCTGAAAAATCCGGCGAAATATGCCGGGCAAACAGTGCGCGTCGAAGGCGTGATCGTTCGCTCATGCAAAATGGAAGGCTGCTGGATGGAGCTCGCGCCGTCGAACAACTCGAAATCCGTGCGCGTGAAAATGAAAGATCACGCGTTTTTTATCCCGCTCGATTCCGCCGGCGCGGCTGCCAAAGCCGAAGGTGTTTTCTCGGTAAAAACTTTGTCGAAGGAAGAAGTCAAACATCTCGTCGAGGAAGACGGCGCGAAATTCGACAACATAAATCCGGACGGCACCGTGATGGAAATCTCGTTCGTCGCGAGCGGCGTGGAGCTGACAAGAAAATCGTAGAATTTAAAGGATAAATGAAGCCTTTCAAAATTCGTAACATCGAAATAAAACCGCCGCTGATTCTTTCGCCGATGGCGGGCGTGACGGATTACACATTTCGCCGCCTGATCAAGCGGCGCGGCGGCGTCGGATTGGTCGTGTCGGAATTTATTTCGGTCGAAGGCTTAACGCGTCATAATCCGAAATCGAAACGGCAGATGCGCTTTGACGAAGCCGAGCGACCGTTTGCCGTGCAGATATTCGGCGGGCAGCCCGAGCGAATGCGCATGGGCGCGGAAATGGCGGAAGAAGTCGGCGCGGATATTCTAGACGTAAACTGCGGCTGCCCGGCGCCGAAGGTCGTCAAGCACGGCGGCGGCTCGGCGCTTCTGCGCGATATGCCGCGGATGGAAATTATTCTTAAAGAGATCAAAAAGGCGATAAAAATTCCGTTGACTTTGAAGATGCGCGTCGGTTTTTCGGATTCGACGATCAATTGCACCGAGGTCGCGCGAATGGCGGAAAGCTGCGGCGTCGAGCACATACAAGTTCACGGGCGCACGCGGGAGCAAGGCTACAAAGGCATGGCGAATTGGGATTTGATCCGCGCGGTAAAGGAAGCGGTTTCGATTCCGGTTTCCGGCAACGGCGACATCACGACGATCGAATACGGAATGCAGCGATGGAAAGAATCGGGCTGCGACGGCATCTTGATCGGTCGCGGCGCGATGCAAAATCCATGGATATTTCGACAGTTCGACGACGTCTTGAACGGGCGCGAGCCGTATCGACCCGATCTCGAAGAAAAGAAATCCGTGCTGCTCGAATTTTTCGAAATGATGCGCGAAGAAATGCCCGAGATCGTCGCGCTCGGCAAGATGAAACAGCTCGCCGGGCAGTTTACAAAAGGTTTGGTCGGCGGCGCGCAGTTTCGTCAAACGCTTTATCATTCGCATTCGGCTGCGGAAATTCTGGACAATATCACCATTTATTTCGAAACGCTTTCGACGCGAAAAACTTTCGGCGACGGCTTGACGGAAGCCGATAAAGATTTGGAGATCGCTTCATGCGACGCGTTTTCGGAAGTCGTTGCTGTTTAGGATAATTTCCCGCAAAGGCGCAAAGCGCGCAAAAGAAAATCTATGAAGATCGTTTTTGTTCTATCGATAATTTTGCTCTCTTCCCTTTTTGCTTTCGCCCAAACAAAACCGGTCGCAAAACCGACTCCGACTCCGACGCCCGCGAGCGGCGCACAAACGGTAAGATCGTCGCCCGCGTATGCCGAAGTTCTTTTGCAAAAAACGGAGCTTAGCGCCGAGCTCGAAAATTTGCTGGTCGAATACACCGAGGAATATCCGCGCGTGAAGGAAATCCGGTTTATGCTCGGCTTGGTGCGGAAAGATTTGGATAAACTGCTTGCCGCGACCGACGCTTCCAGGCTTTCGCTTGCGCTCGGCAAGATGATGGTGCGCCGGACCGAGCTTGCCGCCGACGTCTGGAATTTGCAGCGCCAATACGCCGACGAGCACCCGGACGTAAAGCGCGCCAAGCGTAAAGTCGACGTTTTCGAGCAGGCGATCAAGGAAATTTTGCCGTAAAAAATAGCCGGTCACCTCGCGATAACCGGCTTCAAGAGGAGGGGAAAGAATGTTTCCGCTCTACGGATTTTGTAAATCTATCTCCATTTTCGCGCCGCCGCGCGCGATAGTCAATTTCTTACCTGTAAAAGGTCCGTTCAACGTGATCGTTTCCGCCGGAAGCGCGATGTCGTTTATCGCCTCGACCGTGTCGCCCGCCTTTACGCCTTTGCGTTCCGCCGGACTGTTGGTTCTGACCGATTTCACGCGCCATTTTTTGTTCGAAAACGAAGCGTCGATCCCGATTATTTCCAAAATATCTTTGACCGCAAAGGAATTTTTCGTTTCGAAACCGCCCTGCAAAACAACGTTCGGATCTTTCACGGCTGTATCGCGCGAACCGCCGCCGTTGTTGTTTTCCGCGGAAGTTTGGCTTCTCGGTTTGTCGGGATTCGCGGCGATTTCGGCGTCTTTCGGTTTATCTTTTTCGTCCAGATTCGGTTCGGGATTCGGATTGCCCGCGACCAATTCCTGCGGTTGATTTTTATTCGCGTTCGGCATCGGAACATCGCCTTCGGCAACCTGCGGAACCGAGTTGTCATTGACCGAATAAATACCCGCGATCGCAATAAATGCGAGCACGGCGAGCGCAAGCGCGAGCGGCGCGGCAACGCGAAGCGCCGGGAAACCGCGCGGCTTGAGATATTTCGCGCCCGAAGCGGCGATCCGCGCTTTTAGGCGAAAATCGAAATCGTTCGGCGCGTCGACCCGCGGCAAAACGCCGAGCATCTCGCGAACTTTCGCGTCGCCGCCGGTTAAAATTTCTTCTTCATTTTGGAAGTTTTCGTTGTTCATTTAACTTTTTTGCTCAACTGTTTTGAGTTTCACGCTTTAGCGTGTTTCTCTAAAGAGCACGCTGAAGCGTGAACTCAAAGCTTTCTAAAAATAGTGTCTCAATTTCTCTTTCAAAAGCCCGCGCGCGCGGCTTATTCTCGACTTCGTCGTTCCGAGCCCGAGCTTCATTATTTGCGCGACTTCCTCGTACGACTTGCCCTCGACGTCGCGCAAAATTATCGGCGCGCGATATTTTTCCGGCAGCGTTTCGATCGCTTTTGCGATGTAGCGGCTGCGCTCGTCGCCGAGCAGATCGGCGTCGGGCAAGGGCTTTTCGTCCGGCGGATGAAAATCCTGCGCGTCCTCGTTGTCAAATCGGAAAAGTCCGGTCATCGAGATCAGCTTGCGGCGCTTGCGCTTGCGAATCTCGCTTATCGCGAGGTTCGTCGCGATCCGGTAAATGTACGTCGAAAACGCGTATTCCGTGTGATAGCGCTCGATGGCGAAATACACGCGGATGAACGTTTCCTGCGCCAGATCGACGGCTTCCTCGTAATCGTTCAAAAAGCGGTAAAGATAATTCGTGATCGGTCCCCGATACCGCGCGACGATTTCGGCAAACGCCGTTTCGTCACCGTTTTTCGCGGCTTCTATCAATTCATGGTCGGACAAATTTTCAGCCGGCACGATAGTTTTCGACACCTCCGCGCCCGCAATTTCGATTTTGTCCAAAGCCATACACGCATATTATTTTTACACTAGATTTTTATGTCAAACAAAAGCCGCCCTCGTTTTTGAAACACGCCGGGCGGCTTAAAAAGTTGCAAAAGTTTGAGTTCGAGTTTTGAGTGCGCGCTTTGGCGTGTCCTGGTTTTACGCCGAAAGCATGCTGAAGCGCGAACTCAAAACGTCATTCTTTTGCCGGCGTAATCGTCAGGATCAGAAACATCAACTGATCCGATTTCGAGGTCGCCAGGCTTCCGATTATTGTCGGTTCGTTTTCGCTCATGCTGACGCGCGACGTGTTTATCCCGATTGATTCGTACGCGATCGACGTCGAGCTTTTTCCGGCGTCGTCTTTCATCATCGTTACGACCGGCACGCGCGCTCCAAAACGAAACTCGTCGAACTGAAGCGCGGGCGAATTCGGATTTTTATGCAGATTTCGAAGCTGCCATTCCAAAAAAACCAGCATCGATTTGTCGACGTTCGGGATGAGATCGTTCAACACGCTTTTGTATTCGATCGTTCTCGAAGTTCGCTGCAGAAACGTCGCGGAAACGCGGTAATCGGAAAACGCGTAAAGCGTTTTTAATTTTTGGACGGAATTTGTCAGCGACGCCGGAAGCGCGCTTTTCGCGCCCGTCTCGTTCGAAGCGACCAAAACCTGCAAAACGACTTCATAGGTCGTTTCGTTTTTCGCATCGCTTTGCGCAAAAACATTTGCGGCGCTAAAGACTAAAAGAAACAGGAAGAGCTTGAAAATAAATTTCGGCTTGTTCATCGGTTTTCTCCTTTGGAAAAGAATTAGGTAACTCAACCGATTAAACCGAAAAGCCGGAATAAAGTTGCAAAAGATTTTTTATGAAATGTTTTGAAAGATGGCTTCGTCGATCTTTTGACCGAACGACATTATGCCGATCTCGGTCTCTTCGACCTGCTTGTCGTCCGCCCAAAGTACGGTGCGGAAAAAGACGAGCGTTCCCTGCTGATAATTGTAATCGTAAAATTTCCGGCGATATTTTATGTTGTCTTCCGTGTATTCGAGCATCATCACGCGGTAGGTTTTCGTGCTGACGAAAAAGCGCGTTTTGCGGTTTTGCTTGTCGGTCACGTCGAGCCGGTAAAACTCGACGCCGAGAATTTTTTCCTTGCCGTCGAGCGCGAGAACGGCGCCATTTTCCTTGTAGCGAAGCAGCGCTTCGACGCCGTGCCAGATTTGACTTTCGAACTTTTTCGTAGCGTCGTCGGTTGGCGTAAATTCCTTCTCGTTGAAAATTCCGAAGATCTTATCGTTGTTGTAAATGAGCGCAAATTTTACGTTCGGATATTCCTGGTTGAAACGAACGCGCTCTTTGTCGAGGCTGTCGCCGCGCAAAATCCAGCGCTCGTAATTCGCTCGTTCGACTTTGCCATCGGCGTTGTTGAGCGTGATTCTTCCGCGTTCGAAAGTCGTTTTTCGGATTTGATTCAGCGTCGCTCTGCCGCCGAAACCGCCGTAAACGACGATCGCCGATTCCGCAACTTGCTCGGCTGTGAGATTGGCGTTCGCGGGAACTTTCGGCGTCGGCGAAGGCTTCGGCGTCGCGGTCGGCGTCGGCGTCTGCGCGAAAGCCGCCGAAGCGCCGAGCGCGCACATAAACGTAAAAAGTATGAAGTTCTTAAAACTAAAAGACACTAAATATTCTCCCGGAATTTTTGAAAATTTACTCTTGCGGATTGTAGCACAAACTATCTTAAACGGCACTTTCGCCTGTTTTAACTGAATAAATTGATGAAATTTTTCCCGATTAAGATGCACGGGCGTTTTTATCGCGGCGCGCAAGCGTTTACCATTGAAACATGCTGCACGTCGCTTTGGTCGAGCCCGAAATTCCGCCAAATACCGGCAACATCGCGCGCCTTTGCGCCGCGACTTTTACCGATCTGCACATCGCCGGCGTCACCGGTTTTAAGATGGACGACAAAACTTTGAAGCGCGCCGGGCTCGATTATTGGAACGAGGTAAAGCTGCATCGACACCTCGATCTCGACGCTTTGTACGCCGATTTGCCCAAATCGCGTTTTCTCTACTTCACGACCAAAGCGACGCGAAGCTACGCAGATTGGCGATACGAACGCGGCGATTGTTTGATCTTCGGACCCGAAACGCGCGGCATTCCCGAAGCCGTGCTCGAGGCGAATCGGGAACGCTGCCTGACGATTCCGATGCCGAACAAAAACGTCCGCAGCCTCAATCTCGCGACGTCCGTCGGCATCGTTCTTTACGAAGCCTTACGGCAAATCCGACCTTGAATCTTTACATCTTTTTCAACTTTTCGCGCATCATAATTTTCGTAAAAACAAGGGCAATTTACCTTGAGAATTTTGATAGGAGAAAACGAAAGAGATGAAAGTGTTAAGACATTTTTTAATTTTAACAATCGCAATTTTAGGCATTTCATTTTCGAACGCTAACGCTCAAAGTTACTCCGCCGCCAAATCGGCGAGAGACTTAGAGCAAAAGATTTTCAAAAAGTTGATCGCGCTGCCGTATTACGGCGTATTCGATCACATCGCTTACAAAGTTTCGGGCAACACCGTGACTTTATACGGCAAGGTTGCGTCTCTCGGAACGCGCAAAGGCGCCGAGCAAGTGGTGAAGAGAATCGACGGAGTCGAAAACGTGGTCAACAACATTGAAAATTTACCGCCGTCGGCGTTCGACGACCAGATTCGCGCACGTTTATTCCGATCTTTCGCGGGCACGCCGGGCATCGCCGGCTACCTGCGCGAGCCGAATCCTTCGGTCAGACTGATCGTCCAAAACGGTCGCGTCACGCTCGAAGGTTACGTCAGCAACCGCGGAACTTCCAACCTGATGAACGCTCTCGCGAACGGCGTTCCCGGCGTTTTCAGCGTCACGAACAACCTCGTGATCGAAAAGGAAATGGTCAAATAAACGGAAAGCGCTTTGCGACAAGCGTTTGAGTTAAGCCCGGACGGAAGCGATTTTGTTCGGGCTTATTTTTGCGTTTTGAGTTCACGCTTTAGCGAGCCTTTGCTTCACGTAGAAGCAAACTAAAATTTGAACTCAAAACGCGTGTTTGATTTTTCCTTCTTCAAGACATATTCTTTTCGTTCGCCTTTTTCGGCGGATTTACACGGATGATAGGTACAAAAAACATAAGAAACATTGCCATTATCGCGCACGTGGATCACGGCAAGACAACGCTCGTGGACGCGATGCTCAAGCAATCGCACGTTTATCGCGACAACGAAACCGTCGTCGACCGCGTGATGGATTCGATGGATCTCGAGCGCGAGCGCGGCATCACGATCATGGCGAAAAACACGTCGGTTCGCTACGGCGATTTTAAAATCAATATCGTCGACACGCCCGGTCACGCCGATTTCGGCGGCGAGGTCGAGCGCGTTTTGAAGATGGTCGACGGCATCGTCCTGCTCGTCGACGCCGCGGAAGGCTGCTTGCCGCAGACGCGTTTTGTCCTTAGAAAAGCGCTCGAATTAAAGCTTCCGGCGATCGCGCTCGTTAACAAGATCGATCGCCAGGACGCGCGCGCCGAAGAAGTCGTCGATGAAATTTACGATCTTTTTATCGACCTCGGCGCCGACGACGAGCAGATCGAATTTCCGATTTTGTATTCAATTTCGCGCGACGGAACTGCGAAGAAAAATCTCTCGGACGAAGGCAAAAATCTCAAGCCTTTGTTCGATCAAATCATCGAAACGATTCCCGCGCCGCGCGCATTAAGAGACGACAGCTTGCAGCTTCTCGTCGCGAATATCGACTACAATCCGTTTGTCGGGCGGCTCGCGATCGGCAGAATTTTTTCCGGCGAGATCGCGAAAAATCAGGAAGTTCTCGTCGCAAAACGCGACGGCTCGACGCAGAAAACCCGCGTCAAGGAGCTTTACGTTTTCGAAGGCTTGGAGCGCGAAACGATCGAAAAAGCCGGCGTCGGCGAGATCGTCGCGCTTGCCGGTTTTGACGATATCAACATCGGCGAAACGATTACGCTGCCCGACAATCCGAAGCCGCTGCCGCTGATAAACGTCGACGAGCCGACGATCTCGATGATCTTCGGCGTCAACAATTCGCCGTTTTCGGGCGTCGACGGAAAGTTCGTCACGTCGCGGCAAATCAAGGAAAGACTCGAAAAGGAATTGCTCGGAAACGTCGCGCTGCGCGTCGCCGAAACCGATTCGCCCGACCAATTCAAGGTTTCCGGTCGCGGCGAATTGCAGCTTTCGATTTTGATCGAAATGATGCGGCGCGAAGGTTACGAGCTGCAGGTTTCGAAACCGGAAGTTATTACAAAAAAAGACGAAAAAACCGGCGCGCTGCACGAGCCGTTCGAGCAAGTTGTGATCGACGTGCCCGAAGAATTTATCGGCGTCGTCACTGAAGCGCTCGGGCGGCGCAAAGGTCAAATGTCGAAAATGATCAACAACGGCTCGGGTCGCGTGCGGCTCGAATACGAAATTCCGTCGCGCGGTCTGATCGGTTTTCGAGGCGAATTTTTGACCGAAACAAAAGGCACCGGACTTTTGAACACGCTGTTTTTGCGCTTCGACAAATGGCAGGGCGAGCTGAAAGGACGCGGCACGGGCTCGCTGGTCGCCGATCGAATGGGCGAGGCGACGACCTACGCGCTTTACGCTTTGCAGGAACGCGGCGCGCTTTTTATCAAGCCGCAAACGAAGGTTTATGAGGGAATGCTCGTCGGCGAAAACGCGCGCGCGGTCGATCTCGACGTAAACGCGATCAAGGAAAAAAAGCTGACCAACATGCGCGCCGCTTCAGCCGACGAAGCGATGCGGCTCGTTCCGGTGCGTGAAATGTCGCTCGAGCGCGCGCTCGAATTTATCGCCGACGACGAGCTTATCGAAGTTACGCCGAAATCGATCCGTTTAAGAAAACGCGTTTTGAAAGCGAACGAAAGACCGAAGAAGTAACGCTTATTTTTTCCCCGGCGCTTTTGCCATAAAGCTTCCTTTGATCGATTTGTCGCCCTCGGTGACGTCGATCTCGCCGCTGATCAAATCGTCGGTGACGGACGTAATTCTTACTTCGCCGTTAATTTTTGACGTCGGGTAATTCATATCGAAATCGGTTTTCGTTTCCTTGCCGTCGGCGAAAGTCGAGACCGAAAGCCAATCGAGCTTGTTGTAATTTTGGAACGTCCTCGTTTGGTAAGTGCCGGCTTTGAATGTAGCCTTGTCTTCCTCGCCGGTGAGCGCCAGCCCGACGCGGACTTGATCCGCCGCGGTCAGAGGCGCCCGCATATTGCTCATGTTCATATCGTAGTTCCCGAGATAAACGTAAGTTATCAGCGCCTTCGTGATTTTTCCGTTTTTATCGGTAAAGGTTTTAACGAAGGTTTCGCTGCCGCTTGATTTGACGTTCAACGGCAAATCCTTTCCGCCCGTATTAATGTCGAGCTTCGAAGCGCCCGCGCCGCAAGCGGCGAAAACCAGCGCCGCGCAGATCGTAAACAGGATCTTTTTCATTGCAAAAGTCTCCTTATTTTTTCTTCATCTGAGCCGTAAAATTTCCCTTTATCGAGCCGCCGTTTTCCTGCGTCAAATCGACTTCGCCGGAAACAGTATCGCCCGAAACCGAATTGATTTTGACCGTACCTTTCCCGCCGTTCGTGAACGAATATTCCTCCGTTTTGCCGTCTTTGAAAACGGTCGCGGTGACGTTGCTGACGCGGTCGTATTTCTCGTCGACCTTCGCATATTGCGGGTAAAGCTCGAAAGTTCCGGTTCGCAGCGGCGTCTCGGCGGTGTCGCCCGATTTGCCGAAAAGCGAGATCGTAACGAGCGTCTGCTTGTCGTCTTTCGGTTTCGAGGAAGGATTCGCCTCGTCAAAATCGGTCAGGTCGATCATGTAACGAATGATCGGCTTCGAATCGACGTTGAGCGAAAGCGGCGAAACCAAGCCTTTTTTCGCCTCGAAATCCTTTTTCATGTCCAGTTTTGAAATGGTCGTCGGTTTGAACTGCATCGAAAATTTTCCCGCGCCCGAGCCGCCCGTTCCGCCGCCGCCGCCGCAAGCCGCGACAAGCAAGCCCAAAACGATGATCAATAAACGTTTTTTCATTTATCTTCTCCTTTTTATTTAAATTTTATTGAGTGAGATTACTTTGCCACGATATTTTTCAAAAGTCTATCGCTAAACGATTTGGAATGAGTATAATTAAAAACGGTATGCACGACTCCTTAAAAATTCGTCCCGCCGGCGTCAGCGATTTGCCGTTCCTCTCGGACATGATCTTCGAAGCCGGCGCCGCCAGCGAAGCCTTTCGAAAAATGGGCAAGAAAAAAACGCTCACGCTTCCGGCGGTCATCTATTTTCTCGAAAATTTCGGGCGCGACGGCGATTTCGGCTTTATCGCCGAGCTCGACGGAAAACCGGTCGGAGCGGCGTGGGCGCGGCTTTTTTCCGAGGAACAAAAAAGCTACGGCTTTATCTCGACCGAAATTCCCGAGTTTGCGATCGCGGTCGTTCCGGAGCTGCGCGCGTCGGGCGTCGGGACAAAACTGATGGAACGCTTGCTCGAAGAAGCGCGAAACTTAAAAATCCCGGCGCTCAGCCTCTCGGTCTACCGCAGCAATCCGGCTCTCAGATTGTACGAACGCTTCGGCTTTTGCGACGCCGGGATTTCGAAAGAAACCGATTCTTCGGTGATCATGATCTTAAAATTTGAATAACGAACGTCTTTCGCGTTCTCTTGTCGGAACCGGAAAGCGGTAGGCAAGGGTCGAATCGCTAAATCCTTTAGCTCTCGCTATCGCTTCGGGTTCCGACAATACGTTCATCTTCATCTTCATCTTCCACATCGTTCGCATCGGGATCGTAATTTTCGTAGCCGCAGGCGTCGTCGTAATAATAGCTTTTCTCGCGTTGATCTTTTTCCCAAGAGGAATCTTGTTCTTTCTTTTCGATCTTCTTTTTTTCGTGCGGCTTTTCGGGCATAATTCCTTTATAATCAATTAAAATTTTTTTTCCAACCGACGAATTATGAACACAAAAAAATATCTTTTAAGCTTCGCGCTCGTTTTGACTTCCGCCGTTTCGACTTATTTTGTGACCGTTTCGACCGAGGCGCAAAACAGTGCGCGCAAGGTCGACAACGAATATCAGGTCGGCGCGACGCTGTTTATGCAAAAAGCGGCGGAATATCGCGCGCTTTGCTACCAGGCGTTTAATTGGGCTCAAAAAAACCTCGACGCGGACGAAAAGCGCAAGAAAAAACTTCCGAAAGCCGAGCGCAAAAAACCGCGCGCGGTCGTCGTCGATATCGACGAAACGATGCTCGACAATTCGCCGCAGCAAGCTTACAACATCAAGCGCCGGCTGCCGTTCATTCAGGAAAATTGGTACGAATGGACAAGTATGCGCAAGGCGAAAGCGATTCCCGGCGCGCTCGATTTTGCCAATTACGCGCGATCGAAAAACGTCCGCATCTTTTACGTTTCCAATCGCGACGAGGTCGAAAAAAGCGCGACGATGGATAATCTGAAAGCCGTCGGCTTTCCCGATATTTCCGCGGAAAACGTGCTTTTGCGCCAGCTCGACGCGAACAAGCGACCCGTTTCGACCAAGGAACCGCGCCGCCTCGGCGTTGCGGAAAAATACCGGATCGTAGCTTTGATCGGCGATAATCTCAACGATCTTTCGAACGTTTTTGAAAACAAATCCGTCGCCGACCGCTTCGGCGAAGCCGACAAGCTGCGCGCGATCTGGGGCGAAAAATTTATCGTCATTCCGAATGCGATGTACGGCGCGTGGGAAAGCGCGCTCTACGAATACGGGCGTTTGACCGACGAGCAAAAAACCGCGAAACGAATCGAGGCGCTGGAAAGTTATTAATATGATCCGCAAAAATATATTTTGCCTTTTAACGTTTTACTTTTTACTTGTTTTGGGCGTTCCCGCTCAAAATCTAACCGTGCGCGACATCATGGCTGAGCCTTCGATCGCCGGAATGCGCGCGGAATCGGAACGGCTTTCGCCAGACGGCAAATACGTCGTTTTTATGTGGAACGCCGAGGGCAAAGAACCGAAGGATCTTTACGTCGTCTCGACGGTAAGCGGCGAGCCTCGAAAGCTTCTCAGCCCGCGCGATCTGCTTCCGCCGATTCAAACGCCGGCGACCGAAAGTAAGCTCAATTACGGCGTTATCGTCTCTGACGATTTTGTAAAATCGCGGCAGAATCAAATCGGAAATCTCGACTGGTCGCCGGATTCGAAACGAATTTTGTTTGCGCAAAACGGCGATCTTTACGTCTTGAACGTCGAAGAAAATGACGCGAAGCCGCGGCGTTTGACGCGGACGCAAAGCGGCGAAGGCGCGGCGCGCTGGCTCGACAACAAGCGAATTTTATTTTCGCAAAGCGGCAATTATTTCGTCGTCGACACCGAAAATTTTTCGCTCGTTCAAATTTCAAAAGAAGCAAATCCCTCCGCTTTCGTCTCGGTTTTTAGCGCGACGCCGAGCGAAAACGCAAACCTGATCGCGTACGTCGTTTCCGACAGCTCGAAGCAGAAAGCTTTGTTCGTTCCGAATTATCTCGACGAATTCGTTCAGGCGCCGACGTTTAGGCGCGGCTTTTCGGAGCAAAAAGTTTTGGTCGTAAAAGCCGACGGCAGCACCGAGAAACCGTTCGAAATAAAGCTGCCGAAAGCTGAAGGCGCGGGTTTTATTCGCGGGCTCGATTGGGCGGCGGACAATGCGTCGCTCGTCGTCGACCGCATCGACAAAGACACGAAACGCCGCCAGCTTTTCTATATTCACGACGTCGGCAGCAAAGCCGAGCAGACGATTTTAATAACCGAAGAAACCGACGAAAAATGGATCGCGTCGCTCTCGGCGATCGTCGAAACGAATCCTAAAGACGATTCGCAAATTCTTTTCGGCTCCGAGCGCGACGGCTTCAATCATCTTTATCTCGCCACGCTCGAGCGCGCCAAGCCGCAGCCGAATCCGAACAACGAGATTCGCCAGGAAAATCCGACCGACGCGGGTTTTACCGGAAAAGTCGAGACGAAACAATTGACGCGAGGAAACTGGCAGGTCGAATGGGCGAAGTGGACAAGACGGACTGACAAAATAATTTTAAGTTCGACCGAAGACAATTCCGCCGAGCGCCAGTTTTATATTCTCGACTCCGCTAAAGGCTCAAAATCAATTAGTTTCAAACAAGTCGGAATGAAAAGCGCGCCTCAAATTGCGAAAGACGCCGACGTGCTGCTTTACGAACATTCCCAGTGGAATTTACCGTCGGAAATATTTGTGTCGAACTTTTTCGTAAACAGCCTGCCGGTAAAATTAACAAATACGGTTCCCGCAAATTTTCTCAGCCGAAAATGGAACGAGCCCAAATTTATCGACATTCCTTCGCGCGACGGCAAGCAAATCAAGTCGAAAATCTATCTCCCGAACAGCTTCGATAAAAAGAAGAAATACCCGATGGCGATCTTTGTTCACGGCGCGGGTTACCTGCAAAATACGATCAACGGTTGGAACAATTATTACCGCGAGTTTATGTTCAACGAGCTTTTGATGCAAAAAGGCTACGTCGTTTTGGACATCGATTATCGCGGCTCGGCTGGTTACGGGCGCGATTGGCGAACCGACGTTTACGATTTTCTCGGCGGAAAAGATTACGAGGATCATCTCGACGCGATCGATTTTATGGTCGCGAATTACGCGGTCGATGCGAATAAAATCGGCGTTTACGGCGGAAGCTACGGCGGTTTTATGGCGGGAATGCTCGTGCTCCGCGCGCCGGAAAAAATCGCCGCCGCCGCTGCGCTGCGACCGGTTTTCGATTGGAAAAACTACTTTTATTCGTCGCCGGTTTACACGACCGAGCGGCTCGGTTTCCCGGACAAAAACGCGGAAGCCTACAAGCGATCGTCGCCGATCTCGTACGCCGAAAACTTGAAAAAGCCGTTGTTGATCCTGCATGGAATGGTCGACGACAACGTGCCGGTTCAGGATTCGATGCAAATGGTCGAGAAGCTAATTCGCCTCGAAAAAACGCCGTATTTCGAAGCGATGTTTTATCCCGCGGAAAATCACGGCTTCACGCGCGCCACGAGCTGGACGGACGAATACGAAAGGATTTTGATGTTTTTCGAAAAGAATTTAAAATAAGAAAGATCAGCCACAGAGAACACAGAGTTACTGAGAAAAAATAATTAACTGCTAAAATTCATCAATTAAATGCAAAAGTATTTGTGTTAATCTATGATTTCGTTTTTCTTCGTTTCTCGGTGTTCTCTGTGGCAAATAAAATATGAGAATTCTTGTAACAGGCGGCGCGGGTTTTATCGGCTCGCATCTTTGCGAAAGGCTTCTTGCGATGGGCAACGAGGTCATCTGTCTCGACAATTATTTTACCGGCAGAAAGGAAAACATTTTTCACCTGCTCGACGACAAGCGTTTCGAGATGGTTCGTCACGACGTGACCGAGCCGATTTTGCTCGAGGTCGACCGCATTTACAATCTCGCCTGCCCGGCGTCGCCGATTCATTATCAATACAATCCGGTCAAAACCGTCAAGACGAGCGTGATGGGCGCGATCAATATGCTCGGCATGGCAAAGCGCGTGAAGGCGCGGATTTTGCAGGCTTCCACGTCCGAAATTTACGGCGATCCGCTCGTTCATCCGCAGACCGAAGATTATTTCGGCAACGTCAACTGTATCGGTTTGCGCAGCTGTTACGATGAAGGCAAGCGCATCGCCGAGACTTTGTTCATGGATTATCACCGGCAAAATAAGGTCGACACGCGAATCGTTCGGATTTTTAACACGTACGGTCCGCGAATGCTGGAAAACGACGGGCGCGTCGTCTCGAATTTTATCGTCCAGACGCTGCGCGGTGAAGACGTGACCGTCTACGGCGACGGCACGCAGACGCGCTCGTTTTGCTATGTCGACGATCTCGTCGAAGGAATTATTCGATTGATGGAAACGGAAGCGGACGACGTTCACATGCCCGTAAATCTCGGCAATCCGGGCGAATTTACGATGAATCAACTCGCCGCGGAAGTCGGCAAAACCATCGGAACCGAAATTAAAATAAAATATCTTCCGCTGCCGCAGGACGACCCGAAACAGCGCCAGCCGAATATCGAAAAAGCCAAAAATTTACTAAACTGGCAGCCTACCGTTCCGCTCGCGGAAGGCTTGAAAAAAACGGTTGCTTATTTTGCGGAAAGAATTAAAACGTCGGACAATAAAAGCGCGAATGTTTGATTTGGAGAAAATTTATGGACGAAGAAATTATCGAAGAATTTAACGAAAAATTCAATACGATCGAAGAAGCTCTGAAATATGTTGCCGATTCGCAAGCTAAGTCGGAATTTATCCACAAACGTGATATTGCCGAACATCGAAAGGAAGTTCGAAAGGAAATTGCCGAAATACGCAAGCTGCAAGAGCAAACTCAAAGGCATTTAAATCACATCACCAAAGTTTTACGGTTCAATATAGAAGAATATGAATTTCAGGACGAAAAGCTCGTCGAAGCGGGAACAGTTTTAAGCCGCAAACGAAAAATCTAAATATGAAGATCCTAATAACAGGCGGCGCGGGTTTTGTCGGTTCGCATCTTGCGGACAAGCTCGTCGAAGAACACGAGATCACGGTCATCGACGATCTTTCGACCGGACGTTATCAAAACATCGAGCATCTCGAAGGCAATAAAAACTTTCGCCTGATCATCGATACGATCCTGAACGAAAAGCTCGTGGAAAGATTGATTCGCGAGACGGATCGCGTTTATCACATGGCGAGCGCGGTCGGCGTGAAGCTGATAATGGAGCGACCGGTGCAGACGATCGAGACGATCTTTCGCGGAACGGACGTCGTGCTCGGCTTTTGCTCGCGTTATCGCAAGCGCGTTTTGATTCCTTCCACCTCGGAAGTTTACGGCAAAGGAATTTCCGTTCCGTTCAAGGAAGACGACGATCTGCTCACGGGCTCGACCGACAAGCATCGCTGGGCGTACGCGTGCGCGAAAACGCTCGACGAATTTCTCGCGCTCGCGCATTGGAAGGAAACGCGCCTGCCGGTCGCGGTCGTGCGGCTTTTTAACACCGTCGGACCGCGCCAAACCGGGCAATACGGCATGGTCGTGCCGCGTTTTGTCCGCGCCGCGATAAAGGGCGAGCCGCTCGAGGTTCACGGCGACGGCACGCAGGCGCGCTGTTTCGGACACGTCGCCGACGTTGTCGAAGGCTTGGCGAAAACGCTCGAAACGCAGGACTGTTTCGGGCAGGTCATGAATCTCGGAAACAATCAGGAAGTTACGATCAAAGAGCTCGCTGAAAAAGCGATTCAAATGACCGGCAGCGCCAGCGAGATTCGCTACATTCCTTACGAAGAAGCTTACGGCGAAGGCTTCGAAGACATGCGGCGGCGCGTGCCGTGCCTCGACAAAGCCAAGCGGCTCATCAATTACGAGCCAACCCGTTCGCTCGAAGACATCATCAATGATGTAGCAAATCAGTTCCGCGACGAGATCAAAGCGGAAAGCGCTATCGTATGAAAATTTTTATAAATTCCCTTGTTTTATTGTTCGTCCTCGCGGGCGCGGCGTTCGCCCAGGAAACCGGCGGCGCGCGCGGCGCGGTGCGCACCAACAAAGGCGAGTTCATTTCCGGCGCGACCGTCAGCGCGCGGCTCAAAGGCGAAGACGTAAAATCCGTAAAGACCGACGCAAAAGGCGCGTTTGTTTTGGACGGATTAAAAGCCGGAATTTACAATTTCGTCTTCGAGAAAAACGGCTACAGCACGAGCGTCAAATACAACGTCGAGATCGAAAGCGGCTCGATCAACGACCTCGGCGAAAAGCTCGTTTTGAACATCGATCCCGGAACGCAGGTTATCGTCAAGGGAAGCGTTTTCGACAAAAACGGTTTCGGAATTTACGGCGCGAAGATCGAGATCCAGCGAATAAACGCGGACGGCTCGACGAAAAAAGTCGGCTCGGGCTACACGAGCGAATCGGGCGAATTTACGTTTCGCTTCGCCGAAGCCGCGGCAAAATTCCGCATCATCGCCTCGGCAAAAGGCGCGAAAAGCAGCAAAGACATCGAAGTCGACAGCGCCGCGATCTATCGCCTCGCGATCACGCTCGACATGGAAAGAAAGCGATAATGTGAAAAATGAGAAATGAGAAGTAAGAAATCAAAATTCTTACTTCTCATTTCTCATTTTTCCCTTCTCATTTAATTTACCGTTTCCGAAATTTCTTCCGCCGTATGCGCGGCGACGGTTCCGGAATCGGTGACGATCAGCGGGAATTCTTCAAGCAAAACCGTGTTCGCGAGCGTTTGAACCCAATAAGTTCCGGCGGTCGGGAAAACTACGTTTACAAAAAAGGAGACATTATCGGTAAAACCGCCGGGCGCGAGTTCGAGCTGCGTCGGCTGCGATGTGACGACGAGATTATTTTTGTCCGGCGAAAGAATCCGAACCTCGGTGTGATGATTTCCCTCGCCGCGCCAGTGGTTGACGACGGCGAATTTTATCAGCGAGATCGGCAGCTTTTCGACCATGATATTTTGAAAAACGCCCATCAGCGAAATCTTGTTTCCCGCTTCGAGCCGCACGTCGTCGCACAAAAGAGTGTAGATAAGATTTAGATTTTGGTTACTCATTAAATTCATAGATGCCGGAAAACACGGAACCAGTTTGAATTAAAAAAGATTCAATCGAGCTTTTCTTTCATATTTTGCCCGATCGTTTTGAGTTCAAACTTTAGTTTGCTGTTTTAAAAGAACACGATGAAGCGCAAACTCCAAACTTAACTAAACGCGCCGTGTTTCTTAAACCAATCGAGCATCTTCGCCCACGCGTCTTCGGCGGCTTCCTTGTTGTAGCTCGGGCGATAGTCGGCGTTGAAAGCGTGACCGGCGTTCGGGTAAACAACGATCTCGGACTTCGATTTTCCCTTCTTCAATTCTTCCTGCATTCGCTGCACGCTGTCGAGCGGAATTCCCGTATCCAAGCCGCCGTACAATCCGATTACCGGAACCGTCAAATCCTTCGCGTAATCGATCGGCATCGTCGGCTGCGCCTCGTTTTTCGTCGCGTTCGGCGCGAGCACCAATCTTCCGTACCAAGCCGCGCCGGCGTCGACTTGCCGGTTATGCGCGGCGTAAAGCCAAACGATCCGACCGCCCCAGCAAAAGCCGGTGATCGAAAGCTTTTTCGTGTTGCCGCTGTTTTTCTTCGCCCACGCGACGGTCGAATCGAGAAACGACATCGATTGCGTATCCGGAATTTTCGAGAAAATATCGCGGGCGAGCTGCTGCACGGAAGTGATGGATTTTACGTCGCCCTGCCGCGCGTAAAGCGCCGGCGCGATTGCCATGTAGCCGAGCTTTGCAAAGCGGCGGCAAACGTCCTGGATGTGTTCGTGAACGCCGAAAATCTCGTGGATCACGAGCACGACCGGAAACTTTTTGCCCTTTTTATCGGGCATCGCGCGATACGCCGGAATCTCGCCGTCCGAAACCGGAATCTGCACTTCGCCCTCGGTCAAGCCGACGGTGTCGGTCTTGATCATCGTCTGCCCGACGACCGGCTGAACCGCCAGCGCAAAGCCCGCGATTATCGAAGTCGCAAAAAATTCGCGCCTGTCGAGCGCCGCGCCTATCGCCACATTGTCTTTTTTCATTTCGATTTTCCCCTTGAAAAGTTTTCTTAAATTTTTGCTTTTATAAACCGGAAGGTCAAGAGTATAATGAGGAAAAGCCGAGGATTAGGTTTTATGTTTTATGCTTTGATCGGTCTTTCGCTCGCGCTCGCAGGTCTCGCCGCGATGCAGTTTTTATACCTGATTTACCTCGAGAGAATCGGCAAAGAATATAAAAAACGCATCAACGAGCTCGAAAATCACAACAAATATCTTTCATATCGCCTGCACGACGCCGAACAGGAAATCGCCGAACAAAACGAGCTTCTCGAAACTCTCCACGAAGACGTCGAAGCCGAAGAAGACGCCTGGGCGGATGTGATCGACGAGCGATAAATTTTTAAATTTCCACTATCAATTCTAAATTACTTTGAAGTTTCCCTTAGGATGCTTCGCCCGAAACGACCGCAAGAATAGAAACCGCGAAACAACACGAAGAAACACAAAATAATCGATTCTTTTTCGTGTGCTTCGTTTTATTTCGTGGTTTTTTTTCCTTGTGGGTTTTTGCGCAAAAAGCCGCTTCAGGATAATGAAGATTTGAAAATTATTATTTGAAATGAACGATCGTCGCACCCCAGCCGCCGGAGAATTCGTCGCCGGATTTGAAAGACTTTACGAATTCCGTTTCCGCTAAAACTTTCCGCACAATTTCTCTTTGCACGCCGATGCCTTTGCCGTGAATTATTCGCACCAGTCGGAAACCTTTTTTACGCGCCTCGCCGAGGTAAGCTTCGGTGACGGCGCGGACGTCGCGCGGCTGAAAGGCGTGAAGATCGAGCGAGTCGGTAATTTCGATCTCGACCGGCTCGGGGAATGGGTTGTTTAAGTTTTCACTCATTGAAAAATATGAGAAATAAAAAAGGCGATTTATCTCATTCTAACTTCTCATTTCTTATTTCTTTTCGTAATTCGCCATGTCGGCGGGCGGCGTTACGACCATTCGGTTTTTGCTGGTGGTGATCACGAAGCGCTTGTCCTCGAGCTGTCCGTTTGTGTTGTTGCGGAGCTTCAGCGTAAACGTGCGGCTGTCGCCCGTGCCTTCGACGCCGAGCGGCAGCACGCCCCAGACTTCGCCGAAGGTCGGATAGATGCGGTAATGCTGCTGGTCGTATTTGTCGTAACCGAGCAGCACGATTCCGTCAAAATCCGGCTCGACGCCATCGATCGCTTTTACCACATTCGTTCGCGACAAGATCACCCACGCGCCGGGCTTGCTCGTTTTCGATTCCTTGTCTTTTTCTCCCGAAAATTTTTCACCGTCCGCGCCGGCGTTGTCGAGCCTCGCCCACGTCACGAACTTCTTGTTATTTTGCTGGTAAAAAACGATGTCGCTCGGAACCTGCAGCTCGACCTGGCGACCGAAAAGCCAACCCGCGGGCGCGGGCGAAACGGACGGATCGAGCTTTACCTGGTACCAGATATCGTATTTTTCGTCCAGTTTTTCCGGCTCGTTGGCTTCTTTCGCCGCTTCGATCTCTTCGTTTCTCGTGCGTTTTCTGCCAGGTTTTTGCTCGTTTTTCTTAACGTCGTCAATTTCCGAAGCGTCTTCCGCCTTCGGCACGAAATTCCAATCGATGATCTCGAAATTCGCGCCGTTCTCGAGCCGGTAGATAACGTTGTCCGGGCTCATTTCGGGCGAAAGACGCAGATTCGAAGCCGCTCGAAGCTGACCCGAAGCTTGCGGCTGCGCGTTCTTAAAATCCTCGGCGAGCTTTCGCGATTTCTCGAGCAGTTCGCTCGTGATCACGTTTTGCGCCTCGATCCAGCCTTCGGTTTCGTCCTCGTCGTGCGCGCGAACGCGATACCAAAGCACCTTGTTCGTGCCTTCGCCAAACTCGGTTTCTTCGATAATATCGAGCACTTGCCCGCGTTTGACCTCGAGCAGATCGGACGCGACGACCGAATACGAGCTGCGAATATAAGTCGCTTTTACGATCACCGTCGCGGTTTTGTTAAGCCCGACCATTCCCGAAACACTGTCGAAAATGCCGCAGCCGGAAAGCAGAACAGCGCCGGATAAAAGGATAAAAAAGCTAAAAAATTTTACGGATTTCATTTCGATTTTGGGACGAGTTTTCGCCAATTATTATAACCCAACTTGTCTAATAAATCCTTCTGCCGCCCGTTCAATTTGGATTTTACGACGAGCTTCGCGGGAAAATTTTCGCCGCTGGTTTCGACGCCGATCGCCTCCAGCGTCGCGAGCCAATCCATCTTTTCGGCGCCTTTTATGTAACGCTCGACGATCGGTCGGAGTTCGGCTTGCGCTTCCAAAATGCTTGCAATCGCGGCGTTTCCGTCTTCCGGTTTGTTCGGTTTTCGATATTTTTGATAAACCGCGCGAACGATTTCCGAAACCGAACGCTTGCCTTTGCTCGCCCGCAAAACGGCGATGTCGCAAAGAAACGCGACGAGCATTCCGCGCGCGTAAATTTGCGCGTTCGCGCCGCTCCAGCGATTTTTCGAAGCTTCGATCAGCGAAACTTTTCGTTCCTGCAAGCCGTCCAGATCGTACGCGCGCCCGAGCGTATCGAGAAAATCTTCAAAGCGAATCCGATTCAAATTCAGCGCGACGCGAAGCGATTGATAAAGCGCAAAGCCCTCGTAAAACCAATCGTAATTTCCGGTTAGCGCGAGATCGTTCGGAATCCAAAGATGAAAAAGCTCGTGTCGAAGCTGTTCATGCAAACGCTGAATCGATTGATTTTTAAACGGCATATCGCTCGACAAGATCACGACGTTCGAACCGCGCGTTTCGGCTTCCCAGTTTCCGATTTTCGCTTCGCGCGGAAATCTTAAAAGAAAAATCCGGGATTTTCGCGGAATTGCGCCGAAGATTTTTTCATATTCTTTTGCGATCTCGCCCGCCGAGCTTTCGGCGTCGCTCCGCGAAAAAAGAAATTCGCCGGAAATTACAAAGCGAAAGTTTGAATTTTCGATCGAAAGCGCTTTGCCGTCCGCGCGCTTTCCGACAAAAATTACCGAGTCGGCGACGTCGGCGATCTCGAGCGATTTCGTCGTTTCGGAAAAGCTTTCATTCGCCGCGAACATCCAGTTTTGCGGCACGCCGAGCCGGATCAGCGCGGACGTGCGATCGCCGAATTGCGGCAGCAGATCATAAAGCATCAAAAGTCCTTGTTCGTCCGCGAGCCACGAAACATGCGCCAGCGCGGACGGCTTTTTCGGCACAGACAAGTCGATCTTGTAGCTAAAGCCCGTCGCAAAATCGCTGGCGAGAAACTCGCCCGGAATCAATTTTTGATAAAAAATTGCGCGTCCGTTTTCGTCTTTTAGCGACAATTCCGATATTCGTTCGCCGAGATTTTCAACTCCCGCAAACGCGCGTACGAAGGTCCAGTTCTTACTTGTTTTTTCATTCAGCAGCCTGCCCTCGACGCGCAAAACCGGCGGCGAAATCGATTCGATCGCCAACGTCGCGCTAACGTCCTGCGCGGCGCAAAAAGCGGCAAAGACAAAAATTACCGCCAAAACCGGCAGCGCCCGCGAAAACCTTTTCCCTTTCATTGACATCGAATCAGCGCGCGAATAAAATGCTTCTTTGCCCTTTCAGGCTCGCTCTAGGATAAAAAATTTATGAGTCTAATCAAAATCGTTATCTATACATTAGCTTTTTTGTTCAGCCTTTTATTTCTCGGGCGTTTCTTTTTCTAAGATGGCTTTTGACAGGATTAAGTTAGACGAAATGCGGTCAGAATTTTGACCGCTATTTTATTTTAACGCGTTTTGAGTTCAAACTTTAGTTTGCCGATTTCGTGCGGAAACACGCCGAAGCGTGAACTCAAAACACATTTTTTATGACCGAATTACGAAAGATAAAGCGCGCGCTGATCAGCGTTTCGGACAAAACCGGCGTCGTCGAATTTGCAAAAGAATTAAAAAGCTTCGGCGCGGAAATAATCTCGACCGGCGGAACTGCAAAGACGCTTCGCGAAAACGGAATCGAAGTGACGGAAGTTTCCGAGATCACCGGCTTTCCCGAAATGATGGACGGGCGCGTAAAAACGCTTCACCCGAAAATTCACGGCGCGTTTCTCGCGCTGCGCGACAACGCCGAACACGTCGACGCGATGAAAACGCACGCTATCGAACCGATCGATCTCATCGTCGTCAATCTTTACCCGTTTGCGGAAACGATCTCCAAACCGGACGTCACGCTCGCCGAAGCCATCGAAAATATAGACATCGGCGGACCGGCGATGATTCGTTCGGCGTCGAAAAATTGGCGCGACGTCGCCGTCGTCACCGACGTTCGTCTTTACGAAAACATTCTGACCGAGCTAAAAGAAAACGGCGGCTCGCTTTCGCTGGAAACACGCAAGCGCCTCGCTTTTCTCGCGTATTCGAACACGGCGAGCTACGACATGGACATCGTTTTTTTCCTCGGTCTGGAGCTTTCGGACGAAGAATACGAGCTTGCCGAACCGTTCGATCCTTTCGCGCCGCAGCCGGAAAAAGAAGGCGAGGAAGAATTTGACGACGTGAAATTATTGGAGCTCGACAAACTCGCCGATCTTCGCTACGGCGAAAATCCGCACCAGCGAGCCGCGCTTTATTTATCGGGCGAAACCGGCGGAATCGCGCGCGCCGGGCAGCTTCACGGCAAGGAAATGTCGTTCAATAATTACGTCGACGCCGAAGCCGCGTGGAATCTCGTTTGCGATTTTGACGAGCGAGCCTGCGCCATCATCAAGCACACAAATCCTTCGGGCGTCGGCGCGGGCGAGACGAACGACGAAGCTTATCGACGCGCGCTCGCGACCGATCCGGTTTCGGCGTTCGGCGGAATCGTCGCTTTTAACCGAGCGGTCGACGCGGAAGTCGCCGCATCGGTCAACGAAGTTTTTACCGAAGTCGTCGTCGCGCCCGATTTTGATGAAGCCGCGCTCGAAATTTTTCGAAAAAAGAAAAACCTGCGCGTTCTGCGCGCCGTCCAAACCGCGCGCGAAGCAAGCGGCGTTGAATACAAACAAATCTCCGGCGGTTTTCTCATCCAGGATCGCGACATTTTAAAAATCACCGCGGACGACCTGAAAATCGTTACGACGCGAAAGCCGACCGAAGAAGAAATCCGCGCGATGCTTTTTGCGTGGAAGGTTTGCAAGCACGTTAAATCGAATGCCATCGTCTTCGCCGGCGCGAATCGAACGCTCGGAGTCGGTGCCGGGCAGATGAACCGTGTCGATTCCGTCCGCATCGCCGCCATGCGCGCCGAACGATTCGACCTGTCTTTGAAAAATTCCGCGCTCGCTTCCGACGCGTTTTTCCCGTTCCGCGACAACGTCGATGAAGCCGCAAAATTCGGCATCGCGGCGATCATTCAGCCCGGCGGCTCGGTCAAGGACGAGGAAGTAATCGCAGCCGCGAACGAGCATAATTTAGCGATGGTTTTCACCGGCGCGCGCCATTTCAAACATTAAATCGCAACGCTGTTGACTTTTAAGGTCGATTGTTGTAAAACTGATGCATTAAGGCTCTGAGGAACGCTCGAAGGTTTGTCTTTTAAATCTGTCGGGCTTTTGTTTTTTAAATGTCGATATCAGAGACGCGCGCGGTAAACGTTCTTTATTGTTCTGCCGCTTACTTCGTGCGCGGGTCGGATTTACAACGCAATAAGGTTTCCAGCCACAAATCATTTCCATTCGTAAAAATCGAAATAGTTCCGCACTCGCCGGTTATGAAAATCTTTGCGCCCGAATTTTCCCAACGCGTCAAAACTTCCTCATGCGGATGCCCGAACGGCGAATTTTTGCCGACCGGAATTATCGCAACTTTCGCGTCGGCGGCATTGATAAATTCCTGCGTCGAAGACGTCCGGCTGCCGTGATGCGCGACTTTTATCACGTCGCTTTGCACGAATTCCTTCCCGCTCAAAAGCTCGCGCTCCGCTTCTTTTTCGATATCGCCGGTCAGCAAAAATTTCCTTTCGCCGTAGACAATTCGCAAAACCAACGAATGATTATTGTCGGAAATTTCATCGTTTCCGGTCGGAAAAAGCGTTTCGATTTTCACGCCGCCAAACGTCAAAACATCGCCTTTCGAAAGCTTTACCGCGTCGATCTTTCGCTTTTGCAAAACCGAATAAAGCTCCGCAAAATTTTCGTCGTCAAAAGGCGTTCGCCCGAAAAACGCCGCTTTGATCTTGAAATTTTTCGCGATGTTGACGAGTCCTTGCAGATGATCGGCGTCGGCGTGAGTCGCCAAAATATAGTCGACTTTGTCGTAACCCTTTTCCCAGAGAAACGCAGAAACGACGGTTTCTCCGACGTCGTGCGTGTCCGGCTCGAAAAGCTCGGGCTCGTCCGCAAATTCATTCCGAACATAAATTCCGCCGCTTTTTCGCTGCCCGCCGCCATCGATGAGCAGCGTTTCGCCATTCGGAAAAGTGATCAACATCGAATCGCCTTGCCCGACGTCGAGAAAATCGATGCGCAGCTTCCCGTCGACGCGCGGCGCGCTGAGCGGATGGAAGATTATCACGCCGAGCAAAATCAAAAAGACAAGCGCGTTGACACGGCGAAACGCCGACGCGGATTTTCGTTTGATCGCAAACGGATTCCATTTATGAAGCGCAAAAGCGAAAAACAAGATCGGCAAAAAATATAAAAAATAGACCGCTTTCATCGCGCCCGCGTAATGCGGCAATCTTATCGAAGCCCAGTAATTATCGGACAAAAGATTCGGAATCGACAGCATCAGCCAATTAAAAAGCTCGGTCAATTTTATAAATGGCAGCGCGAGCGACGTGCTGATTTGAGCGAAAAAAATCGCGATAATTGCGGCGAAGCTTTCAAGCGCAATCCAAACTCCGACCCAAAGATTCAGAAAAACGCCGAAGATCGAAATGCGGTGAAAATAAACGATCAAAAGCGGCAAAAGCCAAAGCTGCACGATGAGCGAAACCAGAAAAGCTTCGAAAATATAGCGCAGCGGATTTTGCAAATTCCGCCGCTCGAGCCAGTTTAAATAAGGCGATTTGAAAATTCGCGCCGTCCAGATTTGCCGCGAAGCGTCGCGCTGCCAAACGACGTCGCGCCAGTAAAGCATCTCGCAAAAACGTTTGAGCTTTAAATTTACGTCCGGCGGAAAAGGCGTTTCGGCGGTCGGCGTCCACTTGCCGATCGCGCGCAGTTTTTCGATCAGCGGAAAAGCCATCGCGACGATCGCCGCGACGCTGACGATCGTGAGTTGAAACGACGGCGTGAAAAGATCGTTCGGGCGCCAGACGAGAAGGATCAAAACGCACGCGCCGAGCGCGTTGAGCAGCGTTCCGCGTCGGTGAATGACTTGCGAGAACAACAGGATCGTAAACATTATCGCCGCGCGAACGACCGGCACGTCCGCGCCGACGGCGATTGAATACGCCCACAAAAGCGCGCTCGCGATCACGAATTGCCAAAACTTTTTCCGCGTAAAAAAGCGAATGAAGAGTAGCGTCAATCCGCCGATAAACGTGATGTGCAGACCGGAAATTACGAGCACGTGAAATGTGCCGCCTTCGCGAAAAACGTCGGCGGTTTCGCGGTCGAGAAAATATTTGTCGCCGAGCAGCGATGCGATCAAAACGCCGGCGGTCGAAACGCTTAAATGATCCCGGAAATCGACGATGAGATTTTGCCGGCGCCCGTAAATCCAAGCGAGCGGCGGGAACGTTCGCTCGTCGCCGAGCCGCTCGACGAGAAGCGGACTTTTTATCAACGCGGTCGCGTCCGTGTCGGTTTGGTCGAGAATTTCTTTTTGCGAAATTACGCCGGGATTTCGGAAATTTTCCTCGCGTTTTAGGTTGCACGCGACGCGAACGCGCGAGCCGTATTGTAAATTTAATTGCTCGTATTCGGCTGCAATTTGTTCGTTTTGAACCGGCGCGAAAAGCTTTACGATTCCTGAAATTTTAATTTCTTCGCCTTTATAGAGCGCTTTTTCAGTTGCCAATTTCAGAAAAAATCCGTCGACCGCAAGCTCCGGTTTGCCTCGCAAAACGCCTTCGATCTCGATCGCGTCGCCAGAATTTATTCGGTTCTCATCGATCAGCTTTTTCAATCGGTCGTTAGAAACGATTTGATTTTCGATTTGAAAAAATAAAGCGCCGGCGGCGAAAAACGCGAATGCGAGAAAGATTGCGGCAAATTTTTTATTGATAAAAAGCGCGGCGCAAACCGCGAAAACCAAACAAATTGCCAGCGAGATTTTCCAGTCGAAAACAAAATATTTCGCCGACGCAATTCCGGGCGCAAAACAAACCGAGAGCCAAAGCAGCGGATAAACCGCGAAATTCGCGATCCCGGATTTTGGGATATTTTCCGACATGAAGAAATGTATCGAAAATTATCAATTTCCGAATATCAATTGTCAATTATTTTGGGAAGATTCGTTTTTCGAAGATATTTGAAAATGGAGAATTTAATTTTCGGTTCTGATAAGATTTCGCATCTCGCGAAAGCGTCGATCGCTGACGCCGCGGACGAGCATGAGGTGTTCGGGTTTGCGGAAGTTCCCGAATTTTTCGCGGTGTTCGATGATCTTAGCGGCGAGCTTTTCGCCGATGTTGGGAAGCTTTTCGAGCTCGGCGATAGAAGCGGTGTTGATGTTTATTGCCGATTGAGAAAAAACGATTTGAGATTTTTCGGAGACGGTCTCTTTCGTTTCGCCGCAGCCGAGAAGCAGAAAGCAACAGGTTGTCGCGAGAAATTTTACAAGAAGCTGTCGCATTTTTTCTCTTTCTTTTACGCCGTCGCTACCGCTTCGGGTTCTGACTAAATTTCCCTGCCTTCTTCGGCTTCCTGCAGATCGTCATAGGCTTTTTGCAAAATCGGTCGGGCGCGCGTGCTGCCGTCCATGTCACCGATGTAGCCGTCGTGGACCATCGCGTCGAGGATCGCGGCGGCGCGTCCGTAGCCGATGCGCAGGTGGCGCTGGAGAAGCGACGTCGAAGCGCGTTTGGAAGTGACGACCGTTCTGAGCGCGTCGGCGTAGAGCGCGTCGCGCTTGCCGGGCAAATCGTCGGCGTCGGTTAATTCTTCGTCCGACTTTGTGATCGTCGTATCGTATTCGGGATTTCCCTGCGCTTTCACGTGTTTGACGATGCGGTTGATCTCTTTTTCGTCGACGAACGCGCCGTGAATTCGCACGATCTGCGACGACGCGGGCGGCAGAAAAAGCATGTCGCCCTTGCCGAGAAGCTGCTCGGCGCCGTTGGCGTCGATGATCGTGCGCGAGTCGACCTTGGTCGAAACACGGAACGAAATGCGCGCGGGAAAATTCGCCTTGATCAAGCCGGTGATGACGTCGACCGACGGGCGCTGCGTCGCGAGCACGAGGTGAATGCCGACCGCGCGCGCCATCTGCGCGAGCCGCGTGATCGATTCCTCGACTTCCTTGCCCGACGCCATCATCAAATCGGCAAGCTCATCGATGATAATTACGATATACGGCAGCACGCGATGCGGGTCGCCGTTGTCGTCGAATTGCTCGTTTTCGTTGCGGCGTTTCGCCTCGGAATTGTAGCCGTCGATGCTGCGAACGCCCCAGCCGGCAAGCTCCTTGTAGCGGCGTTCCATTTCGGAAACAGCCCATTTTAGCGAGATCGCGGCGCGCTTTGTGTCGGTGATGATCGGCGTGGCGAGATGCGGAATGTCCGCGTAAAGCCCGAGCTCGAGGCGCTTCGGATCGATCATTATGAATTTCACTTCGTCCGGCTTGGCTTTATACAAAATCGAAACGACGAGCGTGTTGACACCGACGGATTTGCCCGCGCCGGTCGAGCCGGCGATGAGAAGATGCGGCATCGTCGCGAGATCGGTGACGAAGTTGAGCCCGTCGATGGATTTGCCGAGCGCGATCGTCAGCAGCGAATTCGACGATTTGAATTTTTTCGATTCGATGACTTCGCGGATATTGATCGTTTCTCTTTCTCGATTCGGAACTTCGATGCCGACGAACGCCTTGCCCGGAATGCGGTCGATGCGGATCGATTCGGCTTTTAGCGCGAGGCAAAGATCGTCCGAAAGACCGGTGACGCGCGAATATTTTACGCCCGGATCGGGCTTGAATTCGTACGTCGTAACGACCGGTCCCTGGCAAATATGCATCACGCGACCGTTGACGTTGAATTCCTTCGTCTTGTCCTCGAGCTCTTTCGCGATCGCGTAAAATTCTTCCTTTTTCAGCTCGATACGCGGCTTCGGCGCGGAAAGAAAATCGGTCGTCGGCAGCTTATATTTCGAAAAATCCTGCTGCTTTCGTTGCGGCTGCGCTTCTTCCTCGTCGGCTAAAAGCTCGTCGTCGAGATCGCCGGTCGCGCGGATCGGGCTGATCGGAATTTCGCCTTCGTCGCTGACCGGCTCGGCGGGAATAATTTCGACCGGAGCTTCGTCGACTACCGCGGTCTCTACAATTTCGGGAACGTTTTCGGGAGCTTTTTCGGTGACGATTTCCTTTTGCTCGACCGGCGTCGCGGAAACGGTTTCGCGGCTCGAGATCGTCGGCGATTTTTCCACCCAAACTTCGCGGCGCGTTTCCGGCTCTTCCGGTTTATACGCCTGGCGGCGCGCGCGGCGCTTCTCGCGCCATTCGTTCCAATGCACGCGGAAATTTTCCCACGCGAGCCGGAAATTTCCGAAAAACGACGCGAACGAAAGATTCGTTATCAAAAGTATCGCCGCCGCGAAAAGTGCGGCGAATAAAATTACGTTTCCGGTTTTGCCGAGCAATCCGGAAAATATGCGTTCGAAAAATACGCCGACGACGCCGCCGCGAAAACCGGCGAGAACGAACAGGCTCGAAAGCGAAACGATAAAAAGAATGTATCCGACGAGGCGTCCGACGGAAGCTTTTCGCGCGACCGGACGAAAAAATCGCCATGCCACCAAAACGAGCAGCGCCGGCAGAAAATACGCGGCAAATCCGATCGCGTTGAATAAAAGATCGGCGACATTCGCGCCGACGACACCGATCAGATTTTGCGTTTTTTGCGACGAAGCCGTGTTGATCGAAGGATCGTTCGGGCTGTAAGAGATCAAACACAAAAGCACCAGAATCGCGAGCGCGAAAAAGACGACCGCGATTATTTCGTTGACGCGCGTTTGATTTTTGGCTGAGAGCTTTTTTTTTCCGGTTCTTTTTGCCATCGCCGAAACGTGTCGGTAGCGCAAGCGTTAGCGCGGGCTACTGACACAGATTTTAATCTATTTCCCGCTTTTCTTAAACAACAAAAATTCCTTGATAAATTCGTCGATCTCGCCGTCAAGAACCGCGTCGACGTCGGAAACTTCGTGTTTCGTGCGCGTGTCTTTCGCCAGTCGATACGGGTGCAGAACGTAATTTCGAATTTGCGAGCCGAACGAAATATCCTGTTTCGCGGCTTCGAGCTCGGCTGAATTTGCCGTGCGTTTTTCGAGCTCGAGCTCGTAAAGCTTCGATCGCAAAACCTGCATCGCGACCGCGCGATTTTGAATCTGCGAGCGCTGGTTTTGACAAGTCACGACAATTCCGCTCGGAAGATGCGTGATCCGAACGGCGGAATCGGTAACGTTTACGTGCTGCCCGCCGGCGCCGGACGAACGATATGTATCGACGCGCAGATCCTTGTCGTTTATCTCGACCTCGATATTTTCATCGATCTCGGGCGAGACAAAAAGCGACGCAAACGAAGTCTCGCGGCTGCCGCCGGCGTTGAACGGCGAAATGCGAACGAGCCGGTGAACGCCCGCTTCCGCGGACAAAAGTCCGTACGCGTAATCGCCTTCGACGCGAAACGTCGCCGATTTTATGCCGGCTTCGCTTCCCGTTTGCTCGTCCAGAATTTCAACTTTGAAACCTTTTCGTTCAGCCCAGCGCAGGTACATCCGCAGCAGCATCTGCGCAAAATCCTGCGCGTCGGTGCCGCCGGCGCCCGCCTGAATCGAGCAGATCGCGTTGTTCGCGTCGGTCTCGCCTGAAAGAAGAGTTTGAATTTCCGCCTCGGAAACTTCATTTTCCAAACGACGGATCAAGGCTTGAAGTTCTTTCAGAGAAGCGGCGTCGGTCTCGGCGAATTCGAAAAGAACCTCGGCGTCGGAAATTCCGGTTTCGAAATTTTCCTGCTGCGCGAGCGCTTTTTCGACGCGGCTTCGCTGCTGGACGATTTTTTGAGCCTTTTCCTGGTCGTTCCAAAACGAAGGCTCGGAGATTTGTTTTTCTAAATTTTCGAGCTCTTTTTGTTTCGCGGGAGCGTCAAAGAAACCTCCCGAGCTGGTCGACTTTCTCTTTTAGTTCTTCGTATTTTGTTTGGAGTTCGGTTAATTCCATGGTTTATTTTCTTGTGAAGTAGCATTTAAATTTTGAATTTTTGCTAAACAACGTCGCCGGCGAAAAGATCGCGACGAAGAAAATCGTCCAGCCGATAAAGGCAAGCGGAGTTTTCTTATCGTCCAGAAAAATCACGATCGCGGCGGCGGCGAAGCTGATCAGCAGCATCGGAAAAATATTGAATATTTTCATTTTTCGATTTTCTCCATCGAGTAAAATTTTCTTCGAAAACTAAACAATAATAAAGCCAAACTCGCCGCGCAGCAAAGCCACGCGAGCCATTCGCCGTGGCGGACGTAGAAAGTTTTGCCGCCGTCGGACTTTGAAATTGTCCAAGCGCGCGCCGCTTCGGTGTAAACTTCCGCCGCGTCGGAAACTTCGCCGCGCTCGTTTATAAAAGCCGTGACGCCGACGTTCGTGACGCGCACGAGCGGGCGATTCGTCTCGACCGCGCGGAAGACGGAATTCGCGAGATGCTGCCGCAAAACGGGCGTTTTGCCGAGATAACCGTCGTTTGTCATCTCGATCAAAAAGTCGGCGCCGCGCAAAATATATTCGCGCGAAAGCGTGCCGAAATGCGATTCGAAACAGATCATCGTGCCGCCGCTTGCTTCGCCGAACGGCAAAAGATCGTATTCGTCGCCGAACGAAAAATTGCCGACAAAAGCCGGAATGCTGCCGGCGATAAAATTTGGCAGCGGCTGAAATTCGCCGAACGGAAGCAGGTAAATTTTATCGTATTGCGCGACCTTTTCGCCGCGTTGGTCGACCATCACGGCGGAATTGAAATACAGCCCGGTTTTCGAGTCGAGCTCGGCGGAATTGAAAAGCACGAACGCGTTATTTTTCGACGCGAAGCGTTTTAGAAATTCGCGAAACTCGGCGTCTTCGCCGTAGAAAAACATCATCGGCGATTCGGGAAAAATTATTATCGCCGGTTTTTCTTTGCCGTCGAGTTTTTGCAAAGCTTCCTCGGCAAGCCGCACGTGGCGCTCGCGAAACGTCGCGCGCTCTTCGTATTTGATACCGCTCATCGGGACGTTCGGCTGAACCGCTATCACGTCAGCTTCTTTCGGTTTTTCAATATTGGGCGATTGCGTTTTTAGTAACGTAAATCCGAGCATTATTAACAAAGCGATAACGGCAAACAAGGCGCTCTTTTTTGTTTTTCGTAAGATCGGAAAAGAAATAAAACTGCCGACGGCGACGCAAATAAACCCGACAAGAAGAACTCCGCCGACGCTTGCGAATTTCAAAACGCCCGGCGTAAACGCCTGCGAATAGCCGATCGTGTTCCAATCGTTTCCGGTTATCGCGAGCCGCAGAAATTCAATCGCCGTCCAGAGAAACGGCGCGGAAAGAATCGCGTAATTTCCGAGGCGTCTTAGCAAAAGAGAAAAAAGCGCGCAGAACGTCGCCGGGAAAATTCCGACGATCGAGGCGACGCAAAACATCAAAAGATACGCGAGCGCGGGCGGAAATTCGGCGTAATGTATCGGCGCGTATGTGAGCCACCAGCAAGTTCCGAAATAAAAAACCGCGCCCCAAATCCAACCGAGAAAGAGCGACCGGCGCGACGATTCCTTCTCGCGCTCGACCGCGGCGAAAAGCGGAATCAGCGCAAACCACGCGAGAAACGAAAGCTCGAAATCGGGAAAAGCGAGGATCAAAAGAACCGCCGAAAGCAAAGCCAAAAGGACGTTCGAAAAAGCGGGAAAAATGCGTCTCGGCGAAGTGGACTTCATCGCTGCTTAGTTTAGCAAAAAAAATTCTTCTCGATGAATCGAACGTCGAAGCTCGGTCAGATTGAACGGTCAATTTGAACGCAAAACGCAAATTTTTGTCACCGGAAACTGACAGATTTTGTTAATCGGATTTCCGATTCGATCAAATCCGTCAGTTTGCAAACTTTTCGCCGCCGGCGCGCAGCCGCGTTAATTCAAAATGAACGAAATCGCCGAAATTATTGATATATAAGCTTTAAAAGCAGGAGAGCCCGACCATTGCTGATCGGACTCATAATCGGAAGGACAACTGAAGGAACGCTCGGAAGGTGGTCAAGCACAGTGGCAAACTGCGCTCGGAGAAGAGTTGGCGGCGGGGTCTCGATTAACTTCATCAAGCTAGCCGCTCTCTTATTAGCACTTACCGTGCCAGAAGGGATTCAAATTCGAACTTAAAATTTCGAATTCGAATTTTGTATAAAAATGCCGTTATTCCGGCACTTAAACAAAGCGTTAAAAATTTTCAATTCAGCGGTTTTCAATTTCCGCTGCACTATTTGGGCGAACATCTTTCGACCTGGCGCTGCAAGGCGGCTACTTCCTGGTTATCCGCGTCGACCGCGGCAGCCGAAGCCGCGTAATTTTTTGCTTGCAGACAATCGCCTTTTTGAATGTAAATTCTACTCAATGCGATGTGCGCATTAACGAGGCGGTTGTCCCAAAAAAGCGCCGTTTTCAAGCTGCTGACGGATTGCTCCAAATCTCCGCGGCGCAGATGGATCATGCCGAGCAAAAGATACGCCTGCGCGCTCATCGGCTCGCTGCCGAGAACTTTGCGAAGGATCGCCATTGCCGCGTCGTCGTTGCCGCTCTTGTAAAGCTTCTCGGCTTCGAGCAGCAAAGTTTCGGTTTCGCCCAAAGGCGTTTGCGTCGTCGTCGATGGTTTTTTGGTCAAAACGACAGCGACGAAATCTTTGCGAAGCGGCTGCTCGACACGCAAATTTACGCCGTCGAGCTTCGCGTTTTTCCAATCGGTTTCGAGCTTGGCATACTTGTTATTTTCGACCAAAAAGCGCCGCGCCTTGTCGTCGGCGTCCGCGGCTTTTGCCGTGTCGCCCAATTTTTCAAACGTCTTGGCGAGTAAAAAATAAACCTCGCCGTCTTTCTGATTTTTCTCTATCCACGAAAGCATCTGATCTCTCGCCGCCGGATAATCGCTGCCGCTCAAAAACAACGCAAGCGCATAATTGAACCGCACGTTTTGATTTTCCGGCGCGGAATCGAGGGCGCGTTTCAAAAAGTCGACACCTTCGGTTAAAAGCTTATCGGCGTTGCCTTTATTTTTCTTTTCAACCCGCGAAGCCTGAACCGAGATCGCGCCGAGCGCGTTGTAAACGGCTTCGAGCTTGAGCTCGTCGGCAAGCGGTCGCAGAACGGCAAGCGCCTGCTCGTAATTTCCCTGCTGCCAGTGGATCAAACCGGTGTAAAACGCGGCTTCCGGATATTGCCCGCTTTCTTGCGGAATGCGCGAAAAATAATCGATCGCGTCCGGCAGCCGGCGCTGTTTCAAATAAAAATGTCCGAGCTCGAGCGCCGCGTCGGCGTAAGTTCCGCCTTTCGTTTTATCGTCGTCGGCGTAGATGCGCATCGCGTTTTTGAAAAAATTCTCGCGACTTTGCAGATCGGTTTCCGGCGTCAAAAGACCTTTTATATACGCTTCAAAAGCGCGCGCCGGAACTTTGTTCGCCAGCTCGACGAATTCGTTTCCCTTAAACGGCAGCGCGCGGTCCCACTGATAAAGTATCTGAAACGCAACCTGTCCCTGCACAGTTTGCAGATTCGCGAGCGCGTCGTTGATCACGATCTCGCGCGTCACGCGTTTGCCGTCCGGGAATTCCTCGCTCAAAAATCTGCCTTCGTTTACGCGGATGATCCGCGCGCTGACCGTTAACCGCGCCGCGATGTCGTCCTTCGCCGGTTCGATGTTGTATTTTCCCGTAACCAAAAGCGTCGATTTCGGATTACTTTCACGCGCTAATTTCAAAGAAGCAGCCAGGCTCGGCAAGATCGTCAAAGGAATGCCGAGGCTTTGCTGGACGATCTGCCGCTCGCGGTTCGAGACGACATTCAGCCGCGTGATCCGCACTTCCTTCGAGCCGAGCAAATCCGAAAGCGAATCCGCGAAGCTCTCGCCGACCCAGTTAAATTCGGTCTTGCCCGAAGTATTTTCAAACGGCAAGACCATCACCGTATCGGCAACGGTTTGCGCGCCGATCGAAGCGGCGGCGAGCGCAGTTAAAATTATCGTAAACAAAAACTTTTTCAGCATTTCTTTCCTATAAAAATAAAAAATTCGCTTGAATCTAAGCGAATGCGTTTAGCTATTTTGATGCAAAAATTTGCGAAAAAGATGGTAACCGGTACGGGATTTGAACCCGTGTTGCCGCCGTGAAAGGGCGGTGTCCTAGACCCCTAGACGAACCGGTCGTAAACATAGTTTATGACGAAAAGCCTTAAAAATAAAGGCTTTTCAGACAAAAACTTATCTTCAAATAACGCGCTTCCAAATAAAAACGAAGAATTAGCATATCGCACGCGATTTTCCGTGTCAAACAGCTTCGGGAAATTCTTCACAAACTAAATGTGTCGGAACTGCTTGCGGTAGAGGGCGGGTAATTACGATGGAAAAGGATTCGGACCGCCGCGCGAGCTTGCACATTTTCCTTTTTCGCGCGCATCTTTTATCATCAAACCAATGCCGGACAATCAACGGAAACGCGTGTTTTTGATCGATGCGATGTCGCACATTTTTCGCGCGTATTTTGCGCCGATGGGCATGCGTCAGGAACCGCTGCGCAACTCGAAAGGACAAGTTACGCAGGCGGTTTTTGTTTTTACGAACATGCTTCGCAAGCTCATCAAGGACGAAAATCCCGAATACATCGCCGCCGTTTTCGATTCCGCGACGCCAACTTTTCGACACGAAAGCTTTGCCGCCTACAAGGCGAACCGCGCCGAAATGCCTGACGACTTATCCTCGCAAATGCCTTATATCATAAAGCTTTGCGAGGCGTTCTGTATTCCGATCTTGAAAATGGACGGCTTCGAAGCCGACGACGTGATCGGTACGCTCGCGCAAAAAGTCGCCGCGAAAGATTTGCAAGCCGTGATCGTTTCTAACGACAAGGACCTTTGTCAGCTCGTCCGCGATCCGCTGATCGTCTGCATGCGGCAGAACTCGCAAAACGTGAAACGAAAAGTGCAGGTTCCGCCGATCGAATGGTGCGACGAGGCTTGGGTTTCGAACAAATTCGGCGTGCCGCCGTCGAAGATCGTCGACCTTCTCGGCTTGATGGGCGATTCGATCGACAACATTCCCGGCGCGCCCGGAATCGGCGAAAAAGGCGCGACAAAGCTCGTGCAGGAATTCGGCTCGGCTGAAGAAGCGATGAAGCGCGCCGTTGAAGTTACGCACAAAACTTACCGCGAAAGCCTGCAGAACAACCAGGAAATTATCCGCCAATCGCTCGAGCTGGCGACGATTCACACGACTTTGCCGGTCGAGCTCGATCTCGACGCGCTGAAAACCTGCGAGCCGAACCGCGAGCTCACATATTCCTTATTTAAAGAGCTCGAATTCACCACGCTGCTCAAAGAATTCGCGGACGTCGCGCCGCTTTTTGCCACTGCCGCCAACGGCGCCGCAGCGACCGCCGAGCGAAAATATCAAATAATCGACACGCGCGCCGAGCTCGACAAGCTTGTTCGAAAGCTTTGGGAAACCGAGCATTGGAGCTTCGAGATCGACGATCCGATTTCTGCGAAAGCGGGCAGCTTCGACAAAAAGCCGCCTGCCGGAATCGCGATCGCGACCGCCGCCGGCGTCAGTCATTACATCGATCTCGAAAATTTCGCCGACGGAAAAGACTCGGCGATCGAGCCGCTTCGAGATATTTTGTCGAACGGCTTTCTCGATAAAACCGCGCACGATTACAAGACCAATCTCGCCGTTTTGCAAAAGCTCGGCATCGAGCCCGAAGCCGTCACGGACGACACTTGTCTCGCCGCTTATTTGCTCGATCCCGTTCGCGCGCATTACGACGTGCCGCTTTTGGCGCAGATCTATCTCGACCAGGAAATCGCGTTCGAAATTCCCGAAGGCTGGAGCGAAAATCAGTATCGCGCCGCCGAGCGCGCCGATCTGATCGCGCAGCTCGCCTTCGCGCTCCGAAAGAAAATTTACGAGGAAAAGCTTCAAAAAATTTACACCGAGATCGAAATTCCGCTCGTGCCCGTGCTTTATCGGATGGAAATGGCTGGAATGAAAGTCGACGTCTATGCGCTGCGTGATTTCTCAAAGTTCATCTCGACCGAGCTCGCTACGCTTAGCGAAAAAATATTCGCGATCGCCGGGCGCGAGTTCAAGATCAACTCGCCGAAACAGGTCGGCGAAATTTTGCAGGAATTGAATATCGAAACCGGTCGGAAAACCGCGACCGGGCAAATTTCGACGAGCCGCGACATTTTGAACGAGCTTGCGCAAACTTATGAAATAGCGCAGCTTATCATCGATTACCGCGAGCTCGACAAGCTCAAATCGACTTACGCCGACACGCTTCCCGTGCAGGTTTCTTCCGACGGAAGAATTCACGGAAAGCTCAATCAAACCGTCAGCGCGACCGGTCGTCTCAGCTCGACCGATCCGAATTTGCAAAACATTCCGATCCGCACCGAGCTCGGTCGGCGAATTCGCAAGGCGTTCGTTCCCGAGAGAGGAAACAAGCTAATTTCCGCCGACTATTCGCAGCTCGAGCTGCGTCTTCTCGCGCACATCACGCGCGACGAGCGCATGCTCGAAGCGTTTCAAAACGGCGAAGATATTCACGCGCAAACCGCGAAGCTCGTTTTCGGCGAAATGAAAGACAAGGACGACCGGGAAAAACGCCGGATGGCAAAGATCGTAAATTTCGGCATCGCCTACGCGCTCGAAGCTTTCGGGCTTTCGCAAAGAACCGGGCTGACGCGCGCCGAATCGCGCAAGGTCATCGACGATTATTACGAGACTTACAAAGGCGTCAGACAATATATGTACGACACGCCCGAAGTCGCGCGCGAGCAAGGCTACATCGAGTCGCTTTTCGGCAGGCGCCGCTATTTTCCGTCGATCAACGACCGCAATTACAACGTTCGCTCGCGCGCCGAACGCGAGGCGATCAACATGCCGATGCAGGGCACGGCGAGCGACATCGTGAAAATGGCGATGCTAAAAGTCGACGCCGCGCTCAGCCGCGAAGGCTTGAAAACGCGGATGCTGATGCAGATTCACGACGAGCTTCTGTTCGAAGCGCCGGAAGCTGAAGTCGAAAAAGCGTCCGGGATTATCAAGCGCGAAATGGAAAACGCCGCCGAATTGGATGTTCCGCTGATCGTCGAGATCGGCGTCGGCGATAATTGGAAGGATACGAAATAAGTTATTTCTGCCGATTCTTCAAAATCTTCACAAACGAACCCGAACGCAATTCGTCGAGCGTCAGGCTCGTCATTTCCTGCGCCTCGGCTTCCGTCAAAGCGCGGCAATTTATCGCTCTCAAAAAATAATTAAGCAAGCCTTGCCCGGTTGCGGCATCGTCAAAAACGTCTCCGACCAAAGTCGCCTGCGCGGCTTTTGCGACGAAATTGCTGAGACGCTCGGCTGCGGCGTCCAAGCCTTCGAGGAAAAATGTGTAAACCGCGGCATAGCGCGTCGGCAATTGCGCCGGATGCAAATCCCAGCCTTGATAAAAAGCGTTTTCAAGCGAATGGCGAATGTGATCGTAATGGAGCTTCCACGCGCGATGAACGACCGCTCGATTTTCCGCCGCTTGCACCGCCGTCAGATCGCCGCGATGCGGACCGACCGGCATGATGTTTGTCGCGCCGTCCGAGAGCCAAATGCCCGTGCCGCCGAACGAAACCTGCATCATGCTCCGCGCAAAATCGCACGCCGGATGCAGCATGTCCTGATACATCGCCGTGATCGAGCAGCTCGCCGTGTAGTCGTACGTGCCGAAATGCGCCGCCGTGCAGCGCCCGCGCGCCGCCGCCAGCAGCTTGGGCAGCGCGATCTCGCCGCGCTCGTCGATGATCGACTGCGTCGTCTCGATCATCATTTCCATCTTCAGCGAATTCGCCGCAAGACCGAGTTTCGGTTCGAGCTCGTCGAAAATATTTGCAAGCGTTTCGACCTGCGCCGCGTCGACAATTTTCGGAAGCGTCTTTCCAGCACAGTGGGATCCGAAGCTTGGAATTCACGTGACTTGAAGTCGCGGC
>JADMIO011875011.1_pt1 | contig 51461 bp, 38 predicted proteins | sample 8958161 | NCBI WGS metagenome assembly JADMIO01 (sample SAMN16585339, study PRJNA669376) | soil metagenome | isolation source: Crop rotation soil | place: USA: Cullars Rotation, Alabama | collected 2011 | reverse complement strand
CTTTCCCTGTCTGTTAACGCAACCGGCGCTACTCATAATCTTGAAATTTCCTGTGAAGAAATGAATTCAGGAATTTACTTCCTGACTGTAACAGGAAAAAACTACAACCAGACAAAGAAATTTGTAAGGAAATAATTAAAGGTAGATCGTTTGCAAAAGCCCCGCCTCAATGGTGGGGCTTTTTCGTTTTCAGCTGGTTAATTTAACATGCGGTATTAATAATTAATATATTTATAAAATGGGAACAAGGGAATATCATGATTCAAAACCCGGATCCAGGCGTTTGTTCCCTGCGCTGTATCTTTTGTTTATTTCCATTTTCATTACGGGAACTTGTTTTTCACAGGTTGCAAATTCAGTCTGGAATTTCGGCTCGGGGTGTCGGGTGGATTTTTCACCGGGTGTTCCGGTTTCAGGATTTTCATACCTGCAGACCAATGAAGGATCGGCAAGTATCAGTGATGAAGCGGGTCATCTTTTACTTTATACAGATGGTATCACAATATGGGGCGCGGATGATGCACAAATTGAAGGTTCCGGAAACCTGGGAGGTGATCCTTCGTCTTCGCAATCCGCACTGATTCTTCCATGGCCTGGACATCCGGGAAAATATTATGTTTTCACCACTGCAGCACAACTTGGACTTGCAAGCATAGCCGGAATCACAGGAACAGCATATTCAATTGTAGACCTCAACGAAAATGGCGGAACGGGACTCGTCGCGCCTGTTAATGTTGTTATGCTCGATTCTTCTGCCGAGAAATTAACCGCTGTAAAAACCTGCGGAAATGCATTCTGGGTTGTTGCTCATGGCTGGAATAATTCAAATTATTATGCCTGGAAACTTGATTCTGCAGGTTTGGGACAACCTGTAATTTCTTCCGTTGGCGCAGCTGTAGTCGGATCTTCATTGAACGGATATATTGATGCAATCGGAAATATCCGTTTCTCGTTTGATGGAAAAAAACTTGCCTCCGTGAATTCGTTTTCTGCCCTTCCATTGATCGAACTTTTTGATTTTGACACGGAAACAGGAATTATTTCAGGAGGATTCAGTGACGCACCTGCAACACCCTTTCAAGTTGAATATCCATACGGACTTTGCTTTTCCCCGGACAATAGCAAATTATACATTACAACCAGCAATGATGATACAACAAGTCTTTACCAATATACCGCACAGCCGGAAACACAGGCGGCTTTTCTGAATTCCAGATTCAGGGTTAATTCACATACCGGTCTGTTAACGTCTGTTGATCTCGCTCCCGATAATAAGATTTACATCGGAAATTATGGTAAGCCAACGCTAAGTATAATTGAATATCCTAACCTTCAGGGAAATGATTGTAGTTATATGCCAATTGGATTGCAGCTTCAATCGCCCTGTGTTTGCTATTACGGGCTGCAGAATTTTTATTCTGATCCGTCGGTCAGCATAAAACAGGATATTTTATTGTTTGACACGCTTACATCCTGCGGTAATTCCGTAACGCTTAATTCGGGTGTTAATGCAGATGATCTGATGTGGTCTACCGGTGAAATTACTTCTGAAATCACGGTTGAAGAGACCGGAGAATACAGTGTTTCATTTAACAATGCATGTATTTCCTATAAGGATACAGTATTTGTCAATTTTGCCGGTTCTGTTGCAGTCGGTCTGATTTCAGATACCGTCTTTTGCAACATTCATTCAATTGAATTAAATCCGGAAACAAATAGTGAAAACCTGGATTTCACCTGGTCTACCGGTGACACGGGCGACTCCCTGATTGTAACTAATTCAGGAAATTATTTCGTAATTGCAACAAATCATGGTTGCAGTGACACCGCTTACGTTACACTTGTATTCAGCAGCATACCGGATCTTAATCTTGGTGATGACACGCTTCATTGTTTTCACGAGCCATTTATATTGCAACCGGATATTCCGGAAGTAAATTATCTCTGGTCGGACGGAAGCACTTCACCGACACTCACAATTCCGTCAAGCGGACACTATTGGCTGCGTATCTCAAATGCCTTTTGCAGCACTTCAGATAGCATCAATGCGATAATAAAAGGCCAGGATTCTGTATTAAAAATACCGAATGTTTTTACGCCAAACGGAGATGCAGTAAATGAATATTTTGCAGCCGGCGATCCACTTCTGACAAACTATGCATTAAGCATTTTTAATCGTTGGGGAAAAGAAATCTTTCATTCCGATGATCCGCTCAAATATTGGGACGGAACAACAGATGGCAAACAATGCATGGAAGGTGTATACTTTTATAAATGCCAGTATATGGATCCTTGTTCACAGGATCTCGTTGAACGGGAAGGAGCTGTAACATTACTGTATTAAGTTCAGGTTGCCTTTATTTCGGCGGCAACTGATATGTTATTTACATTCATTTATCTTTGATTTGAATTAATGGTAAATGAAATACTGGAAACAACGCTTTCATAATTTCCTCAATGCACTTTCGGAATTAAAAGGAAAGGCGGATGATACCGTTCAGAATAATGAAATCCTTTTACATCGGTTTGATCTTACGATGGAAATAAGCTGGAAATTACTTGCCTATTATCTTGAAGAAAAAGGTTTTGTATTTAATTTAACACCAGACGACACATTCAGGCAGGCACATCAGGCAGGCATAATTGATTTCGGACACGAGTTAAAAAGTCTGATTGAAACCAGAGTCAACTGGGAGAAAAATTCCGGGGATTATAAAAAGCTCAATTCAGGGATCAAAAAAGAAGCATTGCCCGTTTTCGAAAAATTATCCGGTTTCTTTTCCGATGTAGACAATCAGGACGAACTTGGATTATTTGAGGCGATCATTTAACCGCTTGTCATTCAAAGTCAGCTTGGCTTTTCAGACTTTATGATAAAGATCATTCGAGAGTCTGAGAATCGTCATTTATGCTTAAAAGCGATCGCGATAATTTTGTTTTCATAAGACGCTGAACAAATTAAGATTCGGTCCGGCGATAAATTAAAAACGAAAACTATGGAAACTTCAATTCAATCCTCACTTTTAAGAACTCACGATTCTGTTGCTACAAAAAAGAAAACATTGAAATTCTGGGAAGAAGCAGAATTTAACCGTTATGGAATTTCGGCAACAATAATAGTGATAATCGGATGTATGGGCGGAATCGCAGCTGCATTCGGCACCGGCGGAAATATGATTAATACAATGATTGTCAGCTTCCCAACAACCTTATGCCTTGCGTTTATTCTTTCCGTATCACCAATGCGTTTAATAATTGTAACGAGTACATTCGCAGTGTTAATCGATGTGGTGATGCTTATTCTGCAGAATTCTTTTTAGAATAGCAGTTATATAGGCCGGTTGATTAATGATCTGATTATTCAACACCAAAAATGATAAATCCTGCTAATGGAATAACAGTTAAATCATGTATAAGCTCATCAGCACATTGATCACGCCGAAGAATATTCCTGATATGGAAATTGCGCGGGTTAATTTATCACCCTTTAAACCCTTGATGCCGAATAATATTGCAAACGGGCCCGAAATATAGGGAGCAAATGCCAGCCCTGCGATTCCAAAAACCAATGACATAATCGCATAGCCTTCGATCCGCTTTTCTTCCCTGCTTAATGTTGATTTGCTACCTGAATTTTTTTTTGAATCCGCTTCGAATACCTCTTTAGTTCCATTTATGTATTTAATGAAAAATACTTTTTCTTTTTCCAGAACGTAAAGTGGACCCGGGTTTTCAGGGCATTTATAATATTTTACTTCGTCACCGGTAATTTCAATAACCCTTGCGGAAATTTCCTCCGCATTCCGCAATACAATCAAATCGCACGGAGCAATGCTGTCGGCAGGTAAACTCCTGTTTTCCGGATTTTCCTTTGCGATAACATTGCTTTCTGAGTTAGCTGCGAGGCAATTCGTCGAGTCAACATTAACTTCATTTCCCGCTACCGGATTTATGGCATTTTCATTCCGGAGGGTTTTTGAGTACACTGAGCGTAACGGAGTTTTGTATGCCTGCTTTGCGTTACGCTCGACATAAAAACCTGGATTATAGCGTCTTCGATCCATACTGCAACTACTCAGGATCAGAATCAGGATCAGGGAAATAAATCGGATTTTATATAATACCATAGAGTAATTATAAGTTAAAAACAAACAGAATCGGATTTTAAATTAGTATTTCGAAAACTGAACGGTTGCAAATTACAATTTTGCTTGTTCAGAATCGGGTAGCAGGTCCATCAGTAAATCACTGTAAGACGCAATGATCATTTGCTCATCAGCAAGATTAAAATACTCAGAATACCTGTCACACTGAGCTTTCAGTTCTGCATTAGTACGCTCGCCAGTGGTATCAATGGCCTCAACTTCGATAAATGTCCCGAGTGAATTAACGTTGTCGAAGTGAAACTTCACGTTTTCAATAAAATAAATTCTGCGTTGCTTTTCCACTACGATCTTAATTCCAAACTGATGTGTAAGAATCTGTTTTAATGCAGCGTCCGGCTTGTGCCGGTAAAGAATAATCTCAGATTTCCTTGAACCCGGAACATTCTGTCTCTCATAATTAATTAACGAATTCTCAATATTTCCTTCCCTCAGTTTGAGCCTCCCATAGGGAACATTAAAATACGTATCTGTTTGAATATCCAGCCCTTTGAACACAGGATTCAATAACAACAACTTATTCTCATACGTTTCAAGATCATTAACTTTAGCCTTAAATTCGAAATTGAGAATTTTCATTAGTTGAATTTAATTTGCTGGGACTTTCACCTGAAATACAGCCATAACATTTTGGATTTACCGAAATGTTGAGGACAAATCAGCGGTGACAATAAGTAGAATACAGTTGTTTTGTTGCGGCAGGTTTTCAGATCTGCTTTAAAATCACATCCGGCCTACCAATGTACCACAACTTCTCCTTCGCTCCATTTAAAGTCGACATATACGAGATCTTTCACCTCAAGAGGTTCTCCGGGAGGTTTATGATACGGATCGAAATCTGAAACAGGTTCTACAAAACGGTAATCAATTGATTCTACATCAGAAGACATTGCATTTAACGAAACTGCTGAATCCGGTTTTATTCCATGAATAAACACCCGGCAATTTTTGAAGTGAGAATGGTAGTTACCGGTCTGAGCAGAAATTCTCAGGGAATTACTTTTTAATTCAAATGTCCTGGAAAGGCTTGAACCGGTTTTATAATCATATGTTTCACCATCATCTTCGTAGTATACAAAGCTTGTTTCCGCACCAGGATAAACGTGTATTTCCATGCGTTCCAGCTCTTTTACATTTAAAAGATGATCGCTTGATTGCTGCATCAGCAAAATACTTCCTGCTTTTACATATAAAGGCTGCAACTCTTTCGATGCAATTAAAATCTCTTCTCTGTTTCCGTGCTGGATTTTATCAGTATACAGATTATACCATGTTCCTTCAGGAAAATAAGCCTTGTGTAATTCCCGCGTACTTTCAACAGGAATCACCAGAATTGAAGGACCAAATAAATACTGATTCTGATAAGGGTCGGAATAAATATTTGAGTCGAATGTGTAATCAATCGCTAATGAGCGGGAAACTGCCATTCCGGTTTGGCTGGCCTCAAAAAAAACCGAATACAGATATGGCATTAAACGGTAACGAAGCTTTATATAATTCCGCGAAATATCTTCCACTTCTTCACCAAATGACCAGGGCTCTGAATCACGACTGTTAACCATGGAATGCGACCGGAAAAACGGCGAAAATGCACCGAGGGCAATCCAACGCGCAAATAGCTCTGGTGTTGCTTCTCCGGCAAATCCACCAACATCGTTTCCAGCAAAAGGAATTCCTGTTAGGCCCATGCTGTTAACCAGTCGGGTTCCCGCCAGCATATGCTCGTCACTGCTCACATTATCTCCCGTCCAGACTGCGGCGTAACGCTGAATTCCTGAATAACCTGCACGTGTTAGCACAAAAGCCCTTTTTCCCTGTAAAAGTGTTTTTCCACCTTCATAAGTAGAGCGCGCCATCTGCATTCCGTAAACGTTATGCGACTTTTTATGCGTTCCACCTTCCCCTTCGTAATCAAATTCAATAAGATCGGGAAGATGTTGTCCCCAGGCTGCCGGCTCATTCATATCGTTCCAGAAACCTTCAATTCCATTATTGGTGAGCACATTCATCTGTTTGCCCCACCAATCGCGCACCTCTTCCTTCGTAAAATCCGGAAAAGCGCTCCAGCCGGGCCACACCTGCGCGTTGAATTCTGCTCCATCGGGATATTTCACAAAATGTCCTTTTTCCTTGCCATCGTCATAGGCACTGTAACCAGGTTCCTTTTTAACACCCGGATCAAGAATCACCACGACATTAAAACCCATTGATTTCAACTCCTTCATCAATGCTTCGGGATGCGGAAAGCGTTCAGGATGCCAGGTGAAAACCTTATACGCATCCATGTAATGAATATCCAGGTAAAGAACATCGGCAGGAATATCCTTTTCCCTGAACGTTCGCGCCGCATTCAGTACTTCCGGATACGGATAGTAACTATAACGACATTGTTGAAATCCAAGGCTCCATAAAGGTGGCATTTCAATTCTACCGGTTAACCAGGTATAACGCTCGATAATGCCCGCTACATCCGGCTTCCAGATAAAATAATAGTTCATTTCCCCGTCTTCTGCCTGGAAATAGGAAAACCGGTCGTTTGAGCAACCAAAACTAAACGTTGTTTTATGAGAATTATCGAAGAAAATCCCGTAATTCTGATGGCCGTGAACACCAATATAAAACGGTGTGCTAAGGTAAATCGGATCATCATCGACGCCGTACGCAAAGTTGTCGGAATTCCAGTTCACATAAGCTTTTCCGCGGCGATCAAGTCCACCGGTTTTTTCTCCCAGACCAATAAAACGTTCACCCGCCTGAAGCTTTTTGTATGTCGTTACCTCATGGCCCAACCAGCTGGTTCCAAATGCTTTATCATCAGAATTTAAAAGCTCACCTTGCTTTGTAAATGCCGAAATCCTGACAGGAAATTTATCAATCTTAATTTTCAAAAGATCTGTCAGAACAAAAAGGCAATCAGCTTCCTCAGTCACCGTAAAATTTACGGGTGAGGGTTCAGCTATTACCGCATAGGAAAATCCTGAATGCTCTTCTTCGTTTTTTGCAATCCGGAAGCGGATCACAGAATGGTCGTAAACAATGATACGAACCTGACTGTTTTCAGTATTGATGCGTAGTTCCTGACCGGTTACCTGGTGAGAAATATATTGGGAAACAGATTTATTAAAAGTGCCCTTGCGGTGCTGATGCGCCATGCGTAAAAAAGTACTAGCTGATTTTTTTTGAAAAATGATGTTTCATGTGGTAATTAACAAGGCCATAAATTGGCTTTTTGATGATTGTGCCAACCTGTATATTCAGCGATTCTCCAACTTTTCTAAGATTTTCTTCAAAATAGAAAGCAATGGAACCAATAAAATGAACCGGAACGCGCTGGTAATTTTTATACACCATTACATGTGACTCAAAAAATTCCTGCATTCCTTTATTGACCGTTTCCTGTACCCAGAGATGGTTTTTATTATCAGATAAAACCTTCATAAAGGAAGCGAGGTAAACGTTTGCGTGCGGTTTCATATACACATTTTCCACTATGATCTGCCGGTCTAAACGGTATTCATCACGAAGTGTATTATACATTACATCCGGCAATTGATTATTGAGGTAACGACGAAGCAATATTTTGCCGTAATAACTGCCCGATCCTTCATCGCCAAGAATGTATCCAAGTCCTAGCCCTGAATGAGCCTGTTTAACAATATCACCATCGAAATAGCAGGAATTGGAACCGGTTCCCAGAATACCCGTAATCGCGGGATTTTCATCCCAGGTAGCAAATGCGGCACCTACAAGATCGTGATCCACATAAATGTTGGCATTAACAAAAACAGAACGTAGTGCCCTTTCCACCACTAATTTCAATTCTTTGCTGGAACATCCGGCACTATAGAGAAAAAGCATTTTCACTTCCCGCGCAAAATCACATAATTCAGTGTTCTGACGAATAGCGTTTGATATCACAGCTTCGTTATGAAAATACGGATTAAAACCCATCGTGCTGAAGCTTGACTTTTCTTCATTGTCCTGAATTAGCATCCAGTCACACTTTGTGGATCCGCTGTCGGCAATTAATAGCATCGTAAAATTTCAAAGTAAAAAATCAGTGGACAGGAAGTGCGACTTTCGCCCCTCCATAATTTCTGTAAATAACGCACGATTCTGTTCATTATCGCGCGTTGCAACCATTGTACGGATTGAAAAAACCCTCAATGCATCGGTAACACTTAATGTTCCTTCTGCGGAATCCTTTCTTCCGTTAAAAGGATAGACGTCGGGGCCACGTTGGCTCTTTGTATTGATATTTACCCTGCAAACCTGGTTTACCAAAGGATCAACGAGGGCAGCAATCTGATCTGCATTATTTGAAAAAATGCTTACCTGCTGACCGAAATTACTTTCAACCATATAATTCACCGGCTCACTGATATCGTCAAATGCCAGAACCGGAACCACCGGACCGAATTGCTCTTCGTGATAAACCCGCATATCATGATTCACCGGGTAAAGAACTGTTGGATTCACAAGGCTTTTAAACTGCAAGCCACCACCTTCATTCATAATGCTTGCTCCCTTGGCAATTGCATCGTCAATAAGAGCCTGCATATAGGCCGGTTTATCGGGCTCAGGCAGCGGTGTTATCGCTACATCTTCCCAGGGCATACCTACTTTAAGTGATTCCACTTTCCGGCAGAATGCTTTCATAAATTCATCGGCGATTTTCCGGTGTATGAAGATAATTTTCAATGCAGTACAGCGCTGGCCATTAAAGGCAAGTGCCCCATTTACGCATTCGGATACCGCGACATTAAGATCGGCGTCTTCCATCACTACCGCAGGATTTTTTGCATCCAGACCAAGTACTGATCTGAGCCTGTTGGGACGCGGGTGCTGTTTTTTAATGATGTTTGCGGTTTTGCTGGAACCAATGAATGCAAGAACATCAACTTTGCCTGATTCCATCAATGTTCCTGCTGTTTCTTTCCCTTCGCCATAGATCACATTAATAACCCCGGGAGGAAAAGAGACCCGGAATGCCTCAAGCAATGGCTCAATGAGAAGCACGCCATACTTTGCGGGTCTGAAAACCACAGTATTTCCCATGATAAGCGCGGGAATCAGTGTTGCAAAGGTTTCATTCAAGGGATAATTATACGGGGCCATACACAGTACAACTCCAAGTGGTCCCCTTCTGATCTGCGCATAAATTCCCTGGTGAAGTTCAAGATCTGAACTTTGCCTGTCGAGATTTTTTACAGCGTTAATTGTGTCAATAATGTATTCTACAGTCCGATCGAATTCATTTTCGGAATCGGGCCTGTTTTTTCCGATTTCCAGCATTAACCACGAAACAACAGTTTCACGCTTTGCCTTCATCAGCACAAGAAAATTCTGTAATCTTTCAATGCGATCCCTGACGCGCATTGTGGGCCATTCACCACGCCCGAGATTGTATGCACTTCTTGCACTTTCAAGTACTTCCAGGGAAGTAGTACCATCCATCGATGGATAGGAGCCTAATCGCAACGGTTTTAATTCACCGTTCCTTTCAATATAGACAGGAGAAAAAACCTCTGCCAATGCACCTTTCCATTCGTGTAGTTTCCCGTTTGAGAGATAGACGCGTTGTTCCAACGGACTAAAATTCAGTTCCGGAGGCACATCTGTGTTTACAGGAAAATGATGACTAAGCTTTTCTATGTTATCGCTCATCAGATAGATAAGATGCCGGCAATACGAAGCATTTCATTATCAAAATTATTTACGTTTTTGATGGCCTCGCCGAAGGGGGTAAAATTAATCTGATTATTAACAACACCAATCATAACCCCTGATTTGTTTGCCAACAGACTTTCAACTGCCGCAACACCTAATCTGGATGCCAGTACACGATCAGAAACGGTGGGTGAACCACCGCGCAGGAGATGTCCCAGGATAGTGACCTTTGTATCGTAATAAGAAAAACGGGCGGTAACTTCTTTTGCAAGTTCAATGGAATGTCCGGGTTGTCCGGCTTCGGCGACTACAACAAGGCTTGAGGATTTTTTTCTTCCGGCGCCACCTTCCAGAAGCCGCACAAGTTCAACGATATCCATCGGTACCTCAGGGATCATTGTCGCTTCAGCACCGGCAGCGATCGACGCACGTAATGCAATTTGCCCGGAATGACGCCCCATTACTTCAATAAAAAATAACCGGTTGTGTGACGACGCCGTGTCACGAACTTTATCAATGGCTTCAGTTGCCGTGTTTACTGCCGTGTCGTAACCGATTGTGAAATCAGTTCCATTCAGATCATTGTCGATGGTTCCCGGAAGACCCACTACCGGAATATTATATTCCTCGGAAAAAATCTGCGCACCGGTAAATGTTCCATCGCCACCGATTGCAACAAAAGCATCAATCTTATTTTTCTTTATTGTTTCGTAGGCCTGTTGTCTACCTTCGGGTGTGCGAAATTCTGCGCTGCGTGCAGATTTAAGAATAGTTCCACCGCGCTGGATGATGTTTGAAACAGAACGGCTGTCGAGTTCTCTAACGTCCCCTGTGATAAGGCCGTCGTATCCACGGTAGATGCCTATGGGTTGTTTCTTATAAAAAATGCAGGTACGGACAACCGCGCGTATTGCGGCATTCATGCCCGGGGCATCGCCTCCGGAAGTAAATACACCGATTCTGTTGATTTCTGAATTCTCCATAAAGGGGCAAATTTAAGTGTTATATTGACACTTTGATAAAATATGGTTTAAAATTTAGCTTCCAAAACCAGAATAAGCATGTTTCTATTTATTAACCCTTTAACTATCATGAATTTATGGATCAAGGCGTAAGGGTGTAAAACATACACAGTTTAATTAAAAAACATAAATTTGCCGAAAAATAAAAATAATCACATTGGCTGAAAAACCGAAGACAGCACAAGGGAAGGCACAATTGAACCCACACGTATCGGTTGACTGTGTGATATTTGGTTTTGATGAAGGTGATTTAAAGGTTCTTCTAATCGAACGAGAGGTTGATGCAAAGGATAAAAAAACGCGGCATTATTCTCTCCCGGGAAATCTGGTGGATGATAATGAAGACCTTGATACATCGGCTTTACGTGTTTTAAAGGAATTAACTTCACTTGAGAATATTTACCTGGAGCAGTTCTATGCTTTTGGTGATCCGGGGCGTGTTAAAAATTCGTCTGATTCCCAATGGCTGAACGCAGTTCGTGATGTTCCCACAGCCAGGGTAATCACAGTTGCTTATTATTCGCTTGTCAAAATCGGGGATTATCAGCCTTCCGCTGCTTCTTTTGCAAGGAAAGCATTCTGGTGTCCTGTTTCTGAAGCTCCTGAACTGGCTTTCGACCACAATAAAATTCTTGTTGCTGCATTAAATAGCTTGAAAAGCAAATTAAGGGTTCAACCGATCGGGTTTGAATTATTACCGGAAAAATTCTCCCTTGGCCAGCTTCAGAAAGTGTACGAAACTATCCTGGGAACAAAGCTGGATAAAAGGAATTTCAGGAGAAAAATCCTGAATAAAGGATTTTTAAAAGCATTAACCGAAAAGCAAAAAGGAGTTCCGCATAAAAGAGCCCAGCTTTTCGAATTCGACAAAATCAGTTACGATAAGCTCCGCAGTGAGCAATTTAATTTTGAATTTTAATTTCCCGAAATAATCACAAATCCATGCGGTTGTACGGAAGCATTTAACTTTCCGGATAAAACGTTCATACTCATGCCTGAAATAACATCGGAATAATTCGTGAGTTCTGCATTCAACATGACATTTTTGGGTGTATCTGAATTGTTAAAACATACTATTATTTTCTCCTTATTAAATTCCCGTTCAAACACATAAATTCTATTTTGATCATCAGTCAATAATCGCTTATATGTCCCAACAGTCAATGCTTTTTTGGATTTGCGAAGTGCGATAAGTTGCTTATAAAAATCAAATAATGGTTCATCAAATTTAACTTCATCGCAATCCTGCGTTTGCTGTCGTGCATTGAGACATTCAGGTTCATAATTAAATTCCTTCCAGATCATTGGTTTTCTGCAATCCGGATCATTTGCGCCCCACATTCCTGCTTCAGTACCATAATAAATCATAGGTGAACCAACATACGTCATCATAAATACAATAAGTTGTTTCTGTATTTTACGTTCTTCTGCATCTGGCTTCCGTGTCTGATATTCTGCATTCTTTGCCTGCGACCAACCGAAATACTCACCCCAGTTGTGGTATTTTTTCTTTTGTCGATTAACAATATGCGACGCCATCCTGTTGGTATCGTGACTGTCGAATAAATTCTGCATCAGGTATGGGGAAATTCCGGGAAATGAATTCCTTAAAACTGTAAGCAAAGAATCAAAACTGCTGGCGGTGATCGGATTGTCACCAATAAAAAAGTCCGCCATATAAAAGCCAACATTATAATTCATTACTGCATCAAATTCATCTCCCTGCAGGTAAGGCTTTAATTTGCTGATACTATCAATAACTTCTGCTGTTAAATATGCTTCCGGGTTAATTGATTTTACATGCTTACGCCAGTCTTTCCAAAAATTATGGCTGACACAAAAGGCAACATCAAGGCGCCACCCATCAATTCCATCTCCGGTTCCCGAATTATTATCCGGATCCATCCAACGCTTCGTACAATCAAAAATATAATCTCTGGGTGCCCTTACAATTCCGTTCTCGTCCTCTCTGATTTCAGGTAAATCCTTTATTCCAAACCAACCTTCATAATCCAATGCTTTTCCAGATGCCGGATCTGCCCACTGCTTTATTGTAAACCATGTTGCAAACCGTGAGTCTTTTCCATTTTTTAAAATATCTTCAAAAGGAAAACTTGTCACCCCCAGATGATTAAATACACCGTCAAAAATTATCCTGATGTTTTTTTTATGGCATTCGGAAATTAATTTCAATGCGAGCTTATCTGCGGACGTCCATTTCCATAAGGAAGAATTCAGCGGATCTTCTGAACGAATTATTCTCCAGTCGCCTTCCGGATCGGGGCCAAAGGTGGGTTCAATGTGATGATACATGGCACCATCGTATTTGTGTGCTGATGGAGCAACGAACAATGGATTTAAATAAAGGGCGTTAATGCCCAGTTCCTGTAAATAATCAAGCTTATTAAGGATTCCCTGAATATCGCCTCCATACCTTCTGCGGGTAATATTCCACCAGATGTCCTTTCCATTTTCCTTTTCATATGGCTGCAACTTATACCAGTCACTGGTCCATGGATGGATCTGCCAATGACCGGTCGTGTCATGTGGCCAACTCCCGATCTGATCAGCAATTACCGGGTCATTTGAAAGGTCGCCATTCGAAAACCGCTCAGGAAATATTTGGTACCAGATCGCACTTTTAACCCATTCCTGCGCTGAAACAACCGATGATACAAGCAGGAACAGAATAGCAACGTGTAATTTGATAAGCATTCGTCTTTCAGTTAACATCTGGAAGGTAGCTTATTTCCATTTCCGGTAAACAGATCGTTTATTTTTTAAACTTGTATCCAATAATCGTTTGTGCTGAATGGAAATTAACCTCACTACCCCTGCCCTGCTCTTCCCTGCCATTTCATTGCTGCTCCTTGCCTTTACCAACCGGTTTCTGGCGGTGGCCAACCTGATCCGCGGTTTGAAAAAACAGTATGAGGAAGGTCACGAGAAACACATTCTTTCACAAATCAGAAATCTGACCCTGAGAATAACATTGATAAGAAACATGCAGGCGCTTGGCATCAGCTCACTCCTTATGTGCGTGGTTTGCATGGGCGCGTTGTTTTTTAATGAAATAGTGCTTGGAAAAATTCTGTTCGGGATTAGCCTGGTATTAATGACACTGGCATTAACGATCTCATTGCGGGAAATATTAATTTCCATTAATGCATTAAAAATGGAACTTGATAAAATAAAAGATGAGATCTGAAAGAAGTAAAATGTAGAGTAACATACAAAAATAAAGGTTAATTTGAGGGAATTGTTTAAAATTCAGGCTTTGAGGTTAAAACTTCAATTCGCACGCTAAAGAAATCAAACGTTTTTAATGCCCTGTTCAACAAAATACATATCTATTTCCCCCTTATTTTTTGCTACGATCTTTCCCCGGTGGATGCAATGAAATTTGTCTTTTACAAACTGAAAGGTTGCCGCACTGATATTGATTTTTCCTGCTTCACCGCTGCTTTCCATTCTTGATGCAATATTTACGGTATCGCCCCAAATGTCGTACGCAAATTTCTTTATGCCAACAATTCCCGCAACAACAGGCCCTGTATGAATGCCAATCCGGATATCAAAAACATCTTTGCCGGATTCTTTCCGGCTATCGGAGTGCATCCTCATAAAATTGCAGATTTCGATTGCCGCATTTACCACATCTGACGCATTTGTTTTGTTCTCAACAGGTAATCCTCCGGCAGCCATATAACTATCGCCGATTGTTTTAATTTTTTCGATTGTGTATTTTTCCATGATCTGGTCAAACGCCCGGTAGCAGATATTAATTTCTTCAACCAATTCTGCAGGACTTAGCATTTCAGATATGCGCGTAAAATCCTTAAAATCAGTGAACATTACCGTTACATTTTCGAATTGCTTTGCCGCAGCGCTTCCGTTTGTTTTCAGCTCCTCAGCGACTTCAGAAGGTAAAATGTTCAGCAACAATTCATCGCTTCTTTTCTTTCCGGAACGTATCCGGTTACGTTGATTGTAAACAATTCCTGCAAATGATAATACGATAATAAAACCTATTAAAAAGCTATTACGAAGTAGTTTTTGTTTCCTTAATTCCTGTAATTGATTTTCATCCCGCCTTTTTTGTTCCGCAAGCGCAGCAACAGCTTTTTTATCGTATTCGTACTGAAGCTGCATCTGAACGATTTTCTTTGTGTTCTCTTCATTTGAAAGACTGTCGCGGTAAATAACAAATTGCTTATGATCAGTCAGTGCTTTCTTATAATCATTACGGGCACTATCGAGCGTAACGAGATTGCGGTAAATATCCCGTAAATCCATAAGACTTCCAATTTCGCGGGCCATTGCCAGGCTTTTGTTGAAATGTCCAGAAGCAAGATTGTAATTACCTAAACGCGTATATATAACACCTAAATAATTATTACAGAATGTCGTATTCTGCTTGTCGCCCATTTCTTCGGATATCTCCAGCGAACGATTCACATTTTTCAATGCCTCCACACGTCGCCCCTGATTATCGTAGGTTACGCCAATATTCAGATGAGCGAGAGCTACGCCCTGATAATCGCCGGCATTTTCTGCTATTTCGAGTGCCGATGTATAATTTTTCAATGCTGCATTGTAATTCTCTTGTTTTTCATGCACATCACCAATATATCCGTAGGTTTTTGAAAGTCCTTCATCATCATTAATTTCAGTAAATATTTTAAACGCCTCAAGGTAATTTTCAAGTGCTTTATAATAGTCTCCGCGGGAATAGTAAATAAGTCCAATGCTGTTGTATGATCGACCTGTTCCCTTCTTGTTTCCGGCGGCTTTCCTGATTTTTAATGCTTCCTGATAATTCTTAAGTGCTTCAGAATAATTAAGCTGATATAAATAGATATTACCGATATTATGATATGAATTTCCGATCGCTTTCAGATCCTTGACGGCCTCCCGTATATTAAGTGAAGCAGTGCAATACCTGAGTGCCGCTGCGTAATTTCCCTGCGACATATACACATTACCGATATTATTATATGAATCACCAATTCCGGTGGCGTCATGGATCTGAAAACGTATTTTCAACGAAACATTGTAGTTTTTCAACGCCTCCGGATAATTGCCTTGTGAGTCAAACAAAACCCCGAGATTATTGTAGGTTTTCGCCTGTTGCTTTAATACCAGTTGCTTTGCATTTATATCCTTGCCAATACTTTTCAGAGCCAGATTATATTCGACCAGGGCCTTATTAAAACTTACCTGTGCCTGATCATATTCACCCTGGTTCGCCCGGGCTGAACCGATGGCGAGATATCCGTTTCCCGCACTATTTCTGTTGCCGAGCGCCAATGAAAGTGCCAGCCCTTTTTTTGCATAAAAAACAGCAGTGTCAGGATCCGTTGCTGCATAATGGATCGATAAAGCATAACAGGTGTTTACTTTGGCGGTATCCTGCCGGGCACGTTTTAATACATTCAGCAATGAATCTGCTTTTTTGTCCTGCGATTTAACGGGTAATATAAAACCCGGAATAAACATCAGAAAAACAAGCCACCATTTCATTTGCATATTTATTTAACAGGGCAACATATAGAAATAAAACACAGTTAATTGCAATAATTAAAATCCTGCATAATCAACACAGTAAATTTCGTTGCTATCAGCGTTACTGAATATTTTCTGACTTTCTCCGCTAAAGCCTTTTAATGTGCGGTAAACAATTACAGTATCTCCGAGGTATTCAGGATGAAACCACTGATGCCCGGGCGTTTGGAGTGAATTAATCACTTCTTCCGGATCGAGCGTATCAGACTCAAAATCACCGGAGATGAGAATTCTCTTCAGTTCTTCCGGACAAACATAAGCATGAAGGCGTATTCCGTTTGCTATGTTTGGCATATTGTTATCCTGCGAATGAACCACTTCCACACATTCAAAATCAGGCGCACCAAACACTGATTTATAAATTTCATTTCCTGTGCGAACATGAAAAACTTTTTGCATAGCCGGCAATGTCTTCGAAACAAATGTAAATGCGGTATAAGCGACACCGGCAAGGAATACAAGCAAAGCCACAATGCCACCTGCAATAAGACCGGTATTCTTCTTAACGATACCAATTACTAGAAGTGCAGCCGCACCCAAAAATACCGCAATGGTTGCAATGATGAGGAAAAATATAATCATTGCCGGAAGATATTAAAATTAAGGTGATCCAGGGAAAAATGTCAACCACAGGATTACCTCTTTGATCAGATCAGCCCTTCCCTCATTGATTTGGAAACCGCTTCTGTCATCGATTGAACATGAAGTTTTTCGTAAATCTTTTTGATATGCGACCTGACTGTTTCAAAGCCGATTTTAAGCCTGTCTGCGATCATTTTATAGGAAAGGCCGTCAACCAACAGAGCCAGAACTTCCTTTTCACGAACAGTAAGGTGATAGTCCGGTTGAGCTGCTGCGCCGTTACTTTGAAAGTGAAGCATCACTTTTCTGGCAATTGAAGGTGTCATTGGCGCGCCTCCTGCCTTTACTTCCGTGATTGCATCAAGCAGTTTTTCCGGTGGAGTACTTTTAAGGAGGTAGCCCATTGCCCCTTTTTTCAACGATTGAAAAACACGTTCATTGTCCTCAAAAACAGTGAGCATAATCACAGGAATTGCCGGGAATTGCTGGTGAATATCGGCTACTGCCTGAATTCCGTTTTTACCTGGCATATCAATATCCATCAGGATTACATCGGGTAATAATTCATTTATCCGCTGTTCCGCATTTCTTGCATCTTCAAATGCACCAAGGAGCAAAAACCGTGGATCCGTGCTTAACAGCAATGATAGTGATTCCCTTATATGCCTGTTATCATCAAATAAAACGATGCTGATCGCCATTCTTCACGTGTTTTAATTGGTAATGATTCAGATTTACTGACCAAAATTTCTTTTACCACAAAAATGTAAAAAGGAACGGCACAGCCCTCTAACCTTATCGGGGGATGCATCTTATTTATTTCAATTGATCAAGTATTAATATAATTTCTGTTCCCTCATTTTCTACTGATTTTATTAAAAGCGTTCCATTGATTTCATCAGCCCTGGACTGCATGTTCTTCAAGCCAAAGCCTTGTCCGCCATTGGTTCCGGCATTGAATCCCTTCCCATTATCTGCAATTGTCATCCTGAATTTACCACCAGAAATTTCCATTTTAATTTCAATTATGGACGCCGATGAATACTTGATGCTGTTATACAATGCTTCCTTAAATATCAGAAAAATATTTTTCCGTGCAGACATTGGAAGCTTTAAGCCTTTAAGCTTTTCGTCGAAAATGAACTGAAGCTTTATTTCATTTGCCGATGTAAGATCAGCAGCATGCACTTTGATCCGGTCGGCAAGGTGAACAAATGAGTCCTTCCCGGGATTTACGGCCCAGACGATATCATGCATACTTTCAATCATTTCCCTTGAAGTACTGCCTATTTTATCCAACACCATTCCGGTTGCCAGGATATTATTTTCCTTTAAACTTTTCTCACCCGCAGCGCTGAAATAGGAAATGCTACCCAACGCACTCCCGATATCATCATGAAGATCACGGGAAATCTTGTTTCTGATGATTTGAAGTTTCATGATCTGTGCAAGGCGGAAACGGTAGAATCCAAACAACAAGACAGCGATCAGGAGAATAATCAGTATGTAAAACCACCACGTCTGATAAAAGGGAGGATTAATATTAAATGAATAAATTGCTTCATCCACACTCCATATTCCGGCTGCAGTTTTCGTCCGGATATGAAGTTTATAATCTCCGGGCTGTAATCCCGTAAATGTAATTACCGGATTATTTCCATTGCTTTTCCATCCTGTGTTTAATCCTTCCAGAAGGTAAGAAAATTGAATGGATGCAGGGTTTGTATAATAAAGCGATGCACATGAAAATGAAAGAGTATTCTGCTTAAAAGAAAGTTCAAGGCTTTTAATTGAAAGTAAACTATCCGAAGGCTGATCCAATACCGATAAATGTGTGAGCAGGCAACGCGGAATGCTATTATCAGGAACAATTTCGGAGGGATTAAACTGCACGAAAAATCCATTTCCCCCGCAAAACAATGTTCCATCAGGTGCGTTGTAAAAATAACCTCCAAGTCCAACCAGCGGAACACCCGCCTGCTTTCCAAAGGTATAGTATCGCTGAGTTTTGGTTTCGAATTTCCCAAGGCCCTGGCTGGTAATACACCAGATGTTTTTATTTTCATCCTGAATTAATCCGAAAACATTTATTTCAGGGATATTCAGATTGGAAAACTGAAACCGGGAATCGTTCTCGGTCATTCGGATTACTCCGTTTCCTAAAGTTGAAATGAGATACGAGTTTTCATTTTCGATCATATCAAAACCATTCGAAAATTCGAACGATTTATCCTTGATCGGTCTGGTATGCACCTCAAAATGTGATCTATGCCTGATGGAATCAGTGTGAAGGATCAGATTCCAGTCCAACAGTGAAATTCCATTATTAACGCCTGCAAGCCAGATTCTGCCTTTTCTATCGGCAAACATTTTCCTGGTCAGGTTTTCTCCATGAACTCCGGGACCAACAAATACAAACAGGGCAGAATCATTTTCCAAAACAATGATACCATGTCCGTATGCAAATCCCATAACGCAGGGTTTATTGCGAAAGGGGAATTCAATCAGAGAAGAAAAATGTGATGAAGGTATATTGTTGAAGTCAAGGCCCGCACCAGGTTTTAAGGGTAGTCTTTTAACTGAATAGTCCTTCGTATCAAGCTTGTAAATGGAATTTTGGGTTCCGAGAAAAATCTCTCCGTTTCCCCGTTTATGTATCTGGTAAACCTGTTCATTGTCATTAAACAAATTCAAAGGATGATGCTTCCACAGAGATTCGCCCTCCTTTACAAAAATACCCTGATCAGTACCGGCAATAAGCGTATCGCCGCTTAAATTAAATGACCTGACCTGACAATTTTCATTTTTTCCAAGCCATGTTACCTGGAATTGATTTGTAAGCGGATCATACAAATTAATTCCTGCGTCGGTACCAATCCACATCCGTCCATCACGATCACGCATGATACAAAAAACCCGGCTTCCTTTCAATGACAAAGGATTGCTGGCAGAAGCCAGGAAATGGCTGAATTGCCTTTTTTCCGGATTATAGATAAAAAGTCCGTCAAGCTTCGATCCAAGCCATAAATTACCGTCCACATCTTCGTTAATTGTCGTTATTTCATTTCCCGCCGTATTTTTTTCCTGGTTTTTATAAATCGGAAATCCTTCAAATTCATTATTGAAGCTTTTCATCTGAATAAGATAATCGCTCCAGGTCCCAAGCCAGATCCGTTGTTTCGAATCCCTGAAAAAACAAGACACTGTGTAAGTGATTGCGGGATATGCAAATTCCAGCAAAGACGGAATTATATAACCATTTTTAAGTAGTAACGGTCCGCTGCCGGGTTGACTGAAAAATAAGCCTTTTTCGGTTTTTAATAACCCGAATACAGCACCTAAGCGCGCGGTTAACAGTTCTACTTTGGTTGTACCATTCCTTATTGTAACAAAATAGAGTCCTCCATTATCAAGTCCTAAATACAAGCCTTTTTCTTCTTCATCGTATAGAATCGAATTGACATGAACCGATTTAATATTATAATCAGATAATTTAATTGTTTGAAATTCTTTTCTGCCTTTTTCCAGATAACAAATTCCACCATCGCCGGTACCAATCCAAAGTGTTCCGTTTTTCTGAAATTCCAGCGCCGTGACGATGTTTCCGCAAATAGCTCCGGGTTTGCTTTTTACATGAACAAAACGTTGGAACTCATGTCCATCGAAACGGCAAAGCCCTGCATTTGTGCCAATCCAGACAAAACCTGCGGAATCCTGCTTCATTGCATTTACCGTATTATCAGGTAAACCATCACTTACTGTATAGTGCTGAAATGACAATGAAACAGGTTGCGCCATCAACCCTGGATTAATGAAATGAAACAGCAGCAATAACCACGTTCCTGTATTCATTAAACCTAACCTGAATTTCATAAATGCAAAATACGTATTTATTTATCAGAGATCTGCATGAACAAAAAAGCCGGTTTTTTAAATCACTGCAGAATTAATTATGCCAGGACAAGTGAACAGAAGGATGAACTTTCAGGTCGAGAATAATAATTAAACTACACGGAAAAACCCATCATGAGCACATCATCCGTTTGCTCTGCGTTTTGTTTCCAATCATTAAAATAACGTGTCAATTCAATTTCCTGCTGCGTGATCGTTTGCGAAGAAGTTAGTATAAGAAATTCTTTGAGCCTTTTACTTAGCAGCTTCTTCCCATCGGCATTAAACTGATCCGGAATACCATCTGTAAATAAATAGAATCTGTCGCCTTTTTCGAGGGTAAGTATTTTTGAAGTAAATCCCTGGAAAGAAGGATGCAAAAATCCTGAATTGCCGATTCCTGATTTATCAGGCTTATATTCTGTAATGTTTGTTCCCCTGAGGTGATACAGCGGGCGATTTGCACCTGAATATCGTAGCTCGGAATTCTGTGGATCAAAACGAATCAAAGCGATGTCCATCCCGTCGCCAATCGGATTATCGTCCTGCTTTTTCAAACTTTCGTTCACATAATGATTGAGCTGCTGCAATATTTCTTCAGGTTCTGAAATTCCAAGTTCAGCTACGATGCGATTAAGTCCGTTATGCCCGACAATACTCATAAATGCACCCGGCACACCGTGACCTGTACAATCTGCAACAGCAGCAAATACATATCCTGACTTCTGCAGAAACCAGTAAAAATCACCGCTTACTATGTCCTTTGGCTGATAAAAAATAAATGATCCACCAATTGAATCAAACATTTTTTTATCGGGAAGTATGGCTTCCTGAATTCGTTTCGCGTAATTTATGCTCTGAAGAATTTCATTATTTTTACCTTCAAGTTCTATCTTCTTTTCGCTTAATGTGTTGTTTACTTTCCTTCTTGCCCTGTTGACTGATAAGAGCCAGACTGAAAACACTATAACCAACGCAAGGCCTGCAACAAAAACATTTCTTTGTAATTTCTGATTCTGAATATCTTTTCTTGCTATCTCGTCTTTCTTTTCCTGTACGGCCTGAGACAACTCATTTTTTTTATCAAATTCATACTTCAGCTGAGCGGCAAGAATTTTCTCACTGTTTTCGACACCATAAAGACTGTCCCGCGCTTTAACAAAGTATTTGTAATTTTTCAGCGCACCCGCATAATTTCCTTCAATACTATCCAACCGGGAAAGAAATTCATATCCTTCCTTAATATCAGAAAGGCTTCCTATTTCCCTGGCAAGTGTAATTCCCTTTAATAAGTTTTTGCGTGCTTCGGTGTATTTCTTCTGATGCATATATACGTAGCCGATCCCGGAATAATATTTTATACTGGAATTTTTCTCACCCATTTCTTCAAACAATTTGTTTGAGTTGGAATAATACTCGAGTGCTTTGTCATAATTGCCTTTACTTTCGAACACCATCGCTAAATTTAAATACGTTACTGCAATGCCCTTTTTATCTGATGCATTTTCATAGAGTTTCAGCGAAGAATTAAAATAGGTCATTGCCTGGTCAGGTCGTTCCTCTTTCAGATGAATGTTGGCGATGTTGGTGTACGTGGAAGCCAGACTGTTTATATCACCGGTTTCCTTTTTAAGTTTTGAGGATACGAGGTAATATTTTAGTGCTTGTTTGTTTTTCTTCATGTACTGATAGATATTCCCGATATTATTGTATGTGCTGGCAATACCGGCCTTATCATTCTGAGATTCATAAATTTTAAGTGTTGCAAAAAAGTAATTTAATGATTCAGGGTAATTTCCCTGAATTACATAAATGTTGGCAAGGTTCGCGAATGATGATGCCAGGCCGGTTTTATCATTTATCTTAAGGCGTAGATAAATGGCCCTTTTAAGAAATTCTGCGGACTGGTTCAAATCTCCCTTATACATGTAAATCCTGCCAATGTTGTTTAAGGCCTTTCCCTTCAGTTTAAGAGCCGTTTCCCTGTCTGGTCCTTCCCGCACATTGTTGAGAATTTCTTCGTCAATTTTCAGAGCGTTCTGAAGATTTTCCAATGCAGAATCATATGCACCGGTGTTTGTTTCAACCGATCCGATGGCAATTAGTGATTTAACTATTCCCGTTTTGTATCCGTTTTTTTTTGAAATGGTCAAAGCATCCGTCAGAATAATAAGAGCTGTATCAGGATTCGAATTTGAAAATTGCGAGCCGATGATCAGCAGGGAATTTGCTTTTGCTGTATCGGCTTCGAACGCAGGTCGGACAGCTTTGCCGCTACCTGCTTCGCTTTTTAAAGTAAGTTGAAATTGGAGCAGAAAAAAAATGAAACACAGCGGAATTAACTTACATCTTAACATTCTAACACTCTTTTTCAGAAAATGCCGGATTAAAAATCAAATTAAACTGCTGATAAAAAATTGTCAAAACCGTAGTTTCCCTCTATGATTTAACCGCAGATTTCAATCTTTAGCTATCATTAATTTTACAACAGAATTTTGAAGGCTGGCAAGACTTACAAAGTAAACTCCTGGCGCTATACCGGTAAAATCAATGGATAAGTTTGTATCATTAATTTTAATTGCTGCCGGATTTATTTTAATTCTTTTCCCATCGGAAGAATAAACTGATACAGCGGGAATATCTTTAAAATCAACTCCCCTGAAAACGGCTATTCCAGAGGTTGGATTCGGATATACAGAAAGCGTGGAATATTTATCCTTTATGCCAACGGGATCAATAATAACCGGCTCGGACAGGGCAGAACAGCCATTCAGATCAAATCCCATTGCCGTGTATGAACCGGTACCATAATTTCCGGCATCGATCGTAATTCCCGTTTCTCCTTCAATAATTGCATTATTCCGGAACCAGACAAAAATTCCTGATCCGCCGTTTGCTTCAATGATATTTCCTGTAACATCAAGGGAAACTGAAAATGGCAGATATTCCATTATTCCTAAACTTTTTATGCTGTCACAACCAATTGCATTGACGAGTGTATCCGCGATAATTCCGGGTTCAGAATAGAAGGCACCGTTGATCAGGATACTATCCCCGTTGCAGAAATGCACTTCCTGATAGGAATAAGTGCGCTGACAATCGATCAGAGTATTTTCAAGCCAACCAATTCTACGATCACCGATGGAAGAAAATACCACATCTTCATCATTATCATTGTCCATATCAGCTAATACAACACATTCCGGTGCTGCAACCATATCCGAAAGAACCGTCAACGAAAAATTTTCATTTCCATCATTTGTAAATAACACGATTTCCTTATCATCCCGGTTTGATATAACAATATCTTTATCCGAGTCACCATCCATATCTGTAATCCCATACTGCTGCGGATTATCAAGTATTGTTGAAACAGCATCCGGAACAAATATTAAATCACCATCATTTCTGAACCAGATGAACTGATCGGTCATCGGCGAATTAATGAACAGATCGGGATCATTGTCCATATCAATATCATTATTGGTGAAACGAACATTATTGTTTGCGTTAAAAAAGTTATCCGAAAACAATGCAGGCAATGTCATAATAAATTGATTTGTAAAAACTCCTGCATCATTTCTCAGAAAACCCAATTGATTTGTCTGACTATTAAAATCCGCACCTATATAAATAACATCGTTATCACCATCCTGGTCTGCATCAGCAACAGTAAAATTGTCGGAAGTCTGAGTGCTTAATAATGTTTCGGTATAGCCCGTTCCATTCCATTCATAACGCGTTAACTGCGATGTAAATGTGAGAATATCGTGGTTCGCATCATTATCCAGAAAACCAACCCAGAGATCGGTTCCGTTTCCGTCTGAATTGATCAATTGCGCAACATAATTACCGTTTGTGTTAATTAACCAGAAAAGGTGATCAGATATGTAACACAAAAGATCAATATCACCATCGCCCTCTTTATCGAACTGGAGCATCTGGCGCATGATCGTGAGTGCATCAATGTTTGCGGCTGAAATTGTATCAACAGCCGGGTAGTCGATCAGCTCATTAAATAATTGCTTGAAATTAGTAACCTGCCCACCGTAATTTGCCGTAACAATATCTTTGTTTCCGTTGTTGTCTACATCTTCAACGATAAGATGTCCGGTACCCTGCATGTAATTTTCAAAATAGCGTTCAAATGAATTCGGTCCGGAATTCCGGTAGATTTCAATTGCAGAAGTATTTCCACCCAAAACGATGTCTTTATTTCCATCATTGTCCATATCCATGTACGCCATTACATTCCCGTACGTACCTGAAATCAATGTAACCTGGCTAAAGCTGCCATTTTCATTCTGAAGAACGATGCTGACATCGCCATTATAGCTTGCGAAGAAATCGTCGTCACCATCATTATCATAATCAAGGACTTTACTTAAAGATGAATAATCGGAAACCGGCACATATACAGAAAGGGTAAATGTAAAATCTTCGTTATTCATGCATTTAACGGCATTTCCTGTTCCTGTGGCAGTAGAAATGATCACATCGGGAAAAATGCCGGGATTAAAGTTTCCAATCGTTCCGTTTCTTGCTCCTGGTAGAATAAAGGTCGATTCATGAATTGTCCAGTTCATGTCGCCATCATTTTCAATTGCTTTGAGATGATAAAGATTGTCGGTAAAACTGAAATTAGCTGCAAGTAAATCAGGCACTGAATTATTGTCAAGATCAGCGATGCCAAATAGCGTCACGCCGGGACCGTTAAGATTTATCAACGAAAAATTGAATAATGTGTCATCAATATTTTCATAAATAAACAGCGCCCCATCATTGCCTTCATAATCAATTACTATGTCTTTATCGTTGTCGCCATCGAGGTCAGCAATTTCAAGTGATTGAAAAAATGCAGAATCCATATCACCAATAAATTGCCACGAGTAGTTATAATTTCCATCATTGATACAAACCCACAATTGCTGCCCTGTAAATCCGTAAACCCTGATTATGAAATCGTCAAAGCCATCAGAATTAAAATCTGTTGTTTTGATGTATGAATACCCATACAATGTATCGGTCAGCATTTCGATCTGAAGCTTATGGAAATTATTATCGCGGATGAGCAGCAGCTCGGGGCGTTGTTCAAACCCGATCAGTACATCATTAAGTCCATCGCCATCAAAATCGATTACGTCTGCTCCACCCCGACTATCGAGGCCACTGCTGGAATACTGCACAATGTGCTGTTGCCAGTTCTGAGCTTCGGCAGAAAAAAATACAAAAACGCTTAAAATGGTAAGAATAAATTTCATCGGATCAGGCTCTAATATGGCCGAATTTACAAATATGCCGGCTAAGAAGCATCAAAATGTAAAATTAGCTTGCCTGGTAAGCGCTTACTTCAATTAATCTGCAGAAAAACAGAGTGTTTTAGCTTAACATAAAATGATCCTGATAAAAATAAAGGAAATAAACTCCATAAATCTATTCCAGCATCGCTTCCATACGCTCAGGTAATCTCACTTTTACAAAACGTCCGAGCTCAAGGAATTTCTTTATCCACTCCATTTTGCTTTTCTGATCGGGGAAATGGTGCAACTCATTTGTATGTTCAAGCAATCTTTTCCCAAGTGAAAAATATTCATTCTGAAATTCCCATAGATCCAGCTCGATATCGAGTTGTTCCATTACTTTAAACACTCTTAAAATAATGTCAATAAGTTTATAATCCTTGTCTTCCGGCCTTAACCCTTTAATCAGGTGATACATCTTTTCACTGGCTGCAAAACTGATCGTTGTTTTATCAAGATTTATCTTCCACTTCAACGCATCTGCGGCAAGATTTTCAAGCCTGTTCGGGTACATATTCCCGTTTTCAAAAAAGTGACGGATATCACTATTGATAACGTTTTCAAGATTTTTAATGAGCACTGCAGGGATAGGTAACCGCGCATTGCTCATGACTGTCATTATATTATAATTCCTGTTGTAGATCCGCCGGAATGAATCCTCTGCCTGGATCACATCTTTCATTACTATTTCATTCAGCACTTTCCGCTGTTCATCTTTAAACAAATTCCAGAGCGAGAATTTCTCCGGTCCGAAATAGCGTTGCATGATACCAATTATCTCAGCGACCTGAGATTCATTGAAGGAGACGGTAATTTCCTCCTGCATCTGGCGGAAATCATCATCGGCCATATAGCTGCTGGAATTACCGATTATATGATTCTGTCCAAGCCAGATCACTGCAAAATAAAATTGTTTCTGACTGTGTGTGACCAGTGAATAAACTTTTGTTTTTCCAACGGCAAGCCGCAATGTTCCGGCATCAATACGCTGATAAATTTCACTTTCTGCCCGGTAATTACAAATATTCAATGATTCCGGAAAATCTTCAAAAAGTGAGGCCACGGCATAATGCGATCCTACACGTGACAGAGTAAGACGCGATGGCTGCACGTAAATTTTATGTACAACCGCACCATTTTTCAATTCCGGTAAATTACTTTGCGCCTGCGTTAGTCTATGCAGAAATTCTTTTTCAAGATTAATATTTGATTCACTTTCTGCAAGCTGAATTGCCCGATCTGCATATTGCAGAATCTGCGTTGTTTCTATCCCTGAAATTTCATCGAAAAACCATCCGCAACTCGTATACATCAGCATTGCATGGCGTTGCATTTCCAGCAGACGGATTGCTTTTGTAAGATGTTCATTTACCAGTATCTCCCCACAATGCTTTTCCAGGAATGACTCGAGGTCTTTTTTATTCCTTGAAAAAATTACATCAAAATAATCATTACGTGCTGCCCAAACATCATTAAAATAGGATGACGCTTCCTGTTCATACAAATACGCAAGTTGATCTCTTAACCAATCAAGGGTTTTCCGCAATGGTTCACGCCATTTCTGGTTCCATCCGGGATTTCCATCCGAATTACAACCGCAGTCTGAACGCCATCGTTCAATACCGTGCACACAACTCCAGGAACTGTTTTCAAAAATTTCAACTTCCCATACCGGTGGCGCTTTTTCCAGAAACTGCGCATAATTGGTGAGTTTTGCCAGGCCTTCTTCCTCAATATAGTCCAGGCAAAATGCCAGCGCCATATCTCCATGGCGATGATGATGTCCGTAACTTTCGCCATCCGTAGCTACGTGGACAAGTTGTGGTTCCTCAGTTTCATTAAATCCTTGCATCAGGTGATGAGCAAAGTCTTTTCCGCTTATCAGTAAACCTTTAAAAGCAATTTCCTGAGAAACTGTTCCATTGTAAAAAAACAGCGCAATGGTCTTACCTGATGGAAGTTGACAGGTGTAAGGTATGCGGGTATCAATTTTTTCTCCGGAAACATCCAGCCATTCTTCTGTTCCGGATTTTCTGATCCTGGAAGCCTGACGTGGAGCAAGGATCGTAAAGCGAATGTCATTTTCCGCGAGCACTTCCAATGTCTCAATGTCGACCGCAGTCTCAGCGAGCCACATCCCCTCGGGTTTGCGGTTGAACCGCTTTTCAAAATCCCGGATTCCCCAGATTACCTGAGTTTCTTTATCGCGCCGGTTTGCCAGCGGCATGATCAGATGATTGTAAACCTGCGCGATCGCATTTCCATGACCTTCAAAAGCTGTAAGACTTTGCTTGTCGGCCTCCAGAATATTATTGTAAGCTTCGGTAGCATTGGCTTCCATCCAGTGAAGGAGCGTCGGCCCGAAGTTGAAACTCATCCGACTGTAGTTGTTCAGGATGTTGATGATGTTGTCTTTATCATCAAGAATCCTTGAAGCACCATTTGGCCCGTAGCATTCGTGAGAAATCCTTTCATTCCAATCGTGAAATGGATATGCAGAATCTTGCTGCTCAATAACTTCAAGCCAGGCATTTTCACGGGGTGGCTGATAAAAATGGCCGTGAATACAAAGGTATTTCTCCATAAAACTTCTGCGGGCGGTTCTTCTTTTTACGAAAAACGACGGGCAATGTTAGGAAATTTCAGCGTCAATGTGACACTATGTTTTCCTGGAAAGAAATGGAGCGAACAGGTTAATGTTTGTTTTTCCCCGTTTCACGTGCCGGTTGATCAATTACCGTCGTGCGCTTTGAGAAGTTCTGCGATAACGAGCTTTTTCATTCCAAGCATTGCATTCATTGTTCGCCCGGCTTTTTCCTTGTCGGGATCGCTCATCAACTTACCCAGAATTTCAGGCACAACCTGCCACGACAAACCGAATTTATCTTTAAGCCATCCACATTGCTGTGAATTCGGATCTCCGCCTTCATTAAGCCTGTTCCAGTAATGATCGATTTCGTTCTGGTCCTTGCAATCGATGATGAACGATACAGCCTCTGTAAATTTAAATACCGGACCGCCATTCAATCCAAGAAACCGCAGGCCATTCAGAGTAAAGTCCACCGTCATAGCCGTGCCTTCAGGCATACGATGAATTTCAAATCCTTCCTTTCCATAACGGCTAACGTTTCCAATGGATGAATCCGGAAAAATTGACGTATAGAATTTTGCTGCTTCTTCAGCCTGATTATCGAACCATAGATTAGGAGTTATTTTCTGAATTGTTGCCATAATTAGTTCATTGTTGATTTGTAGTGATAAAATTATAAATAGATTTTGGGTGCAGGAAAGTGGAAAAACGGCAATTCAAGGGGCTGATCACGACAGACTTGAATAACGGGCTACATGTATAAATAGCGACAAACCTGTCAATTGTTTTATTAATATGCCCTAAATTTCAAAAAATATTTCAGTAAAGATTAAATTTAAGTTGAATCAGCTGCTTTTCATTGAAACATTTGTGCTTGGATCTGCGACCATTGCGGCGATCTATCACCTGGTGCTTTTCATCCAGCAGCGGGACAAATTTCTGATCTATTACAGTTTCTATTTATTCTCACTCGCAATTTACATCAGTTTTAAGCTTGCGAGCGATAATTACAGCCCGTTTCTCCCCACTACTAATCTGTGGTATTACATACTTGAAGAAGTATTGCAGGTTACAATGGTTGCCGTCTATGTGCTGTTTGCAGCCCAAACCCTCGAAGTGGTTGACAAAAAAAGCATGGTCCGCACATTAATGTATTGTTTTTTTGCCCTTGCTGCAGGATCAATTGTTTATCATGTATACAAAGCAATTGCTTACGGACCGGGAGTTCAGCTCACGTCAGAATATGCTTATTCGCGCATCTCACTGGTAGGCATTGCCACGATTGCATTGCTGTTAGCGTGGAGAATCCGCACTACCACATTTCAAAGAACCATTATTATTGGTTCATTGGTATACGACAGCTCAGGATTACTAAGCATTATCTCATTTACAAGTGAAAGTGACATTATGGGACTTTCCGGGGTAGAGCCATACCTGGCCGGTTGCCTGCTGGATATTATTATCTTTTCAAGTGCACTTGGATACAGGTTGAAGAAAATTGCAGATGAAAAAAATGAATTGTTGCAAAAAGAAATTGATTCAAGGCTCGTAATTGAAAACACCCGCAACAGAATTGCAATTAATCTTCATGATGATGTCGGCTCTGTTCTAAGCAGTATGAGTGTGTACAGTGAAGCGGCAAGGCAGTCGTTGCAGGATAATAATATTCCGCGGGTGACTGATCTGATAAACCGCATCGGGGTAAATGCCAGGGAAACAATGAGCACGATGAGCGACATCGTCTGGACGATCAACCCCCAAAATGACAATGGTATCAGGCTTTTCAATAAAATGGAAGATTTTGCAGCACCGTTGTTTGATTCAATGGACGTAGAATTTAATTATACCGTTCACAAAGAACTTCATACCATCGATTTCATTATGCCTGTGAGGCAAAACCTTTTTCTTATTTTTAAGGAAGTAATAAATAATTGCGCAAAACATTCATCAGCAACAGTTGTAAACGCAAATTTTCAGAAATCAGGGAATATTCTGACCATGGAAATCACGGATAACGGAAAAGGATTTGATGCTGGAAAAATCAATAATGGCAATGGATTGAAAAGCATGAAGCGGAGAGCTGAAGAACTTGGCGGCAACTTCATTATTAATTCCGGTATTCATGGCTCACAGGTTTTATTGACCATTCATTTAAACGGAGAAACCATTGCAAAATAAAACGATGATTATTCTGATGAGCATTAATCTGCAATTGAATGCGACGAATTTATATCATCAGATTAGAGGAGTTATTTTCAGGCCTTAAGTGTTACTTTTGAAAGGTGATCGGTGAATATGAGCCGGAATCTCTTTTAAAATTTAATACAATGTCAGTAAGGGTTACAATTTTCGATGATAATCAACGCCTGCTTGATTCTCTGGCGGTGCTGATTGACGGCAGCCCGGGATTTCAGATTGCAGGAGTTTTTACCGATTGCACGGATCTGGAGACAAAAGTCAACAAAAGTCAGCCGGATGTCATTCTGATGGACATTGAAATGCCAGGAATTAATGGTATTGAGGCTGTAAAAATCGTTAAAAAGAAATTTCCAGGAATTAATGTTCTGATGCAAACTGCTTTCGAAAATGATGAAAATGTTTTTGAAGCAATTTGCGCCGGAGCACAGGGGTACATTTTAAAAAATACGCCCCCGGCAAAAATTCTGGAATTTATAGTGGACGTTTATCAGGGCGGAAGTCCGATGAGTCCCGGTGTTGCCCGGAAAGTGCTGGGGTTTCTTCATAAGCCTCAATCTGAAGAAAAGAAAGATGCACATCATTCTGAATATAATTTATCGGCGCGGGAAAAAGAAGTCCTCACTTTTCTTGTCAAAGGAATGAGTTATAAAATGATTGCGGATCAGTGTAATATCGCTTACACCACAGTGAGGACACATATGAAAAATATTTATGAAAAGCTTCATGTGGTAAGCATGACAGAGGCGGTTGCCAAAGCAATTAACCAGAAACTGGTAGATTAATCAGACAGCCAGATAAATTAATTGCAGCATTTATTCGCATCAGGTTATCTGATTGCATCCGGAATAACGGACAAGCAAACCTGAATAAATTCTCCTGCTTCGAGTGTCACAAATCCTCTATTTAGATGATTTAATCAAGCTGATTCTTATTTCATCTTTGATAGCCCTCAGGGCATAATTCATCACAAACTTAACAGGAATTAAAAAACACTTTTTATGAAAAAACTGTTCCTCCAATCTGCATTTACATTATGCGGGTTAACGTCCCTCGCACAGCTGCCAGAGCTCGAATGGGCGACCACAATAGAAAACAATGGAGAGAATAATTACACGTTTGCTGTAGCAACAGATGCAGCAGGAAATGTTTACCAGGCTGGTACTTTCAGCGACACTGCTGATTTTGATCCCGGCCCGGAGCAGCTAAAATTTGCGGCAAAAGGTTACGGCGATTGTTTTGTATCGAAAACCAATCCGGACGGAATTCTTCAGTGGGTAAAAACCTATGGAGGAATAAATCCCGATTACGCAAACACCCTGGCATTTGATGCATCGGGAAATATTTTTATTTCCGGAACCATTCAAAGTACACCTTTTGATTTTGATCCTGGTGTGGACTCATTTATGGTGACAATTCAGCAATCATCCGGCTATGTTTTAAAGCTTGATGCTGATGGAAATTTTGTTGATGTCTTCGTGGTGAAGCTAATTCAGCCTTCTCAACCGATAATGCCAACTGCACAGGCATTTTGTTCTACGGTTCATATCGATAACTTCTCGAATATATACATCGGCGGAACTTTTAGGGGAGATATCGATCTTGATCCGGGGCCAGGTGAATTGGTTACCGCATCCTCTACAGTAAATGACGATGATTGGGCAGCGTTTATAATTAAATTAAATCCGGCGGGAAATTTTGTCCGGGCAAGTCTTATCAAAGCGCACGTTGCGAGTTTTGCTCCGGTCGCTACGCCTATTGCAATCAGGTCCGATAATTCCGGAAATATCGTAGTTGCCGGAGATTTCCGTGGAACAATGGATTTTAATCCGGGTGCGGGTGTTGCAGGACTTTCATCGTTCCTCTCTCCAACAGGCAGTGACATTCAGGAAGACGTCTTTCTTCTCAAACTTGATAGTGCAGGAACTTTTACATGGGTGAAGCAAATTGGTGGACAGGGGTACGATTACCTTCGGTCTTTCGAAACGGACAATTCTGACGACATTATTATCGGTGGTTTTTTTGACGGAATTGCCGACTTCGATCCAGGTGCTGCCCAGCACACTTTACAATCTGAATTTTCCAATGTTTCATCAAGCTATTTTGCGAAATACGATTTTAATGGAACATTATTATGGGCAAAGAACATCACCTACGGAAAATCATTTGCATTAACCCTTGATGTTAATGACAATATCTTTTTGACGGGAACATTCTCTAATACTGTGGATATGGATTTCTCACCAAATGAATATCTTATTACAGAAACGGGAAGTGCAGGGATGTTCGTGGCTAAATACAACAGTGATGCAGGAATAATCTGGGCTGTGCCTTTTTCCGGATCTGCTAATTATAATCTGATCTGGGCAATTAAAACGGACCTTTCCGGTAATGTTTATGCGGGTGGATACTTTGGTTTTACTGCCGATTTTGATCCGGGAGAAGAGGAATTTCTGCTTACCGCAACCGCCGACGAACAAAGTTTTCTTTTTAAGCTTGGACCGGCGCCACTTGCAATAAATGAACTGATTTCAGATAACGGTATTTCTGTTTTCCCCAATCCGGTGAATAATTATTGCAGCATTTCGTTGCAGAACAGTGGCGGTAAAACTGTAACTCTTGAAGTTTTCAACAGCATTGGAGCAATTGTCTTTTCACAAACGATTAATTCCGATGAGTTTAATATAAACACAAGCGCTTTTCTGCCAGGAGTCTATTTTGCAAGGATCACAGATGGCTTTAAAACTGAGGTGGTACGATTAATAAAATAGAATAAATTAACCCAAACCTGAAAGCCACCTTTTACCATGAAAGGTGGCTTTTTTATTTTCTATGAGATAATTATTACTGCCGTCTTAATCAGAAACACTGTCATTTAATTAAATGCGAATTTTAAAACGTAATTCTCAAAATAGAAATCGCCGACTCAGAATTCAGTTTACCTGAATTACTTTTTTCTCAGAAAGAGGTGATTCGCCGCCATCCTTGTAAACTACTTTAATTGCATAGGAATATTCTCCCTGCAACGTCGCATGGTCTTCAAAATTCCGTGCATCACCTTTGATCATTTTAAATTTGGTGAGAGGCTTTCCAGGCAATCCACGATAGAGCATAAACGAATAGTCGCCGGCTTCCTGATATTTCCAGTTGATTCGGTTTATCTTCGTGTCGCGTATAAATTCCAGTGTGAATTCCGGAATTGCCGGACGTAAACCATTATCATATGTTCTGATTCCAGCAACAGGAGAAGGATCCGATTTTAATCCGCTGCTATCAGTTGCGATCAATTTATATTCAAAATACTTCTGCTTCGGAAGGTTTTTATCCATGTATACAACCGGGAAAGGAAGTTGCTTCCAGTGCTTAATTTCCGACCAGTTAGTATCAGAAGACAATTTCCTTAACAGCATCAATTCCTTTACATCATCGCTGGTACTGTTTACCCACCGTAATATCACTGCCGTGTCATTTACAGACAGTTTATCGAATACAGGAGAAACAGGAGGTATAATGTCCAGTCTTCTGATCGAGGCAGGTAAGCTGAAACCGGAGTGATTGTAATTATTGTCAACCGCGACAATTTTATAATAAATATGCTTTGTTAATGTGCGCTTTTCGATGGTATCCCGAAAAATGGTATCTGCAAGAACAAAAGAGGTAAGATTACTGAATTCGTGTTTGGGGTCATTCGAATAATAGATCCGATAACCTTTCAAATCCGGCTCAGAACCTTTATTCCATTTCAAATGCACGACCGAAGCAGTATCAATAAATCCTGATAAACCGGTGGGAATTCCCGGCGCAATATCGTCTTTTATAAATCCGTAAAATGGCAATGAATAGGAAGTATTTCCCGCAGTGTCTTTACTGATAATAGCGTAAAAATTTCCACTGTATGGATTTTGATCATTATCAAGATAGGTTGTTGCCCCTATTCCCAATTCAGGAGAAACAGGCAGAAACGGACCGTCAATTGTGCTTCCCCGTCCTACTGTAAGCGATTTCAGATCTGAATCGGCTGCCGGTAATTTCCAGTTAATCCGCAACGCCTTCTCATCAGAAATCACACCTGTAATTAGTGCTGCAACAGGTGCAGTGAGATCGACGGCCATAGCAGCAGTTAGTTGCGACGGCGCACTTAACTCACCAAATGCGGTAATTCCAATTATACGGTATTCATATCTGACATAATTTTTTACGGAATCTGTAAAGTATGCCGCATTCTTATCTTCATTTTCAGATTGAAAACTAACGAATGGATTTTTATTTAATCGTTCGAATTTACCTGTCCCAGCAATCGCGCGTTCTATGTGATATGCGGAAAATTGCGATTTTGGACCGGCGTCCCAATACAATTCTATTTTTCCGTCACCATTTTTTACAGCAGGTGAACGCATTACCGGCATTTTCGTTAATTCAGCAGAATTAACAAAAACAAATCCGGTATCGCAATAAATTCCTTCAAGTGCTACCGGATAATATATTTTATAAAGGTAATTCGTCTGTTTTTTCACGTTTTTATCCACGAAACGTAAACCGCTGGCTGTAGCGACAGCGGCATCATTATCGGCGGCAAACAGCGCAAATCCGTGTCGTGTTAATTGCTTGTTGTAGCTTTCGCGGATAGATACAGGCTCAATTTCCGCTTGTTTAATATCCGCCCCATAGATCTGCGAGGCTGCGATCATTGCGAAAGAATTATCCTTTCTGAATTGCTTTAGCCATTCTTCCTTTGTTAATGGTTTTAATGGCGATGAATTAAGCTTTGTTTTAATAACCGGTTGAGAAGTATCATCGGGAATTTCAACCCGTTCAACCACAAAACCATTAAACAATTGTTGCTCCCATGCTATCGCCAGATCGGGCGCCCACCTTAGCACCACACTATCCAGTTTTACCTGTGTGATCACTTTTATTTTGCAGGTATCCGGCTTTGGATCCGGAGCTGAAGTCTGTGCATTACTTAAAGTCGAAAAAAAAAGAAAATATATAAATCCAAAATAAAATGGTGATCGGATGTATTTCCTAAAATAATGTTGAAACAGAAAAACAATGGAAACAGTGAATAATTTTATCATCTACTGCAGAGTTGTCATGATTATATAAACCTGGTAAACCGGAGCATAATTGAACGTTCTCCTGATGCTTGTTGCATTTCCCGGAGTTACGAAATAGACATCATAATTCCCTGTCGACATATAATTATAGGGAGTATTCCAGAATGTATTTATTTTCGTTTTAAGGGATGAAGGCAACCCGTTCATATTATTTCCGAACCGGGATTTAATATCTGCGATCACTGACCTTAACGAATAATAATCCATACGTGCATAAAATGAAGTTGGTAATACAAGCTGCTGTGTTGGAACAGTTAATGCCGAAGTGATATTTTCAGCCGCCTGTTGTGCAGCGCTTGGCGTATAAGCAACACTTCCCGTTGCTGCTGCTCCCCCCGCCTGTGAAGGAAATATTTCCGAAATGCTGAGTGGTCCGGGCATAAAGATCGTTCCATCGATCCGGTTCGGAGGTAGTCCGATTACATCAGGATTTGATCTTGGAATGCGCAAATGCCCGTTGACAGGAAGATTTGCGATATCAAAATAAGTTCTGTACATCGTGCTATTCAAAAAGCCGGTATGCCAGGTATTTGAATAATTGTCGGTAATATTAAGAATGCGGATAATCGTTGGTGTAAATCCGACATAGTAGGTAAATCCGTTTACCTCATAACTTTCAAATCCTTCCGGACCTTCGAACGTAAGCAGAAGATTTTCCGAAGGGTCAATAAACTCACGTGTTGCAGTCTTAGCCGACAATGAAGCAATTTTAGCAGCATACGTTGTATGCATGGATGTTCTGAAATAATATTCATAAATCAGGTGTTCATTTTTCTGTAAAACCGAAGGGCCTTCCAATTGGCGGTTTCGTACCAGTACACTTCCATTTGCAAATGAAATTGTGGAATTAGAAAGTACCTGAAATCCGGCATTCTGAACTACCTGACCGCCGACAGCAATTCCTGGTAACGGATCATTATTCCGCGTATCGCGATGTATGATCCTTATCCTGTAAATCGTGTTCGGAATGAGCTGCGCAGGCATTGCAAACCTCACGCTACTTTCCTGATTATATGGTGTGGAAGAATGCCTGGCTGTTGTTTCTGAAACAGGGCCTCCATTTACCGGTTCGAATTGCGCATGATATGTTCTGTCATAACCCTGGCGCGGTACTCCGGTAAACAGAAAATTCATATTCTGCCTCAGGCGGATTGCACCTTCCGTCATTCCGTCCATTACAAAATACCGCTGATTGCTCAGTGGTGAACAATATTTTATGTCCTGATCCCTGATTTTATCCGGCAATGCTCCGGTGGTGAAATTAATTACTACCGTTTCCTCAATTTTACTTCCGTCATTCTTTCTTGCATAAATTACATTACCATCCGGTAAATACTCACGCGCAACCACTTTTATCGTAAATCTATAGGTAGTAAAAGCCTCCAGCATTGAATTTACGTTCAACATTGCCTGTGCTTTATCAGGACTTATTGATTTATTATCCGAAATAAGCTGATTACCTTTTTTCAGAGTTAATGTTTCCAGGTTGAATGTAAACGTCCTGCGGATACTGGTTCCGTTCTGACTTGTTTCAGTAAAACTTATCCTTCGCTCAAGGTCAATATTAAATGCAGCTGATGGCTTAATCCCGCAATCAACATCGCTTTCATTGGGATGAGGATTTGTTTCGGAAATCATCCTAATTCCGGAAATCGGGCTTTCCGGAGGCGGTTCGCAAAACTGCCCTTGTTGCAGATCGAAGCGGCAATTACCTTTAATAAGTCCTCCGAGAATACTGTAATTACCGCCCAACGTTCCACGATACCATTGCGGATTCGAATATCCGGATTGAAGTAATACAGCGGCCTCAACATCAAGTATTTCATATTTTGTATTGTCACCGAAAATGCTTGCAATTATTCCAAGACTTCCATCAAAATATCCCCAACCTGTACCTGTTGAATACCAGCCATTAACGCCAATATTGTCGCCTATTTTCATGCCGTCACAGCGGGCGTATTCATATTCTGTATGGGTAAGATCAAAACCGATCTGCGCATCCAGTTCACAATAAAACGGCGAATAATTCTGACGAATATGTGGTGGTGAAAATGATGCACCGAAAGCATATGCTTTTCCTGTTGCAATTCCTGGTGTACGTTGAGTAGGCACCGGTCCCAGAATCGCATTTACCTTTGTTGGCGTTGGTGGGGGAGGTGGAAGTTGCTTTCCTGCCATCAGATAACCATTTGCATTAAATAATCCGCCCAATATCAGCCCCACCTGCGCAGATTGAGGAGCAGGCTGACCTATAAACAATTGCCATTTATCAGTTCCCGAATAAAGAAATGCATTGCCGGCAATATTACCGGGATGACTTCCTTTTATCGTTAGCGGAACATTAACCATCACTTCAAAATTCCCTGTCAATAAGGTTCGCTGGAAATCATATTGCAGAATTACACCGGCTCTTACATTCGTGAATGTCCGATCCATTACGGATGACATAAAATAACCGGTTCCATCAAATGCCACACTTGAAACTCCGCCCGAATTATTAATTACCACAGTAAGTGTTAAATCAGCGTTGAATGCTGTTCCTCCGCCTGTTGTACCGATTACAACCGTTGCCTTCAGACCAAAAAATGACGCCGGATCAGGCACGAGTTTAACCCGTGAAAGTGTAGTGCCCGGAGGTGGCGTTGCTGGTACCGCAGCGGTCGCAAGTTGCGTTGTTGGCGGCAATACCGTTTGCATTTTCATTTTATAGAATGCACCACCACCAAATCCATAAAAATCCATTGGTATCTGGTATGGTGCAATTCCCATCGGAATGCCGGGAACAAATTTCGCCATCGCATCTGCGTACCAATAACGCATATTATTGATCTCACCAAATGAACCAAGTACTGATACAGTAACAGTTTTAATGAATGTGGCTTCAATTCCACCCATAAAGCCCTGACCGTAAATTGAATCTTCGGCGAAGAAATTAATAAAGCCATGCAAAGCAACAAAACCGAGATCGCCCTGTATATTTATTGTTTTCAGATCAATTCCACTCAGGACAAGTGACGGCAATTTGACTTCTTCACCGGCAGCGGCAGTCAGAAAATTTCCGGCATCAAACCGGCCAAGAATAGCCAATGTCGTATTTCCTGAAAATGTATTTGTTTCACCGGTGAAATTCACGTCCACCTGGAAATTCAAAGCGATCCGCGAACCGGGTGTACCATCCCAGCTAAACAATCCATGGAAATCCTGTGTGCCTAAAGTAATATTGCTGACAGATACAGGAAATCCAGCCATATCTTTCTGAGGACTTGCAAATGCGAAATTGTGGCAGCTTATAAATGGCTCTGCGGTTGTAATTTTTAATTGCTCAAAATTAACTCCGGCGAAAGTCACTGGTATCTCCCCTATTTTGCCAACAATTCCAACGGATCCATTTAATGTTAATTCGGGATTAAATCCGTCTGCAGTCACATTCACTGCAACAAATGAACTTGGAAGTACCTTCATTTTCGCCGCCCAAAGCGGAACTTCGAGCGTGTCCATCGAGTGAACATTAAACTGATAAATCAAATCCCTGGAACCCTGAGACAATACGGACCCGTATTTTAAAACGGTAGGAGAAAGTGGCGTCGTTATCCTTCCCGAAAAGCCTCCGCTGGCAAAACTGTTTGAAACAAATTCCAGCTTTACGGTGTCCATCGAAAATGCCCAGTTTCCAAGAATTCCGTTTTCCATTTCAAGGACGCGTAAAGCTTCAACTTCGAGTGTTACTCCTGTTTTGTCAATTAACAGATCATTAATTGCAATTACAACACGTCCTTTTAAAACACTGTCGGTAAGTGCAACGTCGGTATCGGGTGTGCGCAGTTTAAATTTCTTAGGCAACCCAACTTTCAGACTTTTCAAATGAAAGCCGTTCCATAATACCGACCGGTCGCCCTGATAGTTCCGTGGGAAGACCATTGTAGCAGGATTCTGCACATCTGACAAATCAATTGATGCTTCTTCAACCTGGAAATTCCAGTCATCAACTCCCGGAATCTGGAACGGCGAAAAATCCAGTGCTGCCAACCAGTTTCCGGAGCGGGTATATGCATTAAATCCAAATTTTGCAGTAACCGGATTCAAGGCTTTGCTCCCGTTTAATGCAACGGATTTAAGTACTGTTGAATCGAAAGTTATTTCACCATCAATATGAAAAAAGCGCACACCCTGACAATCCCAGTTTACATAAGTACCCGAATCGCCAACAGTTCCGGAAGCCGGATTAATCTCAGCAGCGTTGAGTTTAAAATATTGACCGGGTGCATAATCAATTTCGAACGGAGCGGCCAGATAAAGCGTAGCAACGCCCAATCCGGCAAGCCCGGCCGGGTGAAAGCAAATATTGGAGGCACCAAGGCCCACTTCGAAACGACCTCCATCGGATGCTCTTTCAGAAGGTGTTATACCTAATTGTTCATTTTCATCAGCGCCAACCAGAAACGGAAGTGGAAATGAAATTGCTGCTGCCAGCGTTGCGCGTTCCGGGCCGAAATTCATTCCAACAATTCCTAACGTAACCCGCTCGCCTTCAATGTCTCTGTCCAACCCGAATGGCAATCCAGTTGGAACTGTTGGATCAAATAATGCTGAGCTATGCCCGTTTTCTATATATTTCATCAAGGCCCCAGGGCTATCGATCGTAAGCCGGCCTATCCCAGGAATTACAGGATTAAATCCAACTGTATCATAGGCAGCGACTACAACACCGTCAATTAATTTTCGTTCTGAATTAATTAAAGCTTCCCTGAAATCAACTTTTATTGTCGAATTTAAAAACGGAACTTTAATAACACCTGTTCCACTTGCGATTTGTCCGGAATACTGAATTGTTTTAATTTCCATTTCAAACAATCCAACCTGCACTTTCTGATTTGGCAAAAGTCCAGCAACTGCTGTGCGGTTTGTAACTGCCGGTGCATTGCATTGCGCTATACAGGCCGCATCGAGAACATCCTGGCGCGGTCCATCGCTCACACGGAAACGTATCACCTCGCTCGTCTGGTATGGTGCAGACGCAGAATCGGCATAATCTGTTAACCAATGAACCCGCCAGTAATAAACGCCAGTGTCCGGCAATAAAAGTTCTTTCGAAATTGTTTTATAGATCGCTTGTTTTACCTCATCCGTAGTGGTTGTTTTTGTTACAAGTTTTGATGCATGAAATGTGTCACTTGCTGCAAGAACAATTGTTCCGAAATTCTGATCTGTTGCAATTTCAATTCTGTAACGTTGTTTAACTTCCGCTTTAAACAAAAACACACTTGCACCACTCAATGATTTTAATATTGCCGGCGACGGAATTAATCCCATTTCGCCCGTCGAATAATGGACGGTATCGGAATTCAGAAACTTAAAATTAACAACGTTTCTTTTGAATGTTGTATCAAGCGACGGACTTTTCAATAATGGTTTTTCAAATCCACCTTTAAAAGCGCCTGTAACGTTTACCTGCTGCTGCGTACTGTTGGCATTTGTGAATGTAATTGTACTGTTGACGGAATAATCCCTGTTTGCTTTAAATTCATTTGCAACCGGCCCGGAAGTCAAATTTCTCCCGATGTCAAAATGTTCAAGTTGTATTAAGTCCGGAGGGAAACCCATTCCCGACTGAAGATTCTGAAACCGTCCGCCAGGCCAGCTTCCCGAAATATTCGGATGATCGAATAATGAATTATTTTCCCTGATTTCCGTGCTGGCACTGTAGCCCCTCGAAGAAGTGTCGAATGGCTGGGTGCGGACGATCAACGGGGAATTAATAAAAGGATATCGCTTGCCGGGAACAGGATAGACAAATGTTGCAGTTAATGGACTATCAAATTCAAACGGGAGACCATAAGTGAATTCGCATATTTCACTGACTCCATCGTTCGCAAAAATAAACTGGTTTGTAAGATCGGTCACTTTTATCCGCCAGGCATAATGTCGGCCCGGATTCAATGCCGGACTTAAAGCGGAATAAAGAAAACTTGTAAATGATGTTTGCTCAACAAGAACAGGAACGCCGGTTGAATTCATTGCCTGAATTGCATTCATCCCAAATGGAACTTCTACCAGTTTAAATTCGTAATTTAATAAACCGGGCTGCATTACGATCTGTGGCGGAATCCAGGTGAAAACAATATTCTGAGGTGTGGAATAAGTTACTTCCGTACTGCATTGAGGACTGATCAGAATTGGCGGCTGTACGAACTGAATAGTAAAGATATTGCTGCAACCGAGTGGTTCACCCTGCGACCTTAATTCTTTTGTAGTGTAATCATAAGCCTGTAAACAGATCTGGTAATTTCCTTCAGGTAAATTCCCATTAATTACATCCGCCTGAGAAATTCCGTTGAATTGAAAACCTGCTTCATTTACAAAAGGACGAAGATCGGCGCCGGTCATGAATTTTGTTCCGGGATCAATAATCAGAGGTGGAACTGCAGGCACGACGTTATTCGGAATTGTTACACTTTGTTCGGTACTTATATTTTTCAGACTTCCGGCAAGGTAAACCGAGAATGATTGATTTGTCGGATTTAAAATGGTAATCGAAGTTTGGTTAGGATCACTGAAATAGTCAATTGCTTCCATTGAATAGGGCGGGGAAACAACTATACTTATCGAAAGTGGATTATTCTGTGCAGAAAGGAAATTGCTCACAAAAATCAATGAAAGGAAAGCAATTGTTAACCGGGACAGAAAATGAGACATATTGAATTTCATTTAATGAAGAATAAACTGGTAGCCGGCAGAAAAGAAGGCTTCCGTAAATGGCACGGAAACAGGGCTATCGGATGTATTATGTGTTATACGGAAATTTGCAATGAAACTATTTGATTTATTTAAACGGTAATTCAGATTTAAACCGCTGGTAATTGTAGTACCATTTGAAACCCCGTTAAATGAATTTTTTAGAAAACTACCATTTAATGATGAGCTGAGCCGGTTTTTAAAAAATGTTTTGCCAATACCAACGATGGGACCGGATGCGATGATCTTCCCTAAAGCAAAACGACTTTCTGAATAATTGTAGCCGGCATTAATATTTATTCCCGAAGAAATGATTGCATAATTAACCGACAAATTTCCAAGCAAAACTTTACTTTCAATAAATGCAGGAAACAATGGGTTAAGATTCGTCATTTCCTGGTAGGTTGTCAATAGAATCGTATTGATTGCTCTTTTCTTATTGATAAAAGAAAATCTGTTTACAACATTAAAATTCTGGTTTGCAATCGCCATTCTGATCGTGTCGTTTATTGGCACAATTCCGGCCCTTTGAGCCACTCCGTAGTTACCATACTGAAGATCAAGACCGTAGGTTTTACTCAGGTTCAGACTTATTCCCGCGGATCCGATCGTGCGCAGGTTACTTATCATTTTAGAACCAGATAAATTATCACTCTGTTTTCCAAAACTTCCGCTTACACGTACTTTATTTTTCAGAATGTTGAATGATGGTTCTACGGTAAATGATTCAAGATCGGTTTGGTAGAGATATGCCCCCATGGATTTATAATCCTGATCGAGACGTTTGTATTGAAATTTTATCGCAAAAAATTTCGACACGTACCCGATGCTGGCATTTGCAGCAGTTAGAATCTGTGATGAAATATTGACGTGAAGAACCGGTGCAAACTTCCTCAGCGCAGGGTCGCTTAATGAATCCAGCCTGAGATCACGTGTGTAGCCGCTGATTGCAGCATCAATTCCAAGTGTCAGGTGTTTAAACAAAAGCAGCTTCGTATTAATTCCAAACACCGCATTCTCAGCCGGTTTAATTCGCTGGGGATGGTCTGCATAAGATGCTGAATCATCTTTTGCTTTAAAGAAAATAAAATCCAGAAAATTCTGCGTTGTACCAAAACCGATACGAGCGCCAAACCCGGTCCGCTTGAAAGCAGGAATTGCCTGTATGAACTGTTGCGTAGTATCTTCACGTATGGCTTTATTAAACCGGCCATACATGGCAGAAAAACGAAATTTTCCGGGATTTAATTCAACTGCAGCACCATAGAAGACGAGGCCTCCAAGGGTATATTGCGAATAACTCAGATTTCTCCAGCCGAGGTGAGCTGTGATCCATTTGTATTTCGGACTTACTCCGTATTGATTAAAAGGTTGGGTAAAGCTCCTTTGCTGCGACCCGATGTTAAAATAAAACGGAAAGCTGATCCCGAAAACAGAAACAGTGGGGCTGCCGGTAAGGCGCCAGTTGAACGGCGTACTGCGTGGAGGAATTCCGCTAACCGAATATCCGTCAGCAAAAACACCAAGTGAACCGCTGAATTTAAGAGGCTTTTGCTTTCCGATCGTCTCGAGATCCTGTGCTTCCGCAGAGGCTGCGAAAAAAGTCAGGAAAAGCAAAAAGTACCTTCTAAAAAACATACGCCAAATCTATTCTGTTCACTTAATTGAATCAATCCTCAATAATGATGATGTAATCCCCTTTCGCTGTTGACTGAAAAAACTTCAGACATCAAAAAACACAATCCAACGCACGTATTACATTTACATTTCACTTGATTATATTCGCAATAAAATCTAATCATTAAGTACTATTGTGAGACAGGACTTAACGGTTTACGTGGCAAAATACAAAAAAATAACCCGGACACAAATATTTGGTAAACAGTGGAAAATAGCCACCATGATTTTGTCACAATAGCAACATTCAATCATCCCTATGAAGTGGCAATTATTCGGATCAAACTGGATTCCGCCGGAATTGATACGTTTCTGAAGGATGAATTAACCACACATATCTATCCGTTTTCTTCAAATGCTGTTGGCGGAGTGAAGCTACAGGTAAGAAACGAGGATCTTGAAGCCGCGCTGGAAATCCTTGAGAATTCAGGTCATCCAACAAACGATGAAGATAATTCATCTGGATTTCTGAACAGGCTCGCACTTTTTACCGGGCAAATTCCATTATTAAAAAGAATAAGGTTTGAAGGCAGATTTCTGATAATCGCAACATTGTTATTCTCTTCGGTGATCGGGATTATTTATGTAATTGCCAAGCCGACTCCTTATGAGAAATTCACAGAAAATGACTGGTGCGTAGTAGATATTAATTATCAGAATACACAAATTCAACCTATGACCCAAGAATTTGTAAGGTTAGTCCAGAACGGATTCTGTCCGGAGAAAATAAGTTTCAGGGATAACGGAGCTGTTTTTTTTCCTGGCCTGAATTCAAGGCCGATAAAAGGAGAATGGAACGTAAATGATTCTAAACTTGAAATTACCCGGATTGACACATTTGCGCAAATTTTCGAAGGTGAATATGATTTCAGTTTTGCGAAGAATAATTTGATTCTGGAATCGGCTAAAACGAAAATCAAGTGTAGTGTTGATCAATTTAGATATTAATGAAATCCCGGATATTAACCAGATGCCCATATTGTGGCTCGGATGAAATCTCAAAACCCGAACTGTCGTCGCGGGCCTTTGCAATTTCCGTATTGCTGTTAGGATTTCCATTGCCATTTTTCAAAAAGACGTTTTATTGTTTTGATTGCAGCAGGGAATTTAGTAAAAAAACGATTTCAACCAACGGGAAATCCAAAGGTAAATGACTGGAAAACAAATAATAATATTTGTGCAGATCTGCCTGTTTAGTTCCTGCAATCATCAATCAGAACAGATCAGAATTCAGGATATCATTAGCGATTCTCTGAAACATAAGGTTAAAGAAACAATCAGCAACAGCAACGTAGTTCATGCTCTTGATGCAAATGTTCAGTGCATGAACCAGGATATTAACGGGAACTATTGGTTTGCATCAAATGGCGGAGGAGTTTACCGATTCGATGGAAAAAGACTTGAACATTTTACCGAAAAAGATGGGCTGGCCAGTAATTTCGTGCTTAATATACAGTGTGACATTAACGGAGATGTCTGGTTTGGCGGAGGTAACAGGATTTGCAGGTTTAAAAGTCCCGCAGCACTGAAAAACGGAGGTTCATTTATTGATTATTCTGATTCAGTCAGAAACCTTCCAGTTAGTGCACTTAAATATAAAAATGATGCACTTTATTTTGCACATAAAACAGGAATTTACCAGTACGATCCGAAAGATCAATCCTTCAGTAATTTCAAAATTCAACCGGATTCATATGATCCCGAAAAACTTAAAACAGAAAACCTCTACGGGCTCTACTGTTATTACGATGATCATGCGGGAAATCTTTGGTTCGGAACCTTCAATGAAGGTGTTTGCAATTTCAACTTAGCGGCGGGAACGTTTAAATGGTTCACAGAAAAAGGATTGAAGAATGTTGCAATGCGAACAATTTTCCGGGACCGGAATGGAAATTTATGGTTCGGGAATAATGGTAATGGTTTGATCCGATTTGAAGGTCAAACATTAAGTAATTTCACAGAATTAAAAGGACTTACCAACCGGAGTTTTTTTGAAACCGGAAATATTTCTGACAATCCCGGGACTATGGCCCGTGTTTTTTCAATTAATCAGGACAATTCCGGTGATTTGTGGATCGCCACAATTGACGCTGGCTTATGGCGATTCGACGGGAATAATTTCCTGAATTACACAGTAAAGGATGGGCTGCCTGCTAATCTTATCTGGTCCGTTTTTAAAGATTCAGCGGGAGAATTATGGGTTGTTGCCGGTGGTGGTCACATCTGCAAATTCAACGGAAGATCATTTTATACAATGAATTTTTCCAGTTAAAAAGACTGGAAAATCCAGGAAAAGAGCTTGTATCCGGCCCAGACCAATCCGGCAAAGACGATAAATAAAACGAGCAAAACAGGAACGATGACTTTCCATGCACCTCCGCGATGTCTTCCGTCAACGTAATGTTCGTGAATGATTTTCATATTTCGTTGGTTGGCCTTGAATGCAACGTCAAAGATGTCACCCAGTACAGGAATGGACCCGATGATCGCATCCAGGACGATATTCAATGTTACCCTTGCAATAACAAATCCGCTTGCCCCGTTTTTTGCCAGAATTGAAACCATGTAGCCCGATACAAGAAATCCTGCGAAATCGCCTACACCGGGAACAAGTCCTATCAATGCATCCAGCCCGAATTTAATATTTGTTCCGGGAATGGTAAATTGAGAATCCATCAATTTAGCCAGTACATCCAGATTCCGGAGCGCCTTATTGTCTTGAGCCTTTCTTTGCATACCTCTTTTTTCGTTTTCCCGCGAATATGATGCCGTCACGCAATAAAACACAGTGTTTCGTTAAACATCTGATTCTTTTAAATGCATCCGGTGAATCATTATGCAGTAATTCAGTAAATAAAACATATTTTATAATTTTGTTCGTAGTTGATCCGGGGAAACACTCATGTTGCATTTCCTGTTATATTTTAATGTATCAGATCCTTTTAATATTGAAAAATTCGTCAAATGCGGGTTAAGGAAATAATCGGGAAAAATATTTCGAATATTTACATTCTCAGAACCACGGAGCAACATGGGTTGGATGTTGCCGAATGTTTCATTGAGCTTGATGATAGTCTTATCATCGATATTCCGCAAAATCCGCATGATGACCTTTTCATCAAAATGTTGAATGGTGATGAAGAAAACCTGTTTGCGGATTTGTCCGATTACCCGGTTTATTATGTAAATAAGGAAAGTAAAACAATTGGTGAGATTGCAGTTGCGAATCAAAAGCGAAAAAATAAACTGGTTAACAGAATCCGCAGGCTAATATCGGGTAAGGAAACAGGAATTAAGGAATATAAACCGTACAAGACCGGATACAGGGAAAATATACTGAAATACCTTCAGAATAAGAAAATAACCGATATACTTTGGTATGAAAATGAATATGAAAAATGCCTGCTGTTACTTGAAAATGGTTACCTGATCACTGAAACTCTTATGGCACCGCATGGAACGGGCATGGCGGGACTAAATATATTCAAAAGTACAGGCGAATTGCAGGACAGACGTGGAGATGACTACTTAAGCCTGGAAGAGTATATTCGTCAAAGAATGTAATTGAGTGAAAATAATAGGGATCGGATGATTGAATTAAAAAAAACGGAAATAGAAAATCGCTTAGGTTTCTATGAGTACGACATGAGAATAATGCGTACTTTCCGCTACGTACACCTTATCTTTCTGTTTCTTACATTTATTGCAGGATACATTCTTTTTGTCAGGCAGGTCAGAAAACGAAAAAAATTAAGAGAAACCCGGTTCGAGATAAATAATATGATAAATCTGTGTTCATCACAATTAACGCTTGACGAATTCCTGGCATTTAAGTCACGATTGATTAAAGCCCGGAGATACTGAACCAGCAAATTACCTATGAAAAATTTTCCGGAACTCCTGACCGAACGATTGCGTCTTAGAAGAATGCAGGTCGGCGACATACCGTCACTAATCAAATATGCAAACAATAAAAAAATATCAGATCAGATTATTAATATTCCGTTTCCTTACAACGAAGAAGACGCCATTTACCGGTTTAATTTCATTCTCCAGGGATTTAAACACGATGAACGGTTTGTATTTGCAATAACTATTAAAGATGAAAATGAACTGATCGGTGAAATCGGATTGCACCGCGACGAAGGCACCAATAACGCACAATTCGGATATTGGATCGCTGAACCATTCTGGGGAAAAGGAATTGCAACAGAAGCAACTGCGGCACTCCTGAAATTCGGATTCGAACAGTTAAACCTTGATAAAATTTACGCAACGCATTATACTGAGAATACCGTATCGGGAAGGGTAATGTTAAAAAACAGGATGATTCGGGAAGACGAAATAAATGAGCGGTACAAATCCAGTTGCGACGACCGGAACGTATTACAATACCGCCTTACCAGGGCTGAATATTATAGCGGGCTATGATTTCCTTTTGTGCATTTCGCGGTCTATGAAATAGCAAATCACCAGGTCGGGTAAAAAAATTAAGTGCCTCATTCCGGATTGATTTTTCGGGAACCAGCAATTTTTTTCTATTGATTCTGAGTCGCTTGTATTTTTTCTGAGGCAACGTAAAGAATCAAAGAAACTTTATCGTAATATTGCAATATTCAATTAAAGCAATGGGTGCCACCAAGACAGAACATTTCACCGACGCACAGAACCAACTCGCTGGCCTTGCAAAAGCCCTCGGTCATCCCGCAAGGATTGCAATAATTGAGTACCTCCTTAAAGTGAATTCCTGTATCTGTGGAGATATTGTAAACGAGTTACCTCTCGCTCAGCCGACTGTTTCCCAACATTTAAAGGAATTAAAGACCGCAGGACTGATAAAAGGAAGCATTGAAGGAAATGCCATCTGCTACTGCATTAACGAAAAGGCATTGACGATCCTTCAGGATTTTGTTACCGGAATTACTGCCCGACTAAAAACCAAAAATGCCAGTTGTTGCTAACCAAAAAAAATAGATTATGAACGTAAGGGAATTAAAAAACTATCTCAACAATGCATCAGGACTGAATTTTAAACTTCCTTCAGGAACGTATGTTCCAGCTCATTTCCATGTGACGGAAATCGGATATCTGACCAAACACTTTATCGATTGCGGTGGAACAGTGCGTGTTGAAAAGCTTGCCAGTATCCAGCTGTGGAATTCGGACGATACAGCACACCGGTTAAAACCGGAAAAACTCGCTAAAATTATTTCCATTTCTGAAAAGCTGGCTGTGATGGAAGACCTGGAAATTGAAGTTGAATACCAGACTGAAACAATCGGCAAATACGATCTTGAATTCAACGGTACAGATTTTCTGCTCGTTTCCAAAACTACAGCTTGCCTGGCCAGTGATTCATGCGGGATAAGTTCGCCGGAGTTTAAGTCAGACAACAATTCAACCTGCAAACCCGGCGGCGGTTGCTGCTAATCAAATGGAGAAATACTACAAGTACAAAAAACAGTTTGTTATCCTGACCTCTATCACTGTCCTGCAGATTATTTTCGGGTTCGATGCCAAGTTCTGCATAATTAATATAATCTGGTTACTTATTTAAATTCTGGATTTGAAAAAGATATTGGTTCTATGTACAGGTAACAGTTGCCGGAGCCAGATGGCGGAAGGCTACTTAAAACACTTTGCAAATGGGAAAGCAGAGGTTTTCAGTGCCGGAATTGAAGCGCACGGGGTAAACCCAATGGCTGTTCGTGCAATGAAAGAAGACAACATTGATATTTCCGGCAATACATCTAATAATGTAGAAGAATTTATAGCGACGGAATTTGATTTTGTAATAACGGTTTGTGATAACGCCAATGAAAGTTGTCCCGTTTTTCCAGGAAATTCAAAAAAATTTCATCATAATTTTCCTGATCCTGCAAAATTTACCGGCAACAATTCGGAGGTGTTTGCCTTCTTCATTGAAGTACGGAATTCGATCCGGGAATATTCACGCAATTTTATACAGCAGAATTTTTAATATTGATAGCGCTTGTAATCTATACACCCGGATAAATGTAAAAATGCTTAGCAGCCATCAAAAAATAAGGTATTCACGGCAGATCATTCTTCCTGAATTCGGTGAAGCCGGCCAAAAAAAAATTGCCGCCGCATCGATACTGGTTATCGGAGCAGGTGGATTAGGGTGCCCGGTTCTTCAATACCTTGCAGCTGCCGGTGTTGGAAGGATAGGCATTGTTGACTATGACAAAGTGATGCTGAGTAATCTTCACCGTCAGATCCTTTATAACGAAGCAGATATCGGAAAGCCAAAAGCTGCAGTTGCGCGAATTAAAATTGCCGCAATTAATTCAGAAATAAAAATAACGTCACACGAAGAAAAAGTCAATCATAACAATATTGACGGCCTCATCACGGGATACGATATTATCGTTGATGGCACTGATAATTTTGAAACGCGCTATTTGATCAATGATGCGTGTCGTAAAATGATGAAGCCCCTGATATATGGATCTGTGTTTAAATTTGAAGGCCAGGTTAGCGTATTTAACTACAACGGAGGGCCGGATTACAGAACGTTATTTCCGGAAGCCGGGAATTCTGAAAATTGTGAAAATGCTGGGGTGGCAGGCATTTTACCAGGTATTACCGGTACTCTAATGGCTAATGAGGTAATTAAGATAATTCTTGAAACAGAGGGAATATTATCCGGTAAATTATTAATGATGAACGCACTCAACTTTCAAATCAGAATTTATTCCTTCATTTAATAAGAACTTTTCTGCAGATATCCTGGGATTTTCGTTCGTTTATTCCTCATGCCTTTTCCCCTCTTTCACTTTAAACACATGCAAAACATGAGGAAATAACGCATCCATTGATTCTTTAACGGCATTTAAAGAGCCCGGCAATGTGATGACCAGTGTATTTCCAATAAAACCGGCTACACCGCGGGACAACATAGCAAAGGGAGTGCGGTTTTGTCCATGGGAAAG